>Ga0255120_1000436_pt1 | contig 12731 bp, 5 predicted proteins | sample Law_Colum_RepA_8_2_FD_188582 | JGI IMG/M metagenome (GOLD analysis project Ga0255120, IMG submission 188582) | Freshwater microbial communities from St. Lawrence River, New York, United States - Law_Colum_RepA_8h | ecosystem: Environmental > Aquatic > Freshwater > River | place: USA: New York...
CGGCCTCTTCGACGAGGATGAACTGCGCCCGGCCGGTGACCGGGGCGGTCTGGCAGCCGCTGAAGGCCGCCGCGAGGAGCAGCAGGAGGGGGAGACGCATGAAGGGAAACTCAGGCCTTGGGGGCGGGGCCGGACTCACCGACGTAATACTTGCCGGCGGACGGGTCGTAGGTGTCCGTGTAGACGGACGCGAGGCGCACCGACATCTGGTTGAGCACGGCGCAGAGCATCGGGGCGCCCGCGTCGCGCAGGCGGGCCAGGCAGGCGGCGGCGTTGCGGGCGCTCACCACGTTGAAGCGGACGACGTAGACGACGCCGTCGACCTTGGGGATGAGGTGCAGGGCGTCCGAGACGGCGCCGATGGGCGGGGAATCGATGAAGACGCGGTCGTAGCGGCGGCGCAGCTCGTCGAGCATCTCGGCGAACCGCGGGTTGTTGATGACCTGCGTGGGGTTGCGGCAGCTGAGGCCCACGGGCAGGACGTCGAGCCCGGGAGCCACGTCCTTGACGATAGCCTCATCCAAGGTCATCTCCCCGTTGAACCAACGGCTGACCCCGCCGTCGCCGGCGAAACCGAGGGACGGGCCCACGTTGGGCAGGCGCAGGTCGACGTCGACCACGATGACGCGCTCGGCATGCTGCGCGAAGGCCAGCGCGAGGTTGGTCGCGATGAAGGTCTTGCCCTCGCTCGGGCGCGTAGAGGTCACCAGGAAGACGCGGCCGGCCGCCGAGGCCGGGTTGATCTTCATCGCGGAGTAGATGGCGCGGACGGACTCGGTCGCCAGCCGGTCCTTGTCCTGGCGGGCGAGCAGGGCGCGGTCCGGGCCGGCGGTCTCGGAGACCTTGGGCACCGTGCCGAGCACCGGAATACTGAGGCCGCCCTCGAGGTCGCGGACGGACTTCAGACGGTCGTCGAGCGTGCCCAGCAGCAGGACGAGGCCGACACCCGCGAAGAACCCAAGGGCGAGCCCCGCAAGCGCGTTGACGCTGAAGCTCTTGTTGACCGGCTTGTCGGACACGGAGGGCTTATCCATCACGCGGATGGAGGTGCTGATGCCGGAGGTGGCGGTGCGCAGCTTGGCCTCCTCGTAGTTCAGCTTCATGCGGCCGAGGAACTCCTCGTTGGCGCGGATGTCCTTGTCAATCTTCTCGAGCTCGACGGCGGCGGCCTGGAGGCGGTTGATGGCCTCGTCCTTCTGACGGAGAATCTCGACGGCGTTGTCCAGCTTGGCGCGGAGGTCGACCTGGGCCGCGGCGAGGGAGTCCGCCTTGGTCTTCACCGCCCGCTGGAATTCGGCCGACAGCTGGGCGAGCGCCTGCCGCTCGGCGATCATCTTGGGGTGCAGGTCCGTGTAAATCTCCTCCATCGCGCGCACGCGGGTCTGCGCGTCGGTCGACTTGGACCGGGCCGCGGCGACGTCGGCGTCGGACCGGACGAGGGGGATCTCGGAGAGGTCGCGGCCGGCGGCGCGGTACTGCTTGACCAAGGCGACCACGATGCCGATTTCGTCGAGCTGCTTGCGGTAATCCTCGCGGTCTTGGATGAGCTTGGAGCGCTGCGCGGCGATGCTGTTGGTGGTGCCCGCGATATCCAGCAGGTCGCCCGACTTCACGAGACCGTTCTTCTTCTCGTAGAGGCGGCGGACCTTGTCCTCGAGGGATTCGATCTCGATGCGGGCCTTCTCGACCAGCGGGTGGGTGATGGTGAGGCGCTCGTCCTCGCTGGACTTCTGGATGACATCGCAGAAACGCTGCGCCACGAGGCGAGCCAGCTCGCGGTTGGGGTGGGTGAAGTCGACGTTCACCACGAAGGTCTGGCGGGTCGGGTTGACCCCGCGCTGGCGGGCGAAGACTTCCTGCTCGGTCAGGGGACCGGTGAAGATGTTGCCCTGCTGGTAGGGCTCGAGGACAAGCTTGCGCTCGGCGGGGGTGAGCAGGCGGGAGACCCCTTCGATCACCGCCGTGCTCTTCATGGATTCGATGGCTGTCAGGAAGTCGTCGTTGGAGCCGATCCGCTGCGTCTCGTCGACGCCGGTGTTGCCGGTGCCGATGGTCGGCGTGAGCCGGTAGACGCGCAGCCGCCCGGCGGCGCGGTATTCCGGGACTATCGTCGAGGTGTACACCACCGCGATGGTCACGAAGACCAGGACCGACAGGAGCACCCACCACCAGCGCTCGCGGAGCATGGTAAGGTAGGCGGCGAAAGGTCCGCCTTTACCGCCGGGCCCGCCGGCGGCGGCGCCGTAGTTGCCGTAGTTGCCGTAACCCGCGGCACCATAACCCGCAGGGCCGCCGTAGGAGCCGTAACCGCGTGGGCCGCGCGAAGGGTCCTCCGGGGATTGACCGGGCTTGGGGGAAGGCGTGTCCATGGGTTCAGAAGGTACGGTCGCGGACGTAGATCTGGTCCTCGTCCTCGAGGGTGAAGTCGGGCTCCTCCCCCTTGTCGATTTTGGACATGTCCTTTTGGATCGGCGTCGGGACGCCGTTCAGGCTGCGGGTCACGGTGACATCCGTGCGGCTGCCGCGGGCGAGGATGCCCCCCGCCATCGAGAGCGCCCGGCCGAGCGTTAGGGTTTCCTCCGGCGGTACGAGGACCGAGCCGGGCTTGCCGACAAAGCCGTTCACGTAGATACGGCGCTCCGCGTAGGTGACGATGCTCAGGACCACCTGGGGCCGCTTGAAGTACCTGAGGTAGAGTTTCTCCAACACGGCCTGGGCCTCGCTCACCGTGAGCCCGCCGACCTTGACGACCTCCTTGAGGAAGGGGATATCCACCGTGCCGTCGGGGTTAATCCGGCGCTCGACCAAGGTGTCCGCCTCGTTGATCACGCCCGCTCGGATGGTATCGCGCGCCCGCAGGCGGTAGCTGGGGCGAAGCGGGGCCGGATCCCCGGCAGGGGGGGCGGCCGGCTCGGCGGCCGGCAAGCCAGGGCCTACCAGGCAAGCCCAGACCAGGCCGAGCCGCAGAAGGTCACGGAGGTTAAGGAGCATGGGATAAAGCATGAACGGAAAGGGGCGGGAGGTCAACGAGACCCTCCGCCCCTGCGTTCGACCGAGGCCCCGGCGCCGCTTAGTAGCGGAAAGCCCCTGAAATCGTCAGGGCGTTGGCCTGGAAGTTGGCCGCGGCGTTACCGGGGAGTTTCGAGTCGGTGGAACTGTAGGCCAAGGTGAAGCTCAGGTGGGGATTATATTTATAATCAGCCCCCAGGTTGTAGACCATGGTGTTGACGACGGTCGGACCGGCGAGGACGTCGCTCTTGGTGGCCCCGAGATTGAAGCTGAGGTCCTCGGCCGCGGTGAAGTTCACCGTGTAGGTGTAGGACTTGCTGTCGATCTGGCCGCCCGTGTTGTTCGCGTTGATATCGCGGGAAAGGGTCAGCGAGTGGTTGACCTTCTCCGTCAGGGTGTGCTGCAGGTTGATCGAAAAGGAGGGGATCTGCTGGTCGGCCGCGCCGTCCACGGAGGAGGTGGCGTAACCGGCCCGGGCGGTCACGTTGAGCTTACCGGCCCCCGTCGGGTCGCCTTTGGCGGTCAGACCATAGAAATGCTTGCGCATCTGCAAGGGGAAGGACCCCGCGGGACGCTCGGTGGTGATCAGCCCCGGGGTGGCGGTGGAGGTGTTCTGGGAAAAGTACGGCGCGGGGGAGTAGTCCGTGATGTCGTGCTGGTAGCGCAGGCCGAAGGAGAGCTTCTCGAAGGCCTGGTAGATGACTTCGAGGGGAATCGCCTTGGTGTTCAGCTCCGTCAGGCCGTTGGTGTTGTAGGAGGTCTTGATGCCGTTGAGGCCAGTACCGAGCGGCGGAGCGGCGTCGGTCACCTGCTCCTCGTACTTCACCGGATTCAGGTAATGGTTGTAGGTATTGGTGAAACCCAACGTCACGTTGATCTTCTCGGTTAGCTTATACTTGGCCTCGAAGGCGTGGGAGTAGTTGGACTGCCGCAGCAGGTTGGCGCCCAGCGGGATGACGGTGCCGACGCCCTGTTGGGCCAGGTCGTCATTACGGACGGTGATGCGGTAGGAACTATCTAGGCTCAGGCTGAGCGGGCCACCATCATTGGAGCGGATGCTCGCGGAGAGGGCGTCGCGGTCGTCCTCGAGGTCGGCCAAGGAAGCCTTGTTGTAGCGGACGATGTTGCGGCGGGCCGAAAAGTTGACCGCGAAAGCGGAGTCCTTGCCGTATTCCAAGGCCAAGCCGGGGGTCACCGTCCAGGACGTGGCGGAGACGGCGTTGGCCGTGGTGTAGAGGTTGTCCGTGATATCGAGGGCGAACGAGGAATCGAAGAAGATGTCCGTGTCGTTGCCGAGCTGGATCAGCGGCGAGGTCGGGAAGAGATTGGCGGCGCCCAAGGAAGGACCGAGGGCCATGCAGGCGGCGGCGATAAGGAAACGAACCGAGGTCATACGGTGAGGGGGGGTGTGCGCAGACTAGGTATCCCCCACCCCCTATCAACCCCCAAAAGGAAGGCATTCCCCCTAGTTAAAAGAAAAATCCCGCCTTTCGGCGGGATTTACTGAGGAAAACCCTGCTTTCTGATTAGGCCTTCGGGGCCGTGGGCAGGACGCGGATCTTGCGGTAGGCGGGAAGACCCGTACCAGCCGGGACCAAGTGGCCCATGATCACGTTCTCCTTGAAGCCGGTCAGCAAATCGCGCTTGGCCATGGTAGCGGCGTCGGTCAGCACGCGGGTGGTCTCCTGGAAGGAGGCTGCGGAGATGAACGATTCCGTCTCGAGGGAGGCCTTGGTGATGCCGAGGAGGATCGGTTCGGACTCGGCGATCTGTCCGCCGCGCTCGTGGATCGAGCGGTTGGCATTGGCCAGCAGCGTGCGGTCGACGTGCTCTCCCCAGAGATGGTCGGAGTCGCCCGGCTCGGCCACGCGCACCTTGCGGAGCATGCGGGCCACGATGATCTCGATGTGCTTGTCGTTGATCACGACGCCTTGCGAGCGGTAGACCTTCTGGATCTCGGTGATGAGGTAGTCCTGCACCTTGGACTGGCCCAGGATGTCGAGGATGTCGTGCGGGTCGACGGCGCCTTCGGTGAGGGCCTGGCCCTGCTTCACCTTCTCGCCAGCGGCGACGATGATGTGCTTGCCGTGCGGGATGAGGTGCTCCTCTTCGCGGCCGATGGAGTCGGCGATGATGAGGCGCTTCTTGCCGCGGATGGAGGGCTCGAAGCGGACGGTACCGTCGATCTTGGCGATCTCGGCCGCGTCCTTCGGCGGGCGGGCCTCGAAGAGCTCGGAAATGCGCGGCAGACCGGCGGTGATGTCCTGGGTCTTGGCGGCCTGGCGGGGAATCTTGGCGAGGACGGCGCCACGGGTGACGACGTCGCCGTCATCGACCTCGACGCGGGCACCCGCGGGAATGGTGAACGCGCCGAGCTCCTTGCCCGCGGCGTCGACGATCTGGACCTGCGGATTCTGCTCGTCCGAGTACTCGATGACGTACTTGAAGAACGTGTTGCTGGAGGCATCGCGCTCCTCGGTGAAGGTCACGCCGGAGATCATGTCGACGAGGCGGACCTTGCCGTCATGGTTGGCGAGGATCGGGGTGAAGTTCGGGTCCCATGCGGCGATCGGCTCGCCCTTGGCGACCTTCTTGCCGTCCTTCACGTTGATGACGGAACCGGCCACGATGCGGTACTCCTCGACGGGCTGGTCGGCCTCGTTGAGGATGCGGATCGAGCCGTTGCCGTTGACCGCGACCTGGGTGCCGCCCTTGATCTCGACGCAGGTGAGGTCGACGAAGGAGACCTTGCCGCCCTGCTTCGCCTTGACCTCGGGGGACTTTAGCTGCGCGACGCCACCGATGTGGAACGTGCGCATGGTGAGCTGGGTGCCGGGCTCGCCGATGGACTGGGCGGCGATGATGCCGACGGCGGTGCCGCGCTCGACCATGCGACCAGTCGACGGGTCGAGGCCGTAGGAGCGGGCCGGGATCGCGTTCACGTTCATGTGCGTGAGCGGCGAGAGCACCTTGACGCGGTCGATGCCGACCGTCTCGATGTGCTTGGCGGAAGCCTCGTCGATGAGCACGCCAGCCTTCACGATGACCTCGGAGGGATTCAGCGGGTTGACCACGTCGTCGGACGGGCAGCGGCCGATGATACGCTCGGCGAGGGAGACGAGGAGCTCGTCGCCGTCGTAGATGGCGGACTTCCACACACCGTTCGGCAGGCGGACGTTGACGCGGTCGACGCCGGCGTCGCGCAGCTTGGCGAGGAGCTCCTCCGTGAGGGAGGTCTCGGCCTTGGCGAGCGCCTTGGCGGCGCCGGAGGGGTTCGGGACGTCGGAGGCCAGGTGGCGGCCGAGCGCGGCGTCGGAGAGGGTGATGATCTCGGAACCGGTCACGACCTCGGCGTTGTCCGTGACGATGACGTCCATGGCCACGTCGCAGAGCTTACGGGTCATGTAGCCGGCGTCGGCGGTCTTGAGCGCCGTGTCGGAGAGACCCTTGCGGGCGCCGTGGGTCGAGATGAAGTACTCGAGGACGGACAGGCCCTCGCGGAACGAGGACATGATCGGGCGCTCGATGATCTCGCCGGAAGGCTTGGCCATCAGGCCGCGGGCGCCGCAGAGCTGCTTCACCTGGGCCTTGTTACCGCGCGCGCCGGAGTCCATGAGGACGTAGACCGGGTTGATCAGCATGCGGTGCTCATGGCGCGGGTCGCCCTTGCGGACGCCGGCGACCTTGGCGGATTCGGAGAGGGTCTTGTACACCGACTGGGCGATGGTGTCCGTCGCGGAGGACCAGGTGTCGACGACCTTGTTACGACGCTCGTCGTTGGTGATCGTGCCGGCCTCGTTCTGGCGCTGGAACTCGCGGACCTTGACCGTGGCGTCGCGGACGATGCCGTCCTTCTCCTTCGGGTAGATCATGTCGCTGACGCCAATCGAGATACCGGCCTTCGTGGCGACACGGAAACCGGTCTCCTTGAGGGCATCCAGCACCGGGATGGAAGCCTCGCGGCCGCAGTGCTTGTAAGTGTTCAGGATGAGGTCGCCGAGCTGGCCCTTCTTCACCGTGAAGTTGACGAAGCCGATTTCGGCGGGCCAAATCGTGTTGAAGAGGATGCGACCGACGGTGGTGACGATGGTGCGGGCCGCCTTGTCGCCGTAGACGGTGTCGCGACCCTGGTCGGGGTTGGCGAAGCGGACCCAGTCGTGGAAGTGCAGGGCGCCCTCGGCCTCGGCGAAGGTCGCCTCGGAGACGGAACCGAGCACCGGGAGGTGCTTCTCGTCGGCCGGCTTATCGGCCGGCTCGAGCGTCAGGTAGTAGGCGCCGAGCACGATGTCCTGGGACGGCGTGAGGATCGGCTTGCCGCTCGACGGCGAGAAGATGTTGTTCGTGGACATCATCAGGAGCTTGCACTCCATGATGGCTTCCAGGGACAGCGGGACGTGGACGGCCATCTGGTCACCGTCGAAGTCCGCGTTGTAAGCGGTACAGACGAGCGGGTGCAGGCGGATAGCGTCGCCCTCGATAAGGACGGGCTCGAAGGCCTGGATGGAGAGACGGTGGAGCGTCGGGGCACGGTTCAGGAAAACCGGGTGGCCCTTGGTGACTTCTTCCAGGATGTCCCAGACCTCGGGCTTCTTCTGCTCGATATGCTTGCGGGCGCCGCGGACGGTGTGCGCGAAGCCGAGCTCCTTGAGGCGACGGATGATGAAGGGCTCGAAGAGGACGAGCGCCATCTTCTTGGGCAGGCCGCACTGGTTGAGCTTGAGCTCGGGACCGATGACGATGACGGAGCGGCCGGAGTAGTCGACGCGCTTGCCGAGGAGGTTCTGGCGGAAACGGCCGTGCTTGCCCTTCAGCATGTCCGAGATGGACTTGAGCTGACGGTCGCGGTCCTTGACCGGCTTGCCGTGGCGGCCGTTGTCGAGGAGGGCGTCGACGGCTTCCTGGAGCATGCGCATCTCGTTGTGGATGATGACGTCGGGCGTCTTCATCTGGATGAGCTGCTTCAGGCGGTTGTTGCGGTTGATGACGCGACGGTAGAGGTCGTTCAGGTCGGAGGTGGCGAAGCGGCCGCCTTCGAGGGGGACGAGCGGGCGGAGGTCCGGGGGAATCACCGGCAGGATCGTCAGGATCATGTGCTCGGGGCGCTTCCCGGAAGCCAGGAAGCCCTGGATGATCTTCATGCGGCGGGCGATCTTCTTCTTGATCTGCTTGGAGCGGGTGGAGCGGAGCTGGTCGCGCAGGTTCTCGACCGTGGAGGCGAGATCCATCTTCTTGAGCAGTTGCTGGAGGGCTTCGGCGCCCATGCGGGCCTTGAAGGCGTCGGGACCGTGCTGTTCGACGGCCTTGCGGTAGGACTCCTCATCGAGGAGGTCCTTCTCGGCGAGGCCGGTCTGGCCGGGGTCGACCACCAGGTACTTCTGGTAGTAGATGACCTGCTCGAGCTGGCGGGTGGTCATGTCGAGCATCAGCGACAGGCGGCTGGGCATGCTCTTCAGGAACCAGATGTGGGAGACCGGGATCGCCAGGCGGATGTAGCCCATGCGCTCGCGACGGACGCGGGAGACAGTGACCTCGACGCCGCACTTATCGCAGACGACGTCCTTGTACTTCACCTTCTTGTACTTGCCGCAATAGCACTCGTAGTCGCGCACCGGACCGAAGATGCGCTGGCAGAAGAGGCCGTTGGGCTCGGGCTTGAAGGAGCGGTAGTTGATGGTCTCAGGGCTCTTCACTTCCTTGAGGCCCTTGACCTTGCGGTTGCCGTGCTCGTCGAGCTCGGCAAGGAACTGCTCGCCCGTCCAGGCGACGATCTCCTCGGGGGAGGCGATCGAGATGGAGACGAAGTCGAAGGACTGCTCCTTGGACTCGTTCGGCGTGAACTCGGGGGTGTGCTCCGGGTGGATCATGTCGGTAAGTGCTGGGGATTAGCTGCGTTCGGCGGCGGTCGTACTGCCCAGACGGACGTCGAGGCAGAGCGCCTGCATCTCCTTCATCAGGACGTTGAAGGACTGCGGGGTGCCGCTGACCAGGGTGTTGTCGCCCTTGACGAGCTGCTCGTAGATCTTGGTGCGGCCGGCGACATCGTCGGACTTGACCGTGAGGAGCTCCTGCAGGGTGTAGGCGGCGCCGTAGGCCTCGAGGGCCCAGACTTCCATCTCGCCGAAGCGCTGGCCGCCGTACTGGGCCTTGCCGCCGAGGGGCTGCTGGGTGATGAGGCTGTACGGACCGGTGGCGCGGGCGTGGATCTTGTCCGCGACGAGGTGGTTCAGCTTCATCATGTAGATGTAGCCGACGACGACGTCCTGGTCGAAGGCCTCTCCGGTGTGGCCGTTGATGAGCATGGCCTTGCCGGTCTCGGGCAGGCCGGCCTGCTTGAGGTATTCGCGGATCTGCTTCTCGGGGATGCCGTCGAAGATCGGGGTGGCGACCTTCAGGCCGAGCTTGGAGCAAGCCCAGCCGAGGTGCGTCTCGAGCACCTGGCCGACGTTCATGCGGGAAGGCACGCCCAGGGGGTTGAGGCAGATGTCGACGGGGGTTCCGTCGGAGAGGTAAGGCATGTCCTCGACCGGCACGATGCGGGCGACGACGCCCTTGTTGCCGTGGCGGCCGGCCATCTTGTCGCCGACCTGGATCTTACGCTTGGTGGCGATGTAGACCTTGACGTTCTTGATGGCGCCGCCCTCGTCGATGCCCTGCTCGATGGCCTCGACCTTGCGGGTGCGCTCCTGCTCGAGCTCGTCGAAGCGGCGGTGGTAACCGTCGACGATCTGGCGGATTTTCTGCTTCACCGGCGAGTCGTTCATCTCGATGGTGCGGGAAACGGACGCCAGACGGCGGAGGAGGGTCTTGGTGATCTTGCGGTTGGCCGGGATGATGGCCTCGCCGGTGTCGGAATTCTTGACGTCCAGCGGGATCTTCTCGCCGAGCAGGATATTGGAGAGAGATTCCGTCATCTCCTCGCGGAGGCGGGAATCCTGGGTGCGGTACTCCTCGTTGACCTTCTTGAGCGCGCGGCGCTGGTCGTTCGGGGAGAGGCGGCCGTCATCCTGGTCGGTGCGGGACGAGACCTTCACGTCCATGATGATGCCGGAGATGCCGGAGGGCACGCGGAGGGAAGTGTCCTTCACGTCGCGGGCCTTCTCGCCGAAGATGGCGCGGAGGAGCTTCTCCTCGGGGGCGAGGTCTCCCTCGGACTTCGGGGTGATCTTGCCGACGAGGATGTCGTCGGGCTTCACCTCGGCGCCGATGCGGATGACGCCGTCGCGGTTGAGGTTGCGCAGGGCTTCCTCGCCGAGGTTCGGGATGTCGCGGGTGATCTGCTCGGGCCCGAGCTTGGTGTCGCGCGCGGTGACCTCGAACTCCTCGATGTGGACGGACGTGAAGACGTCGTCCTTGAGCATGCGCTCGGAGAGGAGGATCGCGTCCTCGAAGTTGTAACCGTTCCAGGGCATGAAGCCGACCAGGACGTTGCGGCCGAGCGCGAGCTCGCCCTTGTCGGTGGCGGCGCCGTCGGCGATGACGTCACCGGCCTTGACCTTGTCGCCACGGCGGACCAGCGGGCGCTGGTTGAAGCAGGTGGACGAGTTGGTCTTGAGGAACTTGCGGAGGTCGTAGACGTAGATACCCTTGGACGGCTCGGACTTGAACTTCTTGTTCTCGAGCTGGGCGGTCGGGACCTCGCCGTCCTTGGTGACGACGATGCGGCGCGAGTCGGCCGCGGCGACGATGCCCGGACCCTCGGCGACGACGACCGTCTTCGAGTCGATGGCCACGCGGCGCTCGAGGCCGGTGCCCACGTAGGGGGCCTCGGTGATGACCAGAGGCACGCCCTGGCGCTGCATGTTGGAACCCATGAGCGCGCGGTTCGCGTCGTCATGCTCCAGGAAGGGGATGAGCGCGGCGGCCACGGACACGACCTGCTGGGGGGAGACGTCCATGTAGTCGACGTCCTCGGGGTCGACCTCGAGGATATCGTCGCGGAAGCGGACGGTGACCTTGCCCTTGAGGCGGGAGGCGTCGTCGAGCTCGGAATTGGCCTGGGCGACCTTGAACTTCTCCTCCTGGTCGGCCGTCATGAACTCGACCTGGCTCGAGACCTTGCCGCGCGCGACCTTGCGGTACGGGGCCTCGATGAAGCCGAACTCGTTGATACGGGAGTAGGTGGAGAGGGAATTGATCAGGCCGATGTTCGGACCTTCCGGGGTCTCGATCGGGCAGATGCGGCCGTAGTGGGACGGATGGACGTCGCGCACCTCGAAGCCGGCGCGGTCGCGGTTGAGGCCGCCGGGCCCGAGCGCGGAGAGACGGCGCTTGTGCGTGAGCTCGGCGAGCGGGTTGATCTGGTCCATCAGCTGGGACAGCTGGCTGCGGGCGAAGAACTCGCGGACGGCATTGCCGAAGGGCTTCGGGTTGACGAGCTTCTGCGGGGTGATCGAGTCGACGCTCTGGTCGTACTCGTTGATGCGGGCCTTGACGGTCTTGACGACGTTCTTCAGGCCGGCGCGGCACTGGTTGGCGAGAAGCTCGCCGACGTTGCGCACGCGGCGCGAGCCGAGGTGGTCGATGTCGTCGATGGCGCCGTCGCCGGCGCGCAGCTTGCAGAGAAGCTTGGTGGCTTCGACGATGTCCTCCGGGGTGATCGTGCGGGTGTCGAGGGAGACGTCCAAGCCGAGCTTCTGATTGAGCTTGTAGCGCCCGACGCGGCCGAGGTCGTAGCGCAGCGGGTCCTGGAAGAGGCGCTGCATGTGGGCGCGGGCGCCCTTGACGTTGACGGGCTCGCCCGGGCGGAGCTTGCGGAAGATCTCCTTGAGGGCCTCCTCCTCGTTGCGGACCGCGCCGATGTCCTTGCGGAGGGAGAGGATGATCGCGCCGTCGTCGAAGGCGGTGTCGAAGACGCCGAACTTCTGCTTGGGAAGCTGCTTGTGGATCTCCTTGAGGGTCTCGCGGGAAAGCTTGTCGTACTGCTTGGCGACGACCTTGCCGGTCTCGACGTCGACGATGGGGTCGGCGTAGACGAGTTGGGAAAGGGCCTCGGGGTCGAGCTCGAGGGCCGCCTTGGCGGTCATCTCGCGATGGGCGTAGAAGAGGGAGAGGATGTCCTTGTCATCCTTGTAGCCGAAGGCGCGGAGCAAGGTGGTGACGAGGAACTTGCGGCGGCGGCGGCGGCGATCGAGGTAGACCCAGAGCAGGTCGTTCTGGTCGAACTGGATTTCGATCCAGGTGCCGCGGTCGGGGATGATGCGGAAGGCGTGCAACACCTTGCCGCTGGTGTGGGCCGACTCCTCGAAGCAGATGCCCGGGCTGCGGTGCAGCTGGGAGACGACGACGCGCTCGGCACCGTTGACGATGAAGGAACCGCGGTCGGTGATCATCGGGACCTCGCCCATGAGGATCTCCTCGTCCTTGAAGGCCTGCTTCTCGCGGAGACGCAACTTCAGCATGACGGAGATGGCGTAGGTGGTGCCCTCGCGGATGCACTCGAGCTCGGTCGACTTCGGCATGACCAAGCTGTACTCGAGGTACTCGAGGCGGAAGGTGCCGTTGTTGCTCTCGACCGGGAAAGCCTCGCGGAAGACGGCGTCGAGGCCGACGTTCTGGCGGGCGGCGGCGTCCTCGTCGATCTGCAGGAACTCGTTGAAGGAGAAGATCTGGTTCTCGATCAGGTTCGGCGGAGGGATGACTTCGCGGAGTTTACCGAAGTTTTTGCGCTCGTTGGACATGGCGGGTGAAGTGGGCGAGGAAGGTCGGTGTGGTGCGGTGGGCGG
>Ga0255120_1000441_pt1 | contig 12669 bp, 7 predicted proteins | sample Law_Colum_RepA_8_2_FD_188582 | JGI IMG/M metagenome (GOLD analysis project Ga0255120, IMG submission 188582) | Freshwater microbial communities from St. Lawrence River, New York, United States - Law_Colum_RepA_8h | ecosystem: Environmental > Aquatic > Freshwater > River | place: USA: New York...
GGCCGAGACCACCGGGGATGGTGTCTCAGATTTCAGGACACGCTTTACCGTCGCCTTTACCTGGTCAACATCAAATGGCTTTGTGATGTAATCGAACGCCCCGAGGCGCATCGCTTCAACCGCGCTTCGCACAGTGCCATGCCCGGACACCACGAGTGACTTTACGGTTGGGTGGAGCTTTCGAATACCATCAAGGACCTGTAAACCGTTCAAATCTGGCATTAGGTAATCGGTAATCACCAAGTCCAGATGTTGCTCTGCCTTGGCTTTCTTGAGAGCATCCCGGCCACAATCGGCAGAAATGATGCGATATCCATCCGCTTCCAGGACTGCGCCCAGTACACGCCGCAAGTTTGGTTCATCATCAACCAGCAATACCGTTACATCGTTCATAAATCGTTTCCGTACTTAGTTTCGGTATCAGGGTCCGGGAATATAAGGGTAATCTCGGCTCCGGAATACTGGGAAATTCCAACTTCCATTCGAATGCCAAGGATGTCGAGGTCTTGTCGAACTTGTGCGAGTCCAAGACCGGTTCCACGCGACTTGGTCGTATAGAAAGGCTCAAAAATCCGTTCACGTAGCTCTACAGGTATGCCAGGGCCATTGTCACCAATGTGGACATGGATGCCATCTGAGGTCATCTCAACCATGACATCCACCTGCGGCTCACCGTGGTGAACACAGGCAAGACACGCAGCCTGCGCTGCGTTCCTCAGGATGTTCCGAACTGCTCGGCCCACGCGCGCTTTATCTGACGCGATTATCTGTGTGGTCAGTCCAGTCAAATCTGTGATTACTTTGTTTTTGAAGGCTGGATCTTGTGTCAGCAGCTTTACTTCATCACCGAGAATGGTGACAAGGTCAAATGCATCCTGTTGCAATGGTTCAGACTTGGAGAAGTCAAGGAGGTCTGTTGTCATTTGCGCAAGACCATCCGCTTCTTCAATGACAATTCCAAGAAACTCCTGACAGTCACTACGGTCGCGCGTAACCGACATGAGGTGCTGTGCAGACCCCTTTATAGCTCCTAGAGGATTTCGGACTTCGTGGGCAACGGTCGCCGCCAGACGTCCAATGCCAGCAAGCTGCTCGGACCGTGCAACCTTACGTTGCATCTCCACTTGTTCCGACGCCATCCTACGGACATCATCGAGGACCATTGTCTGCCCAAATGTAGCCCCTACGATTGATGCAAATAGCGACAGCACGCGCATATCGTCATCGATGAAGGGTTGGCTTGGCACTCTTCTTGAGACGCTAAGGACTCCGAGGACTGTTCCATCGTTGACGGCGAGTAATGGGACACAGATAGCACTTTCAATCTCTGTACGTTGCTTGATTCGACTTTTACGTCCCTGCATAAGTGGGTGGGCATCCGGATCCTTGTGCATGAGTACGGGTTGTCTTGACTCAGCTACCCGCCCAGCAATCCCCTCACCAATGATAATGGTCATGGATTGATTGACTTCGCTTGGAAGTCCAACGCTTGCCGTGAGACGCATTCGGTCCGTACCGCGGTCTCGAAGAAAGAGTGAGCCGGTGTGTGCTTCGAGCGCGGCAACGGCACGGTCGATCACAAGTGGACACAGATGCGACATTTCAATGTGGGGCACCGTACGCCAAAGCTCTTCCAGAGCCGTCATTTGGCGGCGAAGCCTAGCAAACCCCGGTGTGTCCTGCTTTGCAATCGCCCGCGTTGCATAGCGGCGTTTACGGTAGACGGTTTCCGATTTTGTCATTACACAATATTCTCGGCAAATTTCACGCTGATGTGGAGGCTACAATGATGCTGTGACATCAAGTGAAAACAAAAGCTATAGTGCGTTGGCTGGCGTTTATGACCACATCATGTGGACCGTTCCGCACAGTGCATGGCTCTCACGCATTGAGCGTGATCTTCGCGACCGAAGGAAGCGACCACGCAGCGTATTTGACATAGCCTGTGGCACGGGACTCGGTACAGAAATCCTCTACTCACGGGGCTATAGTCCCGTTTACGGGGCTGATTTATCCCCTGAGATGATCAGCGTAGCCCGCAACAAGGCCACTACAGCAGGCAGCGCTATCACCTATTTTGTTCAAAATGCCGAAGTGACATCGCTCCCTGATGGCCTTACTGTCGACCTAGTGACCTGCTTGTTTGATGCGTTGAACTACGTGACAACCCTTGATGGTCTATATCGAGTTTTCACATCTGTCGCCCTAACACTCAATGTCGGTGGGGTGTTCGCCTTTGATCTCAATGCTCCCTATGCGCTGCGGCAAGGATTGTTCAATCAGGAAGATGCCATCGGCAATATTAGGCACGTTTGGAAAGCCGCATGGGATGAAGAAGCCAGGCTATGTACGGTAAATATGGACTTCTGGCGGACGCATCCGGATGGGTCCGAAGATGTGTTTTCCGAGCAGCATGTGCAACGGGCGCACACAAAGGATGAAGTTCGCGATGGCCTGCGTGGTGCAGGTTTCCATGAAATTTTGTTTTGGGGTAACTATGCTGATAAGGCGCCAAACAGTAAATCAGACCGCTGGTTGGTTACAGCAGTTTTGAAGGAGAAACCGGAATGAGATGGCATGCTGGGCTGGGATTGCTTGGATTGATGGTATTGGCTGGATGCGGAAAACAAGGCGGAAACACATCACAGGATCCGAAACCCATGCCGGTTCAGACATCCCCATGGCTATTTAAATCCACAAGCCCTGCTGATAACCGTGGCAATCACGGTGTGTATTTGTCCAATGGGGTCATCGGAGTATCCCTTGGACCATTTGGGCCAGACAAGAGTTCATCCGCGTTTCTGGCTGGCGTTTATGACAGTGATGAAAACCTCCTCCCGATCCCGCTGTTTGATGCAAGTGCAGCACCGTATCCAGCCATCGCAAACTTTGAGCAAACACTGGACATCGAGCACGGCACACTGACGACAGTGTTTACTGATTCCAGTGGAAACAAGGGACGCATCGTAGCGTTTGCATCAAGAGCTGACCGTTCCCTCGTTGTGTTCCGGTACGAAGGTGCAGCTGAAGCTTTTGCAAGCCGCGTAAAAAATCTCCCTGCGATCTCTGGAACCTTTCCCGGAATACGTGCCGGTATTACCGTTTCAGAAGTCAAAGAGACCAACGGTACGACTGTCATCGGACGAATCCAATCACCCATTTCGCCCCTATCTACCAAAAACACCGTACTAAAACCTTTTGCGACCCTACTCAGTGAACATCAAGCACAATGGGAAAACGCTTGGAAGTCAGACATCATTATTGATGGAGATCCAGAAGCACAGCGTGTGATCCACAAGGCACTCTTTGATCTTCGTCAAAGTGCAGCACCAAAGGGAAGTAACGTCGCTATTGCTCCTGAGGGCCTCGCGGGTAACTTTTACAAGGGTCATATTTTCTGGGATGCCGATGTGTGGATGCTTCCAGCGTTGCTCCCGTTTGACCCGGATGCCGCAGCGGATATCGTTGGCTATCGGAATAAAGTCAAAGGGTCTGCTACACCTTGGGAAGGTGCGCTTACAGGTAAGGAACGCGCGCCAAGTGGCTTCTCTGATGGCCGCCATGTAATCGCAGATGCAGGGTACGGAGCGTTGCTCATTCTTCAGACAAGCGCATCGGAGACAGACAAAGCGGTCGCACTACGGGTTTTGATGCGCGCGGCTGATGAGCTCGTAAAGCTTGGACTCAAGAGCGGTCCCCCATCATCCTTTGGGAAAGTGACAGGCCCCGATGAGCTCAACATGGGAGTCGAAGAAAATGCGTATACCAATGCGCTTGCAAAGCGCGTTTTGCGTGGCGCGACGCAGTTCACTCGCGCTGCCGGCAAGCAGATTAATCCGCGCTGGGATGTTCTTGCATCGGAACTTCAGATTCCTATGACCCCTGATGGGATGATTGCCAAGTGTAAAGACGATGATGGCAAGAAGACAAAACAGGCGGATGGCGAGCTTGCTCTCTGGCCAGGAAACGCGACAGCTGACTTAGATGTGCTTGCAAAGTCATTTGACTATCACAAAACCCGTCCCATCAAGAATGGCCCCGCCATGACCGATGCGATTCACACCCTAATTGCCGCGCGACTTGGACGCGCTAAGGAAGCAGAAGAAAACTTCAGTGATTCCTATAAACCTTTCGTCAGGGGGCCATTCATGCTCTTCAGCGAAAAGCGATCCATGGACCGCTGTGTGTTTGTTACAGGCCTCGGCGGGTTGATTCAGTCAGTTGTCTATGGCTATGCTGGCCTAGACCTGTCTGGCGATAAGCCCATCGCAACACAGAAACCCGCGCTCCCCGCAACCTGGAAGAAACTGACCCTGAAGGGCATTCATCATCGCGGAAACCGCTACGATGTCAGTGTCGAAAGCTCTGGATCACGCATCACTAAGACAAACTAAGAAGGACGCTCAATGATTTTCCCTACCAACCGTTATGTACGCTTTGATGAGCTGACGCAGCTCTTGCTTCAACTTGCTGAGACCTACCCCAATCTTGTTGATGTCGGGTCAATCGGCAAGTCCTACGAGGGACGTGATATTTGGTGCGCTACAGTCACAGACAAATCAACAGGCAAAGCTACCGATAAGCCAGCAGTGTGGTGCGATGCCAACATCCATGCGACGGAAGTCAGCCCAACGACTGCGCTCACCTACCTGTTGGATCAACTCACCACGCTCTACGGTATTGACGAAGACATTACACGGGCGGTTCGCACTAAGACGTTTTACGTCATTCCACGGGTGAACCCGGATGGTGCCGAGCTCTTTCTGGCGGACTCCCCCGAAGCGATTCGATCCAGCACCCGTCCGTATCCATTCGATGATGAGCCATTGTCCGGACTAAAGCGCGAGGATGTTGATGGCAATGGACGCTTGCTCCAAATGCGAATTTCGGACAATGATGGACCTTGGAAGTGCCACCCCGAAGAGCCTCGCCTCATGATCCGCCGTGATGCAACAGAGCGTGGCGGGTCGTATTACCGCCTCCTTCCAGAGGGTATTGTTCTTGATCCAGACCCCGATGTTCTAGCAATGACACCAACACGGCATGGTCTTGATCTCAACAGAAACTTCCCAGGACACTGGCGTGGTGAAAGTGAGCAATACGGCGCAGGGCCGTACCCGACATCGGAACCGGAGGCGCGGGCGCTGGTCGACTTTATCGCGAAGCACCCGAACATCTGTCATGCACTTACGTTTCATACGTATTCCGGCGTCCTCCTACGTCCCTACGGCACCAGCGCAGATGACAGTATGCCTGCCGAAGACCTTTGGACGTTCCAAGAAATCGGAAAGAAAGGTACCGAGATAACGGGTTATCCTGCGATTTCCGTCTTCCATGACTTCAAGTACCATCCAAAGGAAGTGATCACCGGCGTCTTCGATGACTGGTGCTACGACCACTTTGGAATCTATGCATGGACGGTTGAGATATGGAGTCCTCATCGACAAGCTGGAATCACAGAGGGTTTTGATGCAACAACAAAACAAGGGGCTTTCAAGTTTACAACCTGGAGCCGCAACCATGAGCTGTCCGACGACATCAAGCTTCTAAAGTGGAGCGATGATGCCCTCAAGGGCGAAGGGTATCTCCCGTGGGTCCCGTTTACGCATCCACAGCTGGGTGATATTGAAATTGGCGGATGGGACACACTGTATGCCTTCCGTAATCCACCGTCCGAATTCTTGTTTGATGAGATTCAGAGATTCAGTAAATGGGTCATCTGGCAGGCCCTGATTACGCCTGAACTTGAGCTTGAAGTACAAACAACCCATCTGTCCGGGACAACTTACAAAATCCGGGCTATTGCCAAAAATGTAGGATTTCTCCCAACATACGTGTCAAAGCAGGCACTTGCGAAGAAAGTTGTTCGTGGAATTGTAATGGAGCTCACCGCTGATGCGGACATTAGTTACATCACAGGTAAGCAACGGACCGAACTTGGACAGTGCGAAGGCTACCACCTAAAGGGCGTGGCAAACTCTGGCTATGCAGGCGATGTCACAGACTACAAGGTTGTTGCTGAATGGACGATAAGTGCGACATCGGGAACAACGCTTAAGGTGGACCTTAAGCATACACGTGGCGGTTGTAAACACACGACCGTCGTACTTTAATCAGAAAAGCCCTCCTTGGATATCATCCAAAGAGGGCTTACCTTTTGCCATGTGGGTCGGCTGGGACTCGAACCCAGGACCAATGCCTTAAAAGGGCACTGCTCTACCGCTGAGCTACCAACCCGTGAGCGGACTGATTATACCACTCAGCGCAGACTAGTATCTAGGCATTTGACCGAATGAAAGCAATTTGTCGCATCTCTATTGATCTCCACACTGTAGATCTTGGGGGATATTGCTGATCCCAGATGGATAAACCCGGTGTTAATCGGGATACAGAATTTGCCTGGTGCACTACATAATCATATTGTTAAGTATCTCGATTGTCTGGTGGGTCGAAAGGACGGAATATGTACTCTGTGTCATGGCTGTATGCAATGTTTGTTCTCGTCCAAACAGTCCCTCAGACACCAGCAACATCTGGTCCCGATAGGGATGTTGTTAAATACAGGACAACAAGATCGTTGACATCTGCGCAGCGAGCCCGTGCCGCGATGCAACCAAAGTACGGTGCCACCCCACTGACATCATCGTCATCAGGCTTATCAGGTAGTAATACGGCGGTAGCGCAGACTAAGGCTACTGCTTTGGTTTCTCTAAATCGTGCAAAGCGCTCTAGTCAGTATGTGCCAGAAGACATCAACGACAAAGCGACATGGAAACGACAAGGTATTGCAACAGCAACACCGTGGGACCGTGAGGTCGGCGGCTGGGATAAGCGTCCTGACTGGAAACCAAAGAGTACATGGGATGGAACGCTAACGCGCGTCTCTGGTGGAAATCTTGCTGGTACCGCAACCAGCGGTAGGCAGTCGTTCGATACCAAGCATCCGAATCTTGTGGTGAACGGCAAGGTTCCCGTAAAACGTCGCTGAACGTACCAGTAGGGTAAACCTTTCGCCTTCGGCTTGGCGACAAACCAGACTTACCAAGACGGGTTATCAACGTGCTTCAAATGCACGGACGTCACGCATAAACGAATGTAGCACCTAAGGTACCTTGCGGCATTGTTCCGCAGGAACGAGGCGTGAACGGGACGGTTCCCGTAAAACGTCGCTGAACGTACCAATACGGGAGACTTTTCGCAACAGTCATTGCTTATACCCAAAGTTACCAATCTTGGTTGGCAAAAGTGCGTAAATCGAACGCACATCACGCAGAAACGAATACAGCAGCTAAGGCGACTTTCGACGTTGCTCCGCAGGAACTAACTTTTTCAGTCGTGCGAGCTCATCCCTGATGATGGCTGCATGCTCGAAGTCCAAGCTACGTGCGGCTTGCTTCATTTCCTTTTCCATGTCAACCAATGTTGACATCAGCTGGTCAAGGGACATGTTCTCAGGTTGCTTTGTCGAGCTTGCCTTGTAATGCACCTTCGCTTCAGCAACCTTCTTGCTTTCGATAATCTGACGCACAGCCTTGATGACGGTAGATGGTGTGATACCGTTTACCGCGTTGTGCGTTTGCTGCTTTTCACGTCGCCGCTGCGTTTCCGTCATCGCCCGCTCCATCGAGCCGGTAATCCGATCGGCATACATGATGACCTGCCCACCGACATTTCGTGCAGCACGTCCTATCGTCTGAATCAGCGCAGTATCACTCCGTAGAAAACCTTCTTTGTCGGCATCCAGAATCGCAACCAGCGACACCTCAGGAAGGTCCAAACCTTCCCGTAAAAGGTTGATACCAACAATCACATCGTAGACTCCAAGGCGAAGATCACGCAATATCTCAGTACGTTCCAGGGTATGGACCTCTGAGTGGAGGTATTGGACTTTGATCGCGAGGTCAACCAGGTAATCGGTCAGATCCTCAGCCATCTTTTTGGTAAGCGTCGTTACAATGACACGTTCACCACGCTCTGTGCGAAGTCGGATTGCCCCGACAAGGTCATCAATTTGACCTTTAGATGGCTTTAGAATGATTTCAGGATCGACAAGACCTGTTGGCCGGATGATCTGTTCAACAATCCTTTCCGAGTTTTGTCGTTCAAAGGGACCAGGCGTTGCGCTGACGAAGACACACTGCCCAATGGTCTCCTCCCACTCCTGGTAGCGAAGGGGGCGATTATCTGCGGCGCTCGGAAGGCGGAAGCCATATTCAATCAGCGTGTCCTTACGTCGCTTATCACCGGCGAACATCGCATGGATCTGAGGCAATGTCTGGTGCGACTCATCGACAACAACTAGAAAATCATCCGGGAAGTAATCAAGAAGCGTGTTTGGTGCAGTCCCGGGTCCGCGTCCATCAAACCAACGTGAATAGTTTTCAACACCCGAGCAGTAGCCAAGCTCACGTATCATTTCGAGATCAAAGCGTGTCCTCTGTTCAATACGCTGCGCCTCGATCAGCTTGTCCTGTGACTTGAAGCGTCGTACGGATTCCAACATTTCGGCTTCGATACCTGCCAGAGCAACTTCCATTCGCTCCGGGTCTGAGACGAAGTGACTTGCCGGGAAGATCGTAATCTCATCTCGCTCTTCCAACGTCTCACCCGTGAGCTGATCTATCAAGGAAATGGCGCGGACATCATCCCAGTCGAACGAGATCCGGATGACAACTTCCTCATCCTTTGGTTGAATCTCGAGCGTGTCCCCCAATACTCGAAAGGTTCCGCGGGTCAAAGCAAAGTCGTTTCGTGAAAACTGAATGTTCACCAGCCGCCGCAGAACTTCATCACGATCGTACGCCTGTCCACGCTTGAACCAGACGATCATGTTCTTATAGTCCTGAGGTGAACCTAGTCCATAGATACACGACACAGATGCGACAATAATGACATCACGACGCTCGAGAACGGACTGCGTGGCGCTGTGACGTAAGCGGTCTATTTCCTCGTTGACCGACATATCTTTCTCGATGTAGGTATCAGTCTGGGCGATGTATGCCTCTGGCTGAAAATAGTCGTAGTAACTGACAAAATATTCGACAGCATTGTTTGGAAAGAAGTCGCGGAATTCACCACAGAGCTGCGCAGCAAGCGTTTTGTTATGTGCGATCACAAGTGTTGGACGCTGGACGCGTTCAATGACGTTTGCGATGGAAAAGGTCTTTCCCGTTCCCGTTGCACCGAGTAGCGTCTGAAATCGAAAACCGGAATTGAGACCATCGACAAGGCCGTCGATTGCAGTAGGCTGATCTCCCCCGGGCGTGTAGGACGATACGACTTGAAACGGTCGGTCTGGCAAGCTTGTCTCCTAGGAACTTAGTAACTCCTATTCTAGCATTGGCAACCGTGTTGATAGATGGTTCAGCGCACTGGGGAAGTAACTGGGAGACTTTTGCTGGTTGCCGCGACCTTGCCCTTGATCGACACTATCATTGTTCCAACTGCAAGGAGGCTACCTAAGAACAGATATGGCTCAATGGGCACGAGAAAGCGGTGATTACTGAACGTCAAGACGTGTACAGCTGTAACAACTGCCAATGGAATACCAATTAGGGCAAGCTCTGGCTTCCGACGGTAGACGATAAGCCCACCGATAAACAAGAGGAGAAAAACGGTGCGTAGGAACACAATAGCTTTGACAACACCCGTCTCCTGCTCCTGCCGATAGCCAGAAAGCGATTTAGGTCCCCATAACTCCCAGAGAGATATTCCCCGCTGCCGAAGGAAACGCGCAGGGTTCTTGAGGGCAAACTGAATGTAGGTCTTTACTGCCGTCTTCTGCTGAGCCTCGGGATAGGCAACAAATTCCGTACCATTGCTATCGCTATTGATCGAGATGAGGAGATTGTTACCAAACGCGTGTGGGGGTCGTGCAAGGGGTGATTTTTCAACCACAAAGAGTAGCCCAGCCCCGAGCAAGAATCCGCTCAAAATGAACATCGGCAGCTTGATGGTGCGTGCTACTAGTGCAAAAACGATTGGTATCAGCAAGCCGATGAGCATCAGCGAAGGCCGGATCGCTCCCGTCATGTGAAACAACAGACCGATTCCAACGCATAGAGGCAAAAGTGAAATGGGAGACTTGTCCCGATGATTCCATACCCACAGTGCCCCAGCCATGGCGGCTAAGAGCACAAACGTTGCGATTGTCTCGGTCATCACCAATTGTGCATAGCGAAGCTGATGTGGATAGACCGCGATCAGTGAACATGCGGCGATTGGTAGCCATCGGTCAAATTTACAGAGTTTCCCGAGGGTATATGTCAGCGGAATACATGCCGTCGACAGGACAATGTTTAGCCCAAGGAGTGCAGTGACCGTTTGCGCGGTTGGTAAGAAGCTTCGGAAGAGTGCAATGATAAGCGGATACCCATTTGGAAATGAGCTGATCGGGGCTTCATTAACGATTCCATCGGCGACCAATAGATACATCTTCGAATCGTAGACCAACGGGTCTGCGTGCATCAGGAAGACGAATACAATCCGCAAGATCAGGCCCACAGCCGTTATGGCAGAAATGACGACTAAATCCCGTTTGTCCAAAGTCATGTTTTCATCTTTGGTTACAACGTGGCAAAGTCTCAGTATTTTTTGTTTATGATGATAGAAGTGAGCGGAGTGATTCCATTCCCTTTTCCGCGGTGCGCTTTCTTGCATCAGACACGTACAGAGCACACCGGACACCATAGGCCCACTGTGTCAACCGGGCGGCTGAAATATTCCAGCCGGCCGCAGTCAAGTTTCGACAGAGCGCGTGGACCGCACTTGAATCATTTGCAAGACGAACATCAACGAGCAGCATTTCTGCATCCAGTGGTACCAGTGTCAGCGACTGTGTACGCCCAAGAACTGCAGCGGGTCTACGTTTGCGTGCAATCATGTCGCCTACGGTTTCTTTACCACTGACGGCTTTCTCAAAGGCTACGACAAGCTCATTTCTAAGGGATCGATCGATGCCGCGCTCCCTATAATCAACACGAAGGGTATCGATTACAATTGCGCTTGCATCAGCGGTACTTCGTGTAAAGACCTGTGCAGAGTGGAGCTTTATGTCGTAGGCATACAGGACACCGGTAATCTTGGCAAGCAAACCTGGACGCGGGTCATCAAAGGCAACAATGGTTACGATTGACTCACGCTCAGTCGCATTTCCACGGACATCAACGACGACGGGGAAATCTGTCTCACCGATGAGCAATGTGTGCGCCATTTCAACATGAAGGCGGATTTCATCCAGTGGTGTGTTCAGCAGATACGACGCTGGCATCGAGTCGATATGTCGTTGTACACGCTCAGCATCGACAGCAGTACCATCATCCAGGGTTACCAGACGTCGCCGAATCCGATCACGTACCTGGTCCATTTTTCGGGCATCAGGTTCAAACACATCATCCGCACTGTTGTGACTAAACTCGTTTTCACAACGTTGCACAAGCTCATCAAGTAACCGACCAGCCGATCGAGACCAAACACCCGGTCCAACAGCATTCACATCAGCCCAAGTCAAGACGTATAGCATCCGTAACATATCTGAATCGCCCAGTGCTTCGTGAACGGCTTTAATCGTCTCAGGGCGTGACAGATCGCGAAGGCGCGCGGTATCTGCCAGTAGCAAGTGGTTGCGAACAAGGCGCTGAACCCGTGTTGTTACATCCGTGGGACAGCCGAGCCGTGCACAGATGTTCGGGACACGATCTGCACCGGTGATTTCATGTGGTGCCGGTTGCCCGGAGCTATCGAGACGCCACTGTTTTCCAAGGTCATGCATCAATGCGGCAAGGTACAGGGTGGCTGTCGATGCGATTGTCGCAAATGTATAGCGATATGCCTCGAGCTCATCATCACTTTTTAATGGAGCAGACAGACTTTCGAGGTTTCTGACAACATTTAAGGAATGTTCACCGACGGTACTGATGTGCGCTGGATCGTATGCGATCACCCGCATGGCGTCTGTAAATTCTGGAAGCACTTGTTCCAGGATCCCGGTACGAATCATCGTTTTGATGGCATCGGTGATTCCCCGCGACTGCCCTATTGCATTCAACAGAATCTTGCTAACGACAGGAACGCCAACGTTACCAGCTGCCTGCTGAATACGTTCCACACAGGAAGCCGAAAGGCTTAGGTTCAAGCGTTGGGATGCATCTATGGCGGCTGGGACCCATTCGCGGGCTGTTTCTATCGACGCAAGATCTGTAACGGTGATGGTGTTTCGAAGTACAGCGACACCTGGCGCAGAAAGAGGTAATGGTCCTTCAAGACACCGGGACATGATTTTGTTGGAGAGCTCAAGTATCTTTGCGGCATGCCCGTAGTAATCATGCATAAACGCTTGAACTGCAGGGATGTCAGCATTGGCAGCGTAACCAAGCAATTCAGCGGTCGCTTCTTGCCGCGCGATGACTAACCGATCACGCCGTTCCCCTGCGACCAAGTGCAGCGCATTTCGTGTACGGATTAGATAATCCCGTCCCTCACGAATAGCATCTGTCTCCTCGGCTGTCACTACCTTTCGTCGGACGAGCTCACGGTAGAGAGCATCACCAGACTTGCCAAAACGGACCATCGCGATCCACTGTGCGGACTGAACATCCCGAAGACCCCCAGCTCCCTCTTTAACATCTGGTTCAAGTAGATAGGGAGAATCTCCGCTCCTTTGAATAATTA
>Ga0255120_1000448_pt1 | contig 12579 bp, 11 predicted proteins | sample Law_Colum_RepA_8_2_FD_188582 | JGI IMG/M metagenome (GOLD analysis project Ga0255120, IMG submission 188582) | Freshwater microbial communities from St. Lawrence River, New York, United States - Law_Colum_RepA_8h | ecosystem: Environmental > Aquatic > Freshwater > River | place: USA: New York...
TGCTCTCCCCCGAAGCACTGGCTTACGGCACCCTGCTGATCACCGGCTTCCTCGCCCTGCGTCGTTCCCGTCGCCCAGGCCTCGCCCTGCGTCGCCAATACGGCGTCGTCGAAGGTCGCCCGGTCCAGCTCCACACGCTCACGAACGCCCGCGGCATGGAAGTCTCCGTCTGCGAATTCGGCGCGACGCTGACCTCGATCCGCGTGCCCGACATCCATGGCCGCCTCGGCGAAGTCACCCTCGGCCTGCGTTCGCTCGAAGACTACGTCGCCGGTAATCCGTTCCTCGGCAGCACCGTCGGACGCTACGCCAACCGCCTCGCCGGCGGCCAGCTGACCGTCGACGGACAGACGATCTCGCTGGCCAAGAACAATAACGGCAACCACCTCCACGGCGGCCTGCGCGGACTCGATAAGCGCGTCTGGCAGTCGGAAGCGATCCGCACAGACTCCGCCTCCTCGGTCCGCTTCACCTACATCAGCCCGGCCGGCGAAGAAGGCTACCCGGGCACGCTCAGCGTGACGGTCACCTATACCCTCGCTGACCAGAGCGACGAACTCACGATCGATTTCGCGGCCACCACGGATGCCCCGACGGCGTGCAATCTGACGAACCACGTCTTCTTCAACCTGGCCGGTCAGGGCAGCATCCTTGACCACCGCGTGACGCTGCGCGCCGACCAGCTCGTGCCCGTCAGCCCGGCGCTGATCCCGACCGGCGAACTCATGGATGTCGGCGGCACGCCGTTCGACTTCCGCCGCCCACACACCATTGGCGAGCGCATCGGCGCTCCGCACGACCAGCTCCGCCGCGCCCGCGGCTACGACCATTGCTACGTCCTCGGACCGGACAAGTCCCTCAAGTCGGCCGCCTTCGTCAGCGAGCCCACGACCGGACGTACGCTCGAAGTCCTCACCGACGCCCCCGGCCTGCAGCTCTACACCGGCAACTTCCTCACCGGCACCGTCCAAGGCCGCTGGGCGAAGCCCTTCGCGTTCCGCCAAGGCTTCTGCCTCGAGCCCGGCCTCTTCCCTGACTCGCCGAACCAGCCCGCGTTCCATCGCCTCGGCTATCCGAGCGGCATCCTGCGCCCCGGCGAAGCCTACGCGCAGAAACTCGTCTTCCGCTTCGGCGTCAGCCGGTAGGGACGGCACCACGTGCTGTCCTCTCAAGCCGCCCACCCGGGCGGCTTTTTATTGGACCCTTGGCGTGACCCAACAATGCGTGGGTAGGGTTGGCACTGCGTGCCAACCTAGTGAGCAGAGGCAGCTAGGGCAGCACGCGGTGCTGCCCCTACCTCGAGACAGGCGGATGCGATGTCATCGCACCCCTACCTTTAATTACTTCGCCGCTTCGGCGCGGGCCTTGGCGATGACGTCGGCGAGCTTCACTTCGGCGCCGCCCTGACGCTTGCTCTCATCGGCGGCTTCCATGAACGCATAGAGCTCGAGGGTTTCTTCGGGCGTCACCGGCGACTTGCCCGTGCGGAACATCTTCACGATCGCTTCGAGGAGGACTTCGTAGCCATCGAACTTGCCGATCGGGGCTTCGCCTTTCTCGCCGACGGCCTTGCCGCCGTAGGGACCGCCCTTCGCTTTGCGATCGGCTTCGCGGAAGATGCCCACGCGGCCATCGCCCCAGTTACCCGTGACCTGGATGAAACCTTCGGCGGACTTGTCGCGCTTCACGGAGACACAGCCCGTGCCCATGACGGTATAAAGGCTTTCGCAACCGTGGACGCCATACCAGTAGAGGTCCGGGTGATGCGGCTCGAGGCTGGCCGGGCTCGTCGTATAGGCCGTCTTGACCTTGCCGACGGAACCTTGCGCGACGGCCTGCGTGCTCGCGGCGAAGCGGAGAGAAGAGGAGCAGAAGTAGACCACGCCGGCCTTCTTCGCGGCTTCCTGGATGCGGATGACGTCGGCCAGCGAGCCCGCGATCGGCTTATCGATGAAGACCGTCTTACCGGCCTTCAGCACCGGGAGCAGCTGCTCGAGGTGCACGCGGCCGTCGTTGGACTCCAGCAACACGCAATCGACCTGCGCGCAGAGCTGCTCGATCGAACCGACGATCTCGACGCCCATGCCCTTGAGCTTATCGCTGTATTCCGGGACGCGCGAAGTGCTTTCCGGGATGTCCTTGCTGCCCTGGGCGAAGGCGTGCGTCACGCGGAAGCCCGCGAACTTGGCGACGTCGGCGGGATTCTTCGGGCCCTTGTTGAAGACCGTCGTGAAGGCCACGACGTGCGAAGTATCGAGGCCGATGATGCCGATCTTCTTCGGCGTCTCTTCGGCGAACACGGACGTGACGAAGGCGACCGCACAGGCGGCCAGACGGAAGAGGCGGGGCGAACTCATGCCCATTGATAATTCGAGGCGGGGCGACTGACAAGCCCGCGGGCCAGCGGTTAATGCGAACCTTCGAGCAATTGCCAGACCCGCCAGGCCATCAGCAGGCCGAGAGTCAGCCACAATACGCCCAACACGCGATCGACCCAACGGATGGTCGCCGCGTCCTTCAGCCGGACGCGCAAGCGGTCGCCGATGAAGGCGTAGAAGCTCATCACCCCGACTTCGGCACCCAAGGTGCAGAGCAGGAACACGCCCGTCGTCGACCAGGCGAAGGCGTCGGTGGGTACGCTCGCGGCCTGGATGATGATGAGGAAGAAGGGGATCGTCTTCGGGTTCGAGAAATTGACCCACGTACCGCGGAGAAATAGCCCGAGGGCGCCACCCTCCAGTCCGACGGACTCCGGCAGGCTTGAGCGCGGGCGCGCGAGATGGGTCAATGCGAGATACAGGAAGTAGGCCATCCCGGAGACCGCGATGGCCGTCATCGCATGAGGAACATGCTGCGCCAGCCACTGCGTACCGAAGAGCGACAGGAAAAGGTGCGGCGTCTCGCCGACGGCGAGTCCGAGCGTGTGCCAGAAGGCGCGGCGCTTACCGTAACGCAGCGAGGTCTCGATGGTCGACAACGCCGCCGGCCCAGGCGAGAGGCTCGCGGTCAGGCAGGAAGCGATGAGCAGGCCGACGTTCATCCGCGCTTAGCGGAGGGACTGCTTCCAGCGGGCGATCTCGCGGGCGACGGCCTTGGGGCCGGGCATGCCCGTGTTCTCGCGCGCGGCGAAACCACGTTTGAGGCTGAAGACTTCGCGCCAGCCCTTCGTGAAGGCCTTGTCGGCGGTCAGCGCGGCTTCGTCGGAGACCTTGTCGAGCGGCACGCCGGACTTCTCGGCGAGCGCGACGAGGCGGCCGACCGCGTGGTGGGCGTGACGGAACGGCATGCCCTTGCGGACGAGCCAGTCGGCGAGGTCGGTCGCGAGCAGCGCGGGATCGGACGCGGCGGCGAGGCAACGCGCCTTATGGAACTTCGTGCCCGCGAGCGTGGCGTCGGCGACGGCGACGGACAGGATGAGCTGGTCGGCGGCGTCGAAGAGCGGCGGCTTATCATCCTGCAGGTCGCGGTTATACGTGAGCGGCAGGCCCTTGGTGAGCGAGAGCAGGTGCGTGAGCGAAGCCTGGAAGCGCGCGGCCTTGCCCCGGAGCAGCTCCATCGAATCGGGATTACGCTTCTGCGGCATCAGCGACGAACCCGTCGAGAACTCGTCGGGCATGCGCGCGAAGCCGAACTCGGCGGAAGACCAGAGGACCATGTCCTCGGCCAGGCGGGAGAGGTGGACGCCGCAGAGGGCGGCGGCGAAGCAGAACTCCGTGGCCGGATCGCGGTCGGCGACCGCGTCCATGGAATTACGCGTGACCTGCGGGCGGCCCTTCGCGTCGACGAAGCCGAGCAGCTTCGCGGTGACTTCGCGGCGGATCGGCAAGGTCGTGCCGGCGATGGCGCCGGAGCCCAGCGGGCACCAGTTGGCGGAAGCCTTGGCGGCGGCGAGACGCGTGCGGTCTCCGAACATCTCGGCATAGGCGAGCAGGTGATGGGCGGCGGAGACCGGCTGGGCGCGCTGCAGGTGCGTGTAGCCCGGCAGGATCACGTCGGCGTTGGCCTCGGCGAGCTTCACCAAGGTCTTGAGCAGCGAGACGAGCGCCGCGTCGGCGGCGTCGCACTGGTCCTTGATCCAGAGCCGGACGTCGGTCGCGACTTGGTCGTTACGCGAGCGGGCCGTGTGCAGCTTGGCGGCGGCCGGGACGCGCTTCGTGAGCGCGCTCTCGATGTTCATGTGCACGTCTTCGAGGTCGCGGCTCCAGACGAACTTGCCGGCGGCGATCTCCCGGGCGATGGCGTCGAGGCCCCGCAGGATCGCGTCACGCTCCTTCTTCGTCAGGATGCCGGCCTGGGCCAGCATCGTGGCGTGGGCCTTCGAGCCGCGGATGTCCTGGGCCCAGAGACGATGGTCGAACGAGACGGACTCGCCGAAACGCAGCATCAGTTCGGCAGGACCGGCGCTGAACCGGCCGCCCCAGGTGGCCTGGGCTTTCTTCCGTGCGGACATGACGAACCAATGCCCGCGGGAGGGCGTGCAGGCAAGCAAGGACGCTCAGCGGCCGGCCGGAGCGGGCGCGGGCTGAGCGGCGGCCTTGGCGGGCGTGGCCATGCCACGGGCGCCGTCGACACGGATCACGATCTCGCCCGGCTCGGCGACGCCCATGCGTTCGCGGGCCTGGTCACGCACGAATTCAGGGTCACGTCCGAAGCGGTCGATATAACGGTCGGTCTGGGCGCGCGTGCGCTCGAGCGCCGCATAAGCCTGCTCCTTCTGACGTTCGCTGGCGCGCAGGCCTTCCAGGCGCGCGGCTTCGTCGCCATAGGTCGACCAAGTGAAGGCGAGGACGGTGCAGAAGAGGATGAACGACGCCCAGAGAAAGAGCTTCTCGGTCTGAGGGTTGCGGGAAGAAGGCTCGCTATCCATGACGACCGCGGGAGTGAAAGCGGAAATTCACTACGGGGCGAGGGGAAAATCGCCCACTTACTTCGCCGTCGCGGCGACCGCCGCCAGGGAGCCGCTGAACTCCATGAAGGCCCAGACGATGACGCCGGTGACGGAGACATACAGCCAGACCGGGAAGACCCAGCGCGTGAGCCGCTTGTGCTCCTCGAGGCGGCCGACCTTGGCCAGCCAGACGGCGCGAAGGATGAAGGGGGTCACCACGATCGCCAGGAGGATGTGGGGGAAGAGAATGATGTAATAGAGGAGCTTGTCCCAGGTAAGGCCGACTTCGGGTCGGTAGAGGATATTGGTCCGGCCGAGCTCGAACCAGAGGTGGACCTTGGAGGCGAGGTAGACCGCCAGGAAGAGCGCCGAGGTCATGACCGCCCACTTCATGGCCTTACCGTGGCCTTCGCGGTCCCCGGCCTTGATCCGGAAGATGCCGATCAGCAGGAAGACGGTGGCCAGGCCGTTGAGGCCGGCGACGGCGCGGGAGAGGATTTCGGTGGTGGAGGCCATGCCCCAGCAGAAGGGGTTTTCAGGGAAATGCCAACCTTTCGCCTTAACCGAGGCTTAAGGCGTCCCATGCTATCATTAAGCAACCCCCATGAACCCTCCCCTCCTCACCTTGCTGGCGGCGACCGTCCTGGCGGCTGGTCCGGCGCTGAAAGAAGCCGATAGCGCCCCGCCCGCCCAGAACAAGGTCACGATCACTGTCCGCGGCGACAAGCGGATCATCGAGTCCAACGGCATCCCCGACCACAAGGTGGCCTCCTTCCCTAACCGGGGTAACCCCAACAGCATCTCCGAGCAGAAATACCGCCTCGAGGTCCCTGCCCGTCCGCAGCCGGCGACCGAGCAGCCCGGTCGCTTCCCCTATGCTTGGGGCGTCGCCTTGAACGGCGTGGTCTTCGACCCGGGGACCGCCGAAGTCTATAACGACGGCGACCGGAGCAACCCTTGGCGCTACGAGGCGCTCAAGAGCAATACCGAGATGGGCACCACCCCGCGGATCCCGACCGGTCTCGGCCTCGACCAGAACCACGGCCACGTCCAACCCAACGGCGCCTACCATTACCACGGGCTCCCCACCCTGCTCATCGCCCGCCTTTCCGGCGGCGAGCAGAAGATGACCCATGTCGGCTGGGCCGCCGACGGCTACCCGGTCTACGCGATCTATGCGTACGCGAAGTCCGAAGATCCGAAGAGCGGGATCAAAGCCATGAAGAGCAGCTATCGCCTGAAGACCGCCGCGCGCGGCGGCGACGGCAAGGATTCTCCCACCGGCAAGCCCGATGGTTCGTTCGGCTTGGATTACGAATACGTGCCGGGACACGGCGACCTCGATGAGTTCGGCGGGCGCACGGGCGTGACCCCGGAATTTCCCGAAGGCACTTACTATTACCTGCTGACCGAAGAGTTCCCCTTCATCCCGCGTAAGCTCAAGGGCACGCCGGATCCTTCCTTCAATAAGATGCGCATGGACGCCCACGCCAACCTCGGCGGACAGAGCGGCCCCGGCGCCAAGGGCAAAGGGAAAGGCAAGAAGGGCCCTCCTCCTGGCGGCGAACCAAAATAAAGTTCGGGCCATTGAGCCGGCGGCGGGTGCGGAATTTTTCTCGCCAGGTTCCGGCGGCGCACCCCCGTCGTGAGTTGGTCCGTTTCGCGGATGGCACCAGAAGCGCACCATAATGAGACGCTGTGGGCGCTTTCCCGCAGTAACAGGGGGGTTCTAAACTCGTCAAAGCAGTTGCGAAAGCCCACCGCCCCATCTACCTACGGAATAGATGTCCACCCCTCCTGCCCAGCCCCCTGCGAACGGTTTTTTCCGTTCCTTGATCCGCTGGTTCGATGCGGACTACATCCCGGAAGGAATCGAGGCGCTGCAAAACACTCCGAAGAAGGTCGATTGGGCCCGCTCCATTCCCTTCATCATCCTCCATCTGGCCTGTTTCGGGGTCATCTGGGTCGGTGTCAGCCCGATCGCCGTGTGGACGGCCGTCGGCCTCTACTTCTTCCGGATGTTCGCCATCACGGGTTTCCTCCACCGTTACTTCTCACACAAGACCTACTCCACGTCCCGCGCCTTCCAGTTCGTGATGGCCGTCTGGACCGCTCTCGCCGTCCAACGGGGCGCCCTGTGGTGGGCCTGCACCCACCGTCACCACCACAAGCACTCGGACGAAGAGGAAGATAAGCACTCGCCGGTGGTCGACGGCTTCTGGTGGTCGCACATCGGCTGGATCACCGCGAAGAAGAACTTCCCGACCGACTATTCGAAGATCTCCGATCTGGCGAAATACCCCGAGTTGGTCTTCCTCAATCGTTTCGACATCCTCATCCCCCTGCTCGCCGCGGGCGTGACCTACGGCGCGGGCGCCTGGCTCGGGGCCCATGGCTACGACACCAACGGACCGCAGCTGCTCGTGTGGGGCCTGATCTCGACCGTCGTGCTCTTCCACGGGACGGCCTGCATCAACTCGCTCGCGCACGTCTTCGGTACCAAGCGTTTCAAGACCACCGGCGACGAATCCCGCAACTCGCTCATCCTCACGCTCATCACCCTCGGCGAAGGCTGGCATAACAACCACCACCGCTACCAGGCCACGACGAAGCAGGGCTTCTACTGGTGGGAATTCGACCCGACCTACTACGGCCTCAAGGTGATGTCCTGGATGGGCCTGATCTGGGGACTCAAAGGCGTGCCGGACTCGGTCTACGAGGAGGCCGAGCGCACCAAGGCCGAGGACAGTTCGCAGCGTGCGTGAACGGATCGCGATCGTCGGCTCCGGCGTGAGCGGCCTCGGCTGCCTCCGCTTCCTCGCCGCCCACCACGACGTGACCGTCTTCGACCGCGACCGTCGCCCGGGTGGCCACGCGCACACGATCGACGTCTCCGAACCCGGCACGGGCCGCGCCCTGCCGATGGACACGGGCTTCATGGTCTTCAACGAGGTGACGTATCCGCACCTCTGCCGTCTGTTCAAGGAACTGGGCGTAAAGCCGAAGAAGACGTCGATGTCCTTCGCGGTCCGCCACGACCCGACCGGTCTGGAATGGTGCGGCAGCTCGCTCAACCACCTCTTCGCCCAGCGTCGCAACCTGCTCAGCTTCCGTTTCTGGAAACTGCTCCTGCAGATCAACAAGTTCAATAAGTTGGCGAAGATCGAATGGCGCTCCACCGAGGCCGAGACGACCTCCCTGCGCGACTGGTGCGCCCAAAAAGGACTCGGACAGGACTTCCTCGACCTCTACCTGATCCCGATGTCCGCCGCGGTCTGGTCCACGCCGGCGGAGAAGATGCTCGGCTTCCCGGCGGCGGCGCTGATGCGCTTCTTCCATAACCACGGCTTCCTCGGACTCGATACGCAGCACCAATGGCTGACCCTCGAAGGTGGCTCCCGCACCTACGTCGAGGCGCTGCTCAAGGCGCACCCCGCCGACTTCCGTTTCGGTCAGGGCGTGACCGGCGTCCGCCGCGACGGCGCGCAGGTCGTCGTGACGACCGCCGCCGGTGAAGAACGTTTCGACCGCGTGATCATGGCCTCGCACGCCGACACGACGCTCCGTCTGCTGACCGACGCCGACGCCGAGGAACGCCGCCTGCTCGGCGCCTTCGCCTACAATCAGAACGACGCCATCGTGCACACCGACATGGCGCCCCTGCCCCGCTCGCCGAAGGCGCGCTCGTCCTGGAACTACCGCACGTGGGCCAAGGACGGCGGCCTGGCGACGTCGACCCACTACTGGATGAACTCCCTGCAAGGGCTCACGGACAAGGGAGACTTTGTGGTGACGATCAATCATGCCGAGCAGGTCGATCCGGCGAAGGTGATCGTGACGATCCCGACGGAGCATCCGCTCTTCTCGCTCGAAGCCGTCGCCGCCCAGGCGGAGATCCCGGCGCTCAACGCCCGCCCCGGCGCGCGCGTGCATTTCGCCGGCGCTTGGCAGCGCTACGGTTTCCATGAAGACGGCTTCTGGTCCGCGCACCGCCTGTGCTCGCAGCTCCTCGGCCGCGACGCCTGGGCCGCCTGATCAGAAGGCCAGTTTCTGAGCTTGCCGCTCGAAGCCTTCGGCCTGGAACAGCGGCTCCGGCTGCATCTTCACGATATCCGCGACATACCGGTCGGGCACGCGCTCGAGGCGCGTGTTGTAGAAGGTCGCGATGTTCGCGTGATAGGCGCGCGCGAGCGCGATCCGGTCCTCGGTCTCGACGAGGTTGCGGCTGAGCTCGGCGAAGACCGTCTGGCCCTTGAGGTCGGGATACTGCTCCGCGACCGCGAGGAGCGTCGGAGCGACGGCGACGACCCGGCCGCCGGCCGCCTGCGCGCGGAGGGCGGCGACGAGCGTCTGCACGGAGGCTTCGTGCGCACGGAAGCCCTGCACGCAGGCGACCAGCGGAGGAATCAGGTCGGCGCGGCGCTTGAGCTGTACGTCGATGAGCGAAGACGCCTGCCGGACGCGGTTGCGCAGGCCGGTGATGCTATTGAAGACCATCCAGACCCAGCCGGCGCCGGCGGCGAAAGCGTAAAGGAGGATCCCGATGAGCAGACCGAACGCCGCGATGTCCGGCCGGGAAGCGGCCATCAGGACCGCGCCGAAGCCGCCGGCGAGAGCGGCGCCGAAGAGGTTCCACACGATGTAGGACGTGGCCTTGCCGTCACTGATCTCCTGCGCCTTGCGCGGGGTGATGATGAACATGTCCGCCTTGTCCTCGTGCTTGATCTGGGCGGCGACGATGTCCGGCCGCTCGCTGGCGCGGCCGCGGACGAAGAGCGGCGTGCCGACGACGAGTCCGTATTCGGTGAAGCTGCGCTCGCCGGTCGAACCCTCGACGGCGTCGGACGGGCCTTTGTCGTAATACAGCGGGTCGCTTTCGTCGACATCGTGGTCGAAGATCGTGAGCGTCTCGAGGTCGGCACCCTCGGGATTGACCCACACGTAGCCGGTCTCGTCCTGGATGTAGAAACCACCCGTCTCGCCGCCCGAGGCGACCGTGTCGCTGCCGGTATCGATCACCGTCCGGGTGCGCGTGCGGCCCTTGTCGTCGGTATAGGTCTCTTGCCGGGCGCGACGCCAATGTTCGCTGACCGACCAACTGTAGAGCACGCAGGGCTTCTCGGCCAGGTAACTGATGAAGGGATCGCGGCGGACGCACACGCCCTCGAGCTCGACCTCGCCGACGAAGACGCCGAGGGCCTTCGAGACCGGCGTGTCATCGAGCAGGCGACGTTTCCGGCCGGCGTTCAACGCCAGCAACAGGCAACCCGCGGAACCCGCTAAGGTCAGTAATCCAGCGCCTGCGAGGTCTTGGGCCACGGAGGTCGTTATGCCCCTGACCTTCGGTTTAGCAAGGTTTCGAGACGGGGACGCTTGCGCCCATCCGGGTTGCATCCACCCTGCAGGCCGATGCCCCGACTGTACGACGCAGAAGTGATGCACGCCCGGCTCTGGCCGAAGCGGCATGACTTCACGCACGCGGCCTTCGCCTGCTCGATCGACGCCGCCGCGGTCGATGCCGTGAAAGGCGGGCGCTTCATGCTCGGCCGCACTTGGTCGCCCTACCGCTTCCGTGACGGCGACTTCCTCCCGGCCGGCGAGGTCTTCCAGCCCGAAGGGGTCCCGCAGGTCTTCACCGGCGCCACCCTCGCCGAACGCTTCCGCGCCTTCGCCGCTGCCCATGGCGAACCGCTCCCGGCGCACGCCGTGATCCGATTGGTCGCGATGCCTCGCGCCTTCGGGAAGTCTTACAATCCCGCGGTGTTCATGATGGCCACCGTCGACGGCGTCCTGACCTGCGGGATCGCCGAGGTGCACAATACTTTCGGCGAACGCAAAGCCTGGTTCCTCGGGCGGGCCTGCCTCCGCCATGATTTCGACGGCGATGCCTATCTGCAGCTGCGCACGCCGAAGCGTTTCTACGTCTCTCCGTTCTCGGCCTTGGATACCGAGTTCGAATTCACACTCCGCCTACCCGACGGCCGTCTGGCGATCACGGTCGACCACTATGAGGACGGACGGAAGACGCTCATCAGCGCCTGGACCGGCCGGCAGATTCCGCTGACCGACGCGCGCCTGCTCTGGCTGACCGTCAAGTCGCCCCTGCTCATCCTGAAGGTCGTGGCGCTCATCCATCTGCATGCCGCCTGGCTGTGGCTGGTGAAAAAACTTCCTTTCCGCCGCAAGGGCGACGACATTCCCCTGCAGCGCAACCTGCGGCACCCCACCTCCGAACTGACCGGCCGACATGACTAACTCCTCTCCCGCCGCCGGCTCCCTCGCCCGCCGCCTCGTCCTCCCCGAGCTCGCGAAGCTCACCAAAGGACGCCTCGTCCTCCGCCTGCCCGAAGGCGCGGAGCTTGTGCTCGGCGACCCTCGCGCGACCGGCGGAGCCCGCATGGAGATCCGCGACGAGAACGCCTTCCGCCGCATCATGCTGGCGGCCGACATCGGCCTGACCGAAGGCTACATGGAGGGCGAGTGGGACTCCCCCGACCTCAACGCGCTCATCGGCTTCTTCATCGAGAACATCGACCAGACCCCGGGTATGTCCGGTTCGGCCCGCAAGGCGATCGGCGTCGGGCTATTCCGCATCGCCGACCGCATCGGCCACCTCCTGCGTCCGAACGACAAACAGATGGTGCGTCGCAATATCTCGGAGCACTACGACGTCTCCAACGACTTCTTCCGCCTCTTCCTCGACCCGTCGATGATGTATTCGTCGGCCCGCTGGGACGGCACGGACTCCCTCGAACAGGCGCAGACCAACAAGAACGATTCCCTCTGCCGCTTCCTCCAGCTCAAGCCGACGGACCACGTCATCGAGATCGGCACCGGCTGGGGCGGCTGGGCGCTGCACGCCGTCAAGAAATACGGCTGCCGCGTCACCTCGCTCACCATCTCACAGGCCCAGCACGACCTCGCCGTCGAGCGCATCAAGGCCGCTGGCCTCTCGGACCGTATCACCGTCAAGCTCGAGGACTTCCGCGACCACCAAGGCACGTATGATAAGTGCGTCTCCATCGAGATGATGGAAGCCCTCGGCCATAAGTATCTCCCCGCCTTCTGCGCGTCGATCGGCCGCTTGCTCAAGCCCGACGGCATCGCCGCCTTCCAGTATATCACTTGCCCGGATAGCCGTTACGCGCAGTTCCGCGACGGCGTGGACTTCATCCAGAAGCACATCTTCCCCGGCTCGCTCCTACTTTCGATCAACCGCGTCGGCGACCTCATGACCCAGGAGAGCGGCTTCCAGCTCGACCGCCTCGAAGAGTTCGGCCGCGACTACGCGCGCACGCTCGATGCCTGGTGCCAGGCCTTCGAAGCCAAGCTTGATCAGGTCCGCGCCATGGGTTTCGACGAACGCTTCATCCGTAAGTGGCGCCTCTACTTCCGCTACTGCCAGGCCGCCTTCGAGCACCGTAATATCGGCGTCGTCCAGGCCGTCTACGTCCGCCCGAATCGCAAAGGCTGAACGCGACGCAGAGCGTCGCGAGGGGACACGTGGGCAAGTTGACACGTGGACAAGGGGAGAGGCATCGATCCAAGGCAGACCGGATGATGTGCTGGGATACCATAACGAAGCATCCTTCCCGGTTTCCCGTCTCCCCTTGGGTTCGTGCGTCTGTCTCGAGGTAGGGGCAGCACCGCGTGCTGCCCTAGCCCGTCCGCCGCAGGGCGAACCCTACCCA
>Ga0255120_1000461_pt1 | contig 12395 bp, 10 predicted proteins | sample Law_Colum_RepA_8_2_FD_188582 | JGI IMG/M metagenome (GOLD analysis project Ga0255120, IMG submission 188582) | Freshwater microbial communities from St. Lawrence River, New York, United States - Law_Colum_RepA_8h | ecosystem: Environmental > Aquatic > Freshwater > River | place: USA: New York...
TTCCCGACTAATCGCGTTGCTCCTGCCTATTCTTGTGAGTCTTACCGCTGGCTGTACTCAGCGGCAAAGCCAAAATGAATCGCGGAGTGCAATGCCATCTGACGGAAACATTCGTGTTTTGTTTACCCGCGTAAAAGAACAAAGTAACCTCGTACATTACAAGTGGTCCTTTGTCGGAGATCGTAACTGGAGCGATCCATCCTGCGATCGTTCTTCTTTTCGTGTTGAAAAATCATCCAAGTTAAACGCGACCAGCAGTCGCGGCGCGTGCTTCACTTGGGAAATTGACATTCAATCTCGGCGTATGACTGCAGCTGGACCATGGACATCTAAGGGCGAGATCCGCGGAAGCAACGGTCGAACCGCTAAACTTTCAATGTCTGATGGCAAGTGTGAAGCATCACAAACCACCGATGACCAGGTTGCGGTGGGGAGCAACATTACGCTTGGGAAGATTGGGCAATCCCCCCTTACGGTAGTCTTTTCAAAGTAAGTTGGATACAAATCTGCGCATGTCCCATTCACCCTGTGCTACCTAATCGGGTGTTGACACAGTTAGATTGTTCCGGGCGCCTATAAGAATGTAGGCGCAAAATGCTCACATGAAGTTGCTTCACTATCGTTTTTGGATGAGCACAGCACTTCATGGGCATGTAAGTCAAACCACTCGACAAAAAAACCTCCAATGACATCGTCACCGGAGGTTTTGATTTACCGAACAAGCTTGGTTAGCCTTTGAACAGAACCTTCTCACCGCTTCCAAGAATGTCATCCTTGGTAAGTGGTACGCGGACGCGAATCATCCGCAGTCCAGGAACCGTCTTGTCATCCAAGTACTTTCGATCATTCCAGCCTTCTCCGTTCCAGCCAATGCGATCCTGAACAAAGTCAGGTGCCGTTCTTGGATTGACACTGAGGATCAGCTCGAACGATTCGTTCTTGAAGCCGTACATCTTTGGATCCTTGCTCATATCGATTTCCCTGCGGAACGATCCAGGAGCATACAGACCCTTGCGGGCAATGTGAACATTACGCTTCGTAAGCTTTTCAGCAACCGTCTTTGCATCGCCACGAAGCTTAGCAAACATTGCTGGAACTTCAGCCTGTGTGTAGTAGCGTGGATAAGCATTGAAGGCTTTTGGATATGCCATCGTTACCAGCTGCCACTGCCCTCGCGGGGAGATTGCAACTGCACCTGTCAGTGCCTGTGCGACAGGAACGCCATTAGCAACGGCTTGATCTTTGGGCGCAAGGTTGTAAACCTTTGCTGATTCCGCAACTGCTTCAGCATTACCGGCACGCGGTGTTGCAACGTAGGCACCACCCGCATCAACTTGACGTCCACCACTCGTTGTAACGATGTCTTGCATCAGGGTGATTTTAGGATCAACTTCAAAGCTGAACGATCCGAATTCAGGCATTTTATAGCCATCGTCCTGTAGGCGAACATCTACACGGCAGCCGTTCACTGGTCCATCGAGCGTCAGGCCCTTGCCAAGCGTTTTGATGGTATTGCCATCTGCTTCGAAGACACCGGCATCGAATGTATCCTTGATCGATCCAATCAGATTCCACGTACCTTCGACCTTGATAACCTTAGATTTGGTTCGGGTGACGGTCACATGAAAGTCGGTGTCGACTACCCCCAAGGCTGCAATGTTTGCAGGACGCAAAGCCTTACGGATTTGCATAATGGACCGGTTTTTGGTCGCATTCTTCACACCCATGGAGTTTCGCATCTTAACTTCATCGGTGATGCCTGGCCGCTTCATCCACGCTTCATGACGCTTTACAGCATCATCCCAAGCCGCAATGGATTCATCAACCATACCAGCACGCTCGAAGGAGTGTGCCAGCGGGTGAGCAACCTGGTTGATTTCTGCATCCGGGTCATTCGCAAGAGCGCCTTGATATGCTTTTACAGCTCCGTTATAGTCACGGACCTTGTCGAACATATTCCAACCCTTTTCTTTGTACACATCAAAGACTTTAGAGTTGTTGGCAATTCCCTCATCGAGAAGCGCTAGACCAACCGGCAAATATCGTCGGTCGGAGCGTTGATCCGTATCCGTGAAGTTATACATCAAGTGCCAAGCACCTGTTGCATAGACATCCAACCAGTTCGGGTCAAGCCATGTAATCAACCGAATCATCGGAAGAATAGCATCGTAGTTTCCGCTATGGAAGAAAGCATCCGAGCGGACCCACAGTAGTCCAGCGATGACCTGACGGAAACCGGACAAGGCAGCCAATGAGTATTCGAACGGTAAGCCTGCGCCTCCAAACGATGCGGTAGCAGCAGTCTTTACACTCTTAGGCTCAATAGCCGGTTGTCGCCGCATGTCATCCCGGTCATTGATAGCCTGGAAGGCGATGATTGCCGCTGTTAGCGGAACCAAGGTACCTGCCAGCTTGGGATTTTTGGCGAAAGCTTCGCGCAGCATGTCAGACCTCCCGGCGATCGAATACGAGGATTGCCAACACCATCAGAGCCGTTGCATATGCAACCGCATAAGCACAGTTCTGGGTCAGGAACAGAGTTTCGTTCTTTACGACAACATCCGGTTGCAACAATGGGTTGGTGTACTGGAAGTTGCCGAAGTTCGGAACCACATAATGGACACCGAGCAGCACATACTTGACAATCGCAACCTGGCTGTTCTTGGCAAGGTCAAGCGTGTAGCTGGACAGGTTGCCAATGACGAACAACACCATCGTCAAGAAGAAGTTGACAAGCGGTGTCACAAAAGTCGAGAAGAACATTGCAAGCGCTGCCAAAAGCAACATCTGCATTGCAATCATCAGAATGCCCTTGAAGAGGATCAATGGGCTGACTGCATTCTCTGCACCAATCTGCTTGACTGCAACTGCCACAACGAATGCAAGTCCCATCAGTCCGATGTTGATGCCCAAGGTTCCGAGAGCACCAAAGAACTTACCGAGGAGGAACTCATAGCGACGTACAGGTTTCGCAAGGATTGTGTAAATCGTCCGGCGCTCAACTTCCGTTGGTACCAGGTTGATACACAGAATGACTGTGATGAATAGTCCAGCGAGGCTGATAATGCCGAGACCCATTCCCTTAACGAGGGTGAGTTCCTGGCGTGGTGCAAACTGCTGAAAGATAAATGTGAGTGCAATCAGAACAACGCCAACCATCAGGAATGCGTTAAGAATCTTTTTGCGAAGCGCTTCACTAATGGTATTGCGCGCAATCACCATAGCTGTGTTCATTACTTTGCAATCTCCTTGTATGGATTGGCAGTGGACGTTTCGTTATTGATGAGGGGGCGGTCGCCTGTTGAGATCAGCGAGCCGCTGACCTTATCAAGTCTTCCACCAACGATTTCAACAAAGATGTCTTCGAGGCGACGTTTCATAGGTACTACGCTAACAACGCTAGCTTTACCTACACGGGCAGCATCAATAACGGAGCCAACTTCCTCACGGAGGACAGATGCCGTAAGCACATCACCGGTTCGGATAGCACCATCGGCTATGAGTTTTGCTGAAAGATCAGCCGGAGCGTTCTCAAGCTTAACTTCGACACGCTCACCGCCAAGGAGTTCATCCATGGTGCCAAGCACCTGGAGTTTCCCCTTGTGAATGATCGATGCACGGTGACACACCAGTTCGACGTCTTCAAGCTGGTGGCTGGAGAGGAACATCGTCTTCCCTTGGCGCTTCAGTTCAAGCATCAGGTCACGAATATCACGTCGGGCAATCGCATCTAGACCGGATGTTGGCTCATCGTAGAACAACAACGTAGGATCATTGATGAGCGACTGTGCGATACCTACGCGTTGTCGCATTCCCTTTGAGAACTCGGAAACTGGCTTGTTGACGTCAGACTTGCCGCCAAGACCAACGAAATCTACGAGCTCATCCGCCTTTTTCTTTGCTTCTTCACGATGCATACCAAAGAGCTGTGCATAAAACGTTACAATTTCACGCGCAGTCATATGCTCGTAGAAGTAAGGGCTTTCCGGGAGATACGAAATCTTGTGCTTTACCGCAATGTCACCTGCGGGGGCTCCAAGGACGTTCGCATCGCCGCTTGTCGCGTAAATTAGTCCGAGAAGAATCTTAATCGTCGTGGTTTTGCCAGCACCATTGGCGCCCAAAAACCCAAAGATTTCGCCTTCTCCGACTGTCAATGTCAGATTATCAACGGCATTGACAAATTCCCGCTTCATGGGCACGGGATACTGCTTTGTCAGGTTAGTAATCTCTATAGCTGCCGCCATTTGTCGGCCCTCCACTCCGGTTCAACATCCAAAGAGTATGGATGAATCCTACAGAGCGTCCTTTCTTCTTCGAAACCGCTACCAGTGGATGCGGTGGCTTGCACCACGCGAAAATCGCCAGCGCTGCGGGCAGGCAAACCCTCACTGGAAAAGCGACCAGTTGTGAGTGTACCTGTAAACTTTCCGATTATATGACTGGGGTGTCTTGTTGTCAAAGCAACTGCGTAAGTCCCAAATGTCAGAATCGGTCTTTCGCCGCAACCTACATCTAGCATGCTGGTAGGCATACTGTGCATATAACCGTATTTATACCTATACATTTTCTAGCAAATCGTTAAATCTTCGGGTATAAACCCTCAATCCTTTGGGTAACCGATGGAGGAACACCGACAAAGCGCCTGAGTTTCATCGCTCGGGAGTGGTGTGGGACTAATCTTAATTGAGGTCGAATATGAATATCCGAAATAATCGTCAGGCGTTCACTCTTATTGAACTCCTCGTCGTCATCGCAATCATCGCGATTTTGGCAGCTATCCTCTTCCCTGTGTTTGCTCAGGCACGTGACAAAGCCCGTTCTGCATCCTGTCTTTCAAACCAGAAGCAGCTCGGTCTTGCAACACTCATGTATTCCCAGGACTACGATGAGCTGATGCCATTGACCACATCCAACATCAATGGACAGTGGCTCACGAACTTCTGGCACATGGTTCCCCCAACATGGTCCTCCTTGCAGACTCACCCTGCAGTTCTGGGTTCCAACTTCCAGTGGGCAAACACGATCCAACCTTACGTCAAGAACTATGGCATCCTTGCATGTCCATCAGCTCCTGAATTCCGTGTTGGCCTCGCCCGCTTCACCTACTCCAACATGCTTGCAAAGCCAGAGAAGACTTCCTACACAATCAATGGACTTCTTCAGGCTTACCCACAGGCTGGCATCAATGCTCCAGCTGACCTCCCATTGATCTGGGAAGGCCGTGGCAAGAGTGCAGCACTGGGTGGCAACCTCCAGAACCCACTGCTGACCTGTGCAGACGGAACGCAGCCATGTGTGTATAACACTTCCTGCAACTCTGCAACCAATGGCGGAACCGGTGGTGCATTCGGTATCGATGGTTCCATCTGGATCCACCAAAAGGGTATGAACTTTGTCTTCGCCGATGGCCATGCAAAGTACCGCGTTCTTGGAATGCAACAGTCCCCTGCAAACACCAACTGGGCAGTTGACCCTTACACGGGCTACAACGCATCCGGAATTCCAGGCTTCCTGTGGACCAACGGCTGCCACCCATGGTTGTTCCGCCCAGACTTCCAACCATAAGCCTGACCTGTCAGGTGTAGTCATTGCCGTCCAGCCTATGCTGGACGGCTTTCCAGTTTTGAGGTATCCACATGAAGTATTTGCTTATGATCGCCGTTCTGGCATCCCTTGCGCTCGCAGGTTGCCAAAAGCCTGAAGAGGCAGCTCCCGCCCCTGCACCAGCTCCTTCTGCTACGACACCTGCAGGCGCACCAGCAGCTAGCACCCCCGGACAGAAATCTGACACCCCAGTTCAGTCCCCATCCGGTTCCGCAGCACAACCACAATAAGGTTCCTGTCCCACACGAACCGCAACTTCGGTTGCGGTTCTTTGTTTAAGTTAGGGTAATCGATGCCAACCAAAGATGTACTGTCCACATTACTCGACCTGCTCAGCTATAACTCACCATCGAGGTCCGAACACGATGTCAGCCTCTACTGCGCGGATCGGCTGAGAAACATTGGATTTGATGTCCGCTGGGATGCATCCAATTCGGCAACAGGATCAAATGTTGGTAATCTGATCGCCACACTTCCCGCCACTGATAAATCGCTACCAACCCTCCTCTTTGCCGCACACCTCGATACAGTGGAGCCAACGCCTGGGATCAACGTTGAGGTTGATGGCGATGTCATTCATGCAACGAGTGATACGATTCTTGGCGGAGATGACAAATGCGGCGTGGCACCAATCATCTGTGCGATGGAAGAAATTGTCGCAAACGACATCCCTCACGGCCAGGTGCAAGTTGTCTTTACGACCTGCGAAGAGATAGGACTTGTTGGCGCAGCTAACATCGATCAAACAATGCTAACCAGTGAATACGGCTTTGTCCTCGATGGTGGTCCACCACTTGGGTCAATCGTAACATCGGCTCCTGCATCCGAGTGCCTTGAAATCACCGTTCACGGGAAAGCTGCGCACGCTGGAGCAGAGCCTGAAAAAGGAATTAACGCAATCGTTGCCGCTGCAAAGGCAATCGCATCGTTTCCTGTCGGGCGTATCGATGCTGAAACTACAAACAATGTTGGTGTAATCACCGGTGGTCAAGCACGCAATGTCGTTCCAAACACCGTAACTGTCATTGCCGAAGCACGCTCACGAAACCAGACAAAACTACAAGAGCAGCTCAGTATCATTAAGTCAGCTTTTGAAGTGGAAGCGGCAACCATGGGAGCGACGGTCAGTATACGGACGACAAATAGTTATCCCGCATACCACCTGACAAACGAATACCCGGTCATTCGCCTTGCCGCGCACGCTGCATCAACCTTAGGTTTTCCCCCACAGTTTCGAGAATCAGGTGGAGGTACAGATGCCAACCATTTCAATGGTTTTGGTATTCCCACAGCAGTTCTCGCAACAGGAATGGAACTCATCCACACCCACGATGAGTTTTGTACGGTCTCTGCGCTACATGGAAACGTTGCCTGGATCATCGAAATTGTTAGATCGGCCAGATAGTCTACAAAGTCTCCAACGCTTGCAATGCCCATTCGACATGCTCGCGCACGATGCCCGATTCATCTGTCAAACCGTCTTCAAGAACGGGTTTAAGGCCAACGTCACGCGAATTACCAATGGCAACGGCTACATTGCGACGCAGACCTGCCCGGCCTGTTCGTAGAACCGGCGTTCCTAAAAATGTTTGCTGAAACCATTCATCAGATGACAAACACTTAAAGAGATTTCCTAAATCAAGTGCCCCAAAGCTTGGGTTCCAATTGAAGGCTGTCAGCTGCTCCACCGATGCAAGTGAGTTCCAAGGACAAACATCAATGCAGATATCACAGCCAAAGATTCGATTTCCCATCAGAGGCCGTATATCGAGAGGAATACTCTCTTTGGCCTCGATTGTCCAATAGCTGATGCATCGACGTGGATCCAGAACATTGGGAGCGACAAGAGCTCCCGTTGGACAAACTTGAAGGCATTTAGTGCAAGCACCACAGTTACCCATCTGGGAATCTGGCTTATCTGGTTCGATCAATGCTGTTGTTAGGATGACAGACAAGAACACATAATTGCCAAATCCAGGAACGATGACATTTGTATGGCGCCCCTGCCAACCAATGCCAGCGCGGACGGCAAGCTCCCGCTCAGGAATCGGTGCTGAGTCCGTCGTTGCCCGTGATACTGACCCAGGGATTAGCTCTGAAACCACCTTCATCCCTTGCTTCGTCATCGAACGAATAACTCGGTGATAATCCAAGCCCTGAGCGTATTTGGCAATTATTCCATCCGATGGACCTGCTTCAATGGATGGGTGGTTATAAGAAACCGCGAGCACAATGGCCGTTTGGGCACCATCGAGGAGCTCAGGGACACCCAAGTGTCCCGTACGAAGCTCCCTGCGTGTCGATAGCCACAGCATTTCTCCGGCATAACCAGCATTCGTCCATGCTCGCCAATAGCTGTGATGCCGACTTGGATAAGTGTCTGTAAAGCCAACCTGCGAAAATCCACACGCTAACAGGGCATCCCGAAGTTGTTCCTTGGTCTCAGTTGGCAACATCGATGCACACCTTCATAACCTCGAGCATAAGCGAAGGTTCTACTTTGAGGACTTGAAAAACCATTCGCGTCAAAACGATACAATCGGGCATCATGTCACTCATACCGTTTGACAGCCCGTTTCGCCACGGTTTTGTCCGAGTTGCTGTTGCCAGCACCGTTATCACAATCGCAAATCCCAAAGCAAATGCATTCTCCATCGTGCAGTTGATGCAGGATGCGGAGGCAGATCACATTCAAGTCTTGGTAACGCCGGAACTTGGGCTTACAGGCTACACATGTGATGAGTTGTTTCAGCAGACTGTATTACTGGATTCCGTTACGGATGCACTGAAGGCGATTTGTGATGCCACTATTGGCAGCAAACTATTGTGCTTCGTTGGTGCTCCGATTCGTGTAGGCGCAAACCTTTACAACTGTGCTGTTGGGATAAACAATGGTCGCATAGTCGGTATTGTCCCCAAACAACACTTACCCGGATATCGGGAGTATTACGAGCCAAGGTACTTCACTGCGTTTGATGGCGATACATCAGACATTGAGCTCAATGGCAAAAGCGTACCGTTTGGCCGCAACTTATTGTTTCAGCTAGGCGATGATGTTTCGAAGCTGGTAGGGGTCGAGATCTGCGAAGATGCTTGGGTTCCAGATACCCCATCTACCCAGCTGGCGCTTGCCGGAGCAACCATTATCTGCAACCTATCGGCATCCAACGTTACGACGGGAAAGCCTGATTATCGTAGACAGCTGATAACAAGTCTTTCCGCTCGGTTGATTTGTGCCTATGCGTATGCATCCGGCGGGCCAGGTGAATCTTCTAACGATGTTGCTTGGGATGGACATTGCATCCTCGCAGAAAACGGGTCCCTTCTAGCTGAGAATCAGTCATGGCTGGATGCATCATCAAAGCTCACCGTCGCCGACATTGACATTGACCGTTTACACCATGACCGGTTGAAGTTTCATACATTTGATGGACCTAAACCACAGTGCATTATCAAGACAACCACTGCTCAGTGCACGGATAAGGTTCCTCTGCAACGCTATGTCGCACAGTTCCCATATGTGCCATCAGATCACGGGCAGCGTGACCAACGCTGTGAAGAGGTCTATCAGATACAGGTTGCCGGCCTTGTTCAGCGCCTAAGGTCATCCGGTGTTCAACGGATGGTAATTGGAATATCTGGAGGGCTCGATTCTACGCATGCAGCCTTAGTTTGCTGCCGAGCCGCCGATGCACTTGGCTGGAGTCGAAGCCAAATCACCGCAGTGACGATGCCCGGGTTTGCAACATCGGAGCGGACACTTGATCAAGCAAATTCATTGATGTCCCTCCTCGGAATGGATGCATCCACAGTTGATATCCGCCCAAGTTGTATGCAAATGCTGCAGGATATTGGTCATCGTTTCGTTAACGGCGAGCCCATCTACGATGTCACTTTCGAAAATGTACAGGCTGGGGAGCGAACAAGTCATCTGTTCAGACTCGCAAACCATGTCGGTGGAATCGTGATTGGCACAGGGGATTTATCCGAGCTGGCACTCGGTTGGTGTACGTATGGCGTTGGAGACCATATGAGCCATTACGCCGTGAATTGCAGCGTTCCGAAAACGCTCATCCAATATCTGATTCGATGGCTAGCCGATGATGTTAACAGCACGCCAGACCTGCGCAAAGTACTTCTGGACATTGTCGAAACTGAAATTTCGCCAGAGCTGATTCCTGGCACTGATGGTGCATCTGAGCCATCACAGCGTACAGAAGCAAAGGTTGGCCCCTACGCCCTTCAGGACTTTGCTCTCTACTATTTCACCCGGTTTGGCTTTACGCCAGCCAAGATCTATTACTTGCTACAACAAGCGTGGGGTTCAACCTACCACTCTGATGAACTTGCAAAATGGCTTGAGCTGTTTATCAGGCGCTTTTTTCAGAATCAGTTCAAACGTACCTGTATCCCTAATGGCCCGAAAGTTGGCAGTGGTGGGAGCCTCTCTCCACGCGGTGATTGGCGTATGCCAAGTGATGCCAGCTGTGAATTGTGGTTGGAAAATTTGCGGGATGCACACCGTGAAACGGGAAATGTTATTCAACCAAATCCGAAGGATTAGGAAATTCCAATAATGACGGAACATCCGAGTCGGTGATTCGGTATACTTGTATGTAAAGTTGTGGTCAATCACAGCATTCCAAATGTAAATCAAGGGAACGATTGTATGTCTATCGCGCTGGAAGTATCGACGGAAGTAATGGACAGCTCCTGCCCACTCTCTTTGACAGAGCGTGCGGCTCAGGAGGTCATGGATATCCTTGAGCAGCAGGGAAACCCTGATGGTATTCGTCTACGCGTCTATGTAGCAGGTGGCGGATGCAGCGGTCTGCAATACGGCCTTGCACTAGATGAGAGCATCGATGAAGGTGATGAAGTGTTCTCCACAAGCGGTGTTGAGGTTGTCCTCGCCCCTATGGACATCAAGTATCTTCAAGGCGCTGTTGTGGACTATGTGACCACAGCGATGGGCGGCGGCTTTAAAGTCGAAAACCCAAATGCTGTCAAGTCCTGTGGATGTGGCTCTTCCTTCTCCGTTGAAGATGATACAGAAGGACGAACGATCACCGGCGGATGTGGAAGCTGCCCAAGCAAAGGTTAGTTCCTAGTCCCCATTTCTCGTAGACGCCTCCATGGCATCGCCATGGAGGCGTTTTTCATTAACATTTTTGGAACTAACATTTGCTGAACGTGTTAAGACTCGTATCAAGCACCGGAGTAAGCTGTGGCACCACCTCAATCACTGATACAAGGACATAAAACCTATAGGGATTGGGATGACGATTTACGTTTTGCAAAGGCACTTACTCATAAGCATGCGAAAAGTTTTAGTGCTGGAATTCGCTTTTTCCCACGTGAAGTCCGCGATGTAACCTATGCCATCTATGCATTTGTTCGTTTACCGGATGACATCGTAGATGAGCAAGGTTTGAGCGATGAACAAGCATCCGCTGCACTACTGGACTGGATGAGATCCTGGCAGCACGCTTACGATTCGGGCACAGATGACTGCCATCCAGCTTTTCGGATGATGCGGTACGTGATGAACCGCTATAACATGCCACGCAGCCTCGTCGATGACTTCTTCACGGCGATGCTTAGCGACACCCGTATCAAGCGCTATCACTCTTATGCTGAGCTCAATGCTTATATGCATGGAAGTGCAAGTGTTGTCGGTGAAATGATGGCTCTTGTCTGCGGTGCTACACATCCGGATGCTATACCAACGGCACGTGCACTGGGTGAAGCGTTTCAAATGACGAACTTCTTACGAGATGTGCAGGCAGACTTTGAACAACGCGGCAGAATATACTTGCCATCCGACATACTACGCCGCTACGATTCATCCCACGATGCCATCATCCACCAAGTCGCAGATGACAACTGGAAGGCTGCTATCCGGGATTTGGTCTCTCATACGAGATCGCTCTATAAAGTGGGCAGGTCTGGAATAAAGCACCTTTCTCCTGGCTGCCAGTTTGGCGTCGCATTAGCTGCCGATATATATGAAGCCATCTTGGATCGCATTGAAGCGAACGATTACAATGTTTTCAAAGGTCGTGTCCATACATCGACGGCACATAAGCTGATGATTTTTGGTAAGCGTCGATTGGCGCTTTGTCACTAGTGAAACTAACAAAAGCATCTAAGGTTGTCATTATTGGCGGTGGTTTTGGCGGACTCGCTGCAGCTGCCCTTTTATCCTGCGCTGGACTATCCGTGCAGCTGCTTGAGCGTAACGAGACACTAGGTGGCCGAGCCCGGGTATGGACGGAAAACGGTTTTCGCTTTGACATGGGACCATCCTGGTACCTCATGCCGGATGTCTTCGACCACTTCTTTAAGCTCTGTAACCAAGATGTTGATACTGTTCTTCCGACGAAGCGCCTCTCACCATCCTACCGGGTCTACTTAGCTGGAAGCGATTCTCCCGTTGACATGTACTCCGACACCGTGCGCGATGGAGCGACTCTTGACCGGTTCTTCCCCGGAAGCAGTAAGAGTCTTGCCGCGTATATCAAGACAAGCAAGAGTCACTATGACCGGAGCCTAAGGTCATTCATGGCTCGTAATGCCGATACCTTCTTCCACTACATGACGCTCGCGACCATGCGGGATGGCTGGGGCTTACCTGTCCTTATCTCAATGGAGAAGCACCTCTCAAAGTGGTTCAAAAACGATACGGTAAGGCGCTTTCTTGCCTACCAAACCCTCTTTCTGGGAAATGCTCCGAAGGAAACTCCCGGCGTTTTTTCAGCTATGAACTACGTGGATTTCGCCATGGG
>Ga0255120_1000478_pt1 | contig 12167 bp, 11 predicted proteins | sample Law_Colum_RepA_8_2_FD_188582 | JGI IMG/M metagenome (GOLD analysis project Ga0255120, IMG submission 188582) | Freshwater microbial communities from St. Lawrence River, New York, United States - Law_Colum_RepA_8h | ecosystem: Environmental > Aquatic > Freshwater > River | place: USA: New York...
ATCTTAACACCAACATGAGAATCGCGATCCTGAATCAGCCGCACTTTTGCAAAGAACGGGCCGGTGATTACAACTTTTCCGATCAGCCCCTGTGTCGTGCGTATGGTGCTGTTTCGGACGATTTTCTGATTACTGTTGTCGATCGAGATGGAGGCACTTTCAAGGGATGGATACCAAAATTTCACATCGGCGACGATTGCAGTATCCTTCTTTAGATTTGGAAGCCCAAGGATGTTGCGGTAGTTGATGTAATCGGCCTCCACTTGGCTTAAGCGCTCAATCTGGAGTTTCATCCGTCCATTTTCAGTGACTAACCGATCACGCTCGACAAGCAATTCCGACCCTGATGTAAGTGAGCGCTTCATGCGATCGCCCCAGTCAATCAAGTCCCTTCCGCCGATCGAAACAACGCTGGCTACACTTGCAACCGCATCCAGGATTATGTTCGACCTTCCAGAACGACGGGCTTGTACGGTTGCCATCAGGAAAACCAAACCAAATACAAAAAGGACTAGCATCAATGCTGGCATTCGCTTTGGTGCAATGGGTACAGGTCCTGATTTGGCTGGACGTATCACGTATATCCCTAACTGTTAGCGTGAATCAGTGCATGACGAAGCGCCGGGACCCGCTCAACTTCATCAAGTATCATTCCACAGCCCATCGCAACGCACGTCAGTGGATCTTCTGCAATAAACACAGGCATTTCGGTTGCTTGATGAATGAGTTCGTCGAGTCCTCGAAGGAGAGCCCCTCCACCTGCGAGGCAAATACCAGAATCCATGATGTCGGCCGCGAGCTCTGGGGGAGTACGCTCCAGCGCCTGCTTGACCGCTTCAACAATCTGAGCAATTGGTTCCGCTATCGCTTCGCGTACCTCAATACTTGACAGTGTTGTTTGTCTTGGCAGCCCACTAATGAGGTCACGCCCGCGAATCTGCATCGAAACTTCTTCCTGCAGCGGATAGGCCGAACCGACCGTCAGCTTGATTTCTTCGGCCGTTCGATCACCAATCAGCATTCCGTGGTAGCGCCGGACAAAACTTACAATAGCTTCATCGATTTTCTCACCTGCGATACGGACGCTTTGACTTGTTACAATTCCGGCAAGGCTGATGACCGCGACTTCTGTCGTTCCACCACCGATATCAACCACCATACACCCGTGTGGTTCTTCGACACGAAGGCCAGCTCCAATCGCTGCCGCCATCGGCTCTTCGACAACAAAAGCATCTCTTGCGCCGGCTTTGCGAGTCGCATCCAGAACAGCTCGTCGTTCAACCTCAGTGACACCACTTGGTATACCGACAACCACTTGTGGAGCGGTCCACCATTGGCGGCGCGTTGATCTGTCGATGAAGTAGCGTAACATCGCCTCTGTTTGCTCAAAATCAGCAATGACACCATCCTTGAGTGGGCGTACGGCTCTAATGTGACCTGGTGTACGGCCGAGCATCTGCTTTGCGCTGGAACCGACGCTAAGGATCTGTCCGGTCTTGGAGTCAACTGCTACAACCGAGGGTTCACGTACAAGAATGCCTTTACCATGGACATGTACCAAAGTATTTGCAGTGCCAAGATCGATACCTAGATTTCTTGTGAATCGACCAAAAATGTCCTGTACGCGTCGCATTAAGCAAACCACTTTTCCCGAGGCATATTTCGTTGAAAACTACCAAACCTACTCGTCCGATATTATAACCGCAGGAACCCAATTGCGAAGGATGTCAATAAAACCAATGATTCAGCCACCTCTGACCCCGAGTCAGGTTTCTGCAGTACAAAAGTTGGTCAACCAGATTGCCTATGAGGGGATGGGACCGGTAGCAACGCCTAAGTTGCTTTTGCTGATCGAGGATTTTCCTACCGGGGATATCGTTGGATTGCTTTACCCAGCCCTTGCCGAAGACCTTACGTACAGAGGTGTCTGCAGTGTTTTGGCCGAAGCTTGGGAAACTCTTGAGGATGAACCTAAAAAGAGGCTTGCCAGACTGAATCTCGTACGTGTCCATCTAAGCCGTGCCAACCTTACATCCGGAAGTGTTTCGCGTCGCGCGTTAGATAATGCGGCCGCGACTCTGGATTCACTACCTGCAAAAGGTCAGGACTGGGAACTCATCGAGCTTAAGGCGGATATCGCTGTGCAGCGTGTCAAGTATTCGGATGCTCTTGCTGCGTACAGACGAATTCCCGTTACAACGCGCCCCAATGGTGAGATTCAGGCGAAAATCGGGGCAACCTTGCGTTTGGATGGCAGATTGGATGAGTCCCTTGCGGTCCTTCAGACAGCCATTAAGCGCGAGTCTGGTAATACATCAGAACATTACCGAGCCTGGCATGAGCTTCAGCACGAACAGGGTCTCACGTTTATGGCAAAAGGGGATACGACCGCTGCTGGTACTTGTCTTACATCGAGCGCCAAACTAAGTCAATCCAGTGTGTTTAGCCCGAGGGTTGATCTCGCCGTCCAGTTAGCCAAGCGAGGACAGCAAACTGTCGTAAAGTCCTACATCGCGTTGATAACGACATGGAACAGTAACATCTCGGAAACATCCTTATCAAAGGCTATCCAACCGTGAGCGAGTTGATCATCATTCTGTTTTTTATACAGATCTTAGTGATGGTAACCGCAGCATTCGCGATTGTTCTCGTTTACAGCCCGATCAGGCGATTGCTTCATCCTGTTGCGACGTTGACATCCGTTAGTAAAACACTTGGGATGTCCATCATCAGGGTGATGAACCAAACACGCCTATCGATTGGACAAATCTTGGCAAACGTCTCGTCCATCACAAACATCGTAAAGAGGAGACGAAGCGCGTCCAGCTCCAGTTTTTCACTGAAGCGTTTGGTTACTGCCCTCGTTGCTGGGAGACGTGTTCTCGGAGTCTTTAAGTTGTTTCGGATGGTGCGGAAGAACAGATTTTGGGGAACCTTTCGCATTTTGATGATGGCCGGACCAGTCGTTATTCCCGTTCTTACATCGTTGAAAAAACTAATCAGAAAGCCGGCATCCGCCGGGTAGGTGCGAATATGGAACTTCGAAAATGGCGGTCGCATGAAGGCGACTTGATGTGGACAGTGAACATGGATGGAACCGAGCGTGTTTTGGACACGAATCTGGATGACATTTTGTGTTCGGAAGACCCATTGGACTTCGTGCTTGCGACAACGACTTCGTTCCGGCTGCCGCCTGGGTCCACGCTTGTTGCTCCTATCGACAAACAGGAGATTTGGGCAAGTGGTGTAACGTACGAGCGCTCTAGAGATGCGCGTATGGAAGAATCCAAACAGGGTGGCGATTTTTACGATTTGGTCTACGATGCAGATCGACCCGAGTTGTTCTTTAAGGCATCCCCCTGGAGAGCTACAGGGCACTTAGGCAGCATTCGCGTGCGACAGGATTCAACTTGGGATGTCCCTGAGCCTGAGCTGACGCTTGTAGCCAATAACAGCGGACACATCATCGGTGCAACCATCGGAAATGACGTTTCCAGCAGGAGCATCGAGGGGGAAAATCCTCTCTACCTCCCGCAGGCTAAGTCTTACAACGGGTCGTGTGCACTTGGACCCTACATCCGCCTGTTGGATGCAAATTTCAATCTGCCGGACCTACGTACGATTGAAATCCAGCTGCAAATTCAAAGGAATGGCCAGCTGGCCTTCGATGGAAAAGCATCCACAGCAACTATGAAGCGACATGTGGATGACCTAGTGAGTTGGCTGTTCCGTGAACTCGATTTTCCATACGGAGCGTTTCTGATGAGCGGAACCGGTATCGTCCCGGATCTGCCTTACACAATGGTCAGCGGTGATGTTGTTAGTATATCGATGTCAGGTTTGGGGACGCTTACCAATACCGTTAGGTAATACCAACCACGTAAGTCGTCGATATATACTGAGCCCATGAAATTGCTCAATGGATTCATCGGCATGTTGGCAGCCTCACTTGTGTTGCTGTGCGTTCCCAGTAATGCGCAGCAACAGTCTGTGCCACCATGGCAGGATCCGTTGGTTGTTGGAATCAATAAGCTTCCAGCCCGGGCAGAGTTTTCTTCCTATTCGCGGATTGAAGATGCGGTTGCTGCCGTTCCTGAAAAAAGTCCGTGGATTAAGTCACTCAATGGAAGCTGGAAGCTTAAGTGGGCTAGTCGGCCATCCGATGCACCAGTCGACTTTCAAGTCCCCACATTCGATGACAGTAAATGGAAGACGATTCCCGTGCCTTCCTGTGTCGAACTTCAGGGCTTCGGGATACCAATCTACACAAACATCACGTATCCCTTTCCGGCAAAACCTCCAGTCATTGATGAGCGCTACAACCCGACGAGCAGCTATCGAAGGCTGTTTACCGTCCCGTCGTCGTTCGATGGAAAGCGGGTTAGACTTCGCTTTGACGGTGTCTATAGTGCGTTCTGGGTTTGGATTAATGGTCACCGCATCGGCTATTCGGAAGACAGTAAGGGGCCGGCTGAGTTCGATGTAACGGAACACCTTGTCAAGGGAACGAATGTTCTTGCGGTACAGGTCTATCGATGGTGTGACGGTTCGTATCTTGAAGATCAGGATATGTTTCGATACTCCGGAATATTCCGCGATGTTACCTTGCGTGCGATGCCACTCGTTACCGTCGACGACATTGATGTAAAGTCAGAGCTCGATTCCAAGTACACAGATGGGAGTCTTGATGTTGGACTCACAATAAAGAACTCAACACCCAACAATGTATCAGTGCGCTTTGACATGGCCATCTATGATGCCAATGGTAAACGTGTACCTGAATCCCTAGTAACGAATACGACTAATGCAGCCGGTAACAATCGGGACCAGACGCGGATCTCTGTAAACCTCAAAAATCCCCTGAAGTGGACGGCCGAAACACCGAATCTCTATAGTCTGGTAATTGCCGTAAAGGTGAACGGTACTTTTTCGGAATTCGTAGCTGTGAAAACGGGCTTCAGAAAGATCGAAACGACTGGCGGTGTATTCAAGATCAACGGGCGCCCAGTCAAGCTCCTTGGGGTGAATCGCCACGAACACGATCCAGATACCGGAAGAACCGTTTCCATAACACGGATGATTCAGGACATCCAGTTGATGAAGCGCTTCAACATTAACTGTGTCAGAAATGCGCATTATCCGAATGACCGTCGCTGGTATGACCTGTGTAATGAATACGGGCTGTATGTTGTCGATGAAGCCAACATCGAATCCCATGGAATGGGCTACACATTCGAACGCTCTCTTGGAAACAATCCCGTTTGGGAGAAGTCACATCTTGACCGTACAAGTCGAATGTACGAGACGAGAAAAAACTATCCTTGTGTCATCATGTGGTCACTCGGAAACGAAGCTGGACCTGGCAGTAACTTTTCGGCAACATCCAAGTGGCTCCACTCGGTAGACACATCACGTCCCGTACATTACGAACGCTACAACCAAGTTGCTGATGTCGATTCTGTTATGTATCCGGAAGTTTCCTACGTTGAGAATGCCGGCAAACAGAAATCTGAAAAACCATTTTATGTTTGCGAATACGCCCACGCGATGGGGAACGCTGTTGGGAATCTTCAGGAATATGTTTCGGCATTCCGTTCATCACCAAGAAACATGGGCGGCTGTATTTGGGACTGGGTTGATCAGGGACTCCGTAAGAAACGCCCGGATGGCAAAGGTTGGTATTTTGCTTATGGCGGAGACTATGATGACAAGCCAAATGATGGTAACTTTTGCTGTAACGGACTCGTTCCGCCTGATCGCACTGTTACCCCAAAGCTCTATGAAGTAAAAAAATCCTATCAACAGGTGGTCATTCAGCTCAGTGATGACAAGCGTCGGATAACGCTTCAGAATCATTTCTCGTTTACCAATCTGAAGCGCTTCCAGCTCGTGTGGGAACTAAACATCGATGGAAAGCGAAAAGCATTCGGGAATCTTCCATCACTTTCCTGTGACCCGCTTAGTTCCATTTCTACCGATCTGAAAATCCCAACCTTTGCGCTGTCGGCGGGGCAGGAAGCCTTTTTGACCATACGCGTGCTGGATAAGGTGACAACCAAGTACTCAGCACGTGGACATGAAGTAGCCTGGCATCAGTTCCCATTATTGCGACAGCCTGTGAAGTCATTTACATGGTCAAGGCAACCTGCGACCAAGCGTGGTTGGACAACGACCACCGTTGGTAGATCTATTGTCTTTACCAATGCAAAAACTAAGGTTCGCATCGGTTTTGATCGTTCACAAGGAATTCTGAAATCGCTCTCAGTCAAAGGTCAGAATTTTCTGACTGGGGATGGGCTCAACCTAAACACGTATCGGGCACTGACGGACAATGACACATGGTTGAGAGATGCTTACAACAACTCAGGTTTGTCTGCACTTAATCCATCGGCAACCGCATTTAGCCATCGCATCGACCCGGCTACCGGCGCCATCATCGTGTCCACAGACATTGATTTCCATGGTGGAAAGTCAGCTGGATTTACCGGCAAGTGTACATATCATGTGTTCCCGGATGGAGTTGTTCGTGTCCTCTTCGATGTCAATCCATACGGAGATATGCCGCCTCTACCGCGCCTTGGAGTTAAATTTGCACTCCCACCAGGATTCGAAGAAACATCGTGGTTTGGACGAGGACCAAGCGAGAGCTATCCCGATAGAAAATCGGCGATGGACATTGGACTTTGGACAGCAAAGGTTCAAGAGCACTTTGTCGACTACGTACGGCCTCAAGAGAATGGCAACAAAGAGGACTGTCGATGGTTTTCTCTTCGAAATGCCAAAACGGGTGGTCGGTTACTGATGGTCGCTGAACGGGAAGCCGTAGCGATGGGTGTCAGTCACTACGTCCCGCAGGATCTAGATGGTTCACGACATCGTAATGGGCAGGAGAAGCGCTACATCCCGTTGCCAATCAGAAAAGAGACCTTCTGCACGCTTGACTGGCTTCAGATGGGACTCGGAGGAGCATCCTGTGGTCCTGGACCACTTGGCAAATATGTTTGCCGCCCTACAAGGGCAGCCATCGTGTTTTCCTTAAGGCCCCTCGTTGACGCAAACATACAAAGTGGAGTCGCTGCGCGAAAATCCCTGCCTGTTCTCGATCCACCAACAGTTACGCGTGATGAACGGGGAGTCGTCTCCTTTGCTAACGTTTTTCCTGGCGCGCGAGTGGATGTAACCGTTAACGGAGTCCCAACCAAGGTCACAACCGGAAATTCCGTGTTTCTCCCCGGCAAAGCGGAAGTCAATGTCAAGCAGACTGTGGCGAGTGGTATCTCTAGCGAGGCTACGACAATACAGTTTGATTCCGTGCAGCCAGTGGAACGCATTCAAGTGTCACCGGGACAGCTGATGACCGATTCGCAGGAACCTGGAGAGGGTGAAGTCACCAACATCATGGATGGCGATGTCGATACCTATTGGCACACCACATGGTCGCTGAAGGAAGACGACTATCCTCACTGGGTGAGTATCCGTTTGGCAGCAAGCGAATCGATCCGTAAGTTGCGATTTCTACAAAGGCAAAACCAGGAGAATGGACGCGTTTCCCGTGTAAACATACAGGCTAGGATTGCCAATCAGTGGGTCGTTGTTCGTGAGGTTACACTACGAAACACAACGGATTGGATTGACGTGGAACTACAAACTCCGATGGTGACAAGTGAAGTGCGAATCGTCGCACTGAATGAAGTGGGGGGCCACAAATGGGCGTCACTTGCGGAAGTCGAGCTCTACCGTGATTTCAAACCGAAGAAAGAAAATCCATAACTTTAGGTAATGTCGGTAATCCGGCATCGTTTCCAAGGGCTGTGATTTTCACTGCAACGCAAGCCTGTGCAAACCTTGTTATGTCCTGCAAGTTTTCGTACAGGTTTGCGTAGGCGTATAAAAATGCGCCATGAAAGCAATCGCCTGCGCCATTAGTGTCGACAACATCTTTAACTTCAAAAGCGGGCAGGCGGTATGTGTTTGTTTGATCACCAACAACCACTCCTTGCTCAGCCAGCGTGATACCGACGACGCTAGCACCGAAGCTGCGCATGATTGCGAGCTGGGCATCGATATTGTCTGGTTGGTCTGGCGTGAGGCCAGCACTGCCAGATTTGCTGGCGAGGATAATGTCGCACTGACTTAGCAATGCTTCCCGCCCTGGGCGCATTGTTCCCAGATCAATACTGACAACGGTTCCGGCACTCTTAGCGGCCGAAGCCAAGAGTAGGTTTGTCTCGAGATCACGCCCATCCAAGTGTAGGATTGAGCCGACTTGAAATTTTCTAATGAGAGTGGAGACATCAATAGGTTCACAATTCGTGGCTGGAATATTGACGATGGTTCGAGCACCGGTCATGGCTTCAATAATGACAAGAGACCGGCTTGTCGTGCCATTTTGGCACACTTGCAATAGAGATTCAGTTACAGACTCAGCGATTCTATGTGAGATGAACTTCCCAGGTTCGTCATAACCTACTGCCCCACAGAAACTAGCGTCTCCACCAAGCTTTGTGAAGGCCTGAAGGGCGACAGGAACAGGTCCACCCACTTGACGTAACGTTCCAGTCGCAGTGGTTTTGCCATCATGCACCATTTGCTGCACAACAACCATGTCATCGACGTTGACCAAACCGTACCCAAACATCTTCATCTGATTATTGAGGCTTCGCCAGCTGGCGCTTCATGAATTGAAAGGCATCCCGGATATGACTATCCCAGTAAGTCCATGTATGGGCTCCATCGAACTCTGAGTATTCATGGGGAATCTGTTTCGACAATAGAGCAACCTCGAGTTCCTGATTACTCTTAATGAGGAAGTCTTCCTTGCCACAATCAAAGTACAGTGAAGGACCTTCGTATGTGCCATTCTTTAGGTGCTTCAAAACACTGGGAAGCAAAGCATCCTTCAGATAATTCGATTCAGTTTCTGTTGGGTATAGGTCTTTAGCCATTGTGAGCAGGTTTTTGTCAAACGTTGCTGTGCCCCAGCCGACCGCACCACTTAGGCTGGCAGCCGCAAAGAACAGCTCGTTATGCTGAGTCGCTAGGTGAAGCGCTCCGTAACCACCCATCGATAAGCCGATGATGGCACGTCCATTCCGACTAGTGAGTGTCCTGAAGTTGGCTTCGACGTCTTTACGCAGCTCATCCGTGATAAACGATTCGACGTTTCCGAGGCCCGGAGAATCGTTGTACCAGCTGTTCCCGTTCGAATCTGGCATCACAACAATAAAGTCAGTCGATGCTGCATACGCTGCAACGCCCGATTTCGAATTCCAATCGTTGTAGCCGCCCCAGGCACCATGAAGCAGATAGATGACCGGATATTTACGGTTGTCACTGCCATAGGTCGAGGGCAAAACGACGTTGTAGGAAACCTGCTTCTTGAGCTTCGAACTCATCAGGGTCTTCGTGACCACTGCGAGTCGCGCCTTGTCCTGAGCCTCGCTTGTGACGACCGGTTGTGCCGGTGGAACTGGAGTGCCTCTTGGAACGAATGGTGGAGCGTAAGGTAGCCAATCATCGGTGATGGTTACCCCTTGATCAGGTACTGGCCGACCAGCCATTTCCCACGCGGATAGAAGCTCACCTGCCAAGTTCCGTCCTGCATCCTCTAAGCGCTGCTTTGCGAGTGCTCGTGAGCGTAAGGAAAACCCCTTGTAGTAGTCATCGGAGGTTGTCCCGCCAGCTTCCATTGCTGCAAGCCTATCCGCTTCCAGGATGCTAGGAACTGCCTTGATACTGTCATTTAGGACGCGAAGGGCATCTGATATCGGGTTCCTCAGTACATCGGGCTTGCCAACGATTAAGTCCTCAAACTTGATTGTCCGTTCAACAAGTTTCTCTTCAAATCTTGAGTGGACACCACGCTGAGAAGGGGATGACAGCTGTCCATCATAGTTCGCAGTTGCGTGGAAGGGAACATGGGCATCCCCAACATAGTGGGACAAGTACGCTGCCTGAACAAGCACATCTTCCCAGCGCTTCTCCCGAAATGCCTTTACCAGATTTGAACGAACGCGACCTACCGTCCACGGATTCACACCATCTGTGCGAAGCTGATCATAGCTTCGAAGCTTGAGCAGCGATTCGAAATCTGTCGGTATTTTGAGGGCATCTGTTCCAACTCCGAAATTTTCTGTGTCGAGAAAATGCCTTGGAGCCTCTGAATGATCTACGCGATTGCGCCATCTGTCCGGATGTGAACTTGCATTTGCAAACCATGTTTCATTCTTCGTGAGCCATTGCTTAAAGTTTGATGCAGGAAGATTTGCGATGGCTAGTCGAGCAACAAATTTGTGCCCGGTTCCACCCCATGCTTGAACAGAATCGCCATTCGCTAAAAGAATGGCCAAGCCACAAATCGTCAAAAGATGATTGATACGTTTCATCGTTGATGTACCTGAAAGCTAACGTCACGAAGAATTTCGGAAGATGTGTGGATGCGTACACAGTACTTCCCGGGGCCTGATATCGACATCGTCGGGATATTGTAATCGAACGGGAGGCTATCTCCATCATACTGGTCGATGGTTGGAAGATGGACAGGAAACTGCTGTGGCTCACCTATGACGGATGAATCTGGTGCAACTACAGCCACATAAATATGTATCCGCTTGCCACGAACATCGGGAGTGAGTTCAAGCTCAAAAAACAAAACCATCCCATCCCAAATAATCGGAAAGGAATCGAACATGAGGTCACGATGTAGGCCAATATCTACAAGATCAATCCGTCCGTTTTCGAGCTTGTCGATGCGGTCGACTAGCATTGCATTTAGGATATTCATTTCGATCTTTGTCGATTCTGCTTTATTGCTTTAACAACTACTGAGAGGGCGAACAATGCAAAGAAGAAGCTTGAGACAACCATCGCGTAAAAAAGCCGCGGGTCCGGAAGCCCGTACATCATGACGGTCAACCAAACAAGGATTCCAAATGAAACAGCCTGTCTGGAAACAAACAACCAGAAAAGCTGCTGATTCGTTAGTAATCTTCGCTTCACTTTTCAACACTCTGCAATTCAGCTTCGAGAAGAGCTAATTTCTCAGCACGTTCTTTTCTTAGCCTTCGATAGAGGCCGATGGTTGCCCGATGAATGATCAGGCTAGCAACGGTGAAGAGACTGACACTCCACCAGTTTTGCTTGGTCAATCCCCAGACAATAAATAGGTTCATCACGATGCCTGCCGCAAACCTTCCGAGGAGCGTCAGTAAGTCTGCAGGATCTGTGAGAGGTGTTTTGGGAAGGTTACTCATGAACAGCTCCGGTTTCAAATGCACACATGATTTCCTCTAAAGAATTTTCGTGGACCACAATCCCCAGTAGGTTGATGTCGTTTAAATTTGCGAATGCAGTAAGGTATGCGTGGATATCTGATGGCGGAATAGACGAGTCAACCATGGGAGTACTCCAAGGGGATGGATCAGGTTGCGTCGCTAAATCCAGCTGATCATCACTTGATAGAACGAAATCGCAATCAGCTACATCAACCAGGTGCACAAGCGTAACCCTTGGTCCTGCCGCGATAAGTGAGTTTAGAGTTCTTCGCCACATATGCGAACGGAAATCAGAGATGACAATTAGGTGACCCGTTCCAGATAAACGCGTCAGTACACTTCGAAGCAAGTAAGCCGTTTTTTCCGACTTCGGGGTATTGCCATTTGTAGCAAGTTGCCCAACACACGTTACGTTTTGTGAAGACCATCTATTTCGGGATTGCCCAGCTGCCCCGAGGCGAATAACCTTGGATCGGTTTACGTTTTTCGAGTGAAGATACATTGCGATGTCAGCAATCATCCGGGTAACCAAGCGCTTTGATGATGAAAGGGTCGGATTGGATGCCACAACTCTAAGTGACTCAGACTCATCGATCACGATCACATTCTCGGATGTGGTCGAATCAAGGAGCGCTTCTATAAGCAACTTGATCGCGACATCGGAGGTTCCTTGCTGATCAACAATCGTGCACTGTGCACCAGTGGACACCAAGTTGGCACACAACACTCTGTCAAGTCTTTCCCGGAATGTCGACTTCATCATTTCTATGTTATCCCGCACCGCCACCTCATTGATGCTCAGACAGCCACAACAAACAATAAGTGTTCAAAATCCGCAAGCGTGACTTGGTACCTACTTGAACACATCAAGAAATGAGGGCCTTTCGATCAGAC
>Ga0255120_1000496_pt1 | contig 11964 bp, 9 predicted proteins | sample Law_Colum_RepA_8_2_FD_188582 | JGI IMG/M metagenome (GOLD analysis project Ga0255120, IMG submission 188582) | Freshwater microbial communities from St. Lawrence River, New York, United States - Law_Colum_RepA_8h | ecosystem: Environmental > Aquatic > Freshwater > River | place: USA: New York...
AAGCATCAAAGCGGTATGTGTCCGAGCAAAATGTCAACATCAAGGCAAAGGGCTTCCGGGTCTTCCCAGCCTGGTTCTCAAACATTGTGGTCGGTGAATGGCACTGGTTCCTCTGCTTTAGCTCGATCCGTGCTGAGTATGGCGGCGGCCCGGTTGGTCCTCTGTACTCCGTCGGGCGTGTCAACACGAAGACCGGTGCGACGGAGTACCTTGAGCTGCCAACCGCCCCAGGCGTCTACGGCACCAATGTCGAAGCGCGAACCATCAACAGCCGCGGCATCGATGTCGCATCGGATACGCGTTCCAAGCGAGATGGCTGGTACTGGTGCTTTATCGGCAGCCCAGTGGTTGCTGGCGGTGCCATTTACTGGACGATGATGAATGGCACAACATATGTTCTCAATGGGAATGTACGTACCCTTGATGAGCGTGCAATTCTAGGAGTGAATGACCTTGGGCCCGTTGGTGGGACGTGGAGTCTGAACACACCAACGCCAGTGGATGGCAAGCTCTACCACCGTACGATGACACAGCTCATTTGTATTGGTTGATAGCCTATCGATAGCAAAAAAACAACCCCGGCATCCATGTGGAAGCCGGGGTTTTCGTTTTCGGTTTCGTACTCTCGTTTAGCTGGCTTCTTCTTTTGGGCTGTATTCCCGGACACTGAAAAAGTACAGGCTTAGGCCAAGGCAGACCAACGTGATGATAGGGATGGCAAACCAAGCGGTGATTGGTGGGATGGACACCGGGTTGAACGCCATCAGAATTTCGGAGATGTCACCGCCACCACCACCGCCGGTTTCGGTCGTTGATTCGGCCGTTTCCTGAAGGTGTGGTGCAAGCGTGCGGAGATAGGCCATGATCGACCAGCGGCTGAAGCCACCCGGCAGGGACGGTACCCAGCTCTCCCAACCGAATGCAAACAACAGCCCGTACGAGAGAGGCTTGCTGAGCAGAGTGGCGAGCAAGAGGAACAGTGCTCCATACGCCGCTGCACCGAGTGGGATGATCTTGATGTCACTCATCAAAGGAACACCCGACAGCTTCGTGCCGAACATCGCCAGTGCAAGCAGCACTTCACTGATACTGACCGTTACCGTGATGGCCAGCCAGGCCCCGAGATACTTTGCAAGCAGAATGCGCCAGCGGGGAATCGGGCGTGTTAGCAAGTAGACAATGGTTCTGCCTTCGAGCTCTTGGCTCAGAACACCTGTGCCGTAGATAACGGAGAGAATCGTCAGGATAAAGCCGAAGACCAAGCCTGCAGCCAGCGTGTTATAGGACTCTAGCGCTTCGAAGCGTTCTCCAGCAGCGGATTTCCAAATGAGTCCGATGATGGCCGGGAGGACCATCAGGAACAGCGCCACAAAAATCCGACGGCTGCTCAGGACATCCTTGAGCGCATTAAGAAAGAGGCGAAAATCGGCTGTCATGCGCTCACCAGATAGCGGAAGACCGCTTCCAAATTATTGTCAGGTGCCTGGAAGACATCGACTTCAAATCCACCATCCAAAATGATGTCCGCCAGGTTGCTGTAGAACTTTTCCGGCTGCGCCGTCTCAACTTCGACCACACGGTGGTTGTCTTGTGGCATCCGGGCACTGATAACTGTGTCATCCAGCAGTAATGCACCCGCCAGCTTGCGCGGATTATCTGTCGTCAGCGTGATGCGGTGCGGGTGTGAGTCGATCTGTTTACGGATGTCTCTGATGCCGCCCTGCGCGAGGAGGCGCCCTTTGTACATCACCAGAATTCGATCCGTAATCTGCTCAACCTCGTAAAGGATATGGCTGCTTATCAGCACGCACATCCCTTCTTCGGCAAACTGCTGATAAAGATTCACCATGTCCCGCCGGCCAAGAGGGTCAAGACCATTGAGAGGTTCATCAAGGACGAGGACCTTTGGGTCATGCACTATCGCTTGGGCAACTTTGATACGCTGGCGCATCCCCTTGGAGTAGCCACCCAGCTTACGGTCGCAGCGATCGGACATCCCAACTCGGTCGATGCTGTTTTGTACCCGTTGTGTTTTGTCCTGGCCCTTATAGCCACTGAGGGTTGCCATGAGTTCAACGAACTGCCGTCCCGTCATGTCTTCGTAGAAGTTATCAATTTCCGGACAGTAGCCAAGGTTACGTGCAACACGCGGATTAGAAAATGGTTGCTCACCGAGGACTGCAATCCCGCCTGTTGTTGGCTTGATTTGGCCTGTGACCAGCTTTAGCATTGTGGACTTCCCAGCACCGTTTGGCCCGAGGAGTGCCGTTAAGCCCTTAGGAATGGTAAAGGACACATCATTGAGGCCAATGACCTGACCGTACCAGCGTGAGACGTGCTCGAAGTGGATGGTATTGTCGACGTTCATCCTGAAACGACCTCCACTGCGCGGATTTTGGCCCGTGCGATGCCAATGGGTAGGATTATCATCAGGAGCCCAATGCCAACCAGTGGTAAAGGATAGGGTGCCTGCAACCGCTTACGCAGCTTTTTCGGTCCACCAGCCATCACCTTTTTGGGGTCAACATCGAGTAGCTCCATTGAGAGGCCATCCGCGACGCCGCGCACCGAGATGTGTTGCACCGTGATCGCCCGGCGTACCACGGCTTTACCAGCGCCAAGATCCTGGTCAAGTGTTGCATTACGGAACATCAGGAAGCCAGCCGTGTTGGAGACCGTCAGCAAAATGAAGGTGAAAGCTGCAAACAATGATCCCGCAAGGCGGGCATTTTTCGTACACGCCGAAAAGCCGATCATGAGGCTTGTGTTGAGCACTGGGCTGATCAGGGATGCCCCTAGCAGCTTTGCCCAGAGCCATGGCTCTTGCTTGAAAAAGCCTTCATCAGCGTAGGTGGTTGCATAGAACACCCAGAGGAGAATTGTCGGCAAGACGACCAAGCCTGCCAGCAACATGAAGACTCCCATCCATTTGCCGAGGAGGTAGTCGCCTTTGGTGATGGGCTTGGAGAGGTAGACCAGAAGAGCATTTGCGCGGTTGTCGGCGGCGATGCTTCCGCTGCCAACAATCAGTGCGGCAATTGTAACGAGGAGGCTGGTCGCCGAAATAGCCTGATAAGCCGTTGTCCCATAGGACATCAGCTTTTGAGGAGCATCCCCGGCAGCGCCACCGCCGCTAATCCGTGCAGCCACATTGTTCGAGAAGAAGAACAGAAGGGCCTGAAACAGAAAAATCAAAACGATGAGGCCGCCGTTGATCCAGAACCCTGGCTTCTTGAGGTTTGTGCGCAAAACGGAGAGCGCGACAACCCACCAGCGGAAGGTATGGCTGGTGATTGGGCCATCGTAGTTGCGGTAAGTGAGGTCGGCTATCGGGCTGTTGACCGTTGATTCCTGCACATTGGGCTGACTCATTGGTCGATCGCCTCCATAAAGACATCCTCAAGGCTACGTTGCGCCGGAGCAAAACCACGGACCTGGGCTCCTGAGAGCTTTGCTGCCCGGAAAACAAGCGTTCCAAAGCCCTTTGTGCCATCCACAAAAGCAACACGAACACGATTGCCCTTGATCTCGCCCACGGTGCCGCCGAGTGCGGTGATGGACTCGCCGAATGCCGCTGAGCGTTCTGCAAGCTCGACATCCACCGTGCAGCCGGTTGTACTGCGCAAGGCATCGATGGGGCCCGAGAGAATCAGCTCACCCCGACGTAGCACGAGGACTGAGTCGCAGGTTCGTTCGATGTCCGGGAGGAGGTGGCTTGACACGACAACCGAAAGGCCCTTGCCATGGCTGACATCGCGAATCAGCTCCAGCATCTGGTCACGGCCTTCCGGATCCAAACCGTTGGTTGGTTCATCTAGAAACAGCAGCTTTGGGCCATGAACAAGCGCCTGCGCAAGCTTAATGCGTTGCTTCATGCCAGTTGAGTAGGTTTCCACATTGCGGTAGCGGGCTTCACCGAGGCCGCAGTACTCGAGGACTTCGTGTGCGCGGCGCATTGCTTGGGATGCCGGCATCCCGGCAAGCTCGCCTGCATACGCCACAAATGTGACTGCATTCATGCCTGGTATATGGCAGTCCTGCTCGGGCATCAAGCCAATCTTCTGACGAATAAGCATCCCTTGCGTTGCGACATCGAGGCCAAGAACCTGACCACGGCCGCCCGCGGGACTTACAAAGCCAAGAAGCGTTTTGAGGAGCGTTGTTTTACCGGCGCCGTTTGGCCCCAGTAAACCCGTACAGCCATCGGGGATGACGAGGGAGAAGTCCGACAAAATCGTCTTCGTGCCATAGCGAACGGTGAGGTTTTCAACGGATGCCACACCAGTAGGATCGAGGGACATTATGGTTTAACCTTACCACGTACAGGAGACCACTTACGGTCAGCCAGTCGCTGGTCGCTCCAGGTGTTCGCCCAGTCCAGCATTTCTGCAAGCGTGTGGAGGATGGACTCCGCCGCCCGGTAGCCATGAGACTCATGCGGCAGCAAAACCAGCTTCACCGTTGCTCCGTGGGCAGCCAGGGCCTGGTAAAAGCGTTCGGATTGCTGTGTATGCGTTCCCGGATTGTTGTCCGCGGCGCCATGAATCAGGAGGATTGGATCCGTGATCTTGTCTGCATACGTAAATGGCGAGAGGCGGTGATAAATCTCCTGCGCTTCCCAGTAGGTACGTCGCTCTGACTGAAACCCAAAGGGAGTCAGCGTCCGGTTGTAAGCACCAGAGCGGGCAATGCCCGCCGAAAAGAGACCCGGTGCGTGGGCAAGCAGATTGGCTGTCATAAATGCGCCATAGGAGTGTCCGCCACAGACAATGCGGTGCGGGTCCGAAATACCTCGCGACACCAGCATGTCCACAGCGCTCTTTGCTGCATCCACAATTTGCTCCGCAAATGTGTCATTCATCGTGTCAGGGTCACCAATAACTGGAACGGATGCATCCGCGAGCACCGCCCATCCAGCCGCTGCAAACCAGACGGGGCTTGTGCCCGCAAGGCGTGTGAAGACGCGGTCCGAGCCCCGGACCTGTCCCGCGGTTGCCGGGTCGGAATACTCCTCCGGATAGGCCCAGAACAAGGTCGGCAATGGACCATCCCGCTTTGGGTCATGCCCCGGAGGCAGGAACAGCGTTCCAGTCAGCTGCACGCCATCTGAGCGCTTATAGCGGACCAGCTCACGGTGCATCCCTGTGAGGTCCGGATGCGGGTCCACAAAGCCCGTCAGGTTACGACCATTTAGCCAGAGGTTTGGCGGGGTTGCCGGATCCTGGCGTGACAGGATCAAGTCTTCCTCGTGGCTGAAGCCGACAAAGGTTTCGAAGGCATCTACGCCGCAGCGGTGCACTTCAACGGAAATGCCATCGCCGGGGTGAAAAGCCGTCAAAAATGGCCGGTCGCCTTCCGCGGTTGCGCCACGTCCCGTGAGGAACCAGATGCCATCCCGCTCACGAACAACGCTCGTGCCATCCGGGAGAGTCTCGTAGACCAAGTCGCCCGGGTCGTTGTACGCATCATTCACCGAAAGACTCCACAGCTCCTCGCGGTTAGTGGCATCGAAGAGCGATGTCCGCCAGCTGGTTCTCCAGCGGCGGTCGCGGTCGTATTCCGTCAGGATTACATCGCCAGTACGCGGCAGCCAGTCGATATCCGCGAAGCGGTGTTGTAGCCGCACGATCTCGCGGGGCTCGTCGATAATGGTCGTGCTGATATCACTTAGCATCAGGCGATCACGGTGTGGAACTTCCGCTTTCGGGTCACCGCCATCGAGGGCTTCTGTCCAGAGAAGCGTCGCAGGCATTAGGCGTACCCACTGGATGCCACGCGGACCCACCGGCACTCCCTGCGGTGGAATCTCGTCCATCATCGGGATGTCGCAAATCGTTCGCAACACATCCCCAGCGGATGTCCAAATCTGCACGGAGCGCGCAAAGAGATGCACGGGGACGCGATAGGAGAATGGCTGCTGCAGGACGGTTACCAGAAGGAAATTGCCATCTGGGGATTGCCGGAAGCTGCCTAACAGAACGGGTTCGCCGATGCGTTCGATGGCAAGGTCTTGAACGGTGATGCGTACCAGCTGGCAGGTGATGATGTGCGCGAAGCAGGCTTCATCGTGTGGGGATGTCAGCAAATCCTGATACGTGGCTGTGCGCGTGCGTTTGTCATGGCTTTCCTGAATGTTGGGACCATCCGGGGTTGCGGTCGGCTGCGGGAAAGGCGGTTGGGCATCCGGAATGGCTGTTGCGTAAATCGCCGAGCTGTCGCGGAGCCACTGCGTTGTTGCCGCCAGGGAATCCTTGAGGCGCAGGCCGGTGACTTCGCGGGATGCCAGTGTTTCGACATCGATTATATAGAGGCCAATCCCACCACCATCCATGTCTGCTGTAACGGACATCCAGTTGCTGTCCGGACTCCAGTTAACACCATCGATTCGAATTCCGGCCGGCAGGTCAGTAACCGTCCGTGTCTGACCGGTTGCAACATTTGTGATGCGGATTTCTGAGCCGTGGAGGGTGGTTTGGTAACCGGGGCGCGTTGGATCCCAGCGGGAGCCGGCAAGCTTTAGAAATGGCTTTGCCAAGGCATCGAGGGATGGATGGCTTGGATGTTCGATTGCGAGAAAGTGTTTTCTGTCGGGCGAAAACGAGATGGTTGGGTTTGCGGGTGCGAGGACTGCCTGTGTGATGTGCGGTGCTGGTTGACGGTAATGACTCAAGCGGATTCAATCCTCCAAGGGGCAAGCTCCCCGCACCAACATGCGGCATCGGGGAGGAAAAGTGTATTTTCAGGCGGTGTCGTGCCCGCGTAGCGGGCACGGATGCTGTTTGTGCCTTCCAGCAGCGTTATGTCATCGATGCGCTGGGCTGGATAGTTGTTGATGATGACATCGAGAGGCATTGGGTCGAGATGGCCGGTGAGCTCACCCGTTGCCGTGATTTCAGTGTTCATCCAAGTGGAGATTTCGCCTGCACCATCAACAAAGTATGAGCCTGCCGTGATGCCACTCGCGGTGACCATGTAGCGCCGGAGATGGTCGGGGACAGCGACAACAATATTGTCAGCGATTGAGTGAATGGTCGGGACCTTGTCAATCGTGATGGCGAGTGCTTCACCACCTGCGCGGTGAAACATGACGATATTGTGGGTATCGCCGGATCGGCCTCCGATAACGACGCATGCCCCGGCGTAAGGGTCGGGCCGGATGTCGGCGCTGATAACGGTGGCGGTTGACTTTACGAGGCCGGAGTAGGCGCTGAGGAGCGATTCACTCGGTCCTATTGGCTCATCAGTGGCTAGAATCCGGCCTTCATGCGGTGCGAGGGTGAGCTCAGGAAACGCTGGGATGATTCCGCCTGTTGCTGGGTGCTGTGTCGGATTCCACACCAAGTAGATGCAACCTCTTTGCCGAATATCGAAGCGCACTGCCTCCAAGCCACCAAGGGTTCGACAGACGGTTGGCGCAACCGCTGTCAGATGATGTTGCACACGGAGAGCTGCTAGGACGAGGATTTTGACGGCATTATCTGACTGCTCATCGATATCGGGGAGGAGTTCGGGGGCTGCCGCAAGGCGTTTGCAGAACGCTGCGCCCGTATCGCAGGGAATGTGGGATGCGAGAGACGCATCGGGGTGCTTAGTCACCCGTGAAGTATAGCCGACCCGATGATTATTCCACTTCAGATTGGGGAAACATTTACCGAATATCATTGTGTTAGAATCTCGCTGAAACGCATTCAGTGTCTACCGCTGCGTGATTATCGTTGAGAATTTTCTACCTCCTGACAAACTGAGCGGGTGGTACTACGTGGAAATGCACCGATGATTGAAAATTCGACTGTTTCAAATGGAATTGCCCGAAAAAGTGTCCGATGTGCCATGTCTGTAAAGTTACCTGCTGCTGTTTCCAAGCATTGTGCCGGTGAGCTGGGGTCTGTACGCCCACTTACTGCCATCGAGGAGGCCTTTAAGCGCATACTTGACATCGTGGTCTCTTCCATTGCGTTGATTTTGCTGTCTCCTGTAATGGCCTGCGTTGCGATTTTTATCGCACTGGAAGATGGCACACCGATCTTTTATCAGCAGCTTCGTGTTGGTCAACATGGCCGTGAATTCTTATTCACCAAATTTCGCAGCATGCGCCGTGATGCGGATGAAATTAAGGAGCAACTCTCTGCTCAAAACGAAGCGGGGGATGTCATCTTCAAGATGGCAAACGATCCGCGCGTGACCAGAGTTGGGCGTGCAATCCGTCGTCTTTCCATCGATGAGCTCCCTCAGCTATGGTTGGTTCTTTCCGGGACGATGACATTGGTCGGCCCGCGCCCTCATCTTCCAAAAGAAGTTGATGCATATTCCACACTGCAAAAATCTCGTTTACAGGGCAAACCAGGCCTCTTGTGCCTCCGCGAAGTGACAGGACGTAGTAGACTCACTTTTTCGGAATGGGTTGACCTGGACTTGGAATATCTTCGTCACCGTTCTATTCTGCTTGACTGTTGGGTGTTACTGCGTGTAATACCTGCAGTATTGAAAGCGGAAGGGGCGTACTGATGCTGGGGAGTATCCATGTCGCCCGAGGGGCTACATGCAAGAACGAGTTGAAAGCGTAAACGAAACCGGCCAATCGCTGTCGTTACAGGAATATGGTGACATGTTCCGCCGGCGCAGACTGGTCATTTTTCAGGTCTTTGCTTTTGTTCTGGTGGTCGGCGTACTGATCACCATGGTTCAGGCCCCCACGTACAGAGCCGTCGCACGCCTGCTTGTTTCTCCGCCATCCTATGTCATCAACAATGTCAGCACGGATCCACTTGCGGCCCTGTTTCAACTAAGCCAGCAATACTCCCCACTGACTCAGGTTGAGATGATTCAACGGTCAGAAATCAAAGATGAAGTTGGTCGCAGACTCAGCGCCAAAGCCCTTCCTTTGGTTACCGTCGATGTAGTTGAAAATACATCCATTATTGAAGTCACTGCCGAGGGCGACAACCCCAGTCTTGTGCGCGATACCGCAAACACATTGGTGGATGTCTACACCGAAAATGTAAAGACCAAAGGTGAGTCCAGCCTGCGGCAAGCGAGTCAGTTTGCAACGGATCAGGCGAAAGTCAACAATGATGACGCGATGACTGCACTGACCGAGCTGCAGACGCTGAAGAAGGACAAAAACCTTCCTGATTTGCTCAGTAACCGCGAAGCCCAGCAGCAGGTTGTCACCGATTTACAGATTGCATACAACACCGCGCGCGCCGGTTCTATCGAGGCTCAGCGCAAAATCGAAAGCAGCCGGGAGCGACTGAAGACCATCCCGACGACCAGAAGCGACATCCCATCCGCCGATGCAGACCCGACAGTACAGTCCTTTCAGGTCAAAATCGATGAGCTTGAAACCCAACTAACATCGCTCGGAACGACTCTTGGCCCAAGCGCGGATGCCATCGTCGTGAAAACAAAAGAGCTGGCTGAGCTTCGGCTACGTCTGGTCAAGTATCGCAAGTCGACTCCAATCCGTACAGCACGCTTCAACCCTGCCTACGCGACGTTGAACGAGCGGATTATTCAGCTTGAAATCGATGCATCCGCTGCGGCAACACGTGCTGCCGGCATTGCAACATCATTGAAGGCAGCCGATGCCCGCCTGAACCAGTTCCCGCTTTGGGAGAACTACTATCAGCGCCTCGAGTCGCGGATCAAGTCCAGCCAGGAGCGCTCAAAGTACTGGTCCGATCAGGCTCAAAATATCGAGCTGCGCCTCAAGACCATCAGCACCAACATCCAGCCGATTGAACGCGCTCTGCTTCCAACCATCCCGATTCGCCCAAAGAAACAGCAGAACATCATCCTTGCTGCGGTTATCGGCCTGGTTCTAGGCTTTGCGATTGCGCTCTTACTTGAGCTTCTCGATGACCGTATCAACAGCCCCGAAGAAGCTGAACGCGTTCTTCGCCTCCCAAGCCTGGGCCATGTACCGATGGTGGAGGAGGAGGGCCTTCGTCTCATCCGCGATATTTCGAGTTTCTCTCCTCTCATGGAGTCCTATCGAAGTCTGCGAACCAATCTGAACTTTGCTGCGGTTGGGAATGAGCTGCGCACATTGCTGATCACGTCCTCGGTTCCATCCGAGGGTAAGTCAACCACTGCGGCGAACCTCGCGATGGCTCTTGCTCTCGATGGTAAGCGTGTGGTGATTGTGGATGCCGACCTTCGCCGTCCGAGTCAGCACAAGCTCTTCAAGGTGGAATCGAATCCTGGCCTCACCGATGTCCTTGTTGACTCGCACACACTGGATGATGTGATGCAGCCTACAAACGTGGAGAACGTCTGGATTGTCCCAGCGGGTTCACCTCCACCAAACCCGGCTGAGCTTCTTGGCAGCTCTGCAATGGAGCGTGTGGTCGAGCAGCTCAAAGAGCGTGCCGATATCGTACTCTTCGATACCCCGCCGACGTTGCTTGTTGCTGACTCGATTGTCCTCTCAGCTCGCATGGATGGCGTTCTCCTCGTCGTCGCGTTTGGCGATACGAAGAAAGCCAATATCCGGCGCTCCGTGGAACTTTTGCAGCGCGCTGGAACTTCGGTGCTTGGAACTGTTCTAAACCGTATATCAAGTCCAGGTGGTGGGTACTACTATTACTACGGTTACGGCTATGGCTATGGGTACGGCAAGTACTACATCCCTGGCAATGTGGATACACCGGGCAAGGGTGTCGATGCAACGCCTGAACCTGCAGCTGTCGAATCATCGGGTACGGATACAAAGTGATGCAAGTAAACAAATCGTTGGTCGTGATGACATGCCTCGTCGCGCTTGGAGGAATCCCGGTGCAGTCCGCGTACGCACAGGCCCCGGCTCCGGCAGTTGCATCCGATTACAAAGTCAAGGTTGGAGACACAATCTCCATTCAGGTCCTGAACCATCCTGAATTTTCCATCGCCGGTACGCGTGTCCAGAACGACAACAGCATCAGCTACTTTTTCGGCCCGATTTCGGTTACCGGAAAGACCGTTTCTGAGATCGGTAATCTGGTCAAGAAAGCGATTGTCGATGCCAAACAGCTGGTGAACCCGGTCGTTTCGGTTTCGGTGGCCGCGCGGGAACCGATGACGGTAAACATCTACGGTGATGTCCGTAACGCTGGCAAGGTTGAGCTACGGGACGGGATGCGCCTGCTCGATATCCTCGCGCTTGCGGGTGGACTCCCATCGGACCGCTATGAGTTCTACAAGCTTGTTGTGTACCGTCCAGCAGGGCCGGTGACAGTGGATGTCGGCAAGCTCTACACGGGTGACCAAAAGCAGAATATAACGCTTGAGAGCGGCGACAATATCATCATTGATGAATCCGATCCAAGCGAAACAATGGTAAGGGTTGTCGGTGAGGTGCGTTCGCAAAGCAGTGTTGTCGTTCCCCGGGATGGCTCTATCTTGGCTGTGTTGAATGCCGCTGGCGGTGTGACACCCGCTGCCGCGCTTTCCCAGGCAAGTATTGTCCGCAAGGGACAGACGATTAAGGTAGACCTTCGCGGGATATTGGAGACGGGCATTGTAAAGGGTGGCACCAAGCTTGAAGCTGGAGATGTCCTTGTCATTCCGCAGAATAAAAGAGTCTTCCGCACCAACGGTGCAACACAAAAGACTGGCGAAATCATTTACCCGGATGACCGTTCGCTCACTCTCTTTGAAGCGCTTTCGATTGCCGGGTTACCCGCCCAAAATGCAGATTTGAAGAATGTTCGCCTGACGCGCAAGCTCACCGATGGCAAAGATGAGACAACGACGCATAACGTCGAGATGATGCTAAAGGGAGATCTTACAAAGGATGTTCCTGTAAAGCCGGATGACAGTATATTCGTTGAGTCAAGGGCTGGAAGGAAGCGCTTCAGCTTACAGGATGCACTATGGGCTGTCACGACAGTTACCGGATTGCTACGACTGTTTAGGTAGAGCGTGCTAGTTCAACTGACAGTTAGCCTTCGCAACCTACTATTCCGGCATGCTGGAACAGTAGGT
>Ga0255120_1000498_pt1 | contig 11960 bp, 12 predicted proteins | sample Law_Colum_RepA_8_2_FD_188582 | JGI IMG/M metagenome (GOLD analysis project Ga0255120, IMG submission 188582) | Freshwater microbial communities from St. Lawrence River, New York, United States - Law_Colum_RepA_8h | ecosystem: Environmental > Aquatic > Freshwater > River | place: USA: New York...
GGGTGGCGCAGGTTGCGCTGGAGGGGGATGTCATCCCCCTTGCGGCGGAAAGGAAGTTTTTTCACCAGCCAGAGCCAGGCGGCGTGCAGGTGGATCAGCGCGACGACCTTGAGGATGAGGAAGGGGGTCTTGGCCGTCAGCCAGAGCAGACGACCGTCGGTGCAGGGTATCTCGCGGCCGGTCCAGGCGCTGACCAGCGTGAGCCGCCCGCCCTCGTAGTGGTCGACGCCGACCGCGAGCTGCGCGTCCGGCAGACGCAGGGTGAACTCGAATTCCGTGTCCAGGCCGGAGAAGGGCGACACGTAGAAACGCTTGGGCGTGCGCAGGCGCAGGCAGGGTCGACCGGCATCGTCGACCTGTCGGCAGGCCGCGCCGAGGAACCAGGCCTTACGTTCGCCGAAGGTGTTGTGGACTTCCGCGATCCCGCAACGCAGTTCGCCCCCGACCGTCACCAGCAGGAAACTCGCCGGGTTATAAGACTTACCGAACGCACGCGGCATCGCCACGAGCGTCACCCGGGCCTCGGGCGGCAGGGGCTCGCCTTGCGCCGCGCAGAACGCGCGCACCCGCGCCTCGAGGTCGGCCGGCGAAGCGCCGAAGGCCTGCGGCGTCCCTTCCGGCTGGAAGAGCGGGGCGGCCGGGAGGAAATCCTGGTCGCGGAACGCGTAGGGCGACCAGCGGCGGCCGAGCAGCCAGCGCCCCCGGCCCAGTTCCTTGAATTCCCCCGGTTCCACCGCGCAGGCGAAGGCCGTGTGCGTGAAGCGGTGCGCCTTCGGCCAGAGCCGGGCGTGCATCACCACCGCGTCGTAGAGTCGGGCCACGCGGCGAAAGTGGGGACGAAGACCCATGGGCGCAAGCGTGGCGGGGGCTTATCGGCTCGCTTGCTTTCCGGTGCCCCGGCGGCATACCTTCCCGCGATGTCGTCCGACCCCCAGACCCTCGGCGCGGCCTCCCTGGCCTTGTCCCTCGGGATGCTGTGGCTGGGGATGCGGGCCGGCCGCAAGCAACGCCTGCTCGACGACACCCCGGTCTCCAAGGCCCTCGGGGTCTTCATCGGGGAGGTCGAGATCGAGGGCGCCTGCGTGTTGAGCGAGCCGTTCACGGCCTACCTTTCCGGCCAGCCCTGCGCGATCTATCGCTGGAGCATCGAGGAGGAGTGGGAGCGCTGGGAGACGGAGACCTACACCGATAAGGACGGGAAGACCCGCACGCGGCGCGTCCTGCGCAGCGGCTGGACCACGGTCGCCGACGGTGGCGAATCCTCCGGTTTCTACATCCAGGACGAGACGGGGTACGTCTGGGTCCGGCCCAAGGGAGCCGAGCTCGAGCTGCTCACGCTGTTCTCGACGTCGGCCTACCGCGGCGACGCGCTCTACCATGAGAAGGGTCCGTCCGAGTCGATTGACGATTCGACGGGACGTCGCCAGTACTTCGAACGGGGCATGCCCATCGGTACGCGGTTGTTCGTGCGCGGTCGCGCCCGCGAACGCACGGACATCGTCGCGGCGGAGATCGCCGAGGACCCGCGCGCGGAGATGTTCATCATCAGCCCGCGCAAGGAGAGCGACCTCAGCGCTGGCCGCGAAGGGGCCTACTGGACCTGGTGCGTGCTGGGCGGCCTGCTCGCCGTCGTGGCCGCCTGCGGCTTCGCCGCCACCGAGGTCGGGTTCCGCGGCGCCGCCCCGTGGTGGGGCGGAATCGCCTACCTGCTCGCCTGGCTCGGCGGCTGGGTCTGGATGGTGTATAACAGCCTCGTCGGCCTGCGGCTGCGGGTCCAACAGGCCTGGTCGCTCATCGACGTGCAGCTGAAGCGGCGGGCCGACCTGATCCCGCCGCTCGTCGCCTGCGTCCAGGGGTATCGCGACCACGAGGCGCGGTTGCAGACGGCGATCGCCGCGCTCCGCGCCCAGGCGGCCGCCGGCGGCCGCCCGCAGGCGCTCACGCCGACCTTGCTGGCGCTGGCCGAGGCGTACCCCGAACTGCAGGCGCGGGCGTCTTTCGGCGAACTCCAGCGCAACCTCGTGGAGACCGAGCAGCGCATCGCGCTGGCGCGGAACTATTACAACGACAGCGCCACCTTCCATAACACCCGCCTCGAGCGCGTGCCGGACCGCTACGTGGCGAACTTGCTCCGGATGAAGCCAGCGGCCCTGTTCGCCGCGACCGGCTTCGAGCGCGCCGCGGTCGGGGTGAATTTCTGATCAGGCGTCCCAGGGGTCGCGGCCGAGGAGCTGCGCGCAGAGGCGGTGCGCGGACCACAGGCCGTCCTCATGGAAGCCGTACCGTTGCCAGGCGCCGACGAAGTGGACCCGGGCACCGGGGCGCGCGTTGAGCGCCGGCAGCTCGGCCTGGGCCGCGACAGCCTCCAGCGAGAACAGCGGGTGCTCCGTCGGGATCACGCGAATAATCTTCGCCGGATCCACCTGCTCGGGGTGGTTGATCGTCACCACGAAGTCGCCCTTGTCGGTGAGGCCTTGCAGCGAGTTCATCCAGTAGTGCGTCGACGTCGCCAGCCCGCCGTCCTTGGCCCAGGTGCGGTAGTTCCAGGAGGAACGGGCCTTGGTCGCGCGGGGCAGGGGGGCGGTGTCCGTGTGCACGATTGCGTCGTTCTGGTTATAGGCGAACGCCCCAAGCAGCCGGCGCTCCTCGCCGTCCGCGTCGGTCAGGAGCCGGAGCGACGTCGGCGCGTGCGCGGCCAGGATCACGCGGTCGAAGCGCTCCTCGCCCGCCGCCGTCGTCACCACGACCTGGGCGCCCTCGCGGCGGAGCGCGGTGACGCCTTGGCCGAAGCGGAAGTCCGCCGGGTGCGCCTTCAGGAGCGCTTCGACGTAGGTCCGGGAACCGCCTTCGAGCGTCAGCCATTGGTGCTGGGTATCCAGGCCGAGGAAGCCGTGGTTGTGGAAGAAACGCATCAGCGCCGCGGCCGGGAAGCCGAGCATCTTCTCCGCTGGGGTCGACCACACCGCGGCCGACATCGGGATGAGGTAGAGTTCGAGGAAGTCCTGCCCGAGCCCGTGACGCGCGCACCAGTCGCGCAGCGAGGTCGTCTCCGCCTCGGCGGAGCGCCACGCGGTCTTGGCGAGCCCGTTGAATTTATTGATCTGCCAGAGCAGTTTCCAGAAGCGCGGGCTCAGCAGGTTGCGGCGCTGCGCGAACAAGTGGTTCAGCGAGCTGCCGCACCACTCGAGACCCGTCGGGTCATGGCGGACCGCGAAGGACATCGAGGTCTTCTTCGGCCGCACGCCGAGCTCCTTGAATAGGCGGCAGAGGTGCGGGTAGGTGACCTCGTTGAACACCATGAAGCCGGTGTCCATCGGCAGGGCGCGCCCGGTGCCGGGTTCGGTGACGTCGATCGTGTGCGCGTGGCCGCCGGGGCGGGTGTCCGGGTCGAAGAGGGTGACGTCGTGGTGCGCTTGCAGGAAGCGCAGGCAACCGAGGCCGCTCACGCCGGCGCCGACGATGGCGATCCGTTCACGCACGCGGCGACGCGGCGGCGGCCTTGGTCTGCGCAGCCTCCTCGTAAACCGAGGCGGGTACGCCCTTGAGGCCCCAGATCAGGCCCAGCCACGACATCACCTTGAGCCCGTAGTAGGTCGGGTCGAACTCCCACCAGTAGAAGCCCTGCTTCGTCGTAGCCTGGTAGCGGTGGTGGTTGTTGTGCCAGCCTTCGCCCAGGGTGATGAGCGTCAAGAGCAAGGAGTTGCGGGATTCATCGCCGGTGGTCTTGAATCGTTTGCTCCCGAAGACGTGCGCGAGCGAGTTGATGCAGGCGGTCCCGTGGAACAGGACGACGGTCGAGATTACGCCCCAGACCAACAGCTGCGGGCCGTTGGTATCGTAACCGTGGGCGCCTAGCCAGGCGCCGGCGCCGTAGGTCGCGGCCGCGGCGAGCAGCGGGACCAGGATGTCGAAGCGGTTCAGGAACACGATCTCGGGGTATTTCGCGAGGTCGGGGATCTTCGCGTAATCCGTCGGGAAGTTCTTCTTGGAGGTGATCCAGCCGATGTGGGACCACCAGAAGCCGTCGACTACTGGGGAGTGCTTGTCGTCTTCCTCGTCGGAATGCTTGTGGTGGTGGCGATGGGTGTAGGCCCACCAAAGGGCCCCGCGCTGCACGGCGGTCGCGGCCCACACGGCCATGATGAACTGGAAGGTGCGCGACGTGGAATAGGTCTTGTGCGAGAAGTAGCGGTGCAGGAAGCCGGTGATCGCGAACATCCGAACGAAGTACAGGCCGACCGCCGTCCAGACGGCGATGGGGCTGGCGCCCACCCAGAGGACCGCGAAGCACGCCAGGTGCAACACGACGAAGGGCAGGCTGCGGAGCCAGTCGACCTTCTTGGGGGTGTTCTGCAGCGCCTCGACCCCTTCCGGGATGTGGTCGGCGTCAAACCATCGGATCAGCGACCGGAAAAGGCCGTTGGCGGTGGGCTGGGCGGGTTTGGCGGGCATCTAGGCCGAGTTAGGGGGCAGTTTCAGGGTTCGCAACTGCTTTGACCAGATAGGGGCGGTGGTCAGAATCATCCTTAGGTAGACAAAACCCGCCCGCGGCCTCGCTTCCTTTTATCACCCGTTCATGCCCGATGCCCATGCCGATCAGGATTGGCGGGCCTGGTTCGCCGAGCACGGCGCCCGGCTCCGGCTCATCGCGCGCCAGTGGACTCGCTCCGAGGCGGATGCGGACGATGTCGTGCAGGAGGCGTTTGTACGCTTTTGGAAACACCAACGTCACCTGCCCGGCGATCCGAACGCCCTCGTGGTGACCTCGATCCGCCGGGCCGCGCTCGACCTCCTACGTCGCACCGACCGCCGCGGGGTCCGCGAGAAGGCCGTCGCGGCCGAGACCGAGACGGTGGCCTGGTTCGAGCCGGAGGCCGACCCGCGGCTGCAGGCGCTCGCCCAGTCCTTGCCCTTGTTGCCCGCCGAGCAGCGCGAGGTCGTCATCCTCAAGGTCTGGGGCGCGCTCACCTTCGAGCAGATCGGCGAACAATTGCAGCTTTCCCCGAACACCGCGGCCTCCCGGTGGCGCTATGCCATGGAGGCCCTCCGCAAACTCATCACCGCCCGCGCCCATGATTGACCCCGACCACGACCTCGAAAGCGCCCTCGCCGGCCTGCGTCCGCGCCCACCTGGACCCGCCGTGACCGCCGCGCTCGCCCGAGAGCTCGACCCGCCCGTCTCCCGGCGCGGCGTCATCCTCGCCTGGACCGCCGGCGTCACCTCGGTCGCCGCCGCGCTCGCCGCGGGCCTGTTCCTCGCCCGTCCCGCCGCCGACGAGGCCCCCGCCTACCAGCTCGTGCGCGCGGAGCAGTCGCCCGCCCGCATCGAGGTGCTCCGCCCGGTGCGCCTTGAGGATGGCTCGTTCGCCCGCCCGGTCCGCGTCCGTTGGGATAACACCACGCAGTGGGAAGACCCCCGGACCCGGACCCGCTTCATCAACTACCGCCCCAACGAGCAGACGACCTTGCTTCCGCTGGAGACTTACTGAACAAATCCCAGCCGCCGCTTCGCTTCTTAACAAACCTCCGCTCCGCCATGAACATCCCCCTCCACACGCTCCTGCTGGCTGGACTCCTCGCCCCGGCCGTACTCCCGGCCCAGACCGCGGCCTCCGCTTCCGCCACCGCTCCGGCCGAGCCGCAGCCCTACGCCGGCGTCAACCTCGGCTACCTGTCCGAGAAGGTCCGCACCGAGCACTCCCAGTCCGCGATCCCCGCCGGGCTCGGCGTGCTCGTCGGCTTCGTCGACCCGACCGGTCCCGCGGCCGGCAAGATCGAGGAAGGCGACATCCTCACGCGCTTCGACGACCAGATCTTGGTCAACACCTCCCAGTTTCAGTCGCTGGTCCGTCTGCGTAAGGCCGGCGACCTCGTGAAGCTGACGTTGGTCCGCGGCGCCGAGGTGCAGGTCGCCGAGGTGAAGCTCGAGGCCCGCGTGCCCAAGGCGTTCGCCTCCCGTCCGGTGACGCCGCGCGCCGCGACCGGCGCGACCCCGGTCAATCCGACGAATCCGTCGGGGGTTTCCGGGGCCCGGGCTTCCATCACCATCAACGGCCAGCCGATCGAGATCGACCTCAACAGCGGCCGCACCCAGACGGGCCAAGGTCAGGTCATCGTGATCGGGCCCAACAACCAGCAGCTTCCGCCCGAGGTGCTGAAGCGCCTCGAGGAGATGCGCGCCCGCGGCCTGCCCATCCCGCAGGTCGACCTATCCAGCGCCGGCGGTTCCGTCACCGTCGCCCCGGGCGGCACGTCGCAGTCGTTCTCCAAGACTTTTTCCTTCGGCCTCGGTGCGGGCAACGGCGCTGCCTCCAGCTCCATGGCTGCCGACCAGGATGGCACCGTCTCCCTCGAGGAGAAGGACGGCAAGAAGCACGCCACCATCAAGGACCCGGCGGGCAAGGTGGTCTTCGAGGGCGAGGTGACGACTCCTGAGCAACGCGCGGCCCTGCCCGAGGAAGTCCGCCGCCGGCTTAAGCTCGTCGAAGGTAATGGTTTCTCGATCCCTGGCTTCAATGGTCCGGGCGCCAATCTCCAGTCCGAGGGCAAGGCCAAGGGCGGCGTGGCCCCCGCCGAGGAGAAGCCGAAGAAGAAGCGCGACGCCAAGGAAGGCGCCTGAGCCCGACCCGCGGGTGAACGAAAAGGCCTCCCAGGTGGGAGGCCTTTTTATTTACTTTATTTGGCGGCGGGCGCTTCGCCCTTGGGCGGACCGTCGAACGGCGGAGGTCCGCCGGGCCGGCCTTTGCCCATCCCGGGACCACCTTTGCCCTGGCCGGGTCCGACCTTGCGTTGGCCGGCGCCACCTTGGCCGCCGAGGTTCGCGTGCGGATCCATCTTCTGCTTGCTGAACGACGGGTCCGGCGTGCCCTTGAACTTGCGGGGGATGAACGGGAAGTCCTCGGTCAGGACATAATAGTAAGTGCCCTTCGGGAACTCCGGGGTCACCCCAGTGCGGCCGCCGAATTCATCGAGATCGCCCGAGCCAGCGACGTACTCGAAGTCGAGCGCGTAGGAGCCGTCGGGCTTGCCGGTCGGGGTCTCCTTGCCGTCGCCCCCGCGGTCGGCGGTCTTGAGGCGGTAGCTACTCTTCATCTTCTTGAGCTCGCTCTTCGGGTCCGTCGGGTCGGCGTAACCATAGACCGCATACGCGGGGAAGCCGTCCGCCGCCCAGCCGACGTGTACCATCTGCTTCTCGCCGGTCGAGAGCCGCTCGACGAGCAGGGTGGGGAGGCCGTGGTAGTGGTAGGCGCCGTTGGGCTGGACGTGCCCGTGGTTATCGTCGAGTCCCAGACCGGTCGGGATGCGGGGGGTGGTGCCCATCGTGGTGTTGCTCCGCAGGGCTTCGTAATGCCAAGGGTTGGAGCGGTCGCCGTCGTTGTAGACCTCGGCGGTACCCGGGTCGAAGACCACGCCGTTCAGGGCTACGCCCCAGGCCGACATCATCCGGCCGGTCGCCCCGCCGGCGGCGGCTTTGGGTTGGGCCGGCACCTCGAGGTGGTATTTCTGCTCGGAGATAGCGTTGGGGTTTCCGCGGTTAGGGAACGAGGCTACTTTATGGTCTGGGATGCCGTTGGACTCGATGACCCGCTTGTCGCCGCGGACGGTGATCGTGACCTTGTTCTGGGCGGGGGGCACACTATCGGCTTCTTTGAGCGCCGGACCGGCCGCCAGTAGGGTGGCCGCCAGCAGGGTGAGGAGTGGGGCGTTCATCGGATATATTATCAAACCACGGGGGTAGGGATTAGTTGCGGGTGAGCGGAGGCTCCGGGGTGGGGAAGGGTTGGCTTTTTCCGTAAAACCCCTTCTGCTGGGGCATGGCCTCCACCACCGAACTCCTCTCCCGGGCCGTCGCCGGACTCAACGGACTCGCCACGGTCTTCCTCCTGGTCGGCATCTTCCGGATCAAGGCCGGCGACCGCGAAGGCCATGGCAAGGCGATGAAGTGGGCGGTCATCACTTCGGCGCTCTTCCTGGCCCTCTACCTTGCCTCGAAGGTCCACCTCTGGGTCGCCCTCGAACGGACCAACATCACCTACGCCCCCGACCCCGCCTCGGTCTGGGCGGGCCTTAAGTCGCTCTACCTCATCATTCTGATCCCGCACGTCATCCTCGCCATCCTGGTCACCCCTTTCGTGCTGCGTGCGGTCTGGCTGGCCAAGGTCGGTCGCTTCGAGGAGCACAAGCGGCTCACCCGCTGGGTCTTCCCGGTCTGGCTCTACGTGTCCGTCACCGGCGTCGTCGTCTGGGCCTTCATGGAGTTCAGCGGCTCCCTGGCAGCGGCGGCCCTGCAGGCTGTGAAGTAGTCGGCCACTTTCCCCTCGCTCGTCCGCCGGTTTCGGGTTCACTGCGGGTCGTCCCATGGAGAGCGCCGAAACTTCCGCGAGCCCGCAGACCGAGAAGCTCATCCTGTGGGCGGTCTTCTTCCTGTTCCTTGCGGTGCTCGCCTTCACCCTTTCGACCTACGCGGACGAGACCGAGCGGCTCGAGGCGCTCGGCTTGTCGGAGCGCCAGAAGAAGGCGCAGCTCGACGCGTTGGAGCGGCAGCGTGAGCAGACCGCGCGCTACATCGAGCGCATGGGCCGCGATCCGGAGTTCGTGCAGGACCAGGCGCGCGAGCGGCTCGGCGTCGCGAAGGAAGGCGAGATCGTGATCCGCATCGAGGGAGGCGGCGTGGCCGGCGCGCCGTTGCGCGTCGTCGCCACCGTGCCGAATCCCCCGGCCACGCCGCCCAAGGGGCCGGCGCCGAAGGCCGCGCCCCCCAAGGATAAGGCCGCCAAGGCCGCCCGCTAAGCATCCTTGCTTGCCTGCCCGCCTCGCCGGGGGCATTGGTTCGTCATGTCCGCACGGAAGAAGGCCCAGGCAACCTGGGGCGGCCGGTTCACCGCCGGTCCCGCCGAATTGATGCTGCGTTTCGGCGAGTCCGTCTCGTTCGACCATCGCCTATGGGCCCAGGATATCCGCGGTTCGAAGGCCCACGCTACGATGCTCGCCCAGGCCGGCATCCTGACCAAGCGCGAGCGCGACGCCATCCTGCGGGGCCTCGACGGCATCGCCAAGGAGATCGCCGCCGGCCAGTTCGCCTGGAGCCGCGACCTCGAGGACGTGCACATGAACATCGAGAGTGCGCTCACCAAGCGCGTCCCGGCCGCCGCCAAGCTGCACACGGCCCGCTCCCGCAACGACCAGGTCGCCACCGACGTCCGCCTCTGGATCAAGGATCAGTGCGACGCCGCCGACGCGGCCCTGGTGTCGTTGCTAAAGACCCTCGTGAAGCTCGCCGAGGCCAACGCCGACGTGATCCTGCCGGGCTACACGCACCTGCAGCGCGCGCAGCCGGTCTCCGTCGCCCACCACCTGCTCGCCTACGCCGAGATGTTCGGCCGCGACCGCACGCGCCTCGCCGCCGCCAAGGCTTCGGCTAACTGGTGCCCGCTGGGTTCCGGCGCCATCGCCGGCACGACCCTCCCGATCCGCCGCGAGGTGACCGCTAAACTACTCGGCTTCGTCGACGCCAAGGGCCGCCCGCAGGTCACCCACAATTCCATGGACGCCGTCGCCGACCGCGACCCGGCCACGGAGTTCTGCTTCGCCGCCGCCCTCTGCGGCGTCCATCTCTCCCGCCTGGCCGAGGACATGGTCCTCTGGTCCTCCGCGGAGTTCGGCTTCGCGCGCATGCCCGACGAGTTCTCGACGGGTTCGTCGCTGATGCCGCAGAAGCGCAACCCGGATTCCATGGAGCTACTGCGCGGCAAGGCCGCGCGCTTCCACGCCTCGCTCACGCACCTCCTCGCCCTCACCAAGGGCCTGCCGCTCACGTACAACCGCGACCTGCAAGACGACAAGCCCCCGCTCTTCGACGCCGCCGACCAGCTGATCCTCTCGGTCGCCGTGGCCGACGCCACGCTCGCCGGCACGAAATTCCACAAGGCCCGCTGCCTCGCGGCCGCCTCCGACCCCGCGCTCCTCGCCACCGACCTCGCCGACTGGCTCGTCCGGAAGGGCATGCCGTTCCGCCATGCGCACCATGCGGTCGGCCGCCTTGTCGCGCTCGCCGAGAAGTCGGGCGTGCCGCTGGACAAGCTGTCCGACGAGGCCGCGCTGACGGCCGACAAGGAGTTCACGAAGGGCTGGCGCGAGGTCTTCAGCCTGCAGCGCGGTTTCGCCGCGCGCGAGAACACGGGCATGCCCGGCCCCAAGGCCGTCGCCCGCGAGATCGCGCGCTGGAAGCAAGCCCTCCGCTAAGGGCCGATGGACCTCGGCATGCTCATCGGGGTGTGCTTCGTCGCGAGCCTCTCCCCCGGGCCCGCGGTGCTGTCCACCATCGAGACCTCCCTGCGCTACGGCGCCCGTCGGACGCTCTGGCACACGCTCGGCCTCGCGACCGGCGAGATGCCGCAGTCGCTGCTGGCCCTCGCGATCGCGATCTGGATGACGGGACAGTTCACCTCCGCCCGCGCGGTCGTCGCCGGGGCTGGCGCGCTCTGGTTCCTCTACCTCGGCGGCGGGCTCTTGCTGCGCCCGCGCGACGTGTTGCCGGACGGGTCGAGCCTCGAGGGCTCGCCGGGGCGCCTCTTCTGGCGCGGCGTCTGGGTCAACTTCTCCAACCCGAAGACCGTGCCGTGGATCCTGGTGATCATCCAGGCCGGACGCCTGCCGACGGATGGCTTCCACCTCTCCTCTCTGCTCGCCTTGTTCGCGGTCACCGTCGTCTCGGAGACCTCGGTCATGAGCTTCTACGCGTTCCTGGCGGATCGCCTGCGTGGGCACCTGCGCACGCCCGCCATCGTGCGCGCGGTCGACCGCGTCACCGGCCTCCTGTGGCTCGTGCTCGCCGGCATGATGGCCTGGCAGACCTGGCAACTGGTCCGCGTTTGAGGTTTTAACCTAGGCAAAGGGGTCAGGCCGTTCGCGATGCCCCCTGTTAGTTTAAACGTCCAAAACCGGGCTCCAAACTAACAGCCTGGGACGCGAACGGCCTGACCCCTTTTCGGCTGCATCGGTACGGCGCCGTAGGACTGTTCAAATGCGCGTTGTAAAAACGAACATCGTTTCAAAGACTTGGCCCATGTCCTTCCGACAGCACGCACGACTCCGGGCGCTCGTCGCCGCCCGAGAGGCCGGCCTCACCCTGCCGACTGCCTGATAAACGGGGATGCACCTCGGCCTGCTGATCGCTTCCTGTCTGACCGCCAGCCTCTCGCCCGGCCCGGCGGCTTTATCGACCATCGAGACCTCCCTGCGTTATGGCCAGCGACGCACCGCCTGGCACACGCTCGGCCTCGCGGTCGGCGAGACGCCGCACCTCTTCTTGGCGCTCTTCGGGACGCTTTGGTTGGAGCAGCACCTGCCCTACGCCCGGCTGGGCATCGCCCTCGCGGGCACCGCGTATTTCCTCCAGCTCGGGATCGGCCACCTGCGCTGGCCGCGTTCCGCTTTGCCCGAGTCCGCCGGAATGGAGGGTGGGGCGGCGTGGCTCTTCCTGCGCGGCGCCTGGGTGAACTTCTCGAACCCGAAGACCATCCCGTTCTTCATCGTCATCATCCAGGCCGCGAACGTGCCGTCCGAGTCGTTCGCCTGGTCGACGACGGGCATTTTCCTGCTGTGCACGTTGGGCGCGGAAGTCGCCGTCATGACCTTCTACGCCTTTGTCGGCGACCGCCTGCGCAGCCGCCTCAAGGACGCCGCCACCATCCGTTTGGTCGATCGCGTGACCGGTGCGCTTTGGACGGTGCTCGGCCTGCTTATGGCTTGGCAAGCCTGGCAGCTGGTCCGCGTTTGGTTTTAACCCAGGCAAAGGGGTCAGGCCGTTCGCGACGCCCCCTGTTAGTTTAAACGGCCAAAACCGACCTCTAAACTAACAGCCTGGACTACGAACGGCCTGACCCCTTTGGGGCGGGAAAACCTCAGGGCTAGGTGAAGCCGTGCTGCTTGAGCATGCGGGCGACGGCCTGGGGCAGGGC
>Ga0255120_1000506_pt1 | contig 11852 bp, 9 predicted proteins | sample Law_Colum_RepA_8_2_FD_188582 | JGI IMG/M metagenome (GOLD analysis project Ga0255120, IMG submission 188582) | Freshwater microbial communities from St. Lawrence River, New York, United States - Law_Colum_RepA_8h | ecosystem: Environmental > Aquatic > Freshwater > River | place: USA: New York...
TATGCGGCAACATCCCGAGTTTGTGGGATCCAGGAACCACACGGATACAGCCTTTCTCGATCGGAGCGGCATCAAAATGGATGATGGCTGCAATCATCGAGTGGTTGTCATGCGGGAAGTAAGGGGCATCCTGATGCATTGGGAAGGGGGAGCCCTTTTCTGCTGGCTTGATGAACATTTTGCTGTGATGGAGCTGGACATTTGGGCTGCCGATGCAGTCTGCGGCGCAGCTCGTGACCCGGTCATCCAGAAGTAACTGGGCAAGCTTGGCGGACTGGAATTGCACATCGTGGCAGTGGCGAAGCTGTGTTACCCCGCGGGTTCCAGCGCTGCCCCAAGTGGGGTCTTCGATGCCCCGGATGTCGGCGAGACGGGTTGCCAGCGTGTGGCACTCTTCACGGTAGCCCGCGGCTTCATCTGGGCTGAGCAGTCCCTTTACAAGCACATAGCCATTGGCATTGAAGAACTGTTTTTGGTCATCCGTCAACATTGTCGTAAACCTCACGGTACCCAGCTGGGAATTAGGACAGTTTAACGCGGAGTGTGGCGCGGTTGCTTGTGTGTATTAGCCCGAGATTATCCAAGGGGCGGCGCGCACCGTTACGTTGATAAAGCGATCGGAAATTGTGATTAGCCCGGTCAAATTGTCCTTTTATGATTAATAAGTGTGAAAATTCCAAAATCCGGCTGTTAACGTACGTAAGAGAAGGATACTCTGGGTTTGCGATATCAGGGTGAAGCCACATAATGTGTCTGTAATTAAGCTCACCCTACTGCCGTTACCCTATGACTCAACGATTCCAGCGGAAACCACGCGTCCTCCTCATCAGTCACTCCTGCCGTAAAGCAGTGGAGGGTCATCCGCGCGCCGCTGCACTACACGCCCTCGGAACCGTTGAACTAAAGGTCATCACACCTCGTACCTGGCGCTTCTACGGCAAGTGGACTGGCATCGATCATCCTCATCCATCCCTGTTCAACCTGTCTGACCATGCCGTCATTTTTCCGTGGTTACCGGGAATCGGATCCCACATGCATACCTATGTGGGCCTGCGGCATATTCTGAATGGCTTTCAACCCGATGTTGTGGACATTTGGGAAGAGCCTTGGGCACTGGTGAGTGCGCATGCGACCCAGCTGATACGTAAGGAATTTCCGAAGACCAAAATCTTGCTTGAGACAGAGCAAAACCTCTACAAAAAACTGCCGCCGCCATTTTCCAATTTCTGGGATTATGCGTGCCGCGAAGCTGATTATCTGGTCGGTCGGAGTGAGGAAGCACTGGATGTTTCCAAGGCCTATGGCTACCGCGGGGAAGCAGCCGTGCTGCCTAATGGCGTGGATTCAACGCAGTTCCACCCGCGCAACCGTGCGATCAGCCGCGTTCGCTTCGGTATTCCGGATGAACGCTTTATCGTGGGGTACGCTGGGCGATTCGTCGAAGAAAAGGGTCTGCTGGACCTCCTGAACGCCGTTGCTAAGTCTGAACAAAGAGTCCACTGTTGGCTGGTCGGTGGCGGTCCGCAAAAGGATGCCCTTGCTGCACGTGCTGCTCAAAATGACCTTGTTGGGCGTGTGCATTTCCTCCCCAATCAAGACCACACCGCACTCGCGGAGATCATGAGTGCGTTCGATGTGTTTGCGCTTCCAAGCCGTACCGTTGGTAACTGGAAAGAGCAATTTGGCCGCGTCATTGCAGAAGCCGGCGCTGCAGGCATCGCAGTGATTGGGTCCGATTCAGGCGCGATCCCCGATGTGATCGGAGATGCCGGGATTGTCTTTCCGGAAGGCGATGAAACGGCGATCGCGGATGCAATCCGCACGCTCCTCGAACAACCTGCGCTTCGCGCAGAATACGGTGCCAATGGCCGTCGCCGCGCCGAAGAGCTCTTTTCATGGCAGCCAGTTGCCAAACAGTACAGCGATCTGTTGCTTTATCTGTCCGGTCTCAAAGAGTGTCCAGACTTCACACAAAACATCGTCTAGTCGCTATATCTTCAGATAGCGCTGTAGACTCATCAGAGACCCAACCACGCCCAAAAGCACTCCCATACCGATGATGGCGCCGCCGACCGGTAGTGGTGGGATCTTTGCGGCATACATCACGATGATGGGAATTGGCTCTGTGAGCTTGCGGACATAAAATCCTGCGCTGTAGAGAATGAGGCTGGCTGCCATTCCGCCGGCAAGCCCATGAATCATTCCCTCTAGAACCAACGGGAGGCGGATGAAGCCAGCGGTTGCTCCAACAATGCGCATGATGTGGACTTCACGACGACGTGCGTGGACACTTAAGCGGATGGTATTCATCACGACCAAGAGCGCTCCACCACCGAGCAGAAAGCCTCCGATGATGCCAAGGTTACGTAGAAAGTCACCAATCCGTACGACGGTGCGCAGCTCATCCTCGGGGACATCCACGCTTTCAACCTCGCCGTGCCAGGACTTTGCCTGAAATGCGACATCGGCTGCAGACTTTGGATCATCCAGCTTCACCAAAAGTGTATGTGGGAACAGATTTGGGATACCGGTTGTGTCAATCGGCATCGCTTTCATTTGGGTCTTGAAGGAGTCTTCACGGCTGATGAAGATGACTTGTTTGACGCCTCGGATATCGAGGAGCTTGCGTTTGATCGGCCCAAGATCAGATTGTGGGATGTCGGCGCGGCAAAATACACGGACCTCAAATGCATCCACAGTCTTCTGCGCAAGGTGCCTCACCTGCCAGGCAGCGATGAAAAACGAGCCGCAGAGGCTTAGGGCAACCGCAAGGCTTGAAATGGCGGCGGCGGTCATGATGCCATGACGCATCAGATTGACATAGGCCTCACGAATCAGAAACGGGATGGACCGGATCAAGTTGTTTCCTCCAGGTCATCCACGCCGTACGAACCAACCGCATCATCCCGGATGATACGCCCGCCGGAAAGCGCTACAACACGTTTCTGCAACCTGTCGACCGCTGATTTGTCGTGGGTTGCGACGACGACGGTCGTTCCACGCGCAGCCGTCTCTGCGAGGAGGTCCATGATCTCGGCGCCGGTTTTAGGGTCTAGGCTTCCAGTGGGCTCATCGGCGACGAGGAGTGGCGGGTCGTTGATCAATGCCCGCGCGATGGCGACGCGTTGCTGCTCGCCTCCGGAAAGCTCATTTGGGTAGGCATCTGCACGATGTAGCATCCCGACGCGCTCGAGCACCTCTGGCAGTCGCTTTCGCGTCTCCCGGCGGCTTTGCCCGATGACATGGCAGGCAAAGGCGACGTTTTCCCAAACGGTGCGGCGCGGGAGCAGGCCGAAGTCTTGAAGAATGATGCCCATTCTGCGGCGGACATAAGGTGTATCGCTGGACTTAGCGGTTGTCAGGTCACGGCCATTGACCCAGACACGGCCGCTGGTCGCGCGTGCATCCATGTAGAGCAGCTTGAGAATCGTGGATTTACCCGCTCCCGTTGCTCCGACCAGAAAGACGAAATCACCGTGGGGAATCATCAGGTCGATGTCAGAAAGTGCCTTTACGCCATTTGTATATTGAACGCTGACATTGCTGAGCGCGATGATGGGTTCTGAGATGGTGGCTCTGGCTTGAGCGCCGATTCCGGGCGCTCCCAAGATGGATGCGGGATCCGGCGGCGGAGGTGGAACAAGCGCAGGACTGGTGTGCTCGATGCTACTGCCAACCGTTGCAACCACCGCTGCCGGGGCTGCCAGAATGGATGCGGGATCAGGTGGCGGCGGCGGCACAAGCTCAGGCCCGGTGTAGTTGATGGTGGCATCCTGTGTTACAGCAGTGGGTGTCGCAGTAGAAGCATCGACGAGGCCAAACCCGGATGACGAAGCAGGCTCATTGACCTCTGGTTCCTCATTTACTAATGCGACTAGGCGAACCCCGGGCGATGTGCCAGCAGGGGGCTGTGGCTGGCCTGAAGGTGGCGATGCAGGCATCGGGTTTGAGGTTGGGGTGGTTTCAGGTTCGGTCATCATGAGGAAGTCAATACAGGAAGCTCCAATGGTTGCCGCGCCAGTTTTGGTGAGGCTGCTTCCATTAGTACATCCAAATCATCAACAATATTCCCCGCGATTCCATCATTCGTCAATGCATTAAGAGAAACGTTAACTACATTCCCGATGAGAGCTTTTGGAGCCGTACAAGTCACCCGTATATAGTTTGTGGTGAAGCCTGACAGTGTTCCCGCTGTGCCTTCGGAATTTTCGAGGAGAACTGGCATCGTACGCCCGATGTACTTCGCGGCAAAGCTGCGCGTGGATGCATCCACAACCGCCTGAAGTTCGGCATGGCGGCGCTTCTTTGTTGCATCATCAACATCATCCACCATGTCTGCGGCCTTTGTCCGTGGCCGCGGCGAGTAGCGGAAGACGTGCGTTTTTTGAAAACCAACGCGCTGTGCAAAAGCCAGGGTGTTTTGGTGAAACGCTTCGGTTTCGCCGGGATAGCCGACGATGAGGTCGGTCGTAATCGCGACATCTGGGATGCGCTGACGCAGCTTCGCAACTAGCTCCTCATAAAACGCCGTCGTATAGGGGCGGTTCATGGCTTTGAGGATGGTGTCATCGCCCGATTGACACGACAGGTGAAGGTGGGGACAGAGGCCTGGCGTGGATGCGTAGGCATCGATGACCGAGTCAATCACCTCTATTGGTTGGATGCTGGAGAGGCGAACACGATCGATGCCTGGTTGCGCTGCGACGGCCCGGAGGACATCCGCGAGCACTTCACCACCACTGCCCGATTCCGGCCCATAGGCGCCGACGCACACGCCGGTGACGACAACCTCTCGGCACCCGGAGACACCAAAGTCGCGGGCTTCAGATACAACATCGGTGAACGAGCGGCTCTCCAGAACTTTCCGCGTGTAGGGAATCTGGCAGAAACCACAGAAGTGCTCACAGCCATCCTGAATTTTTAGTGTTGCGCGTGTGCGCTTACCGCGCGGTGGGAGCGTTGCCGGGCTGGAGGACAGCATATCAAGGTCGGGCAGCTGCGCGGCGACCAGCGCGTATGCATCCATTTTGCGGTCATTGGGGATGAGCAGCGTTGCGCCGTCTACCCAGCCACCATCATCGATGACCTGTTGTGAGTGACACCCCGTCATGGCGACGACCGCCGCAGGATTGCTGCGTTGCGCCCGCCGCGCGAGGTAGCGGCTTTTTTTATCTGCGGCGTTTGTGACGGAGCAGGAGTTGATTACGTAGATGTCCGCGGGGCTGTCAAAGTCTACGAGGGTGAAGCCGGCCCGCAGGAAGTCCTCAGCGATTTTCTCGGTCTCGTATTGGTTTACCTTGCAGCCAAGCGTTGTCAAAGCAGCGACAGGCATGCGAAAAGTCTACCATGTGGGAATTGTTCTCAAAGGCAACGGACATCCATAGGAATGATTCTACGAATCAGCCTCCGTGAAAATGCAAGGCCTCCGGATTTGACGTAAAACGCTGGCATGTCGACAACGCTCCTTTCCCACTCTGGCCCCATACGCTGGGGTATCCTCGGCCCTGGTTCCATCGCCCATAAGCTCACCAAGAGCGTGCAGGCTCAGCCAGAAACACACGCTGTCCAAGCCGTAGGCTCCCGTGACATCGCCAAGGCACAGGCATTCGCCAGTCAATATGACATCCCAACAGCACACGGCTCGTATGAAGCCCTGTGTGCAGATCCGGATGTGGATGTTATCTACGTCGCAACCCCACATCCACTGCATAAAGAGCACTGTCTCCTCGCGATTGCACACGGCAAGCATGTTCTGTGCGAAAAGCCATTTACGATCAATGCTGTGGAGCTGCAGGAAGTCGTGGATGCTGCTCGGGCAAAGGGTGTTTTCATGATGGAAGCGATGTGGTCCCGCTTCTTTCCACTGATGCACAAGCTTCGCGAGCTGCTTGACACCAAGGCGATTGGCGATGTCCGGATGGTCTATGCCGACTTTGGCTTCAGCGCGACATTCAATCCGGAGAGCCGGTTGTTTGACCCAGCGCTCGGTGGCGGCGCCCTCCTCGATGTCGGCGTTTACGCTGTTAGCTTTACATCCTTTGTGCTTGGCGAGCCGGTGCGTATCGAGAGCATGATGACACCTGCGCCAACCGGCGTGGATGCGCAGGCTGCGTGTATCCTCGGCTACGGTGGCGGCGAGCTTGCGCTGGTCTCGACGGCTGTCACGACGAATACACCTTGGGAAGCTACCATCCTTGGGACGAATGGAAAGATCCGTTTACATGCAAGCGCCTGGCATCCAACCAAGATGACGGTATCGATCAGCGGCCAGCCGGATGATCTTCAAGAGTTTGATGCCCATGAAACTGGCTTTTACTACGAAGTCGAGGAAGTCGGAAACTGCCTGCGTGCTGGAAAGCTTGAGAGTGACATTTTGCCACTGGATGAATCGCTTGGCATTATGCGGACGCTTGACCGTATCCGTGCACCATGGGGATTGAAGTACCCAAGCGAAGCGTAGAGTTCGCAAGACACGAAGAAACCCCGCCTGTTTTGCACAGCGCGGGGTTTTCTACTAATTGGATTGTTTGGAGTCGGTTGGAGAATCTACATCCGCCGCAACATCTGGCGTGACGCTGTCATCGTTACCATCGGGGTTCGTGGCATTGAGAGGATCTGAACCAAGCGCTTCCTCTGTGTGATCCGATTGTGCTGGCGCTTCGGCGTCCGCATCAACCGCGTTGCTACGCAGCTCTTCCATGCGGAGGCGCAAAATGGCCGCAAGACCATTCGGGTCATCCGTGCCGACCCAAACTTTACGTCCGCTGGCAAATGTAACCTCGATGGCATCGTTGCCGCTGACATTGAAAAGCCACGCATCCCCAACCCAGCGAATACCGTAGCCTGCGTACCAAGGCACGTTGCGCTCAGTTATCTGTGTGATTTCACTCAGCGGGAAGCGGAAGGCAAGCAATCCAACTCCGTATCGCACCGTCAGCGTCGACTCAGTGACAATGGTTGTGAGCTGATAAAACGCCAGCTGCAACGCGGCAATCATCAGAAAAATGCTCTGAAACTCACCTCTGTCGCCCGGCGAAAGCGCCGCGACAAATGCGAACCACACTGCCATCGCAGTCAGAGCAAACACAGTAAACCAGCCAAATTGACGATGAATGTACATAGGACCTAACGGTTGACCTTCACTACCAGCCTACCCTGTCAGCCAGCAACAATCTCAACATTTGCACGGGGCACCGTTACGATTTCACCCGTGGTGTTGAGTTTCGCCTCTAGGACCCGGACTTCGGCTCCGGAACCAACGACGACAAGGTGATGCGGAAGAGCGGTGACCGTGGCAAGGAGTCCGAAGTACGGCTCCCGGATGATACGGATGTTTGTGCCAGGCTCGAGCGAAAAGCTTGGGACAACTTCATCTGCCGCGGTGCCACCTGCATTTTCGGTGTCATCTGCGACGATGACTTCCGGGCGGATGACGCCTGCACGGATTTGTGTTGCACCGCAGATACTCGCGGTTTTGCCCGTAAGCGATTTGAGCAAGTTGAAGGTCCGTCCCGCCATCGCAATCGTGCCAAAGCCTTCGGTGAGGACAAGCGTGAGCGGGATGTCTTCGTGACCAGTGATGGCGACGCCGATGTCGTAGCCGAGGTAATCGATGAGGTCTTTGTCGACGATGCCGCCTACTACAATGCCTGTAACACCGAGCTCATGTGCTTTGCGCAGTGCATCTCCACTTAGGTTTGAACCACCGACAATAATCTTGCCCGCATGTGCTGCGGTGATCATATCTGCCGTGATTGGGTCATCCGGCCCCGCGGTAATCATCATGATCTCGCCGCGGCGCTCACCGCCGATACCGAAAATACCCTGGATGAGTGCGCCGTGGGCTTCGATGACAACGCCTTCGCCATCGAGGACTTCGATGATTTTTCCTGGAATATACGCATCCACTTCAATCGGTGTCGGGGCTTCCCGAATGCCGACATTTCCAGTGATATTCGAGATGAGCTCAACGGTGCCAGTCGTTGTCGACTTACACTCGGACTTGAAAAATCCCCACATCCCTTTTGTGATGGCAACAATATCGCCACGATTGACCTTGTCACCGACCTTGACGGTCAGGAGCGCGGGGACTTCGCTTGGTTCGATACCGAGCTTGCTCGCGACCTTGATGGGCTGCATGATGCCCGGCAGCTCAGCACGTGCGACTTTGTCCGCAGGCGCGACCCAAGTACCCGTCGTCGAGAGTACTGTGCCCTTGAGAGGCAAGCGACGTGTCTTGATAATGGTAGTCCGTGCACTGACGGTTAGTCCGGGTGTGTATGCGCCACTCATCTATTTCTTATGCCCCCATGCGAGGTGATAATACAGCAACGATTCGGTGAATCCTTCTACCTTAAATTGGGCTTCCATGTCAGCCCGCAGCTCTGCTTGTGTAAGGCGGATAAAGTAGATGCCACCGCCGTGGTGACCTTCCCGCTCACTGAACAGCGATTGTGGGAAACCCCAGCGGTAAGCAGACATTGAGAATCGGCCACCCGCCGCCTTGCTCATGCAAACCCGTGCCATGTGCGCAATCGCGCCGGCACGTGTCTCAGCCGTCGGAATATGCTCGTAGACACCAAAGCTACCAACGCGATCAAACACATCGGATGCCACCGGCAGCATCGACAGATCGGCCTGTACAAAGATAACTTTCTCAAGCTGCTTTGGGCTGAGCTTTGTCTTCGCAACCCTTAGCGACTCACGGGAAAAGTCAACACAAACCATTGCGGAACAGGCATCCACAAATGCCGGTGTCATCCGGCCCGTCCCGCAGCCACCCTCGAGCATGATGTGTGCTGGCTGGAGGTCGAGGAAGGCAAGGGTCTTTGGAACTTCGATACTGGTGAAGAGCTTGAGGCCCATCATTTGGTCATAGCTGCCAACCTGGGCATCCCGTGCTGCCATTTCACTGCGTTTTTCACGCGCGGTGGCATCTTCTGGAGCCTCAGCTGTGCGCAGAGCATCCGGAAGCAGGTTTGGGATACCATCCACGACCTGATAGGTACGCCCACAAGCCGTTCGGAGGGTTGCCTCTGCATCCGTTCCGTTCCAGCCGGTCAGCGGGTTTCCCGTCTCGGGACAGCGCAGCAAATTGGCCAAATCCTGTCGATTCAAAAGCTCATTCTCTTTCCGTTTGGATGCATCTTTGCAGCGCTTTGGGATGAAGTATGTTAGCACACCGCCTGCGACGACTGCATTGGGTCGTTCCTACAGCTTGCCACCGATCAGGCGGTCAAAGCGCACTTCGTAGGCAGCAAACGTATCCTCAAGTGGCTTAATGTAGTTGGTCCCGCTTGTATCGAGAATCGCTAGCTCTTCCGCACACTTTATGGCAACCGCCTTCAGCGCCGCACGGCGCTCGCGGACCTTTGACAGTTTCTGGTCAAGCGTTGATCCGTTGGTCTGACCGAGCTCCATGGTGATGTAGACATCCGATGTCTTCAAATAACGCTCCGTCAGCGAAAGGGCTTTCAGGAGGCATGCGATTCTGACATCCTTTGATGTCTCCGGTGCAGCTGCGATTTTTGCATACGCAAACACAGCATGGGTTTCGGTCATCTCCGGGATAGCCTTGACTTTTCCCGGCAGGCCTTCTTCGACATCGATCAGCTTCTTCCATGTTGCGAGTGCGCCTGCAATGTCTCCAGCCGCCTCCTGTGCTTCCGCGAGGGCACGGATGGCCTGCTGGTTGTTCCGGTCCCGCTCAACGGAATTTTTGAGAGCATTGACGCTTCCTGCAAGGTCTCCCTTTGTCTCGAGCGCCTTTCCAAGTACATACCAGCGGCGTGCGGTTGGCTCGATGTTTACGGCTATTTCAGGATGTCCACCGGTCGCTGCGGATGTTGGATTCTGTGGCCATCCGGTGGCCCCGGATGCCATCAGCAAACCAAGAATGGATGCGATTCCAAAGCCCGGGGTTCCAAAGCGTGAGCGACCAGCCGTGGCAAGCGAGCATCCGATGGCGACCCAGAGAATCAGTGCATTCCCGGGGATGGCGCTTTCAGAATCCAACAGTCCTCGGGCGGCTGCGACGATAATCACCGCAGGAAGTGCTGAACTAAGGACATCAAGGGGAGCATCCGTGGACTTTTTTGGCAGCCTGACCTGACCTGCCAGCGACACGGCAAGAATGAGGAGCAAGCCCATCAGGGCCGGGAACCCACACTCGGATGCGAGCTGTAAGTAGCTGTTATGCGCTTGGCCGGTCCATTCGACCGTGGCATATTTACCGTACGTATTGGCGAAGTTTCCGGGGCCCTGTCCGGTGATTGGGCTAGCCTGAACCATCTGGATGGTGCCATTCCACGTCTCACTGCGAAACTGCCCGGAGTGGTCCTGCGTGGTCCCACCCGCGGTTCGGGCGAGGATGGTCTTGCTTTGCACTGCTGCTCCGATGAGGAAGAGTCCCAGCCCGATGCCAATCCATTTGATGGGTACACGGATGCCATCCCGGATGAATGCGACAAGCAGGGTTAGGGTGACACCGCCGATGCCAAGTGCGATTCCGCCGCGTGAGCCAGTTGCGACGAGGGCAGCACCGAGCATCCCGAGAGAGATAATCGCTGTGATCCGCCGCGGGGCCGCGGTGGCACCGAGCAGCTGCACAACAACAAATGGTAGTGCCGCTCCGATAAAGCCTGCGGCAAAGTTGGGCGAAAAGAACGTGCCGACGCTGCGGTGACCAGCTTCCTGTGCGCTGATGGCTTCAAGCAAAATGCTGCCCGCGGCGATGCTTGCTCCGAGCTGGATCACATCCACGATGCGCTGGCGTTGCTCCGGGACAAGCCACAGGCCTGCGGCGACAAGGCAGGCTGCGATGTGGGTCAGGATGTCAAGTGTCCCGGGGAGCATCGTGAAGAGAAAGACCTGGGATGTGAGTCCTTTTGAGTGAATGAGCAGGGATGCGACGGCGGAGCCACCGTACAGGACGAGGCCAAGCCAGGCGGCGCGGGCGGGCCAGCTTCCTTTGAGCAGACTCGGGATACCGGTAAGGGTTGCCGCAAGCAACATCAGGAAGCGGAGTGCATGCAATGCTGCATCTCCACCGAACTGCTCACCCGCAGGGTTTCCACCGATAAGTGGTGCCAGGAGGACAGCTAGGAGGAATAAAACAGGTCCCAGCTTTGCGGTGAGGTTTGATTGTGTTTCTGATGTTGACATAGTCTATTTTTTATTTTTCAGATACGGCCATAAACGATAGCTGAACCGGATTTGAGACATGGTGGGAGATAAGTGGTGCCAGGAGGATAGCCAGGAGGAATAAAACAGGTCCCAGCTTTGATGTGAGGTTTGATTGTGTTTCTGATGTTGACATAGAGGTGTATTTCTCTTTAATTGGACGGGTCTATCAGTTTTGAACGTGCTAACAGATGGCTAAAACGAGCGCTGCATAGCAGTGAAGTCAGATGGTTGATTTGACATTGACATCATCCACTACTCTGAACTCGATGACCTTCGCTTCATAAATGCCTGTCCCGTGATGATGCGTTTAAGAATTCGCACAGCAGCCCTGAGAATTGCCCACGGAAGCACCAGTGCTGTGACCCACGCTGGCGTCCGGGATGCGAAGAAGGCGCGATGCTTTCTCCAGAATCGCACCATCGCCCGGCTGTGCTCAACAATCATCCGCTCCGCGACCTGATCGCTGGAGCCACCAATTTTATGAGTCACCTCAATGACCGGTGCGTAGACCACCCGCCAGCCTGCCTCGTGCACGCGGAGGCTCCAGTCCATGTCTTCGCAGTACATGAAAAACGTCTTGTCATCCAGAGGGCCAACCTGTTCCAAACAAGCGCGACGCATCAACATCGCGCAGCCGCTCAGCCAGTCGACATCGATTGGGGAGGCGT
>Ga0255120_1000515_pt1 | contig 11776 bp, 9 predicted proteins | sample Law_Colum_RepA_8_2_FD_188582 | JGI IMG/M metagenome (GOLD analysis project Ga0255120, IMG submission 188582) | Freshwater microbial communities from St. Lawrence River, New York, United States - Law_Colum_RepA_8h | ecosystem: Environmental > Aquatic > Freshwater > River | place: USA: New York...
TGTGGATCGGAAAACCTGGCTTGCCCCAAACGTCAAACTCACCGAGATAATGCCCGTGATCGGTGCAAATAATGACCGCCGTTTCATCAGCGTCAGGCGAGGCATCAATTGCATCAAGCAACTTGCCAAACCAATGATCAATCATCGAGAGTTTTGCGCCGTATGCGGCTCGAAGCGACCGACCTTCTTCTTCGGTAATCAGCCCATTCTTCAGACCATCAATCACATACGGAGGCCAAATCATCCATGGATGATCTTCTTGGGGATCTTCACCTTGCTCGCGATACATCGAAGCCCAAGGTTCGGGAGTATCAAATGGCTCATGGGGATCGAATTCATCGATAACAAGAAGCGAGCGATCATGATGTCCGGCATTGGTACGAACCCATTGAACTGCGGCCTGCATTGTTTGCGGGCCCGGAAAATCTTCTTCAGACTTAAACCAAGTGCGCGAATCCTGATATTTGAAGTGCCCACGTCGGGGCTCATCAACTGGAAGAGCCGGTGTGCCAACCCACGAAGGGTCAGGACGCGTCTTCCACGGATCGTTCTCGTGCCCACGCACATATTCCCAAGCATCAAAATCAATGTGATAGTTCTCTCCGCCGCATTCAAATAAGTGAGGATGGTCTGACACCAGCATTGTCGTCACACCCGCTTGACGAAGGGCGAAGGTAATCGCGTCCTCCCAAATCTCGACCGAGCCCCAAGGACGCCAAGGGAAGTCCAATGCCCCGACCAGTAAGTCGTGACGGGCGGGCATACACGGCAACGAACCGGTGTGGTGGTTTTCAAAGACGACTGATTTCTCGGCGAACCTATCCAAGTTGGGAGTGGTGAACTCTCTGCCCCCATATGCGCCCAACAAATGGCGATTGAGGCTGTCCAGCAAGACCACGACCACATGTTTGGGACGCGAGGACGGGTCCTCAACCTGAAGATTTTCTTGGCTATCCATGCCCCTACGCTACGCACTCCACCACGTGGCATCGTACGATGCTCATATGAGCGACGACCTAGGTTTTGTACCTTTTGATGCCGACAACCACTACTACGAGGCCTTAGACGCTTTCACGCGCTATCTTGACCCGAAAGACGGTCCTCGTTGCGTTCAGTGGGCCGAAATCAATGGCCGCCAATATCCAGTCATTGGTGGACAGGTCAGTCGAGTTGTAGCCAACGCTACCTTCGATCCCATTTCGCCCGCTGGAGCAATGCACGACTATTTCCGCGGTAACCCTGACAAGAAACACCCCATCGAATTCTTGGCGGTTCGTGAGGCTATTCGACCTGAATACCGCGATCACGATGCTCGTCTGGCCGTCATGGACCAACAAGGCGTCAGCAAGATCTGGCTCTTCCCCACTTTGGGAATGTTGTACGAAGAAATTCTTAAGCACGATCCGGTCGGTGTCGGAATTATGTTCACGGCTTTCAATCGTTGGCTACAAGAAGACTGGGGCTTTGCGTACAAAGATCGCATTTTCGCCGGTCCGTACATTTCATTGGCCTCTGTTGAGTGGGCTTGTACTGAACTCGAATGGGCATTGTCACAAGGTGCTCGAGTGGTGTGTATGCGTCCCGCAGCACCGACCACCATTACCGGACAGTTGTCGCCATTTGATTCGGTGTATGACCCGTTCTGGGCACGAGTCAATGAAGCTGGCATCACTGTGATCATTCATGCCGGTGACAGTGGATATTCAAGCAACGGCTACGCCAATGATTCTTTCTCGGCAACTTTTAGCGGTGCTTGGAAGCCGTCCATCAAGAGCTTTGCCATCGAACGTGCTGCTCAAGATTTCATCATCACCTCGGTTTTTGAAAAGCTGTTTGATCGCTTCCCGAATGTACGTATGGCGTCCATTGAAAATGGATCTGGTTTCTTACGTGATGCCTGTGACAAGTTGACGTCAACCGCGAAAAAGATGCCTGGCTATTTCGTCGATGATCCCGTTGAAACACTGCGCAACAATTGGTGGATCAACCCGTTCTGGGAAGACGACGTTCATGAAGTTGCCGACATCATGGGTGCCGATCATGTGCTCTTCGGATCTGACTGGCCCCATATTGAAGGTATGCCCAACCCACTTGACTACGTCACCGAGTTAAAGGCGTTCTCTGACAGCGATCGTAAAAAGATTCTTTTGGACAACGTCAGCGCACTCAACGAACTACGTCCTGCTCGTTAATCAGGTTTAAAATTTACCAAGTATCAATATTTGATCGCTTCTTACCCGATCGCACTGGTGCTCGGTGTGATTCCAAAACTGCGTTCAGCCAGCGACGAGAATCTGTCGGGTCAATCACATCGTCGATCTCGAAATGCGTAGCGACCGAAAGTGCCTTGCCGTGTTCGTACATGCGATCAACCATCTTTTGAAATGTGGCTTCGCGTTCAGATTCGTTAGTAATCGCGGCTAACTCATTGCGGTATCCAAGCCTCACAGCGCCCTCTAGTCCCATGCCACCGAATTCGCCTGTCGGCCAAGCGACGCAAGCAAGCGGAGCTTTGGTGCTGCCAGCCATCATCGCCTGTGCCCCTAAGCCATAACTTTTACGAAGAACTATTGATACGACCGGGACAGTGATGTTGACACCGGCGACAAACAGGCGACTACAGTGCCGCACCAGTGCAGTTTGCTCAACATCAGGACCAACCATCATTCCGGGCGTATCAACGAGAGTTATTAACGGGATATCAAACGCGTCGCACAATTGCATAAAGCGGGCGGCTTTATCTGCTCCATCGCTATCAATGGCGCCAGACAAGTGATGAGGATTATTGGCGATGACGCCAACAGGTTTACCTTGAACGCGCGCCAATGCCGTGATCATTCCGAGACCGAAACCGCTTCGGAGTTCAAGAACGGAATCGACATCGAACATCAGTTCAATAACATTTCGGACGTCGTACGCCTTGACTCGATTGATTGGAATGGCTGTACGCAACTGATCTTGATCATGAATGGTGAAGTCGTGAGTAGAGCCTTGAAAATACGACAGGTACTTCTTTGCTAAGTCGACTGCATGAGCATCATCTCTGGCAACCAAATCCACGACGCCATTGGCCTGTTGAACTGATAGCGGGCCGATCTCTTGTGGTGCAAAGACGCCCAGTCCTCCACCTTCAATCATCGCTGGTCCACCCATGCCGATATTCGATCCCTCGAGTGCAATGACGACATCGCAGCATCCCAGGATCGCGGCGTTACCCGCAAAACAAAAACCACCAGTAATACCGACTAGGGGCACCAGTCCGGATAATTTGGCGAAATCGTGGAACGCCCAACAGTCAAGACCCGAAACGCCAAGCCCATCAGTATCACCGGGGCGACCGCCGCCACCTTCGGCAAAGAAAACCACCGGTAACTGCAACTTCTCGGCAACTTCGAATAAGCGATCTTTCTTGCGGTGGTTCTGTTGACCTTGGGTACCAGCCAAGACTGCATAGTCGTATGACATCACGACAACTCGAGAATCGTGACCACTGAACAACGAGCCGTTTATCGAGGCAAGTCCACCGACGAGTCCATCGGCTGGAGTCTTGGTGATTAGATCGTCAAGTGAACGTCGACGCCGTTGGGCAGCAACGACCGTCGGCCCATACTCAACCAATGAGCCCTCATCAATCAGAAGATTGATATTTTCACGGGCCGTCAGCCGACCTTGTCCATGACGTTTGGCGACCGCTTCTTTACGTTCGTCATCTAAACCGATTTGGTGACGCCGATGCACCTCGTCAAGATCAGGGCGAACTAATGCCTCAACTTCTGATGACACTTCAATCAGAGAGTCAAGAGAAATTTTCCGAGAAACAAATGAAATGAGACGGTCACCTGTTTTGACCGCCTGACCAACTTGCACAAGCACCTCTGATACGGCACCGTCCGCGTCAGCAAAAATATCGTGCTGCATTTTCATTGATTCCAAGGTGATGACTACTGACCCCTTGGAATACTCAACACCTACAGAAGCCACAAACAGAACTGTTCCCTGCAGCGGAGAAACAATGAAGTTTGTGCCCGCACTCATCGTTAACCGTGTGACGGAAAGCGAACTGGAACGGTGCGGGGACCACGCACTTGACCGCCAGCCCAAGTGACTTTGGATTCATCGGCTATCTCGAAATCAGGAATCCGCTCAAGCCACGTTTCAATAGCTACTCGCAATTCCATACGTGCCAAGTTTGATCCGGCACAACGATGGATACCGGCGCCAAAAGCGACATGTCGATTGAGTTGGCGATCAAGAATGACTTCATCGGGATTTTCAAAAACCGCTGGATCACGATTAGCACCCGGAAAGTTCATCAAAATGCGCTCGTCTTTTTTCATCGGGCAGCCGTTGTACTCAACATCTTCTCCAAGACGTCGCGCCATCGTAACGGGAGAATACGCCCGCAACAGTTCTTCAATGGCGGTCGGCATCAGATCTGGTTCGTTAATGAGACGATCTCGATCTTTTGGATGAGTCGCGAGATGCCACAACGAGGATCCAATTGATGACCAAGTTGTGTCGACTCCGGCAATGAGGAGTAGCCCGCACATACCCAAGATCACACTTTCATTGACGGATTCTCCGTCTACCTCGGCTTGAAGTAATTCGGAGATGAGGTCGTCGCCCGGATTCTCTTTGCGTTCGGCAATCGCACCAATGAAAAATTTGATAACGCCGGTCATTCCACGACGCCGACGTTCTTCGTCATAAGCGAACTCCAAAACGTCACGAACCCAACCGGTAAAGCTGTCACTCATTGATTCTGGAACTCCAAGAATGTGAGCGATCACCCGCACCGGGATTTGCTGCGCATAATCGGCGGCGGCGTCGGCATTGCCGTTGGCGATGAAACCATCGATCAAACGATTGCACAATTCCTTCGTCATGGGCTCGTAGGTGAGAGTTCTTTGAGGACTCATCCAAGGAAGAAGGAGGCGACGAGTCCATGTGTGTAACGGCGGATCAGAACTAATCGGTGGAACACCGTATGGCAAGAAAGCAGGTTGAGAATTGGCGTCGAGTGGGTTCGCTGGTGGAACAACAGAGATACCGAACTTGGATGGGAACTTTTCGATATCTCGAGCGATTGCAGTCACGTCTTCGTAACGAGTTGGCAACCACGATCCGCCCCAGCGATCGGTATGGGCCATCGGGCACTCATCGCGAAGGACCGCCCAAATGCTGTACGGATCATTCACATATTGCTGGTCAAAAACATCAAAATCTGTCGCCCAATTCGAAACTGGTTTTGTATCAGTCATAATGACAAAACTTTAGATGTTTTGACAATGTTCACGCACTGCAGACACCAAATTTGTCCAGAAATATTCCGGATAATCGTGACCCATACCCATTATTTCAAGAAAACGGGCATGAGGAATGACTTCAGCGGTACGAAGGCCGCCAGAAATATCGATCAATGTGTCGCAATCACCATGCATCACGAGAGTAGGCACGTGTAACAAACGCAAGCGTTCAGTACGGCTGCGGTCGGCTCGAGACGCTTTGAATTGTCGCCCGACGCCCATCGGACGACAGGCCCGATCAAAAACCTCGCCAGCAAAAGTTCTCTCACTGGCTTCGTCGATATGTCCTGGACTTCCCCACACCCTCTTGCCGGCAAGATGAAGTTCAATGGCAAGATCACGTTGGGTAGATCCGGGTGTGAGCAACAATTCGCGAGCTTCATCGGTTGGGCGTCCCACATCGGAGTCCCCAGTTGTTGACATGACCGAGATGAGTGAGGCGCAACGATCCGGAAACTCGATTGCAAAGGTTTGAGCGATCATTCCCCCGAGCGAAACACCAAAAACATGGGCCTTCTTAATGGCGAGATCATCAAGTACGGCGACTGCGTCACTTGCCATATCTTTCAATGAGTAACCCTCTGGCCCGTCGCTTGAAAGACCGACATCGCGATTATCGAAACGCACAACGTGAAAACCAGCTTCAACGAACAACTCACAGAAATCGCTGCGATAAGCAATGCACTGATTACCCAAACCATTGATCAGAACCAAGGTGGGATCTGCGATGTTCCCAAAGGTTTCAAAATAGATCGATAGTTCGGCGCTCTCGGCAAAAGCCATATCAGCCTCCTGGGTTCGCGGCGAGATGATCGAAAACACCCATTGGACGTGTCGCTCGGTATTCGTGCACTATCGGAGCTAAATCTTCCGGACTCGCTCCGTGCATGATGACTCCATCGACACCTAAATCAAACTGGTGACGAATACTTGCGACACACTGTTCAGGCGTACCAGAAGCCGCACTTACTAACCATTCACTCGGAATCAGGGTTGAGACATGTTCAAGTTGTTCGGTCGTCGCAACACCATCAAGCGCGCCACGGAAGGACTTAATGAATTCATCTTCTCGGAATCGTTGTAAAACTTGAGGATCCCAGTTGTTGGTCGTGACCATTAAGTCGCCATAGCCCTGCAGATACGTTGCAAGACGCCCGACTGTCTTTTTCAGTCGAACATCTTCGGGAATGTGATCGCCGATGGTTGCAAAACACGACCACACCCGAACTTTGTCGGGATCACGCCCAGCACGCTCAGCGCTATCTTTCACCGTCTTCACGCAACGTTGAGTTGTTTCATCCGAGAAAAACGTATGCAAGATCACACAATCAAAAGCCCGACCAGCCAATTCGAGAGTGTTGTGACCAAAAGCCGTGATACCAAGCGGAATGTTCTCATCGAATGTCGGATCAAGAGCGAGGATCGGATATTTGCCGATTGGACCATCGTGACCGAAAATAACCTCACCCTTGAAGAGTCGCTTCATCACGTTCGCGAAATCTTCCATTTGTGCAGTGGTGATTTTGGACATTCCGTAGGCGGCAAACAAAGGTCCAATTCCTCGGCCGATGCCGAGACAAAAACGTCCTTCAGTGAGGCGGTGCATCGTGGTGGCATACGAGGCCGTCACTAATGGATGACGCGTGTTGTGATTGGTTGCGGCAGTCGCGATACCGACTGTTGTAGAAACAGCACCAACTGCACCAGACAGTGTTACTGCCTCTTTGATATTGAATCGTTCAGAGATAAAGCAAGCGCCGATCCCAAGTTCTTCGGCTGCCTGCACTTCATGAATGAGATCACGTGGAGACTTAGGCGCGCCTGGCAGGGTGTAGAAACCCAGCTCGTTCATTTGGTGACGAACTGTTGACATCTCATTCATCCTTTTCCTGGGATACGAAAGCCGCGTAGAAGATTCTTCACTGCGCGAGAGCCAAATGCCGTAACTGGCGAAGGTTCCGAAGCCATCAATGCTGTCTCGTTCTGGGCAATGAGTTCAGGAGTTAACTCGCGTTCACTGTAGCCATCAGTCATTGAAATTGACATCGCCGCTTGCCATCCGGCACCGACGCTCAAAGTTTCACCGTTGAGGGCACATGATGAATGGCCAAGCCAGACAACTAAGGGAGCTACAAGATTGGGGCTTAACCACTCCCCGAGTTCGGGAGACCACGGGATGGGTCCAAAACTGGTTCCTGGTCGAGTTTTGGCATACGGAACAACAACATTGCTCGAGATTCCAAATGGAGCTCCTTCACTCGCCATACCTCGCGTTAAGCCAATGACGCCCATCTTGGCCATTGCATAGACAGTTCCATTCGGAACACCACCAAAGGCCGCACCAGACGACACATTGATAAATCGTCCCCCACCGTTGTTCTTCATCCACTTCCAAGCGGGACGACTGACGTTGAGTGTTCCGCGCAACTGAGTATTCACAAGTGCATCAATACTCTCTTCGGGAAAATCTTCAAAAGGCGCCATACGAACTTGGCCAGCATTGTTGACGACAACGTCGACACGCCCGAACGCCTTAGTTGCAGCATCAACAATGCTTCGCCCACCTTCGGGTGTTGCGATTGAGTCATAGTTGGCTACGGCTTGCCCTCCAGCGGCGATGATTTCATTGACAACTTCGTCCGCCGGATTGATGGTCGGCGCGACGGCGTCGCCATCAGTATCAGATATACCGACTCCCAGATCGTTCACCACTACCCGTGCACCACGACGAGCAAACTCAAGGGCATATTCGCGCCCAAGGTTTCGACCAGCGCCGGTAATGATGACGACACGACCGTCAAAGCAAATTGATTCTCTATCTTGGCTCACGGCTGAATCCCCTTAGGCTGCTCGATCTCCGAACACTTAATCAGAGGATATTTCAGGACCACGAGTAAAAAGCCAACGAGCAGCGAGGAATGTTCAACATTTGTGTCGAACAGTGATTTGGGATACAAAAACCTGCAATTTACGAAATCATTTCCTAGCTACTTCAAGTGGCCCTACATTCATCACACCGTCACATTGTCTCGGGCGGCCTGCAAACGGTGGCGTTTCAGAGTTTCCTAACCCAACAGAAACGTAGCGATGAGTTGATTGGCCTCGGTCGCATAGGAGGTGTTGCTGCCGATTCTCAGCCCGTGATCACCACCGATAAGTTTGTAATGGACGACCTGGCCGTTGAGGTAGGTGTATTTCACGAAGGGAGCCGAGTAACCGTTCGTGCCGTTTCCTGGGATGCCTGCAGCATCGCTCAGTTGCGGACCGGTTTCACCCATCTGTTGGGCGAAGCGATAGACGCTCTCTTGGCAGTCCATGAAAGTTGTGCCCGCACCAATTCCTCCCGTGTATGGGATAATTGGATCGACAGTGCCGCTGATCGAAATGATCTTTCGCCCGATGGCTGGGGTAATCGTTTGGTCATAGTTGTTGTTGCCCGCAGCGTTGAACCAAAACGATCCGTCGTGATACATCTTCGTGATCATTTGCGAAACACGAGTGGCGGCTTTCTGGAAGGCGGCAGCATCGAGCTCGATGAGAAGCCGGTTGGTCATGCCTGAGCCGTTAGAACTTCCATAGATCGAAATATTTCCAGCATCAACGTTGTTGTAGGTCTTCAGCAGGGTGATCAGATCTCGAATGAAATCCACGTCAGGTGCTTTCGAAGCTTCATTGTCGACATTCCAACTCTTCGCATATCCATTGGGAGCCACGCGGATCGCACTGTTCAGCGCGGTGCCCATCGAGTTGATGAAAGATGAGTCCCCTCCATTGCCGTGAAGCATGATCACCACCGGATAGGGCCCGGATCCTGAAGTCGGGACGAGGACAGCAGCTGTCCGACTGTATCCGTTCGGCTCCTGTGCCCAGGCTTGAGTGATAGAGAGAGTGGTGCTGGTGAGGTTTGCACCCTCCACCGACGTCGACGGGACAGTTGTAGCTGATGGAACAGTCGATGACGCTGATGGAACAGTCGATGACGCTGATGGAACAGTTGTTGTCACTGATGGAACAGTTGTCGTCACTAATGGAACAGTTGTCGTCGCTGGGGAACACGGATCAGTGAATAACGGGACAAACGCTAAACCACCAAACAACACCAACGACGCTACAACAACCGACAATCGTCCAGTTGAAGTTCGCACCCACCGGCTCACAATCACACCAGCAATCAACAAGAACACACCAGCGACCACAACAAACGACGAACTACCGACATCAGGCAAGTAACACACACCAACTGCAATCACAAAATTCCCCGTTCTGTAAAAACTGATAGAGAATATAACAGGTGTCCATCCAGTGCGCCGGCGCCTCCTACCTCAATCCGAGATCGATGTGACGTCGGATGTATCGGTGTGGGGTGCAGCCTGTCGTCGGGCGACAACATCAGATGCCTTGATGGTCAATTCGCTGACCTCACTGTTCGGTGGCATCTGGTTGGAGACTGGCGAGCAGGCGACGAGCCCGAAATCAAAATAGACCAACGAGCCCCTAATGAAGATTGAAGAATTCCACGATTTCCTTGAGCGCACTGCGGTCTTGGATGAAGAACATGTGGCCACCGTTGTACTCGCGATACTCAGACGATGCAATTCTCGAAGCGATCGCTTGCCCGTTTGCGGGCGGCGCGATTCCATCAAAGGTTCCGCTCGCTATCAACACTTCTGCTGTCACATTCGGCAGACGATTCCAAACGTCGTGATGAGAACGGGCTTCTAGCTGTAACAGTTCACCCCGACGCTGCTCCGTATCAACAGTTGCGACAACTGATCGGCGATACATCTCATCTTCGGGGTGATCAATGAACCACTGCTCGTTGAATCGAGTGTCACTCAAGCGTAAAGATTCATCAGCACGAGCCTCTGAACCTAACAAAGCCAATTCGTGCAACGGATATGAACTACCGCCATCTCCGCCGGGACTCGTGCAACACAACACCATTCGCTCCACTCGTTCGGGATACGTAACCGCCAATTCTTGGGCCACCATTCCCCCGAAACTGATCCCCAAAACGTTGAAAGTCTTCCAACCCAGGTGATCGGCCAAGGCAACTGCATCGGCGGCGTATTGAGCCATTGAATACGGACCTTTTGGTACCGCTGTTCTGCCAAGACCTCGTTGATCGTGAATTGCAACGGTGAATGACTTGGCAAAATAGTCAACAAGCAGGCTGACGGCTTCAATGGTCGATCCAGAGCCATTCAAAAACAACAATGGAGATCCTGATCCCCTTACTTCGTAGTAAAACGAACAACCATCATGAGTGAAGAAGCCACCGGTACCAGACATCTCATCAGACACCGCTACAAACTAACCTAGCGAGATGGCAACAGACCTACCGTCTCCCGATGAACAGGGCACCGAACGCGCCGGAGTTGTCTTACTCTGCCAAGATTTTGCCGCCAATCTTGCCTTCTTCACTGAAACTCTCGGTTTTCGTGTGGAAACAATTCACCCAGCCGATGGGCCAACTCACGCGTCACTCATCGGGCATGGCAGTCGTCTGTTTCTCGAAATTGGCCAAGACCAATCACTCAAAATCCGTATGTCTATAGCGACAGATAACCCACTGTTTGGTCAAACACTCACTGCGCCTAATGGATCAACAGTTGAATTCGTGAATGCGAAGCCAGGCTTAGTCATCGAACCGCTCGTTTCGTCTTTAGTCGTCGATCATGTAGTTGCAGATGGATCTTCGCAAGTTGGTCGAGCGGGCATGTTGTATCGCGACCTTGTCCCCGGAAGACAGGGTGGGGCGATTATTGCCTCGCTCATCAGCATCGCCGAAGGTGGTCCTGTCCCCGACTATGTGCATTACCACGATGTACTTTTCCAACTCATCTTCTGTCGTTCGGGTTGGGTCAAAGTTGTGTACGAAGATCAGGGTGAACCGTTCATCCTTCACGCAGGCGACTGCGTCATTCAGCCCCCAACGATTCGTCACCGTGTGCTCGAGAGTGGGGACAATCTAGAGGTGATTGAAATTGGTTACCCAGCCGAGCATCTGACGAACGCCGATCCAACAATGTCATTACCGAATTCAGAGATCAATCCTCATCGCGTCTGGGAAGGGCAAAGTTTCATCAGGCATATTGCAGCAAATGCAAAATGGCAACAACTCTCGACAGGGGTTGAGTCAACTGATACGGGAATCCTCACTGCGACGCAAGGATTAACAGATGTGAAAGTCATCAAAGCCGACGCAACAAGTACTTGGAAGCAAGAAACGATTCAGCCGTTGACGTTTGAGTTCCTCTTTGTACTTGAAGGCGACGCACATGTATCAACGTCAAACAACGGCGAACATGCTCTCGCCAATGGTTCTAGTCTGGTGATTCCACCAGGCAACTCGTACACGGTGAAACACGACAAAGAGAGTCAAATACTCAAACTCTCGTTGCAAGCAATCAAATAGCCAGGAAGATTTTTACTGGCGTCCCATTTCAGCACGCGCTTGTGATTCAGCC
>Ga0255120_1000521_pt1 | contig 11686 bp, 9 predicted proteins | sample Law_Colum_RepA_8_2_FD_188582 | JGI IMG/M metagenome (GOLD analysis project Ga0255120, IMG submission 188582) | Freshwater microbial communities from St. Lawrence River, New York, United States - Law_Colum_RepA_8h | ecosystem: Environmental > Aquatic > Freshwater > River | place: USA: New York...
TTTCTTGGTATCCATTTCGTGGTCGTAGTCATCGCCGATTTCGATCCAGTTTGCAAGATCTAAAGGTCGAAGCCCGAGCCTCCAACGAAATGCTCCAGCAAGATAGGGCTGATAATCACGTTGAGTTTTCATCAATCACCTCACTCAATCTCGTCGCAACACCGAATCAATATGACCAAAGACCGTGACTGCCTGGCGTAAAGGCACAATGTTCGCCTGTGATGTCGTATTTGCCGGCCTCCCCTGAACAGCACTGATCGCTTGTGTCGCAAGCAACCGCAACTGATCAACCTCATTACGCAGGCGAATTACTTCGGCTTCGAGGTACATCACACGACGAATACCTTCAACATTCATACCTTCGGCAGTGAGTTCGGCAATTCGTCGTAGGCGCGCAATATCTAATTCGCTGTAGCGACGATTTCCGCCTTGGGTGCGAACTGGATGCAAGAGGCCACGTCGTTCGTAGATTCGCAGCGTCTGCGGATGCATCCCGGCGCGTTGTGCAGCAACGGAAATAACATAGATGGCGTTTTCATTAGTTTGTTGACTCATGAATGCCTCCCTAGCTGTTGTGTGAACTCTCTCGTGGATTTTCGTTAGACACCAATGCCAAAGCTTCGATGGCATGTCGTTCGTCGTCGCTCAATTCGGTAGGGACGACAACGTTGACCGTGACGATGAGATCACCATGATGCTTTGTCGTTTCAATACCGCGTCCCTTGACACGGTGACGACTACCGCTTTGGGTACCCGCTTTGATGCGTAACGTCACCTTGTCACCACTTAGTGTCGGCACTTCAATGTTGGCGCCGAGTGCCGCTTCAGCAAATGTGACTGGCACATTGACCGTGAGATTGTCGCCATCACGTCCAAATATTGCGCTCTTACCCACCCGACAGATGATGAAGAGATCGCCGTTTGGGCCACCATTGCGGCCAGGTGTTCCTTTGCTGGGCAATCGTATGCGTGAACCATCAGAGACTCCGGCTGGTACTCGCACCTTGACTTCACGATTTCGCTTTTCAATTCCGCTTCCGCGGCATGCGCCGCAAGGTGTTTCCACAATGCTTCCGGCACCGCCACATCCGGGGCATGGTGAAGCAAAAGAAAACAACCCTTGATTGTCATCGACTTGGCCGCGGCCACCACATCGAGAACATGTCTTGCGATCTGTTCCGGGGCGAGCACCCGAGCCGATGCACGTGTCGCATCGCGCATCACTGGTGAGATACACACTTGTGGTCACACCCAGAACTGCATCATTGAAATCAAGTGTGAGCGCCGCTTCAAGATCGGAACCACGACGCGGACCGACTCCGCTACTCGCACCGCCACGCGCTCGACCACCTGAAAACATGCGAAACATGTCTTCGAATGAACCAGAATCGCCCCCGGTAGTGAAGCGCATGTTTCCCATGCCTCCACCGCCCATAGGTCCGAGTCGACGAACCTCGTCATATTCGCGACGTTTGGTTTCGTCGCTGAGTACGTCATAAGCGGTCGAGATTTCTTTGAAGCGTTCTTCGGCGGCATCGTCTCCTGGTTTTGCATCAGGATGATTCTCACGAGCCAATTTGCGATAAGCCTTGGTGATTTCTTTCGCTTCAGCAGTTTGAGCCACGCCCAGCAACGCGTAGTAATCCTTTTCATACCATTCACGTTGTGCTGCCATGACTCACCCCCTCGCTGTGTCTTTAATCGTTATGTAACTAGCCGCGGACTTTGACCATGGCGGGACGCAATACGCGACCCTTCCAGGTGTACCCAGTTCGCAAAACATCGGTGACGACAGTGTTGCCATTGCCGTCACCTTCACCTTCTTCGTGGATGACCGCGTCAGCTTGAGCTGGATTGAAGGTTTGACCGTTGAGGTCAAGTGCTTCGAGTCCCTGCTTCTTCAACTCTGTCAACAAGAGATTGAACAGTGGTTCGACTTCTGCCGGATGGGCAACGAAAGCTGCTTCACATGCATCGAGTACTGGCAACAACGATTCAGCAATGCGACCCGTGGCCCTATTGATGTCATCGGCAGTTTGCGAGGCAACACGCTTGCGATAATTCTCGAATTCGGCCTGAAGTCGTTGCGCCATCTCACGGAACGAATCTCGTTCAATGAGAAGCACTTCAACATCATGCTCAATGGTGGCTGCAGCCTCATCGACTGCAACACCATCTTCGGTTTCGGTTGTTGGTTCACCAACAACATCACCATTGTCGTTCGTCATGGCAGAACTCAGGCGTCGCCGTCGACGATTTCAGCGTCAACGATTTCGTCGTCATTGGTGCCGCCAGCATTCTGACCCGAAGCTGAAGTTCCAGCAGCATTCGAATCGCGAGCTGCTGTCTCGTACAACTTCTGACTGAAAGCCTGGCTCGCCGACATCAATGCATCAGTTGCTGCCTTGATGAGAGCATTGTCATTACCTTCTAGAGCAATCTTCAATGCTGCGAGCGGTTCTTCAACAGCGGCTTTTTCTTCGGCAGTGACTTTGTCACCTTGCTCACGCAAAACTTTTTCGGTCTGATACACCAACGAGTCGGCGTTGTTACGAATTTCGGCTTCTTCACGACGCTGACGATCTTCCTCAGCGTGAGCTTCGGCGTCTTTCACCATTTGATTGATGTCATCCTTAGACAAAGTCGACTGGCCACTGATGGTCATTGACTGTTCTTTATTGGTCGCACGGTCTTTGGCACTGACATGCACGATGCCGTTGGCATCAATATCGAATGTCACTTCAATCTGCGGAACACCACGCGGTGCCGGCGGTAAATCAACCAACTGGAACTTGCCAAGCGTCTTGTTAAACGAAGCCATTTCCCGCTCACCCTGGATCACGTGAATCTCAACTGATGGCTGCATATCTTCAGCGGTCGTGAATACTTCGGTGCGCTTGGTTGGGATAGTGGTGTTGCGTTCGATGAGCTTGGTCATTACGCCACCCTTGGTTTCGATACCGAGTGACAACGGAGTGACGTCAAGCAACAACACATCTTTGACATCGCCCTTCAACACGCCTGCTTGAACAGCTGCACCGATAGCCACGACTTCGTCGGGGTTCACGGTCTTGTTGGGTTCTTTACCGGTGAGAGACATCACGAGGTCTTGCACTGCAGGCATACGAGTTGATCCACCCACCATGATCACGTGGTGAATCTGACCCTTGGTGAGACCAGCATCTTTAATCGCCTGTTCGAAAGGAATACGGCAACGCTCGATGAGATCGGCAGTCATATCTTGAAACTTTGCGCGCGTGAGTGTTTCATCAAGGTGCAACGGACCTTCGGGGGTTGCGGTAATGAACGGCAAGTTGATCTGTGTTTGCTGAACTTGGCTCAGTTCGATCTTGGCTTTTTCAGCTGCTTCCTTCAATCGCTGTGTAGCCATACGGTCATTGGCAAGATCGACACCGTGTGCAGACTTGAACTGATTGACCAACCAATCAATGACACGCTGATCCCAGTCGTCTCCACCAAGAACGGTGTCACCGTGGGTGCTCTTCACTTCGAAGACACCGTCACCAATTTCGAGAACCGAAACGTCAAAGGTTCCGCCGCCGAGGTCGAACACCAAAATGGTTTCGTCTTCATCGCCCTTGTCGAGACCGTAGGCCAACGCGGCCGCAGTCGGTTCGTTGATGATGCGGAGAACTTCAAGACCGGCAATCTGACCGGCTTCTTTGGTGGCTGTCCGTTGTGCGTCATCAAAGTATGCGGGAACGGTAATGACAGCCTGGGTCACGGTGTCGCCCAAATACGCCTCGGCGTCACGCTTGAGCTTCATCAAGGTGCGAGCACTGATTTCTTGAGGCGAGTACTGCTTGCCGTCAATGTCTTCGCTGCGCCAATTAGTGCCCATGTGGCGCTTGACGGAACGGAAGGTGCGATCAGGGTTGGTGATGGCCTGTCGTTTGGCCACTTCGCCGACGAGAACTTCGCCAGCCTTCGAAAAGGCCACGACCGAAGGAGTCGTGCGGGAACCTTCGGAGTTGGGAATAACTACTGGCTCGCCTGCTTCAAGAACTGAAACGACGGAGTTGGTGGTGCCGAGGTCGATACCGACTGCCTTTGCCATGATGTGTGCCTTTCAATATGTCTTTATGGGGAATGTCTTTGTGGGGAGTAAACGACGAATCTTGCGTCGCCTCATGTCAAGATACCCACCGATTTGGCAGGTCGCAACTCGTGAGGTGCAAATGTTAAGTCGTAGTGACTCAAGTCTTTAGGGTGACTCAAGTCCTTTGGACAAAACCTCACCCACAGCGAATGTGGCACAATAACGAGATGAGCGCTCATGATCTAGTGATCCGCAATGCGTCCCTCGTCGATGGCACTGGTGCACCTGCCCGTATGGCCGACGTTGCGGTCAGCGACGGGGTCATCACCGAAGTCGGTCCCCGCCTGGTCGGTACAGGCAGCCGTGAAATTGATGCCGACGGACTAACCGTGACCCCAGGATTCGTCGATATCCATACCCACTTCGACGGGCAAGCCACATGGGACCCCATTTTGGCCCCATCAAGTATTCATGGAGTCACCTCGGTCGTGATGGGTAACTGTGGCGTCGGATTCGCCCCCGCCCGACCGACTCCCGATCAGCACGCCTGGCTCATCGGCATGCTCGAAGGTGTTGAAGACATTCCAGGTACCGCCTTAGCCGAGGGCTTGGCATGGGATTGGGAAACCTTCCCCGACTACATGAATGCACTTGATCGTCGCGAGTACGCAATCGACGTTGCCACGCAGGTTGCTCATGCGCCGTTGCGCGCGTACGTCATGGGTGAACGCGGAGCAGACCCGCTTGAGGCACCAACTGTCGATGAGCTAGCACGCATGGCTCTCATGGTCCGCGAGGGTATGCAAGCTGGTGCACTTGGCTTCACAACAAGTCGCACCTATGTCCATCGCACTAAGGCAGGTGCACCACTCGGCACTCGTTTTTCATCAGCCGATGAACTCTTGGCTTTATGTACAGCAATGGCCGAAACCGGCAGCGGAGTTGTACAGCTCATCTCTGACGCATATCTTTCCGACGACACCGATTTTGCTCATGAAGAAATGAAACTGATGGCAGCCATGGCGCGAGCTACTGGACGTCCACTCAGCATGACTGTGCAACAACCCGAGCCACTCCCCGATCGTTGGCGTGAAGTAGGTGCATGGGTTGACCAAGGTGTTTCGCAAGGACTACCGCTATCTACACAAGTTGCAGTGCGTCCGATTGGTGTATTGCAGGGGCTTACGGCCACAGTTAATCCGTTGTTGCCATGCCCGAGCTTTGTCGAGATTGCTGGTCGGCCGTTACCCGAAATCATTGTGGCATTGCGCGATCCCGAACGTCAGGCGCGCATTGTTGCTGAACATGCCGTCGCACTCGCACGCATTGAAGGAATGGCCGGCGAAATGTTCGGTGGCTTCCACAAGTTGTACCCCATGGAAAATCCAGTCAACTACGAACCAGCGCCCGAAGATTCGGTTGCAGCACGCGCCGCTGCGCAAGGTCGTGGAGTTGTTGAGTTCGTCATCAATTTGATGATTGAAGAAGACGGCAATCGTTTGTTGTACATGCCATTGTTCAACTTCGCTCACGGAAATCTTGACGATGTACGCGAAATGTTGCTCCGGAAGAACGCTGTCATCGGTCTCAGTGATGCCGGCGCACATTGTGGCGCGATCAGTGATGGAAGTGCAACCACGACCGCACTTGCTTTGTGGTCAAAAGATCGTAGGCGTGGCGAGAAGTTGCCGCTTGAATTTATGGTCAACCACATCACACAACGAACTGCTCACCATGTTGGGCTGTTAGACCGTGGTGTGATTGCTCCTGGCTACAAGGCCGACATCAACGTGATTGATATGTCTGTACTCGGAACACCGCCACCGCGCATCGTTCATGACTTACCAGCTGGTGGCCGTCGACTCATGCAGACTGCCACGGGGTATCGCTACACCATCAAGAATGGAATCGTTTCCTTTGTTGATGGCCAACATACTGGTGCGCTCAACGGATCGTTGATCCGTGGCGCACAATCGCGCCGCTAGTCAATCAGCGTTTCACCAGCGCGCACTTGGCGGGCATACGCACCGTCTCGCGCCATCAATTCATCATGCGACCCTTGTTCAACTATGCGTCCATCATTGATCACAACAATGCGCGACGCATCACGAATTGTTGACAAACGGTGCGCAATCACGATGGCGGTTCGACCCTTGAGTGCTTCATCGAGAGCTTCTTGTACAAGTGCTTCGTTTTCGTTGTCTAAATGGCTCGTTGCTTCGTCAAGAATCATCATTGCGGGGTCCTTTAGGAGCAGACGCGCAATTGCCAAGCGCTGCTTTTCTCCGCCCGACATGCGATATCCACGATCGCCAACAATGGTTGCGAGGCCATCGGGTAATGCCGCGATGGTGTCATAGATTCGAGCAGCACGACAGGCTTCTTCAATTTCTTCAATCGTCGCATCGGGCTTGGCGTAACGCAAGTTTGATTCCATGCTCTCATGAAACAAATGCGGGTCCTGTGAAACAACACCGATTGCCGAACGCAATGAAGTTCCTGTTAAGTCACGAACATCATGACCATCAATTTTCAACGATCCACCTGTCACGTCATACAAACGTGGCAACAACGAAGCAAGAGTGCTCTTTCCCGAACCCGACGATCCAACAATCGCAATTGTTTCACCAGGTTCAATAACTAGCGAGATGTCGTGCAAGACATCAACATCGGGGTCGCCCGATGGAGCACCTGGCATTTCTAGCGACGGTACTGAAACTTCGCGAGCCGGTGGATAACGGAAAGTCACATGATCAAATTCGATACGGCCACGCGGGTTCACCAGATCAATCGCGCCGGGCTTATCAACAATTGAAACTGGTGCGTCTAGAACTTCAAAGACACGATCGAAGCTGACAAATGATGTCAACAGATCGACGCGAGCATTCGTGAGTCCGGTCAACGGTTGGTATACCCGGCCAACCAATGTTGCCAAGGCCACCAAAGTTCCATCTGTTATATCTCCGGACACAACTAGTTGAGCGCCGATTCCGTAAATCGCTACTGCACCAAGTGCGCCGACTAAACCAAGTGCAACAAAAAACACTCGACCGTAAAGCGCCGAAAGAATTCCGATATCACGAACACGTGCGGCACGACCACTGAATGCATCGACTTCGCCTTGATGACGACCGAACAACTTGACGAGCAGCGCGCCCGACACATTGAAACGTTCATTCATCTGCGTGTTCATTTGGGCGTTGAGATCCATTTGTTCACGAGCAATGATCTGCAATCTCTGACCAACGCGTTTTGCCGGAATGACAAACACCGGTAAAACGATGAGTGACAACAGGGTGAGACGCCATTCAAGGGTGAACATCGCGCCCAAGGTCATCACGAGCACAACAACGTTGCTCACAACACTTCCGAGTGTTGAAGTGACAGCTGATTGCGCCCCCACAACATCGTTGTTCAGTCGACTGATGAGTGATCCAGTTTGTGTACGCGTGAAGAACGCAACGGGCATTCGCTGAACCTTGTTGAACAAAGCGACTCGCAAATCGTAAATGAGGCCTTCACCGATACGAGCCGAATACCACCGTTGGGTAATCGCCAAAAACGCGTCAAACAAGGCGGCCCCGACGGCCAACATTGCCAAGAACCAAATTCGACCACGATTACCTGACGGAATCGCATCATCGATGATTGCCCGGAAAACAAAGGGCGGCACAAGACCGACTGCCGAGGCAAAAATGATTGACAGTAAGAACCCAATAATTGCGGTCTTGTATGGACTGGCAAAAACCCAGACTCGAGACATCGAAGTTCGGTCAATTTTCCGACCTTTGACTGCGTCGGCATCTCCTGGCATCATCATGTGAGGTCCCATACGCATAACAAAGCAGGTTACCTTTGACCCTATGGTTCGTCGGGCGTCGCTAGGAATTCTTCTGATAGTCGCCTCGGTCGCATGCAGCGATGGCACTTCATCCGAAACTGAATCAAATCAGCAGAACATTGTTGCCGTTCGTGATTGGTCGACAACTTTGCAATGGGAAGATTGCGCGGGCGGACTTGAGTGCACAACTTTTGAAGTGCCATATGACTACGAAAGTCCCAGTATCGGAACTTTCATCCTTCCAGTGACCCGACATCTTGCAAACAACCTCAGCGAACGCATCGGCACCCTGCTCATCAATCCTGGTGGGCCTGGTGTGGCGGCTTTAGATTTTGTCGCTTACGCCGACCAAATTTTCAGCAAGTCAATCATCGATCGATTCGACATCATTGCCTGGGATCCTCGAGGAGTAGGCCAGTCTGATCCTCATATTGATTGCGTCGACAATATGGACGATTACTTTGCTCTCGATCCGTCCCCCGATAATGAAAGTGAAACGAAACTACTGACATCTGGCGCCGAAGTATTTGCGACGGCTTGTACGACACGTAGCGGCGATTTTCTGCCCTACGTGAGCACCATCAATGCCGCAAGCGACATGGATGTACTACGCCGGGCTCTCAATGAAGAACAGATCTCGTACTTGGGATTTTCGTACGGAACAGACCTTGGCGCAACGTGGGCAACACTTTTTCCTGAGACTGTTCGTGCCGCGGTACTTGACGCTGCAGTTGACCCGACTAAGGGATACGTCGACGATCTGTTATTGCAGGCTGGTGGTTTCGAATCTTCACTTGACGCCTTCCTCACGAAATGCAACGCAACACAGTGTTCGTTTATGAAGGTCAATGAATCTGCGGAAGATGCATTTGATCGCATCTTGCTTTCACTTGACCAAAACCCAATCGCCAACGATGGTGGTCGTGCGGCCACTAATCAGGGTGTAGCGCAAACTGGTATTGCAGGCGCACTTTACGGTGATTACCAATGGCCCCAACTTGAAAGTGCGCTCTCGGCCGCAGATCTTGGTGACGGACAACCTTTATTAATTTTATTTGACGAGTATTTCGGTCGAGATAGTAGCGGTCTCACCGATGACTCTCTTGATGCCTACTTCGGTATTTCCTGTATTGATCGAGACGAACAGATCACTCCCGATCAGGTGTTGAACTTAAAGAGCCGTCTTCAAGACATCGCCCCTCGACTTTGGTCGGGTTGGATTCAAGAAATGTTGATCTGCGCGAATTGGGATATTGCACCTAGCGGTGGTTTTGAAGTGAGTGCAGATACCGAGAATCGAATAGTCGTTGTTGGTAGCACCGGAGATGCCGCTACACCTCTCGAGGGCACTCGAAACATGGTGACCGCTCTTGGTCGGGCGCGTTTGGTCATCAGCCCACTTGAACAACACACAACGTATGGCACCGACACGTGCGTCACTGAAATTGTTGATGAGTATCTACTCAATCTCACCGACGGACCAGACATCACCACTTGTGATTCTGGTGTGTAATCGTTGCGCATTGCGCAATAATCCTGCACCAGAATGACCTACTCTGAAGGGGTGAAACGTTCTCTTTCCCCAGTAGTTGTTGTTTTCATCGCCTTTGGGTTTGTGGCGACCGCCTGCAGCAGTAGTTCAAACATCGAAGTTGTTGGCCAAGGCACCGCTGTCGCTAAAACCGACACAACTGATTCGCCCGACAGTTCAAGTATTGAATCAAACACGACCTACTCAACATCAGCCTTCGTCACCCCATCCATCTCATGGGACTCATGTGGCACTGGCCTTGAATGTGGCTATATCGAAGTCCCGATCAATTACGACGATGTCAATTCAGATACCACTGCCCTCTACATCGTCAAGCATGCGGCTACCGATGCCGGTGCCCGTATTGGATCACTCCTTGTGAACCCTGGTGGTCCAGGCTTTGGTGGCTCATATTTGGCGGAAGCCGCCGACAAAATTTTTTCGCAATCGATCTTGAGTTCATTTGACATCATTGGGTGGGACCCACGTGGCACCGGAACTTCTATTCCAGCTATTGATTGCACTGAGGACTACGACCGCTTTTTTGCCTCAGGCGATATCACCCCTGACACCGATCAAGAACGTGCCGACATCGTGGCCTCATCTGAAGAATTCACCCAAGCATGTTTTGATAACAACGGTGATCTTCTTCCATACATCGGAACCAACAATGTGGCTCGCGATATGGACATGATTCGTCGGGCACTTGGCGAAGACAAAATCAGTTACTTCGGATTTTCTTACGGCAGCGAGCTTGGTGCCACCTGGACCACGATGTTTCCTGAAACAGTTCGCGCTGCAGTTTTAGATGGTGCCTCTGATCCCAACGCCGATGACCTTGTTGGAACGCTGCAACAAAATAAGGGTTTTGAAGAATCAATCGCTACTTTCTTGGCCAACTGCTCGGCCGATTCGAGTTGTGCCTTTCACAACGATGGCAATGCCGAGGGTGCATTTGATGATCTGATGGAACAACTTGATGAGAATCCCATCTCGACATCAAGTGGCCGCCCCGACTTGACGCGTGGCATGGCACTCACTGCAGTTGCTCAAGCAATGTATTCCGATTCATATTGGTCATATCTCGAAGACGCTCTTGCATCAGCACAAGCCGGTGATGGCACTGATTTGTTATCGCTCTACGACGAATACTTTCAGCGTCAGGCCGATGGCACTTATGGAAACGAACTTGAAGCGTTCGTCAATATTTTGTGTGCCGATAATCCCGATCGCATGACTGTTGAAGAGGCCGACGCGTTAGTGCCGCAGTATCAAGCAAACGCTCCACGTTTTTCTCCCGGGACCACAGGTGATTACACGTGTGTGTTCTGGCCCAAAGCACTTGACCCACGCATCAAGATCACTGGAAAAGGTGCCGGGCCCATTGTTGTGATCGGTACAACCGGCGATGCCGCTACGCCACTTGCGAGCACGCGCAATATGGTCAAAGCACTTGAAGAAGGTCGCCTAATCGTGGTGACCGCCGAACAACACACCGGCTACAACGTGAACTCATGCGTCAACGACGCAGTCGACAGTTACCTGATCGACTTACAAGCACCCGACAACGAACTCGACTGCTGATATCTCTGGCGGAAGAGGTGGGATTTGAACCCACGGACGCTTGCACGTCGCACGCTTTCGAGGCGTGTCCCTTAGGCCACTCGGGCACCCTTCCGATATCCGAGGTTATCGGCGTGAGGCAAAGAACTGCTCGAGCAAAGCCGCCGATTCAGCAGCCAAAACATTGTGAGTCACCGGAAAATTGTGATTCAAGCGTGGGTCTGCCGACACGTTGTACAAACTTGCTGTCGCCCCGCCCTTCAGGTCGGCGGCGCCGTACACCAGCGAGCCAATACGCGAATTCAATAACGCCCCAGCACACATCACGCAGGGCTCAAGTGTGACGACCAAAGTGCAGTCATCAAGCCGCCAACGACCCAATACTCGAGCCGCATCCTGCAATGCCAAAACTTCCGCGTGCGCTGTGGGGTCTTGCAAATTTTCGCGTTCGTTATGACGAGCCGCAATGATTTTGCCCTCGTGCAAAACAACAGCACCCACAGGAACGTCGTCGTGAGTGAGCGCATCACGGGCTTGATCAAGAGCCGCGTTCATTGCCTCGATGTAACTGTCGTTCACTGGCCCATCATTCACTGGCATGGCGGAAGGGGTGGGATTCGAACCCACGGAGGCTTGCACCTCACACGCTTTCCAAGCGTGCCGATTCGGCCGCTCTCGCACCCTTCCAGGG
>Ga0255120_1000524_pt1 | contig 11667 bp, 9 predicted proteins | sample Law_Colum_RepA_8_2_FD_188582 | JGI IMG/M metagenome (GOLD analysis project Ga0255120, IMG submission 188582) | Freshwater microbial communities from St. Lawrence River, New York, United States - Law_Colum_RepA_8h | ecosystem: Environmental > Aquatic > Freshwater > River | place: USA: New York...
CATTGATGGTCACTCTCTGCAGGTCCTGGAAGGTCCAATCGCATTGGTTAACCATCTCTGTCATCTCTCGTGACATCGATGTTGCTGACATCAGACGATTATCTGTGTTGATGGTGACGCGAAAGCGAAGCTTTGCAAGGCGAGCAAGTGGGTGGTGGGCAAATGAATCTGCAACACCTGTCTGAATATTTGATGATGGACACATCTCAAGTGGAACGCGACGATCGCGCACGTAGGCAGCAAGTCTTCCAAGGCGCGGTGGTGTGTGATTGAAATCGATATCGTCTGTGATGCGAACTCCGTGCCCTAAACGCTCAGCACCACACAATTGAATTGCTTCCCAGATAGATGGAAGTCCATATGCCTCACCTGCGTGGATAGTGAAGTGTGCATTCTCACGACGTAAGAATTCAAAGGTATCGAGCTGATCACTTGGTGGAAAACCATCTTCTGGTCCTGCGATATCAAATCCCACAACACCTTGATCGCGATACTTCACAGCAAGCTCTGCGACCTCTTGTGATAATTCATTCTGGCGCATTCCACAGAGCAGTGACATCACACGGATAACATTGCCTTCAGCCTTAGCTTCTGCCTCGCCTTCGCGGAAACCTTCAAGAATTGCCTCAATTGCTTGAGAGAGGGTTAAACCCTTTTCGGTGATGAGTTCAGGTGCCATGCGTACTTCGGCATAGACAACGCCATCACGAGCCAGATCTACCGCGCATTCACGAGCAACGCGGACTATGTCTTGCTTGCGTTGCATCACCGCAACAGTGTGGGCAAAAGTTTCTAGATAGAGAACGAGCGAGCCTGAATCGCATGAACTACGGAACCATTCAGCAAGCTCTGCTGGATCGTAGGTAGGAAGCTCATGGCCTATCTCTTTTGCAATATCAATAATTGTTTGAGGACGCAGCCCACCATCGAGGTGATCATGCAGAAGAGCTTTAGGTAGACGCTTTACCTGCTCTGCAGTTGGCTTCTTCGTCAAGTCACTCATTACTTAAATTCTCTCTAACACTAGAGGCAGACGATTGACCGTTCCACCTTCAACTATTGTGACAGCACCTTCAAGAATTTCTAGCGCGCGAGGAAAGCGGGCAGCTTCATCGGTGTGCAGAGTCATAAGTGGAGAGCCTTCAGTGATGTAATCACCGGGTTTAGCGTGGAGTTCGATGCCTGCTCCAGCTTGGACCTTCTCGCCCTGCTTAGAGCGTCCTGCACCCAAGCGCCATGCACTCACGCCGACCTTCATCGCATCCATCGTTGTGATGGTTCCACTATTTGCCGCCTTCACAACGTGGGTCTCGCGAGCAACAGGAAGTGCTGCATCAGGATCTCCACCTTGCGCACTAATCATGCGGCGCCAATGATCCATTGCACTTCCATCTTTCAATGCAACCTCAGGGTCTTTACCGACGATTCCTGCAGCATCAATCATTTCTCGTGCAAGGATAATTGTTAGCTCAATAACATCTGATGGACCGCCACCTGCAAGTACTTCAACAGATTCACGAACTTCCAGCGCATTGCCTGCTGTTAGCCCCAGTGGAACATCCATTGCGGTGACAAGAGCGCGAGTCTTGACGCCAGCATCTTTTCCAAGTTGGACCATCGTGCGAGCGAGTTCAGATGCCTTGGCAGGATCTGACATAAATGCGCCACTTCCAGTCTTCACATCCAATACAAGTGCGGATGTGCCTTCAGCAATCTTCTTACTCATAATCGATGATGCAATCAATGGAATGGCTTCAACAGTTGCTGTGACATCGCGAAGTGCATATAACTTTTTATCGGCAGGAGCTAATCCAGCACCTGCGGCACAGATAACTGCACCAGTATCTTGGAGAACTTTTAACATTTCATCATTGGTAAGAGATGCGCGCCACCCAGGAATAGATTCAAGTTTGTCGAGAGTTCCACCTGTGTGGCCAAGTCCGCGACCAGAGAGTTGAGGAACTGCTCCCCCGCATGCTGCAACAAGGGGTGCTAATGGAAGTGTGATCTTGTCTCCCACTCCACCTGTTGAATGCTTATCTGCAGTCTTTCGATCAAGCTTGGACCAATCCATACGTTCACCACTATTGATCATCGCATTGGTCCAGCGAGAAATTTCACGAGAGTTCATTCCGTTGAGAAGAATTGCCATCAGCAACGCAGACATTTGTTCATCTGCGACAACGCCGCGCGTGTAGGCGTCGATAATCCAATCGATTTGTAGATCTGTTAATTCGTTATGGTCACGCTTAGCGGCAATAATTTCAACGGCTGCAAAAGGCTCAATCATGACAAACGTTCGTTCATCTCTTCAGGGCCAAATGCCCATGGGAGTAAATCAGCAAGAGTCTTTATGCCTTCGTTGGTAGCCATCTGTAGCTTTGATCCACCATGTTCTTGCAAGAGCTGGCGACAGCGGCCACATGGCATCAAGGGATTGCCTGCAATATCAACACATACAAAGGCCACAAGGCGGCCACCACCAGATGCGATCAAGGTAGAGACCAATCCGCATTCAGCGCAGAGAGTGAGGCCGTAGCTCGCATTTTCCACATTGCACCCTGTGATGATGCGACCATCATCGACAAGGGCAGCAACACCGACAGGAAACTTTGAATACGGGGCGTAGGCCTTCTTCATTGCACCGAGCGCTTCCGTGCGAAGCAAATCCCAATTGATTTCCATTAGCGAGAACCGCCCCCACGTTTATAGGCAACGCCATCGGCTGCCGGCGCTCGAACCCTTCCGACAAAACCTGAGACAGCGATAATCGTTGCAATATATGGAGCCATCAACATAAATTCAGATGGAATTGGTGTTCCTGTGATGGTGAGCAAGCCTTGCAAATTATCTGCGAAGCCGAAGATGAGAGCTGCAGCGACTGCACCAAGTGGGCTCCAGCGACCAAAGATGAGAGCGGCAAGTGCAATAAAGCCTTTACCTGCAGTCATCTCCTTACTGAAGGAGCCAACTGCGCCGAGTGTGAAGAATGCCCCACCGAGACCTGCAACAGCGCCTGCAATAAGAACATTGCGGAAACGAATTTTGTTTACATCAATACCAACAGATTCGGCAGCCGTTGGATGTTCTCCAACAGAGCGAGTACGAAGTCCCCACTTAGATTTAAAGAGAGCTACGTGAATAACAATCACAGCAACATACATCAAATACACAATGATGCTCTGAGCAAAGAGGGTTGGCCCAATGACGGGAATTTTCGAAAGTATCGGAATTTCAATAGGCGCAAAGGTGCCACCTGAATTCCATGTGGATTGATATGGAATAAGCAATCTCTTATAGAGGAAGCCAGTAAGACCAATAACAAGAACATTGAGCACGAAGCCAAGAACAACTTGATCTATTCCATACTTAATCGCAAAGACTGCAAGTAACCAAGCGATTGCCATACCCGCAAATGGGGCGATGATGAGTCCAGCAATCTTGTTCTGTGTAAGAGAGGCGATGACACCTGACATAAATGCACCAGCAAGTAACTGACCTTCAATGGCGATATTGATAACTCCAGAGCGCTCTGAGAGCACGCCTGCCATCGCTCCGAAGATCAATGGAACGGAGAGGAAGAGCGCACCTTGCAGAAGCCCTGTGAATGGAATGAACTTACCTGCAGCTGCCCAGCAGAGAAATGACATGAGGAAAGAGGCGCCAAAGAGAGCACTCGCTGCGCGGCTTGTCTTGCGAGCACGGAACTGTAGCGTTGCAATTCCCACGGCCAACAAGGAAATTACTGCAAAGAGAAGTCCGCCGGTCTTTGAATTAACAATAATCTCTTTTGCAAGTACCCATTCATTGCCCAATACAAAGCTATAGGTGACAGGTTGTCCTGTCTTTGGAAGTAGACCAAAGATGGCAAGTGCAAAAGCTCCAAGGCTAGCCATCGTGATAATCCCACGCTTGCGGCGACGTTCTGGCGCAGAGAGTGCGCGCACTTCAACAGTACTCATTAGCCATTCCATCCCTTCGAAGCAACGGTTGCGCCCTCATCGACATTCTTAAGACGGAAGAGAGATTTAATCAGCGCAGGTGCTGCAATAAAGAGAACTACCAGCGCCTGGATCACCAAGACAAGATCAAGTGGCGTTTCTGTACTTGCCTGCATCGTTAACCCACCGGCGCGTAGTGCACCAAAGAGAAGCGCTGCAAAGACGGTTCCGATGGGTGTTGCGCGACCAAGGAGAGCCACAGTGATTGCATCAAAGCCGAAACTCCCACCCACACCTGAAGTCATCGCAGGTTCTGATCCAAGAATTTGAACTGCTCCACCAAGGCCTGCAAGTGCGCCTGCAATAAACATTACTGACGTTGTCACGCGAGCGACAGAGATACCTGCGGTACGAGAGGCAGCTGCGTTTGCACCAACTGCGCGGAATCTAAATCCCCACGTACTGCGGCTTAGGAGCCACCAGATTGCAGCTGCTGCGATTAAGGCAATGATGAAACCTAAATTAGCGCGCAGGTCAGGACCGAAGAGATGCGGCAATTGCGCACTCTCTCGCACATCAGGTGCCAGTGGATCTTGTCGACCTGGACGTAAGAACGCAGTTGTACTGAGCAACCAGAGCAAGAAGTAGCCTGCAACATAGTTGAGCATGATTGTCACAATAACTTCATGGGCACCGGTTCGAGCTTTGAGGAATCCAACAAACCCGCCATAGAGTCCCGCAAAGAGCATCGCAACCACAATTGCTGCAATTGCGTGGACAACGATGGGAAGTTCGAATGTGAAACCAATCCAGCTTGCCCCAATGGCTCCTGCAATAAATTGTCCTTGCGCACCGATATTAAAGAGCCCTGCGCGGAAGGCGAGAGCCACAGATAAACCAGTAAGGATCAAAGGAGATGCTGCAACAAGAGTTTCAGAGAGTGGATAGAAACCTTGGAAGAAATGTCCTTCTGCAAGTTGCGGATCAAAGATAGATCCACGAAAGAGCGCCCAATAGGCACCAGCTGCAGTTGAAAATCCTTCGCTAATCATTGATAGAGGTTGACTCTTAAGCGCTAATACTTTGGAATCAGAGAGTGCAACAAGTAAGCCACCCACAAAGAGAGCCATTGCAAATGAGAGTGCAGGAAGAATGAGTTTCTTTAACTTCATGGCTTCACCCCTGCCATCAATAGACCTAGATCTTCACGAGAAGTAGTTGCGGGAACAATTGCGATAAATTCTCCGCGATACATCACAGCGATTCGATCTGCGAGAGCTGAAACTTCATCGAGTTCGGTGCTAAAGAGAAGTACTGCTCGACCGGAATCGCGCTCAGCAATAATGCGCTCGTGCACAAATTCGATAGATCCCACATCGAGGCCACGTGTTGGTTGAGAGGCAACGAGCAGCTTCACCGGACGTGAGAGTTCTCGTGCAAGAACTACCTTCTGCTTATTTCCACCCGATAGCGATGATGCACTGTCTTTTGCTGACTGAGTACGAATATCAAATTCAGCAACGCGCTTTTGCGCTTCTTGTGAAACAACGCTCTGGGAGATGACAGGTCCTTTTGCATATGGAGGCAAGTCATGAAGATCAAGGATGAGGTTTTCTTCAATACTAAATGAACTAATAAGTCCATCCTCTTCCCGTGATTCAGGCACAAATGCGATTCCTGAGTGCAAGGCTTCACGGACAGATGCCTTGGTGATATCAATGCCATCGAGTGTGATGGAGCCGTGAACATGCTCTTGCAGACCCACGATGGCTTCAGCTAATTCAGTTTGCCCATTACCTTGCACTCCTGCAACAGCAAGTATCTCTCCCGTATGGAGCTCAAATGAAACATTCTTCACAAGGGAACGCCCTGTGTGATCTGAAATATTGAGATTCTTCACATCAAGCATGACCTTACCTAGTTTCGGTGCTGCCTTCTCGACATCCAAAGAAACCGGACGACCGACCATGAGAGATGCGAGTTCTTCTTGCGAGGCACTTGGAGAGGCTGTTCCTACAACTTTTCCACGGCGGATAATGGTGATCTTGTCAGCTGCCTCCTTCACCTCACGTAGTTTGTGCGTGATAAAAACAATTGAAGTTCCCTTTGCTTTGAGCTTCTTCATATTGCGCAGCAACTCATCAGTCTCTTGTGGGGTGAGAACTGCAGTTGGCTCATCAAGAATTAAGACCTTGGCGTCATAAATCAAAGCTCGAATGATTTCAACACGCTGTTGAAGTCCAACAGGAAGATTCTCAACGAGTGCATCAGGATCGATATCAAAATTGTATTCAGACGAGACGCGCAAAATCTCTTTACGAGCAGCCTCAAGATCTAGTAGTCCAGGTCCTTTAGTTTTCTCGTGCCCCAAAACAATATTTTCTGCAACAGTAAAGACTGGAATCAACATGAAGTGCTGATGAACCATGCCGATACCTGCTGCGAGTGCATCCAGTGGTGAATCAATCGTGACAACTTTTCCATCAACGCTAATCGTTCCCTCATCGGGAGCGAGTAATCCATAAACAATGTTCATGAGTGTTGATTTGCCTGCACCGTTTTCACCAAGGATTGCGTGAATCTCACCATCACCTACTGCAAGATCAATTCCATCGTTTGCGGTGAGGGACCCAAAGCGCTTGGTGATACCGCGCAATTCGAGTGACATGTGCGTAAATCTACTAGTTTTCGTTCACTTTAGAAAGTTTATTGAAAATAAAACTGGGCTAGCACCGAAGTGCTAGCCCAGTTCTATAACTGATTGGTCAACTAATTACTTAGCTGAAACCTTTCCACTGCGAATATCGTTACCGAGCTTTGTAACTTCGGTACGAAGTGCTGTAGGAACCTTACGGATCAAGTCATGGTATGGAGCAAGGAATGTTCCAGCATTCTTGAGGTTACCGTTGTAACCTGTTGATGAGAACTTTCCGTTAGCTTGGTCCTTGATGACAGCCTGAACAGATGTTCCGACACCCTTAACTACAGATGTAAGAAGTACTGACTTGTACTGTGGAGCTGCAACGTAACCATCTGTATCAACCCAGATAACTACTGACTTCTTTGAAGTCATTGAGTTACCTGCTGTTGCTCCACCAAGTCCACCAGCAACTGGGAAGATTACATCTGCACCCTGCTGCTCGAAGTTCTTAGAGATCTGAAGAGCCTTCGCTGAATCTGAGAAGCCACCGACGAATGTTCCGTCTTTCTTAGCTGTATCCCAGCCGAGAACTGTGACTGTCTTGCCCTTTGCCTTGTTGTAGTGAGCTACACCCTTAGCAAAGCCATCCATGAAGATTGTGACTGGTGGAATGTTAAGTCCGCCGTATGTTGCAACCTTGCCGGTCTTTGAAACACCAGCTGCTACGTAACCAGCTTGGAAAGCTGATTCGTTTGTTGAGAACTGAAGTGGCTTCAAGTTAGCAAACTTTGTTCCTGGGTAGACAGATCCGTCTGCACCATGGTCTTCGCCATCCTGATCAACAATTGCAAAGTTGACCGTTGGGTTTGCCTTAGCTGCTGCAACGATTGCATTGTTAATAAGGAAGCCGACACCAATGATGATGTTGCACTTCTCGTCTACAAGCTTCTTAATGTTTGGTGCGTAATCTGCATCTGCAGCAGCTGCGAGATACTTAACTGTTACGTTCTTATCTGCCTTTGCTGCAGCCTGTGCGCCTGACCATGCTGATGCGTTAAATGACTTATCGTCAACGCCGCCTGTATCGAGTGCAAGACATGCCTTTGTTGGTGTTGATGCGGTTGCAGCTGGAGCTGCACCGAATGCAAGTGCTGCAGCAGCGAAAACTGCGACAAACTTAAGTGTCTTCTTCAAGGTTTCCTCCAAGGAATAATTGAGTGTTTCTGTATCGGTGAGCCTAGTAGTTAGGGGTGAAAATGGTAAAAAAATCGCGCCTATTTCCAGGGTGTGGCATGTAACAATTGAGAAAACTCTCAAGTTGAACTTGAAAGCTATGCGAGGATTTTCTCTGCCGTAGCAGCCGCCACGTTGATCGAATCACTGAGCGCTGCAAGCTCCTTTGAGCGAATAGTGAACTCGATTCCCCCACCTGTGATGCCATAACGACGGCCATAAATGCCTGCATCTCCATCGAGAATATCGAGGTAGGCCCTCTTCGCTGCAGAGAGTGCAATAACATCATAAATCGCTTTATCAACGCGCTTAACCACAGATGCAAAGAGGAACCTATTCGTCGCACTGGTCACCGTGATGTATTGATCAGGTTCAATATTGATAAGCCCAATATTTGAGCCTTTCTTCTTCGCATTGCGAGCCACGATTACCTTAAAGATTTCCGAGTTCGATCCATGAGTTGTTGCGAAAACTACATCAGCGCCAGCATCCAGGACCTGACTAGTTGCAAGTGAGTAAGAACCAGAGACATATTTAACGATTGGAATTACTTTCTTTTTGCTGGCAAATACTCCGGCCGAGAAACCATCCTTATAGAGATCTGCTTGCTCAGGATTGGCAATCATGGCAACTTTGCCGCTCTTGCTAACTTGAGCTGCGCTAAAGCCTGCGAGATAGGCGCCTTGAGTATCGGCAAAGACAACTGATGTCACATTAAGTGCTGCAACGCTTGCATCATTGATGATTGCAAATTGAGTGTTGGGAAATTCAACAGCGAGAGCCTGCAGAGTTGGGGCATATCCAGCACCTATTGCGACGATGGGATTGCACTTCTTTGTGATCAGTGAGCGGATACGTTTTTCACGATCGGCGCTTGTTCCGTCGGTCACTACTGCTTCTAGGTTGAAATCAAATTGCTTCTGAGCCTTCTCAAGTCCTGCAGCTGAGGCATCATTAAAGGATTTATCTCCACGGCCACCAATGTCATAAGCAACCCCCACGATAAGTTGAGTTGCAGCCTGAGCAGGTGCTGAGACAAGTGATGCCCCAAGAACTACTGCAAGGAGAATGGAGCGAATCTTCATTAGAGAACCACGCCTAAATTCTTATAGGTGGTTTCAATCGTGCCTTGCGCTACGGCGCGAGCTTTCTCAGAACCTTGATGCAAAATCTGAAGAAGATGCTTCTCATCTTCTAGTAGCTCCATCGCCTTTGCACGGATGGGGCGCAAGTATTCAACGACCACATCTGCAACTGCTGCCTTAAAGTCTCCATAACCCTTGCCATCAAACTCATTTTCGAGCTCGGCGATTGTGCGACCCGAAAGGGCTGAGTGAATTGTCAGGAGATTACTAATGCCAGGCTTCTCGGCAACGTCATACTTCACTTCGCGCCCCGCATCTGTCATCGCACTCTTAATTTTCTTTAGGTTTGCCTCTGGTGTATCCATAATTTCAATAACACCTGCAGCTGATCCTGCAGATTTACTCATCTTTGCAGTGGGCTCTTGAATATCGTTGATCTTCGCAGCAGTCTTTAAAATATAGGCCTCAGGTAATTGGAACGTTTGTCCGTATCGCGCATTAAAACGCCCTGCTAAATCGCGAGTGAGTTCGATGTGCTGACGTTGATCTTCACCAACAGGTACGAAGTGTGCTTGATAGAGAAGGATGTCTGCGGCCTGCAACATCGGATAGGTAAAGAGGCCCACGCGCGCAGAATCTGCACCAGCCTTAGAAGACTTATCTTTAAATTGCGTCATGCGGCTTGCTTCACCAAAACCAGTCATGCACTCCATAATCCATCCCAATTGATTGTGCTGGTGAACCTGTGACTGCACAAAGAGTGTGGACTTATCCGGTGAGATACCGAGGGCTAGCAATTGAGCTGCAGATGCCAAGGTGCGCTTACGAAGTAGCGCAGGATCTGTTTCGATGGTGAGCGCGTGGAGATCAACGATGCAGTAAAAAGCGTCGTGACCATCTTGGAGTTCAACCCACTGCTTTACAGCGCCAAGATAATTTCCCAGGTGGAAAGAATCACTGGTTGGCTGAATTCCAGAGAGAACGCGCTTCATAGTTGTAATTCTCGCACGACTTAGTAGTTACGCGAGATCAATAAACGGCCAGCGCGCTTTCCTTCCATAGAAAGCACTGTGATTCGGACTCCATTAACGCCAACAATGTCGCTGATAACAGGTATTCGACCTAAGTAATGCATCACAAAACCGCTCGCAGTTTCATAGGGCCCTTCAGGGAGCTCTATTCCTGTCTCCTCCAAAAGGTCCTCAAGTGAGATCAGGCCATCAATCTCAAAATCACCTGTGCGCGATTCCAGTGATACATCTTTCTCATCTCCATCATATTCATCGCGAATGTCACCAATAAGGGTCTCGACTAGGTCTTCCAAAGTCACGATGCCATCTGTTCCGCCATATTCATCGAGAACAATTGCTACATGTTGACGTTGATTACGCATCTCAGTGAGCGCAGGAAGAATTCCCTTGGTTCCAGGTAAATACATAATGTTGCGGGCAAGTTCTTGAATCTTTGCATTGGAGTTTGCTAATGATGTATCAAGTAGGTCGCGCACATGGATAAAGCCGATTACTTCATCGGATGATCCGCGCACAACGGGGTAACGTGAATGAGCCTTTTCAATTGCGAGCGCAATCGCTTTGCTCACAGTAAGGGAGGCATCCATAAAATCTACTTCGGTGCGCGGAACCATGACTTCGTGCACCTGTCGCTCTGATGCGTTAAATACTTCCTCAACGATGTCACGTTCTTCATCGGTCAGAGCAGCATGTCCTGCAACGAGATCAAGGAGCTCTTCTTCAGACATTTGAGCACGTTGTTCTTTCGGATCAATGCCAAAGAGTCGAACAACGATGCTTGTGGAATGGGCGAGAACCCAAATGACCGGTCGGAAGAAATAGGTAAGTAACTTGATCATTCCTGCTGAGGCAAGAGCAATCTCCTCGGTGCGATAGAGAGCAACACGTTTAGGAACAAGCTCGCCAAATACAAGTGAGAAATAAGCGATGATGAGAGTGACGCCAATCAGTGATGTTGTTCCTGATGTTTTCGAAGATATTCCGAGATCTTCAAGCCACGGGATGACATAGACGCCAAGTTTTTCTGCGCCAAGGGCTGCAGAGAGAAATCCTGTGACAGTCACACCCACCTGTAGAGCGGCTAAGAGTCTGTTGGGGTTTGCCGCTACTTCGGCAACGAGTGCTCCCCTGCGACCACGAGTGGCCAACTGCTTGATCTGGCTTTCGCGCAGGGAGATCAGGGCAATCTCAGCTGCTACAAAGAGGGCTCCGAGAAAGATGAGGGCAACGACAAGGGCTATGGCAGAGAAGATAGATCCCGGGGGGTGGCTTTCCATGATGTGAGAAGTCTACCGAAAGCGCTTCCTAAACGCCCCTTGGTGACATAACCTTACGCTCGCTGGTCAACCGACCAGCACCTTCATCCTCGGACCGTCGGGCACGTACCTGCCCGGATAAGGAAATGTAAAAAATGGCATCAGTTGTATTCGAAAACGCATCACGTATCTACCCAGGCACAACAGCTCCTGCAGTAGACAAGCTCAACCTCACCGTCGCAGATGGAGAGTTCCTTGTTCTTGTTGGACCATCAGGTTGCGGTAAGTCAACATCACTTCGTATGTTGGCAGGCCTTGAAGAAATCGACGGTGGTCGAGTTCTTATCGGAGATCGTGACGTCACAAACGTTGCACCAAAAGATCGCGATATCGCGATGGTCTTCCAGTCATATGCGCTTTACCCACACATGACTGTTGCAGAGAACATGGGCTTCGCACTGAAGATCGCAGGCGTCGATA
>Ga0255120_1000539_pt1 | contig 11514 bp, 10 predicted proteins | sample Law_Colum_RepA_8_2_FD_188582 | JGI IMG/M metagenome (GOLD analysis project Ga0255120, IMG submission 188582) | Freshwater microbial communities from St. Lawrence River, New York, United States - Law_Colum_RepA_8h | ecosystem: Environmental > Aquatic > Freshwater > River | place: USA: New York...
TTTCCTGACTCATCTTAGGCGAAGGGTGGGAGGATTATTTGAGGCCGAGTTCGGCGGTGTTCCAAGGGGCGGTGCGGCCGGCGGTCGCGTCGCGCACGGCCTTGACCTGGGCGGGCGTCACGACCGAACCGCGGTTGCCGAAGCTCTGGCGGACGTACGTCAGCACATCGGCGATGTCCTGGTCGGACACCCCGACCACGGGCGGCATCATGCTGTTGTAGGTGATGCCGTCGATGGTGATGGGACCCATCAGGCCCTGCAGGATGAACTTGATCGGGAGCTCGGGGTTGCCGACCACGATAGGCGTCCCGGCGATCGAGGGGAAGACCGGCGGCAGGCCCTTGCCCGTCGGCTGGTGGCAAGCGATGCAGGTGCGGGCGTAGACGGCGGCGCCACGCTTCAGGGTGGCCTCATCGGCCGCAACGAAGGCGGTGGCGGCGGTCGCGGGGGCGACGGCCGGAGCTGCCGGGGTGGGCTTGAAGGACGCGAGGGCCTTCGGGTCGGCGGCGATGACCGACATCGCGGTCTCCACCGGGACGCGGAAGGTACCGTCAGCGTTGCGGGCGGCGCCGGCGAGGAGGGCCTGCCCTTCCGTCTCGGTCTTGGCGCGCAGCGCTTTCTGGGCAGCGCGACGGTCGGCGTCGGTGTTGGTCGACGGACGCGTGGCGAAGTAGGCGTAGCCGACGACGACGGCGGCCGCGGCGAGGAACGCCACGAGACCGAGCCAGGAAGCGACCTGGGCCGGGATCAGGGGGCGGGGTTCCCGCGGTTGGGAGGACTCACTCATGGTAGTTGATGGACTCGAGGATGCGGGGGTCGTGGACCGGGATGGTCTCGTGGCGACCGGCGGCGCGCAGCAGGACGGCCACGACGAGGGCGCCGAAGCCGAGGACCGCGAGCACGTCGACGGCGAGGTAGGAGGTCAGGAAGGGCGAGACGACGAAGCCCTCGGGCGCGCCGGCAGCGTTGATCTGCCGGGGCACTGCGTTGAACCACAGGTCGACGAGACCGCCGACAAAGATGATGGAAGCGACGGCGAGCAGGCGGCCGGCGACGATCTTGGTGCGGTAGAAGAGCAGCGAGAGGAACGGCAGCAGGAAGAAGCCGAAGATGAGGTACATCGAGACGCCCCACCACTGGTTCTTGGCGCCCGTCACCGGGTCGAACTCGCGGATATTATACCAGTAGGTCTCCTCGGGGATGTTGGCCGTGTAGATGAGGAAGTACTGCGAGAAGCTGATGTAGGCCCAGAAGACGGTGAAGGCCAGCATGAGGCAGCCGAGCACGTGGCGGTGCGCCTGGTTGAGGATGCCATCGAGCCAGCCGCCGTTGGACAGGCGGTAGGTCGCGATGACGGTGAAGGCCAGCGCGAGACGGATCGAGAGGGCGAAGAACCACACGCCGTACATGGTGGAGAACCAGTGGTACGAGAGGGCCATCAGGCAGTCGAAGGCCAGCATCGTCAGCGAGACCGCGGCGAGCGGGATGCCGGCGGCCGAGATCGCGTGGAGGCGATGCGTGTGGCCGGCGGTGCGGTCAGTGTCCTGGGCGAGGGAGCCGCGGCGGAGAGCCCAGACGAGCACGGCGAAGAACACCACGTAGTAGGCGATGCGGGCGAGGAAGAAGCCTTCGTTGAGGAACCAGCTCTTGGCCTGGAGGATCGGGTCATGACCGACGGCGTGGCCGCTGGGCAGGAGGTGCTCCGCGTTGGTCCATTCCCAGAGGAGGTGGCGGAACTTCGGGATGAAGGCCATCGGGACCACGCTGAGCAGCAGCACAATCGGCAGGGCCGGCAGCGCGAGCTCCCAGGTACGGCGGATGATCGGGGCCCACCCGGCGTCGAAGACGCGGGTGATCATGGTGAGCATCAGCAGGCCGATCAGGGTCGCGACCCAGAACAGCGCGCCGAGGATGACGGAGAGAGGCCCGCGATGGTCGCCGTGCGTGGCGCCTTGGAAGGCGAAGAACCAGACGACCGCGAGGGCCGCGAGGCCGGCGAAAAGGAATTTCTTCCAGTGGGCCGGGAGGGTGGCAGGAGTGGCGCTCATGTGCGAATTACTTGACGGTGGCCTTCACGGCGGCGGGGACGAGGTCGGCCGGCATGGCCTGGGACAGCTGGAGGGCGCGCAGGTAGGCGACGACGGCCCAGCGCTCCTCGGGGGAGAGCTTGTCGCCGTAGGGCTGCATCGTGTTCTTGCCGTTGGCGATCACGTCGTAGATCTGGCCGTGCGGGTAGGCGCGGAAGAGCGGGGTCTGGAGGTTGGCGATGGTCGCGATGGCCGCGTCGCCTTCGACGGCGGAACGCACCTTCATGATGCCGTTGCCGTCGGCGGCGGCGCCGTGGCAGATGGCGCAGTAGACCTGGTACTTCGCGCGGCCTAGTTCGAGGAGGCGGGCATCGACCTGGAAGGGCGCGAGCTCGCCGCCCGGAAGGAGGGCGAGGGACTTGGCCGGGAAGGCCGCGAGGAAGGCGCCGGTGGCGTCCTTGCCGGTGACGAACGAAGGATTGAGGGACTCCGCGCGGCGGTAATCGGCGGCGAAGACCGTCAGCGGGGCGAGGCCGTCGCCGCGGGCGACGGTGCCGGCCACGGGCGGTCGGGCGTCACGGCCGTCGGCGAAGAAGCGGTTCTCGCCCTGCGGCTTGTACTTGGCCTGGTAGTCCATGTCGTCGAACACCATGACCGGGGTGTCCTTGGAGGTCTTGCCCTGGAAGCCGAGGAAGCTGACGAGGGCCAGCGTGGCGACGGCGAGAAAAGCGAGGTAGCGGCTCATGGGTGGGTTCAGTCGCGGACGATGGTGATTTCCTGGCCGCCGAGCGACTGGAGGAAGTTGCGGGACTCATCGACGTGGAAGTTCGGGTCGGTGGCCTCGAGGACGATCATGAAGGTGTCGTCGGAGACGCGCGCGAACTGCGGATGGTCGAAGAGCGGGTGGTGGTGGCGCGGCAGGCGGTTGAAGATGAACTGCCCGAAGAACGTGCCGAAGGCCGCGAAGAGGATCGTGCACTCGTACAGGACGGGAAACGGGTAGATCACGCTCCAGAAGGGCTTGCCGCCGACGACGAGGGGGTAGTCGAAGGCGTTGGTGTACCAGGTCAGCAGGCAACCGGCCACGAAGCCGGTGACACCGCCGAGCAGGGTCAGGCGGGGCACCGGGGAGCGCGGCAGGCCCATGGCCTGGTCCATGCCGTGAATCGGAAAGGGGGTGTGGACGTCCCACTGCTTCCAGCCGGCGTCGCGGACCTTCTCGGCCGCGTGGTAGACATCGGAGGGCTTGCGGAAGGTGCAGGCCACGCCGTGGATGCGTTCGTTGCGTTCGTTCATGGGTTTGCGGACGGCGGGATCAGTGGGCGTGGGGGTCGGCCTGCGGCGTGACCATCTTCACCTCGGCCATGGGCAGCAGGGGCAGGAAGCGGATGAACAGGAGGAAGAGGACCGAGAAGAATCCGAAGGTCCCGAAGAACGTGAAGATGTCCACGATGGTCGGGCTGTAGTAGCCCCAGCTCGACGGCAGGTAGTCGTTGGCGAGGGACGTCACGGTGATGACGAAACGCTCGAACCACATGCCGACGTTGACGAAGAGGCAGATGATCCAGACCAGCGCGTGGTTCTCGCGGACCTTCTTGAACCAGAAGAGCTGCGGGGTGATCACGTTGCAGGAGACCATGATCCAATAGGCCCAGGCGTACTGGCCGAAGGCGCGGTTGACGAAAGCGAACTTCTCGAAGGCGTTGCCGGAGTAGGCCGCGATGAAGAACTCGGTGGCGTAGGCGTAGCCGACCATCGTGCCCGTCGCCAGGATGATCTTACACATGTTATCGATGTGGTACTGGTTGATCACATCGTGCAGGCGGTAGATCGCGCGCAGCGGGAGCATCAGGGTCAGCACCATCGCGAAGCCGGAAAAGATCGCGCCGGCGACGAAGTAGGGCGGGAAGATGGTCGTGTGCCAGCCCGGGACGTTGGAGACGGCGAAGTCGAACGACACGATGGTGTGCACGGAAAGCACGAGCGGGGTCGAGAGACCGGCCAGGAGCAGGTAGGCCATCTCGAAGTTGCTCCACTGGCGATTGCCATTGCGCCAGCCCATGGCCAGCAGGCCGTAGAAAGTCTTGCGCCACCAGGTGGTCGCGCGGTCGCGGATCGCGCCGAGATCGGGGATCATCCCCATGTACCAGAACAGGGCGGAGACCGTGAAATAGGTGGAGACCGCGAAGACGTCCCACTCCAGCGGGGAGCGGAACTGCGGCCAGATGCCGTTCTGGTTGGGCAGCGGGAAGAGCCACCAGCCGAACCACACGCGCCCCACGTGGAAGAGCGGGAAGATGCCGGCGCACATGACCGCGAAGATGGTCATCGCCTCAGCGGCGCGGTTAATCGAGGTGCGCCACTTCTGGCGGAGCAGGCAGAGGATCGCGGAGATCAGCGTGCCGGCGTGGCCGATGCCGACCCAGAACACGAAGTTGACGATGGCCCAACCCCAACCCACCGGGGAGCGTAGGCCCCACGTGCCCGTGCCGGTCGAGACCAAGTAGGTCAGCCCGATGAACGTGAACGAGGCGATGAAGAGCGCGACGACGAAGGTGACCTTCCACCAGAGCGGGGTCGGTTCCTCGACGATGCCGCAGACCTTGTCGGTGATCCAGTGGAAGCCGCGGTTGTTGAGGATCAGCGGGGAACGCGGAAGCTCGGCGGGGCGAACCTTATCGAGGATCGCGGGGCGCTCGGAGGAGTGGTCGGGGGCGTGAGCCATGGGACGGAGGAGGCGTTAGGGATTACTTGTGGGCGGACTCGCCGTGGGCGGCCGGGGCGGCGTGGCCAGAACCGTGAGCGGGCGCGTGGCTCTCGCGACCGGCCATCTCGCGGCGGGAGAGCGGCAGGCGGAGGGCGCCGGGCATCTTGTCGTTGAGGTTGCGCAGCTTGGCCTGGTAGGTCGTGCGCGGGCGGGTGTTGAGGTAGGTCAGCGCGCCGTAGGAGCGGGTCGAGGCCTTGGCCTTGGACACGCGAGAGTTCGGGTCGGTGATGTCGCCGAACTCGATCGCGCCAGCCGGGCAGGCCTGCTGGCAGGCGACCTGGATGGCGCCGTCGGCGACCTGGGTGCGACCGGAGTCGCGGGCCGCGGCCTTGGCCTGGATCTTGGCCTCCTGGATACGCTGGACGCAGTAGGTGCACTTCTCCATGACGCCGCGCATGCGCACGGAGACGTCGGGATTGCGCTGGAGTTGGGGCAGGTCGGCCGGATCCTTGACGGCCTTCTCGGGACCGAGGGGGCCTTCGTAGTAGTGACCATCCACGCGCTTGTTGAAGTCGAGGAAGTTGAAGCGGCGGACCTTGTAGGGGCAGTTGTTCGCGCAGTAGCGGGTGCCGATGCAGCGGTTGTAGGCCATCGTGTTGAGGCCCTGGTCGTCGTGCACGGTCGCGTTCGCGGGGCAGACGGTCTCGCACGGGGCGGTCTCGCAATGCTGGCAGGCGACGCCCATGAAGGTGACCTGAGGATCCTCGGGGATCGCGTTGCCGGCCTGCTCGCGACCATCGAAGAAGTAGCGGTCGAGGCGGATCCAGTGCATGTTGCGGCCCTTGAGCACCTGCTGGCGACCGACCACCGGGATGTTGTTCTCGGACTGGCAGGCGGTGACGCAGGCGTTGCAGCCCGTGCAGGTGTTGAGGTCGATCGACATGCCCCACTGCTGGATCTTCAGCTCGGACTCATGGCCCTTCCAGGCGGCCACGTTCGGGGCGACGGTATGGTCGGGATGCTCGTAGGCGGAGTTGCCGCGCGGGGTGGTCGTCGCCTTGAGGGCCGGCGACATCGCGCCGTCCTTGCCGTAGACCGCGGGGGCGTGGCCGTCGATGCCGAGCTTGGCGAAGTCGGCGTTCTTCTGGAGGTCCTCGGCGCTGCCTTCGCGCACGACGTCACGGCCTTCCATCGACCAGTGGTCCTGCATGTTGCAGACCGGGGTGGTGCCGCCGGTGAGCTCGATGGTGACACCGGTGCGGAACGCCGGGTGGGCGGTCGTGAGGAAAGGATAGACGTCGAAGCCGTTGCCGGTGACGCGACCGGCGAGGCGTTCGTCGACGCGGGTGGCCACGCGGCCGCCGAGCTTGCGGCCGAAGCCGAGCTGCAGGCCGACGGTGTGGTCGGCCAGACCCGGCATGATGAAGACGGGACCGGTGACGGAGACGCCGTCGACGGTGAGGCGGGCGATCTTGGCGATGAGACGGCCGTCGACGAGCTGGTTGATGTTCCGGTTCAGCGCGCCGATCTTGTTGATGACCATCGCCTCGGGCTCGATGGCGAGCTTGGCGGCGAGCTTGGGGCTCACGAGGATGACGTTTTCCCAGACGGTCTTGGAGAGGGGATCCGGGGCTTCGGCGAGCCAGCCGTTGTTGGCGTAGAGACCGTCGCCGGCATGGGCGCTCGGCAGGAGGCGGACCTCGAGTTTCTCGAGGGAAAGCTCCGGCGCGGCGAAGGCGGCGGACGGGACGGCCAGCGTCGACGACCGTCGGGTAGGCGGAACCGGCGAGCACGCCTTCGGCGAGCCAGGCGGCGAAGGCGTCGTCGGACTTCGTCTTGGCGAGGGTCGCGAAGGTCTCGCGGACGAGCGCGTAGGGCTCCTGCGTCGAACCGGCGAAGGCGGCGAGTAGGTCGAGGTCGGTGAACGAGGGGAAGAGCGGCTCAATCATCGGCTGGACCGGCACATACGTGCCGTCAACGGTGCGACCGTCGGACCAGCTCTCGAGGTAGTGGGAAGCCGCGATGAAGGTGCCGCCGGCGGACTGGGCCAGCGCGGAGGTCTCATCGAAGGCCGGGCCGTGGAAGCCGAGACGGACGACCTTGGTGGCGGCCTTGGCGACGGTGGCGAACTTGATATCGGCCGGGGCGTCGTAGGCGGGATTACCGCCGAGGATGACCAGGGTCTTGGCCGGCTTGGCGGCGAGGTCGGCGAGGGTGCCGGCGGGCGCGGACGGGACGGCGGCGTAGGCGACGGCGGAGCGGAGCGCGGCGTTGGCGAGCGCGACCGCGCGGTGCGCGTCGGCGGAGAGGTGATCACCGGCGACGATGAGGGCGGTGCCCTGGGCGGCCTTGACGAGGTCGGTCACGCATTCCTTGACCCACTTGTCGTCGACCTTGAGGCCGGAGACCTTGAAGGCGGCGGGCTTGCCGAGCTGCGACAGGACCTCGGCGGCGAAGCGCGCGGCCAAGGCGGAGATGTGCGAGGACGCGGCGCGGAGACGATGGTCGGCGGCGGCGCCGGTGATGGTGAAGGTCGACTCGACGACGTAGAGGCGCGTCATCTGGGCGGCCTCGGCGGCGGTGTCCGCGCGGCGGCCAGCGGAGTAGGCGCGCGTGGCCTCGACAGAGGCGTCGCCCGCGCCGAGAAAGTCGGCGTCGAGGCTGAGGATGCGGCGGGCCTTCGCGTAATCCGGGAGGGCGCGGACGCCGAGGGTGGCGTCGGCGCGACGCTGGGCGACCGGGGCGTACTCGATCCAGCGGGCCTTCGGGAGCGCGGCCTGCACGGCGGCGACGAGGCGGGCGCGCGTCGGGGAGGTCGACGGGCGGGCGAGGAAGGCGAGGCCTTCGCCGCCGTTGGCCTTGGCTTCGGCGGAGAGAGAGCGGAGCAGGTCGCGGACGCCGGAAGCGGAGAGCGTCGAGCCATTGGCGCCGAAGGAGACCTGAGCGCGGTCCGGGTCGTACATGTCGAGCACGCTGGCCTGCGCGAACTTCGAGGAAGCGGTGCCGTTGGCGGCGTGGCTCGGGTTGCCTTCGACCTTGGTCGGGCGGTGCTGGTGCGTCTCGACGATCAGCGGCTGGTTGGCGAACTCGCCCGGGAAGGACGTCGTGTAGTAGGTCGGGACGCCCGGGATGGTGTTCTCGGGCTGCTTGCCGTAGGGCAAGGTGTGGTTGCGGGGCTCGCGGCAGCCGGCGAGGCCGAGGCCGGCCAGACCAAACGAGGCGCCCATGAGCATCAGGAACTCGCGGCGTTCGACGGCGGAGATGTTGGCCGCGCCCTCGACGAACTCGCGCTCGGCGCGGGTGCGGAACTCGGGGGTCTTGTTGCGCTCATCCAGGCTGCGCCAGTAACTGGGGCCGGTAGGCTCGCCGGGCTGGGGGGCGGGGTGTTCAAAGACTTTCTTGCTCATCGAGGAAGGAGGTGGGGATTAGCGGTGGCAGCCGGAGCAGCTCTGGGGCGGGTTGATCTTCCAGTCGTGCACGAACTTCGTGCCCTGCTTGACCTGGTCGGCCGGGGTGGCCGCCTTGTAGCCGAGGTCGGTGATCTTATCCAACGGACGGAGCACCTGCTCGGGGTTGCGGTGGCAATCCATGCAGAAGCTCATGTTGAGGGACTTCTGCTGGCCGACGACCACCTGCTGGTCGACGCGGCCGTGGCACTCGACGCAGCTGACGCCGCGGTTCACGTGGACGGAGTGCGGGAAGTAGACGTAGTCGGGAACCTTGTGCACCTTGACCCAGCGGATGGCCTCGCCGGTTTCGACGCTCTTCTTGACCAGCGCGAGCGCGGGGCTGTCGGGCTTGACGATGCTGTGGCAGTTCCAGCAGGTGTTGGCGGTGGGGACGTTGGAGTGCGGGGACTTCTCGACGAAGTTGTGACAGTAGCGGCAATCCAAGCCTAGGACCGAGTCGGGTCCGGCGTGGAAGGAGTGGTCGAACGCGACCGGCTGGTCGGGGGTGTATCCGACGTTCAGATACTTGTTCGTGGCGTACTCGTTGACCGCGGCCACGACGACGACGCCGGTGATGAGCAGGCAGAGGAGGATCTTGAACGGCGCGGAATTCGCGGCTCGCGGCGCGAAATTACCCCGGCTGGCGGGGCGATTGAGGAAGGCTAGGAGTTTGCGCATCGCGGGACGGGCGGAAGATCAGCGTTGGGTGGCACGGGGGACGGCGCGCGTCTCCGGTGCGACCTTGCGCACCGGGGCGGCGTTCGAGACCGGGGCGGCCTGGGCGGAGCGGAGGAAGCCGAAAGTGGCGAGGGAGGCCAGGAGAGCGCCGGACTTGGCTAGGAACCCCTTGCGGGAAGTGGAGAGCTCGCTCATGGGTGATTTTTGCAATCAGAGGCACGAAACCCCGCCCCCCTTCGCAACCCAAATTTTGACGCTTTTGGGCAGGTTTCTCGGGTCGGGTGGGCCCTGAGTGTGAATAATCTCGGCAGAGTCCATGGGGTTTTAATATTAAATCGTTGATTAATAAGGTTTTAAGAGATTTAGAATGATTCTAGTCATTTACTACCAGGGAAGCCCCTCTCGGGAGGGCTTCCAAACTATTAGGCCGGCGAAGTAATCGCCCTGTTCGGGGCTAATCACTTCGCCGGCCTAAGGACCGGGACTCTCCTACCCCTTAGCGGGACAGGGACTTGGCGGCGCTGCGGACGAGGTCCACGAAGCTCTTGGCTTCGAGGGCGGCGCCGCCGATCAGACCACCGTCGATGTCATGCTCGGCGAGCAGGGCGTCGGCGTTGTCGGGCTTCATCGAGCCCCCGTAGAGGATGCGGACGCGGGCGGCGGTCTCGGCGCCGAACTGGGCGACGAGGAGCGAGCGAATGAAGGCGTGGACTTCCTGCGCCATGGCCGGCGTGGCGGTCTTGCCGGTGCCGATGGCCCAGACGGGCTCGTAGGCGATGACCACCTGCTCGGCCTTGGCGGCGGGGACGCCGGCGAGCCCGAGCTCAATCTGGCGCTTGACGACGGCGTTGGTCGTGCCGGCCTCGCGTTCGGCGAGCAGCTCGCCGACGCAGAGGATGGGCTTGAGGGAGGCGGCCAGGGCGGCGTTCACCTTGCGGTTGATGAAGGCGTCGTCCTCGCCGAAGAGGCTGCGGCGCTCGCTGTGGCCGAGGATGACGTAGGAGACGTGCAGGTCCCGGAGCATCGCGGCGCTGACCTCGCCGGTGAAGGCGCCGTTGGCCTTGTCGTGCATGTTCTGCGCACCGACCGAGAGGTGCGTGCCTTCGACGGCGGCGACGGCTCCGGAGAGCGCGGTGAAGGGCGGGCAGAGGACGACCTGGACGGCGGACTCGATACCGACGGCGGCGGCGACGGCCTTGGCGAGCTCGACGCCTTCGGTGGCGGTCTTGTTCATCTTCCAGTTGCCGGCGATGAGGGGAGTGCGGAGGGACATGGGGTTGGGTTTAAGGCTTGGTTCTAAAGGGTTCCCGCGGGTTCAGGCTTCGAGGGCCTTGACGCCCGGAAGCACCTTGCCCTCGAGGTACTCGAGGGAGGCGCCGCCGCCGGTGGAGCAGTGAGTCACTTGGGTGTCGACGCCGAACTTCTTGGCGGCCGTGGCGGTGTCGCCACCGCCGACGATGGTGATGGCACCGCGCGCCGTGGCCTGGGCGACCGCGGCCGCCATGGCCTTGGAGCCGACGGCGAACTTATCGAATTCGAAGACGCCGCACGGGCCGTTCCAGACCACGGTGCCGGCGCGACCGATGGCCGCTTCGTAAAGCTTGATGGACTCGGGACCCGCGTCCATGCCTTCCCAGCCGGCGGGGATGCCGGACTGCATGGTAGCAGGCTGGGTATTGGAATCGGGCGAGAACTTATCGCCGCAGTTGAAGTCGACTGGGAGGGTGACCTTCACGCCGCGGGCCTTGGCCTTCTCGAGCAGCTCCTGGACGATCTTAGCGCCTTCGGCGTCGAAGAGGGAATTGCCGATCTCCATGCCGTCGCAGACCTTGCGGAAGGTGTACGCCATGCCGCCGCCGATGATGATCTCATCGGCCTTCTCGATGAGGTTGCGGATGAGCGGGATCTTGTCGGCGATCTTGGCGCCGCCGAGGATGGCGAGGAGCGGGCGCTTCGGGTTATTGAGCACGATATCGAAGGCCTTGAGCTCGGCTTCGAGCAGGAAACCCGCGGCTTTACGGGGCAAAGCGACACCGACCATCGAGGAGTGGGCGCGGTGCGCGGTGCCAAAGGCGTCGTTCACGTAGACGTCGCCGTGACGGGAAAGGGAGGCGCGGAACTCGGCGACTTTGGCCGGATCGGCCTTCTGGCTGGTGCCGTCCTCGAGCTTCACCTTGCCCTCTTCCTCGATGTGGAAACGGAGGTTCTCGAGGAGGAGGACCTCGCCGGCCTTAAGGGCCTGGGCGGCGGCCTCAGCCTCGGGACCTACGCAGGCGGGCACGAACTTCACCGGGCGGCCGAGGAGCTTCTCGAGCTCGGCGGCGACGGGGCGGAGGGAGAACTTCTCGACGACCTTGCCGTCCGGACGGCCGAGGTGCGACATCAGCACCAGGGAGGCGCCGCCTTCGAGCAGGAACTGGATGGTCGGGAGGGCCGCGGCGATACGCTGGGTGTTCGTGATGGCGCCGGTCTTCTTGTCCTGGGGGACGTTGAAGTCGACACGGACGAGGACACGCTGGCCTTGGACGGAGCCGAGTTCGCGGAGGGTAGGTACGGGCATGGTGGTGGAAGGGAGCAGAGAAAGGCGGAAGGCCTAGGGTGGGAAGAACAAACCGCCCACGGCCCCGCAAACCCTCGCGACCGACCTCCCCCG
>Ga0255120_1000555_pt1 | contig 11346 bp, 9 predicted proteins | sample Law_Colum_RepA_8_2_FD_188582 | JGI IMG/M metagenome (GOLD analysis project Ga0255120, IMG submission 188582) | Freshwater microbial communities from St. Lawrence River, New York, United States - Law_Colum_RepA_8h | ecosystem: Environmental > Aquatic > Freshwater > River | place: USA: New York...
TGAGGTTTCAGATCTGTTCTTTGTACCGACATCCGAGCCGGCAATGGTCAATATCTTCCGTGATGAGATTCTGAGCGGTGATGACCTCCCAATCAAGCTTGTTGCGCATACGCCGTGTTGGAGGCGGGAAGCGGGAGCTGCTGGGAAGGATACTCGTGGCCTACAGCGTGTCCACCAGTTTGATAAGGTTGAGCTCTTCCGCTACGTGCGTCCAGAAGATTCGGAGAATGCGCTTGCGGAGATGACGCAGGATGCGTGCAATATTCTGGATGACCTTGAAATACCTTGGCGCCTCCTCGGGCTCGCCGCAGGGGACATTGCCTTTGCGGCAGCAAAGACCATTGATATCGAGGCGTGGTCACCCGGTGTAGGCAAGTGGCTTGAGGTTTCATCTGCCAGCTGCTGCACCGACTTCCAAAGCCGACGTGCCAAAATCCGGTTCCGACCAGAGCCAGGTGCAAAGCCAGAGTTTGTACATCTCCTGAATGCATCCGGGCTAGCGCTGCCACGTGTTGTTGCCGCACTCCTTGAGACACATCAACAGGAAGATGGTTCCATCCACGTTCCTGCTGCCCTCCAGCCCTACCTTGGCGGCATGACGGTCCTAGAACCCGGACAAACCCGCTGGCCTGCCTAAACATCAACATTCAAAACCCAATCCGGGCTGCCTAACGGTAAAATAACGCCTGTTATGGCAGCCCAATCATTAGATCAAATCGTCTCCTTCTGCAAGCGTCGCGGGTTCATCTTCCCCGGCTCTGAAATCTACGGCGGACTTCAAGGAACATACGATTATGGTCCCTTGGGAGTTGAGCTCAAAAACAATCTCAAGCGTGCTTGGTGGCGTCACAATGTATACGAGCGGGATGACATTGAAGGTATTGAAACCAGCCTTCTGACCAACCGCTACGTGCTCCGATATTCCGGACACGAAAAAGGCTTCTCCGATCCACTGGTCGATAACAAAACGACCAAGAAGCGCTACCGGCTCGACCATCTCCTGAAGGATCAGGAACCAGCAGTCCTCGATGCCATTGCGGCGCATCTTGGAATCGAACGTCCGGATGACATGGATGTCTTTGTAGATGCTTTGCTTCAGGACACATCCAAGGCACAGGCTGCGCTGCTTGCGGCGAAGGTCGTTGATGCACAGGATGGTAAACCTGGCGATTGGACGGAGCCTCGGCAGTTTAACCTGATGTTTAAGACGCAGGTTGGGCCTGTTGCAGATGATGAGTCATTTGCTTATCTGCGACCTGAGACAGCACAGGGAATGTTTGTCAATTTCAAAAATGTCGTGGATAGCACCAATCGAAAGCTACCATTTGGTATCGCTCAGACAGGTAAGAGCTTCCGGAACGAAATCACACCGAGGAACTTCCTCTTCCGCGTACGTGAGCTCGAGCAAATGGAAATCGAGTACTTTGTTCGCCCCGGTGATGACGAGGCTGTTCACGATGCGTGGATCGAAGACCATATTGAGTGGTGGGTAAATGTTGTCGGGCTCAAGCGCGAGAAGATTCAGCTCTTCGAGCATGTAAAGCTTGCGCACTATTCCAAGCGCACTGTTGACATTCTGTACGACTTCCCAACGCTTGGCTTCGATGAACTCGAGGGGATTGCAAACCGGACAGACTGGGACCTCGGGAGCCATTCGCGCTCACAGGATACGCTTCCGCTGTCCGAGAACACAAAAGCCCGCGTGATGCTGAACGAGCACTCCGTTGAGAAACTGACCTATTTTGATCAGCCAAACAACCAGCACATCGTTCCTTTCGTGATTGAACCAGCTGCTGGTGTTGATCGCGGTGTCCTTGCTGCACTCTGTGAGGCATATGATGAAGAGCTGTTGGAAAATGGCGAGACACGTATCGTTCTGAGACTGCCAGCAGTCCTTGCTCCGATTAAAGTCGCGGTTCTGCCTCTCAAGAAGAACGAATCAACAATTGTTGAAACGGCTAAGAAGATCAAAAAGATGCTGCAAAGTGGCGGAGACATGCGAACTGTCTACGATGACACAGCGGCTATTGGAAAGCTGTACCGCCGACAGGATGAAGCTGGTACACCATTCTGCATCACGGTTGACTTTGACACAATTGGACGTGGCCGGGATGGCGATACATCCATGGAAAACACTGTCACCGTTCGGCATCGCGACTCAATGCTACAGGAGCGTGTTGCAATCGATGACCTTGTTCACTACATCAAGAGTCGAATTGCGTAGCATCAGGTCGCACACAATCTGAACAAAGGTAGAGAACCGGGGCTGTCCTTGCTGAGATGCAGGGACAGTCTTGTTTACTTTATAACCGAAAGCGGGGGATGCTGATCTTTTTCAACGTCATTTGTCGATGCCAAACTGGGCTGGTCGCTGTGATCAGAAATGCTGATGCCTGGAACGATGGTGGCCCCATCTTGCCAGAAGCGTTGTTAGAGACCGCAAATGGTTCATCTGGAAGCCCCAGGCGGGTGTCAAGCTTACCGTTACCATTCACATCGTAATGCACGCCAACTGCGTAGCACTTACCCGTCGGCAGTGCACCAATGGTCACACGGTTGCCATCAGCTGCCGGATGCACCACAGTCAGCACGGCTTTGGATGTGTCCTTCAACCAGCCATCAGGGTTTGCATAAACACTTATCAGGACATTGCCGACTTTGAGGGCAACGCCATCAAGCTCGACAATGCCAGTAGCAGTCGGGGCTTGGGCAAGCCGTGCGCCTGTATTGAGCTCAGATGCGATGGGAAAGCGTCGGCAGATATCCTGAACGATTTCCGTGAACAACGCTTTTTGGAAGTCATCACGAAGGATGACAACCGCCGCATCACTCCGCAGGTCCATTTTGCGTGCATCTTCTTCACGAATCAGTTGAAGACTCGTTGTCGGTGATGTGCCGCGAGGCAACGAAATCGTGTAAGGAATACCCTTATCGAGTGTTTTTAGTTTGATGTCAGGCATGTCAGTCCAGTATCGTCCGGTTGATCATCGGATGGTTGTCGTCCGTTGGGCCAAAGTCGCTATCTGGATGCCACGCGATGACATCTAGTGATGATGATCCTGTTCGAAAGCGATGCTCGCAGCCAGTGGGAATGTACCAGGCGACACCGGCAGATAGCTCAAATGTGCCATTGGGTGTATCACACCAGCCGTTGCCACTGAGAATCGCTCCCAGTCGGTCGCTTGGATGTGTGTGAAAGGACTGATCGGTTCCAGCAGGGATGTGTAGATGGTTGAGACAGGGGGCACCGAGACGAGGTGGGCATACCAGAAGCGTGTCGGTACAGCCATCGATGTATGTAAGTCGACCTACCGATTCAAGCGGTCCACCAAACTGGCGGAAACCATGCTCTGTAGGAAAGTGAATTGCGACTGCAAGTCCATTTGTGGTTTCGATGGTGCATTCGGATGGCAATAGCGCGTACATGCCTGGCGATAAGCAAACAAGCCCATGACGATCAGTTAGCCGTACATCCCCCGCAATACACATTATGGTGTTTGTACCACTGGGTAGCTGCTTAGCTGCATTCTGGACGCCAATGAGTGTAGCGCCACAGTGCGTCACTGCACCTGAAAGGAGGTCACCATTTGAAATGGTAACCCCTACAAAACCATTGGACATCACTTCGTTTCGGTAACCAGCAAGACCTCGTAAGGGTCCATCGCAAAAAGGATTGCTCCCTGCGCGATTGGAAGTATCGTCCTTGGTTTAACTTTATCTGCACCAAGCTGTTCACTAAACCTTGTCACGGCAACCTGATTACCTGCAAGGCCTGCGACAGTTACATTTTGTGGTTGGCTCGTTCTATTGATAACCACAACTGTACGCCCGCGGGGTCCGCGGCACGCCCAGCTCATCAGGTCTGGGAAGAACCCAGTGGAGCGATTATTGGTCTCAAGCAATGGTTGTCCAGCAAGCGGTGCCAGAATGGACATCACTTTCTGTGCCATCCCTTCACCTAAGCGAACATCCACAGCCGCAACTCCAGCCTTACCGCACTCGCCGGTGAATGCAGCAAGCCACGCTGCACCGAACGGATCGACGGTACGCGGATCACGACCTGGTCGAGGATGTGGCACATCTAGGTCAAGTGGACTAATGACGAGCTGCGCTGTTTTGTTGTGATGACGCATCGTGGTTGCCTGATCAACGACAGCCTGTACGTTTTCCCAATACGTCTCATTATCGTGTAAGTGCAGACTCGGACGGTAATCCCAACGAATCGTCTCGAGGTCGGCGAGCTCAGCAGGTTTTGCGACTTGGTCGATGAAGCTACGTGAAGCAGGGGTTGACTCCTGCCAATCACGAAGCGTAGGGACCATATGGCCGGTGCGGACACTTGAAACGGTTATGCGGCTCTCATTGACGAATGCAGCACGTGCTGGTGGCTTACCTGCCACAGACAGCGTGATGACTTGCTTGAAGCGCTTACCTGCCGGGATGTTGGGATACTCATACGGAAGTGGGGCATACGCTTTGAAGGATGAATCGCCGAAATGTCGTTGATCCTCCATTTCAAAGGTTGCGCCAACAGCCTTCACTGTGACGGTATGGGTACTTTTCTGCGTGCTATATGCAATCGTGTCAAACTTTGGAGCGATCACAAGGGGCGTAGCAACTATTGCAGGGAATGGGCTTTCCTGAACGGGTGCATCTAGCAGTGATGTTTTATATGACCCGCCCGCGAGCTCATTTGTACCAATAAGGAGACAAAGGCCGATTCGGTTGGATTGAAAGTCTGCCGTAGCTTCGCCCTCGACGGTAAAGGTAACCTTGCCGTCGGGACCTCCCTCAATCATCGCATTCCACTTAAAGTGTGCATCCGTCTCAAAGCCACCACCAACGGGGCGCTCACATACGGCTTCAAACTTAACCCGGAACGACTCACGAGTCGTGTGTACTTCATAGGCTGTAAATTTAGGATTTACCGTGTCCCACGTACGGGTACGGACACAGAAATACAATCGGCGGATGAGGTCCACACCACCCATACGGATGGTTCGCAACTCGCCATCTACCAATCGCATCCTCAAAATGCCAGCGGAAAGCGTATCAATGCGCGTGTTCACGGTGGTTGTTTCGCGGTCGAAGGTCATATTTCCTTCAATATTGTTTTCTCAATGAACTTTGCTTACATTTTGGTTCGGCGAGAATCTCATGCATCATAAAGGCGCGGATGAAATCCTGTCGATTTCGCATGAATACACTTGACGACCTTGGCTGCCGTTCCGTGGCACTGACACGTTCACTGCGTGGCTTTGCCGGAAGTACATTGGTTGGGTGTTTTTGATGATCAGGCTTTGACATTAGGAACTCGTGTGCGAAAATTCGCCCTCCGTGTCGTTAGGATCTGCCATTTTGCCAAAGCCCTGACGCATTTCTGTATCAGCTTGGAGGTTCCGCAAGCTGAAGTAGTCCATCGCTCCGAGCTTTCCTGTACGAAGGGCATCGGCGATTGCAAGTGGAACAGCGGCTTCTGCTTCAACAACCTTAGCACGCATTTCCTGAACGTAAGCCTTCATCTCCTGCTCACGGGCGATAGCCATCACACGACGTTCCTCAGCTTTTGCCTGGGCGATCTGTTTATCTGCTTCGGCTTGAGCCGTGCGCAACCTTGCGCCAATGTTGTCTCCGACATCTACATCGGCGATGTCTACCGACAAAATCTCAAACGCTGTCCCAGCATCTAGACCTTTTCCAAGAACCAAGCGGCTGATCTCATCGGGGTTTTCCAAGACGACTTTGTGCGTCGCTGATGAGCCAATCGTCGTGACGATGCCTTCGCCGACGCGAGCGAGAACGGTTGCCTCACCGGCACCACCCACAAACCCCTTGATGTTTGCTCGTACCGTTACGCGGGCAAAAGCTTTCAGCTCGACGCCATCCTGTGAAACACCCGCGACGACAGGAGTCTCAAGCACCCTTGGAATAACCGACATTTGGACGGCCTCAAGGGGATTTCTTCCAGCAAGGTCAATCGCAGATGCCTGTTCAAACGTAAGGTCGATTTTGGCCCGCTGGGCAGAAATCATCGCCATTACAACCGTTTCAACATTTCCGCGTGCCATGTAGTGCGTCTCGAGCTGGCTGACAGACAGGTCTAGTCCAGCTTTCACGCCCGCAATCAAGGGCAATACGATTTTGTCCTGGGGTACTTTACGCAGCTTCATTCCGATCAGAACAAAGGGTGTCACTCCAGGCACACCGGATGCCAGTGCGGTGATCCAGAGTCCTATCGGGAAAAACTGGAGGAATACGATCAGCACCACAAATCCGATGGCAGGAGCTATCATCCACATTTCTATTTTCCTCAAATCCGATCAACTGTCACAAGAACATCATGTTTCTGGACTTCGCTGATGTAGACCGACGTACCAGCGCGCACGAATCCACTCATGGACCGAGCGGGTATACGATGTTCACCTAGTATCACCATACCGCATGGCCTCAGGTCACTTGTAGCAATGCAGACGGCTCCGATTTCTACGTTGTCTAACAATCCTGATGATTGAACTTGCAGCACATGACCCGATCCTGATTTCAGCCAGAAGCTGGACAGTGGGAGGGCTTGAAATGTGTAGAAGAGGGCACAAAGGCTGGAGATGATGCCGGCTGTCGATGCGATGCCAGCATTTGCGCCCGCGCCGAGTGCATAAAAAATTCCGGAGCCAATGCCAATGGCTCCGATCATCATAAGGAGACCATGAAAATGAACACCCATGGTCTCTACGAGGACAAAACCAACGCCGATGATCATTAGCAACGGACCAAACCAATAGCCAATCCCAGCGGCCTGATAGGCATACAGCAAGGCACCAAGCACACAAACACCGAGTAAGCCGACCATTCCGAATGTATGCGGTGAAAAGGCCTCGATGACAAACATGACAATCGCCACGACAATGACGACGGATGTCAACACCGCAGAGTGAGTGACCATGTCGACGAGGTTTATCATCAGATATCTTTGCTAAGGTGCCGGAGGTAATCCAGGTCCACCTAAGCCCGGTGGGAGTGCACTACGAATCTCATCCATAAACTGCTGGCGCTGAGCCGGTGGCATTTGTTGCATTTTCTGCATCACGCCCATACTCGACTGTATCGCTTGTTGCAGGAAACCTTTACGCGTTGCTGGATCCATGTTCATCATCATGTCCCATTGCTGATCAACCATTGCTGATTGCTGCTCCGGAGAGAGCGCCATAAAGCGCTTTAGCATCTCCATTTGCATTTCACTCAGCTGGCTCAGCGAATCGCTCTTCGAGCTCACAAAGACATACACAAAGCGAAGGTCGGTCTGAGCGCTGAGCTGGGCTGCACGCTCACGGGTGATGATTTTGCCGAGGTACAGGATTTCGTCCGGTTTGGCAGGGGCATCGTTGATGGAAGTGGTCAAGCCATCTAGGGATGCGATATGCGAAACAAGTGCGTCCGGGTCATAGGCAGCCCCTTTTCGTGGTGCTGGAAGCAGCAATGTTCGAATAGATACATCTTTTGGCAGTTTGTTGTTCTCTGACCGAACAACCTGATCCAACGCGCCACCCTGTGTTACGAAATCCATGGTCTTCTGCGCGACCTTGCGGTCTGCAATGACAGTAATTCCTGTTGACTTCGTAAGCCTCGCCGAAACTTCGCGAAGTGATATGGCTGTCAGCCGCATCGGTGGTACCGAATTTGAAGTGGTCTGTTGATGAACGGGCGAACCAACCAGAGACAATATAGTAGAGACAACAATGGCAGTGTGCATAAATCCAGCCTCCTGTTTGAATATCATACTGAATTGGCATGAAAATTGTTTAGTAAGAGATGGACATAATATCACCGACTCATTTGGTCGGAGATATTGACCGTGGGGTACCGACCTTGGTAGGATAGGGGAGGAAGAGAGTGCACAACGTAGTGAGTGATTTCAATAAGGTTGATCAACCAGCTCCACACTGTGAGTGCACACTGGACTGTCTTGCCAATGGGACGAAAGGCGAAGTTTGTTCTGTAACAGGTCCAAACCGATGTCGTCTGGCCGAGCTTGGTTTTAGTCGCGGCTGTGAAGTAGAAGTTGCACGAAAATCTGCCTTTGGTGGTCCGATTGAAGTGCTTCGTGTCGAGGAAGCCAGCGGAATCACTGTCAGGGCTGTCGAAGATTAGTTGCTCTTGATGACGCGTATAGCGCTGGTCGGAAACCCGAATGCCGGGAAAACAACGCTTTTCAATGCGCTCACTGGTCTGCGCCACAAAGTGGGCAACTACCCCGGTGTAACCGTAGATGTCAAATCCGGTGCATTGCGCGGTGGTGATAACAGCGAAATCGATATCATCGATCTGCCTGGCGTTTATTCCTTAACGCCGCATTCACCTGATGAAGACGTCGCAATCAAGCTACTCTTCGGAATCGACGATGCTCCTCCGAACTTTATTGTCAATGTGGTGGATGCGAGCAACCTTGAGCGAAACCTTTTCCTGACGACGCAGCTCGTCGAGCTCGGTATCCCCATGCTCGTCGTTCTCACAATGACCGATGCTGCGGCGCGGCGTGGGCTGCGAATCGACGAACGTACGTTATCGACGGAGCTGGGAGTCCCGGTGGTGTCAACCGATGCACCAAAGGGCGCAGGTTTACAGACGCTTGTAAGCCGTTTACAAGATCAGGGCTTTGGAATCAACATCTCGCCTGTCTATGCTGGATACTCACCAGAAATCACATCCACGATCTCTGAAATCTGTGCATTCTCTCCAGACATCAGTCCAGTGTTGATCTCGACACAGCTGGTTCGCGAAACTCCAAGCAAGTGGCTGACCGGTACCGATTCTGAACTGATTGAAAGCGGTCGTGCCAAGCTCTGTGCTCTGGATATTGACCCCAGCACCGCCATCGCCGATGATCGCTACATTGGTATCGGACGTATTTCTGCCCGGTCGGTTATCCGAACAACTGCAGCTGCAACATCGTTTTCAGAACGTATCGACCAAATCGCCCTCCATAAAGTGGGCGGCTACATCGTATTCCTGGTGATTATCACACTTGTCTTTCATGCCATTTTTACGTGGGCTCAGATTCCTGCAGAGTGGATAAAGTCAGGGATTGACTCTCTGGGAGCGCTAGTCCTGTCATCGATGCCCGCTGGTGAGCTGCGTGATCTCCTTATTGCGGGTGTTATCGGGGGAGTTGGAAACACAGTTGTGTTCCTTCCTCAAATCTTGACGCTTCTATTTCTCCTTGGATTACTTGAGGACTCAGGCTACCTTGCCAGAGGCGCATTCCTTCTAGACCGCTTTATGAACCGCGTCGGCTTACATGGGAAGTCATTCATTCCGATGCTTTCAAGCTTTGCCTGTGCTGTTCCGGGAATCATGGCCACCAGGACCATCGAGTCCGGGCGGGAACGCTTGGTTACGATGTTCGTTATTCCGCTGATTCCATGTACGGCACGTATCCCTGTCTACACGATGCTGATCGCTGCGTTTATACCAGCATCATGGCGTGTGAACATCGGCGTTGCATCTCTCGATGGACGTGCTTTGTGCATGGTAGGGCTGTTCATTTCGGGTATTGCGATGTCCTTTGCTGTTGCTGCAATTCTGTCGCGGACAGCGATGAAGGCAGCCCCGAGTACATTCATGCTTGAGCTTCCTGCTTACAAATTTCCTCGCATTGGGCGCATCATGCGCGAGTCAATCGACCAGGCATGGCTGTTCATAAAGCGGGCTGGGACGATGATTCTCGCAATCTCAATCGCGCTATGGTTTCTCAGTAGCCACCCGAAAATTCAAGGTAAGTCTCCTAAGGAATATGAACGGTCAACCTATGCAGGCCGCGTTGGGACGCTTGTTGAGCCTGTCCTAAAGCCACTTGGGATGGACTGGAAAATTGGAATCGGTTTGTTGGCTAGTGTCGCGGCCCGTGAAGTCTTTGTGGCGGCGATGGGTGCCATTTACAATGTTGAATCGAGCGAGGATGACGACCACCTAGGCGTTGCTGTCGGAGCCCGGATGCGTGCCGAAAAGGATCCCATCACAGGAAATCCTGCCTACGACATCGGGACAGGGGCGGCACTCCTCGCATTCTTCGTGTTCGCACAGCAATGTATGAGCACGTTTGCTGTCATGCGTCGCGAGACTAATGGCTGGAAATGGCCATTGCTACAATCAGTTGCGTATTTAGTGCTCGCTTGGGTGGCTGCATTTATTGTGCGAACAATCGTATTGGCGGTGAATACGTGATCACTGACATCCTTGCCTACACATTCGTCGCGTGGGCATGCTACACAATTGCAATTCGTGTTTACAAGCTCTTTACAAAGACATCCAGCTGTGATGGATGCTCATGCAGCGGAACAAAGTCGGATACAGGTCTGATTAAGTTGGAATTACGCATCTCAGACCGCTCCTCCAACAAGAAGTCAACGGGTAACATTAACTAATACCAACTGCGTTCTTTGGAACCAGCAGTGCCAAATATGGGGTATCAATGTAACGTGGGACTGCACTAGAAATGTAGACTGTCCTAATTTTTGGCACCTTCACGGAGGGTCTGTGCAATGCTTGGGGTAGAGCCTTTAGATCGCTGGTTGCAGGAAATCATCACACATTGTCAACCTGACAATACAGAAGTGTTTATCGCTTCACCGGAACAGCTGCTTGTACTCAAGACCCGGATGATTGAGAATGGCCTTCTTGAACCCCTAAGTGGAAATGAGCGCTGGCTTCATCGTAGTGACTCAACTGACGTCGCTCGAATGGAACATCGAACATTCATATGCTCGCAGCACGAACGCGATGCCGGGCCGACGAATCACTGGCTCGATCCGCAGGTCGCACGAGAAACCCTTAATGGGTTGTTCGCGGCAAGTTTTGTCGGGCGAACGATGTATGTTATTCCCTACGCGATGGCACCACTTGGCGGTGTATTCACTCAATTCGGCGTAGAGATTACCGATTCACCGTATGTTGCATTGTCGATGTCCATGATGACCCGCGTGGGACCTGATGTACTCGCTGCATTGATGGCGGCTGATCCACGTGAAGTTGTTCGGGGGATGCACTGTACTGGCGAACTCGATCCAGACAACCGATGGGTATGTCATTTTCCTGAAACCCGTGAAATCTGGTCTTTTGGGTCTAACTACGGCGGAAATGCACTCCTTGGAAAGAAGTGTCACTCTTTACGCTTGGCATCTGTGATGGCTCGTGACAACGGCTGGTTAGCCGAACACATGCTCATCGTCGAGCTCACGACGCCAGCTGGTGAGCGACAGCATATTGCCGCAGCTTTTCCATCGGCGTGCGGCAAGACGAATTTGGCGATGCTTCAGTCGTCCCTGGAGGGCTGGGATATTCGTGTTTTGGGCG
>Ga0255120_1000556_pt1 | contig 11323 bp, 12 predicted proteins | sample Law_Colum_RepA_8_2_FD_188582 | JGI IMG/M metagenome (GOLD analysis project Ga0255120, IMG submission 188582) | Freshwater microbial communities from St. Lawrence River, New York, United States - Law_Colum_RepA_8h | ecosystem: Environmental > Aquatic > Freshwater > River | place: USA: New York...
CCTCGACCCTGTCGCCCTCGCCGCCGCCCGCGCCGTTGCCTTCGTCTTCGAGCGCCTCGGCCTCGGCCCCGATGTCGCCTACGACCTCTTCTACGCGGTCGTCCGCGCCCTCGAGGACACCCTCCGCTGCGATTACGAGGCCGTCCAGACCTGCAGCCGGCCGCGTGTCCCCCTCCACCACGGCCTCCTCGTCCTCGCCGTCTACATCCTCGCCGTCTACGTCGCCCTCAGCGTCTTCGGCCTCGGCCTCCTCGTCGCCCTCGCCGCCCCGCTCTTCGTCCTCGCCCTCTTCTACCTCTGCTACGGCTACGCATGGACCTGCGTCCCCATGCTCCCCGTCTGTCTCTGGAGCGACATCACAACCGCCGTCTACTCCGTCTTCCCGCTCTCCCTGACCGTCCCCAGCCAGCTTAAGCGCCCCACGCGCGAGTGCCAGGGCGCGCTCGACGCGGACGCCGCGCTCTGCTACGAGCTCCTCCGCGACGGCTTCACCACCGTGTTCGACGGCTCCATCCCCACCTACGCCCGCTGCTTCGTCGAGCAGGACTACCCCCCGCCCGAGTGTCTCCTGTCATGCCGCGAGCCCCCCTTCGCATACACGTCGGCCTCCGACGTCGCCGCCTGGCTCGTTGCAGAGGTCGGTGGCCTCCCAGCCGACGGCGTTCGCGAGGCCGCCAGATACCTCACCAGGATCACCGACACGGAGCCATTCGTACGTGCGCTTAACCGCCGCGAGGCCATGTTCGAGCGCCAGCCAGGGTCCTCGGAAATCTCCGCACACCGCATATGCGCGTTTTTAAGCATGTACATGCTAGTTCCGTACGTGCTAGTGGCGTTCCTCCTGCTTGCGTATGCATTTGCCCTCGTTGCTGCCGCAGCTGGTTCTCTATTTCCATTACTTCTGCTTGTATGTCAGCTGTTTGCTTCAGTAACAACTGGAGACGATGGATTTAGTAACGAAGAAAGAGATGAGTTAGGCTGAGAATGTGTAATAGATCGTGTATATTAAACTGTAAAAAAAAATTATTTAGATTTTATTTAAGTTGCATGTTTATGAGATAGATGTATATACGAATCACCAAGCATGAGCAGCAGGGTACTACACAAAAAAGACAAAAATCCGTATATGGTGACAAATTCAGAATGTTACATGACTCTCGATAAACTTCCAACACAACATATACCAGTTTTATCCCAATCAAGTACTGATGCAAGTCATCTACCAACGCCTCTTGATAATAAACAAATCAATGAACATGAAGTGGTATTAGACAATTCTGCAAATAATATACCAAAGTACAATAGCGTTCACGACACTTTAATCTGTCCACTATGGAATATTTCGATTGCTGAATCTGGATTAACTGAAAACGAAAAAAATGTTATGTATGAAGTCAGTAAGAATGTCAAAGACTTTTGTAATCATTTTGTAAAGAAATTAATCTATGAGTGTGCATTCAAAGATGGATCATTTGTGAAACACACGACATATGAACTGACTTCTATATTGGATCAGGAGAGGACATGGTGTCATGTGATTAATGTGACAGGTACTCAAAATATGGACTGTGAATGGAAAAATCTCAGAGATACAGCACATGCTTTGTTACGAAGTGTTACACACATGCATCCAGTTATCATTAGATGTCTTCTTCGAGAATTTCCTTTCAAAAAAACATTGTCAGAAAAGCAAGAGCTGCTGAGAATGTGTCTAATGGCTGAAATATATTTTTACAGAGACAAAATGAACAACTGGGATCATAGGTTTTATAAATATATTTTAGACTGCGACAGGGTATGTACACAGATAGTGTACACTCTTGATCGATTAGGACAAAACATTGTTTTAATGGAATGGACGAGTGATTGGACTGGATTGTTTTATTTCTGCCAATATGAACACGGACCATTCTATCATTTGTTACATCCTGTAAGAAAAGAAAATGGAATGTCATTATGCACATATACAAATATACAGAAACAACAAGTGTCGTGTAGAGACTCAATTTTAGCTTTGGAAAACCTTACACATGAAGATTATCTAACAATAATTAAAAATTCATGGTATGGATCACATGATAGTTTTACATATGTTGATGTTTCTGATAAACAAGTTGTCAAACTTAAAAAATTCAGACTTTCTTTCGAAAAACAATTGCTTGTGACACAACAAGCTTTCTTCAAATTTCAAGGAGAAATGAGAAAAAATTCCTCAGTCAAAATGTTTGACGACCCACATTTTCCAATACTTACTCGGGCATGTGAAATAATTTCTGGATCTTATTGGAAAAATCTTATGAACACAGTCCCGATTTATGGGTATTTTGGAGAAAGTTTTGTAAATATCATTCCCTCTGCAATTTTTGTGAGGAAATCAAATTCTGCACAAAAAAGAGACAAAGAAATTAAGCTAATGCGCATTTCAGCATTAGACTTGACTCTTCCAAATAAAGTCAAACCACTTGTAAAAATATCAAGTACTGCTTTTGAACATGGTCTAGAAAAAAAAACTGTTGCTAATCCATACATTTTACAAGTTGGAATTGAGGATGATATACACCTTTTTGAGAATGAAGAAAATTCCATATTCCGAGAACTGCAAGACTTGAAGTTTATTCCAAACCGAGAACAAAAGATAAAAATCAGTAATTGGATTGAACAAGCAAAACAAAGTTTTTACTATGATATATCATTATTAGAGCATCAATTAAATTCTAATTTACAAACAAGTACATTACAATTAAGAAGAGAACTTCAAAAGCTTCAAAAAAATAGGGATAGACACAATGACCAATCAAATGACGAGAAAATAAGAAAAATTCAGATAAATATAGATGAAATTGAAGAATCAATTTTTCGTGATTTAAGGACAAAAGTTGATGAATTGATTGATACATATGAGTCAACAAATTCTATTGAAAGATTGAATCAAAAAGAAATCCATACTACTTGCGAAGAAACTAAGAATCTAAATGATTTGAAGGTTGAAAATATGTTGGAAGATTATGACAGTACTTTTTGGGATATGGATTTAGTTAAAAATGAATTACCACAGAATAAGCGTAGACAGTCACTATTGTTAGTTGAAGCTGAAAATGGAGTTTTAGTACACAATCAATTGAGTGAAGCAATTTTAAATTCAACTGATATAACAAGTACATCAAAAGTACCAAGTGCATGGACAGAAAAATTATCTTTAACACCTGCACCAGAACAGGATGAATCATCATATAAATTTACGCCTCCCGAACCAACTTTTATTACTTACAAACACAAACCTGTTCCTAAGGTACAAGATGAAAAAAGATCAGAAAAAATGTATAAATGCTGGGGGTGTGATGCAACTTTTGATGAATTAGGAGATTTGAAAGAACATGTAGAAGATTTAAGACAAACAACAGTGCAAGACAAAGAAATATTAATAAATAATGCTAAATTGGAATATAACACAAAATTAAATAAACTAAGAAAAGCAGAATTTTAGAGTTTTATTATATCAAGAAGAAATTGAAGAGTTAAATTATAATTATGAGCGAGAAATTGAAAAATTAATGGCATTACCAGTTATGAAAATTGCACACCGAAACATCAGAAGAAGATACATAGAAACGATTCACTTAGAAGGATTAATTAACAATAAAATATTAGAAGAACGAGATGAATTGGAAATAAAATTCAATAATATTAGTTCAATAATGAATAATTTAAATTCGATTTATATAGAAATTAAAAATTATTCTAAAGAAGAAGAACAATATGGAGAACAATATGGAACAACGCTAAGAATTTTATTTCAAGAATGGAAAGAAGAATTTAAAAAAGGACAAGCTTTCATGACCAATAAGGAAGGCGATTTTGCTTTAAAAAAAATACTTCCTGAATGGGTAACTAGTTCTGATATGATGATAATGTTTGAAAATTTAAAATTGAAACGTGCTGAAATACTTCAAAATATAGAAGACTTGAAACCTACACAGAATGTGGAAACGTTTTTCCAGCTATTTTTGAGCAGTAATACAAAACCGCCTTGCTGGCTTACTGTAAAAAACATGTTATCTCTTGAAGATATATATCAAAAACAAGGCAAACGTGATGGGTCAAGTCATAATCGTATTAGAGAGATGAAGTTTGATGAAGCATCCTGGTATGCAGATCGAAATGAAAATGACAAGAACAAAGGAGAGCGTAAAGAAGAGCGTAAAGAAGAGCGTGAACAAGAAGGAGAGCGTGAAGAAGAGTATGAACAAGAAAATCGGGAATACAATGATCACTTGCCCGAGGATACGTAATATTTTTTTATTATATATATATATGGATGATTTAAAAAAAGTTGTGTACGCATTTTTTTGTCAGTCCATTGCGACCCCCCTTTGATGACTCCTTAAAAATATTGAATAAATATTCTAGAACTAGTTAAAAATAGAAGCTGAAATTTAATTATACTTGGTACCCAATGAACTTATCAGTTTCATTTGAATTGCTTCAGTCACAGGCCATTGTTTTTTTCCGTTTTCGTTCTGTAATATAAACAAAGACATGTGGCCAAAATGATCTACTGTACAATTGTCCAAATGAAAAACAAGATACTTGCTTTGTTTTAGGTTTTTCCAGCAGTCCATATCCCTCCAGGGTGGATAACCAACTACGAAGGATGTAGGATTTGTGTTTCGTCCGAGGATTGCATGGATGCGTCTTTCAAGAAGTTCCAGGGTTTCTTCTACAGGAGGGCCATCCGCCATAAACGAGCCTCCTTCACGTAATTCTGTGTCACTTGCATCAAAGAAGTTACCTTTGCTGCCAAAGAAACAGTCAGTGTCAGCAAATGCAGACCAAAATGTAGTTGCGCTGCTGTTGAAAGGGGATGCTGTGCACTCCTTTGTTACTTTCAAGTCTGTGAAAGCAGACCATGTGACTGATGAGAATAACTTTGACGCTTCATGAAAACAACCCCCTTTTGTTGTCATATTATCTTGACCACCCAATGACTGATAGCGTATCAATAGACAAAAGAGTCGTCTGTTGAAATTTTGGTCCAACAGAGCAGTGTCTGTCATTTTGAATGTAGAACAATACATATTCTGCAGCCTTTTTAACAACCGGTCCTCGATGATGATACTCTCTTTTCCCCACGAAACCATCCATTTCCCATTATATTGTGTAATATCAACCATAGATAGCGATGGGGTTTCCTTTACTTTTTTTAATCGTATGACTGCATCTCTGCTAGCGATGCATAATTTTTTACAGACCAGGCGTGCGTATGCGGGGTCGTCGTTAAGTTCATAGCATATGCTCCTGTCGTAATACTCGTCATCGCGCAAGAAGGGCAGAAGCGGGTCACTTGTTTTCTTGTCAATCTGCGCAAGTTTAGAAGAAAATAGGAATCGACATAGTGCTTTAGATGGTTCTTTTTGAATCATTTTGTATTTTCTGGTCAAATTTTTCAGAATTTTACCCAACGTCTCTACTTCTTTGTATCTTGCAACAGCTAACGCTGGCGTGTCTTCGTTGTCTTCGAATTCTGCAATGTTCAAGCTGTCTTTTACCAATGTAACACATGTATTCATAATCACTGGCCTAAGTTCCAAGCTCCCATTGTCACTTAAATTGACAAAGTACTGATTCTGAGCCCTACGGCTCTTATCAAGGGATTGTTCGATACCACACCCCCTGACACTGAGCATTTATAGAAGGTCTTTTATATCGCGTTCAACTCATATTATTCAATTGAAAAGTATGTACCAGTATGCATAGCCGGAAATCATTTTTCAAAACATTAATAAATTTTTATTATTTAGTTCGACTGAATGCTAGTTTAGGGCTCGACAGCCTGCATCGCCACCTGCAGCGTCCAGTTTCCCAACTGAATAGCCTGGCGCTGCGCGAGGTCCTGAATGTACTCTTGCACCTTCTGCGTGACCACGGGCTGTGCGTCGGTGTTTTCCGGAAGCAGGAACTTGGTGATAAAGGTCGGAAGCGCGTGCGCGTGCAGCATGGCGCAGAGCACAAGCACGGCGGGGAGCAGCCAGCGCATGCCGCGGGCGCGCGATATACGCGAACGCAGCTTGGACGCGCGCGCTAGCGTGCTAGGCGCGCGCGGGCTCGGGCTCCGGCTCGAGCTCGGCGGAGTCGGTGGCGGCGTCGGCGTTGGCGGCGGCGTCGGCGGTACTGACGGCGGCGTCGGCGGCGTCTGTGCCCGGCGCCACAGGAGGCGCCGCCTCCTGCGCCGCGCGCGCGCCGCGCGCGCGCGTTTTCTTCGGCGCGCCCATGCTGGAGGCGGGCGCCACGAGTCCTTGCGCCTGTGCGCGCGCTTCTGCTGGCGCCTGCGCGCGCGCTTCCGCGGGGGCCTGCGCGCGCTCTTCGGCTGGCGCCTCGGGTGCGCCGGGGGGCGGGTCGTCGGACCCGTCGCCCATGCTCACCGCGACCTGCGGCATGTGCACAAGCACGGCCGGCTGCGACGGGGCCTCGGGCGCGCGCTGCGCTGGCGCGTCCGCGTGCGTGCGCGTCGCGACCAGCGCGTCGTCGCCGAGCATCAGCGCGAGCTCGGCCTCGAGGTCCGTCTGCGAGAAGTACTCGTCGTCGCTGAAGTTGGAGGAGAGCGTGGACTGCATGTCCCGCGCGTCGCGGTTGCTCTCCTCCAGGTCCTCCATGATGGCGTCCGCGTCGCTGATCTTGAAGCCGAGGTTCTGGAGCGCCTGGTTCGTGTGCTTCATCGACTCCAGCATCTGCATGTTGAGCTTCGACTCGCGCAACTTGTCCATCTGCATCTGCATGCCCGCTTTCTTGTTCTCGAGCATGCACAGGTCGTTCCGCAGCTTGCGGCTCTTCATGAGGTCCGCCGTGAGCTGCGCGCGCTGCCGCTTCACGTCGCGCTCGCGCACGACCTTGACAAGCTTCGCGAGCTGCTCGCGCGTTGAGTCCTCGGCCTGCGTGATCTCACGGAGACTCATCTCGATGGAGATCTCCGCCAAGTGCGTGCGGTCCGTCGCGTTCATGCCGAAGACCGCCAGCATCACATTACGCTGCAGCGACGCCATCGAGACAAGCAGCGCCTTATCGCAGCTCGATGAACCCATGCCCGCGCGATCTAATATACGCCAAGGGAGGCCAGCGCGGTTCCGCGCTGCGCGCGGGACGCGCGTAACAGCGAGCTTCACAGCTTCTGTTTATATGTACCCTTCGCAGGCATGCAGCACAGCTCGCATCCGGACGTCGTCGACACACTGTTCCCGTTGGACTCTTTGCCTCTGGACCTACAGGAATTCATCTGCGCTCACACGGCGACAAGCTTTGCGGTGGAGTCGCATTCGACGATGCGTTTCTGGTTCCCGGGAGTCAGCTGGACCGATGTGCAGTACGTGCTACGTTACGAGTTCCAGCTGATGCCGCGCGATTTGAACTCGCGCCCAGAAATCGAGGTGCGAGTGACCAGAGTTTTAGCCCCGGCGTTCAAGCAGTCGCGGCTCTTCATAGAAAGCGATGTCTCCATGCAGGAGATGCTCATGAATAACTTTAAAGAGGTCGTTTTTTGCAACGTCTCGGGAGTGAAACATGACATTCACCACGGGACAGGAGCGCCAGTTCCGTTCATTCAATTCGTCTCGATAGAAAAGGGGGTGGAAAACGTGCGGAGGACGCCTTTTTGGAGTGCAATAGAACAGGCAAAAATTGAACAAGTGCGCGTGAAGCTAAAGTCTATGTTCCACATGGAGTTTGGGAATTAGTACATGCAAAAGACTATACAGTTTTTTTATTATAGAACGGAAATAGTCATACAATCTCATGGTGTATGTTGATCTATTCATTTAAACACTCAAAAGTGTAACCGCAATCTGCTGGAAGTCAGCATCCAGTAATGTTTACGGCGTATGGAGAATTGCTTGTCTTGCGGATCACTATAGCGGGATAATGATCAAATCTCCACGACCCGTCTGAGTGTTTTCTAGCATACCCAAGATATTCTTCATTTTCCGAGTACATAAGGTAAGACTTTATAGAGTTTAATTTGTGATGAAACACAAGTCTTACCTTTCCTATGCCGTCTATATATGGTTCCAATGTTCGTTTTTCACTTTCTACGTTTGTTTTGCTTCCACCGTACATTATTCGATAACCTCTCTTAAATACCAACAACGCAGCCTCAGACCACCCGCGCGATCACCGCGAAGAGCCGGTGCGCAACGGGCAGCAGCGTCTCGTCGAGGTGCGTGCGCGCGTCGACGCCCCCGGGCGCTGCCATGAAGATGTTGAGTACCCCGGTGCGGCAGATGTTGATGCGCACGCTCGCCACCGGGCAGTCTCCGGGGGCGACCTCGACGAGCGGCGCGCGGAAGTCCTTGAGGAGCAGGCTCACCGCGAACATCTGCTCGTCGATCGCCATGAGCGGCTGCGCCTGGCACCCAAAGGCGGCCTCGAGCCCGCGCTGCACCGCGCCGTTGCTGCGGCTCACGGGCACGCCGAGGTTCCCGGTGAAGACGCAGTTGTGCACGAGCACGCTGTGCACGACGCTCTCGGCGAAGATGTGTGCGATTGCGTGCTTGATGCGCTCGGTGCTCGTCCCCCCGCGGAAGAGCGTTGAGGAGCGCGCGGAGCCGGTGTGGAAGTTGGCGTGCTTCGTGTACACGCACGTGAACGCGCCGAAGAGGCTCCGCGTGCGCCGCACGTACGGACGCACCCCGTCCTTGTAGATGCCCGAGTTCGCGTAGTGCGCCATCTTCCCGCAGAGGTTGGTGCAGCGCGGGGTCTCCGCGGGCTTCAGCAGCGGCATGTGCTCCCCAAGCGAGACGACGACGCGCGCGACCTCTGCGCCGGGCGCCGCTGCGTGCGCGATTGTGTCGAGTAGCCCGTCGGGCAGCGCGTCGGCGCCCTCCGCCAGCCCCGGCTCCGCTAGCGCCTGTGGCGCCGCCTCTGCCGCCTCTGCCGCATCTGCCGCCGCCGGCGCCGGCGCCGCCCCTGCCGCCCCTGCCGCCTCCGCCAGCGCCAGCAGCCGCGCGCCCTGCGGCGCCGGCGCGAGCGCCAGCGCTGCGCGGCCCGCGACCACGCGCCGGCTCAGCAGCGAGATCTCCGCCAGCACGTCGGCGTCGTCTGCGCAGAAGCGGATCACCGTGTCCCCGTCGGCTGTGACGACGGCGAGCTTCATCGCGCTGCGATCGTCCACGCGTTTGCGCGAGTTTGTGCTGACGGTCAATCAATGGGAACGTATTTATCCTCAATGAATTTCAACTTGGCCTTTAGGTGTTCCGCTTGCGCCTACATCCCTGCGAAGCACTGCCGCTTCCGCGGCGCGCTCGCGAGCCGCGCTGCCTCCAGCCGCGCCGCCGCCGCCGCGAACTCGTTCACCTGCGCGATGCACGCAGGCGTCCCGCGCGGCCCGTCCTCCACGTCCACGAGCAGCGAGCACCCGTCCTCGCGCACGCCCACCACGCTCAGCGCAAGCGCGCGCCCGGGCACCACCAAGTCCGCCTGCAGCCGGTCTTGCAGTGTGCACGACAGCACGCTGTTCGTGTCCTCAAACTGCGCCACGAAGCTCACCGCGCCGCAAGTGTCCCCGCGCCAGCGCCCCTTGCTGCGCGCGCTGCTGTCCAGAACCCGCAGCACCACCGCGCGCACCCGCAGCATTTTGCGCCCACCCCTGCGCGCCACACTCGGCATAGATCTTCGTTCTTTCTTGTCCCTTAAGTTCTCTCGTAGTTCTTTACTGCCTTTTTTAACTTTATCTCATTTTTTTTCTCTTGATTTACAGTCTTCGTCACTCGTTTCAGCGCTCAAACCGCGGCCGATGCTCGCGCCCCTCGTCGCCGCGTCGCAGCACGCGCTCGCCGCGGCACTCGAACTCATGAGAGGCGCCTATCGCCGCCTGCGCTGTCGCCTCTGCTACGCCCTCAAAATACAGTGTCCGCGCGCGCTGGACTCTGCGGCGCGCGCCGAGCTCGAGCTCCTCCTCAGGGCCGCTCACGGGGACCGCGACTACTCCGCGTTATTCCGCGACAAGGGGCGTCTCTACACAGCCACTTTCCAGAACCGCACCGTGGCATGCGTCTTCACGTACAGTGTCGATTGCGACTTCCGCGGGACCGATCGCCCCGTTTGGAACGTGCGTGCGCTTTCGGTGCTGCCAGCACACCGCCGCCAGGGCCTCGCCGCGCGCTTGCTCGCGCGCGTCAAGCGCGACGCCGCGCGCAACGAGGCAGTGTGGCTCGAGCTTCACGTCGACGAGAAGCGCGACCGCAGCCACGAGTGTCTCCTCGAGATGTACCGTAAGCTCGGCTTCCTCGTGCTGCCACGGCCGCAGCAGGCTGAGTACCTGCTGCTGTGCATGGACTTCTAGGACGCCGTCACAGACTGTCGTCCGCCCTAGAGCGCCCCAAGCAGCTGCGCGTTGAAGAGGGGGTATAGCACCACGACCAGCAGGAAAACCACAATGTACGTGGAGAGCGTGTCGAGCACGTTTGTCACCAGCGCCACGGACATGCTGTGTGCACGCTATATATCGCACGCCTAGCCGCCTTCAAAGACATTGCGCCGCTGCGGCAAGTGCGTTCAAGACAAGTGCCGATTAAAAGTCGCAGACGTTTATTATCAATCGCCACACGCGCCGTCAGGCACGAGCAACACACTTGACCGCTCGCGGGCGCACTGCCAGTGAATGGCGCACAGAGATGCAGCGCCTACAGCCACATTCGCCGCGTCCCTCCACAAACGCCGCATGTGTCCGCGCAAAGTGCGCCTGGTCCACTGCACGCGCCTCCAAAAAGTGCACAACTCGCATCTCGGCGCGCGCACGCGCCACTGTGCTCGTCCATGGAGTGATGCAGTATGCCCAGAGCGCAAAACGCGCCTCGCGCGTCCGCGTAGCGACCGCCGCCGCTTCCGTGCGCAGAAGCTCGAAAATGTTCTCCAATATGTCGGCCCCGAGCCCCGCCGCGCTACTGTCTACACCGAGCGCCGCGTGCTGTGACATCGCAAACGCCAGCGCGCATGCGTCCAGCGGCAGCACTGCGCACTGCTGCTGGTGCAACAGCTGTACTCCCCAGTACTCCATGGCGTCGGCGCCGCCCGCGCTGCGGCGCATACTCTCCACGCGCTCCTCGAGCTGCTCAGCGCTCTCGTCGACGCTGCCTGGGGTGTTTGCGTGCACCAGGGCCCACACCATTGAGTCGAGTCGAAAACCTCGAACAACGTTGGACATCAGCACTCGTTTCTTCCGCGTACAGCCGCAACGCGGGAAATATTAGTAGGATGTGCCTTCCGAAGTTTAAATTACTCATCTTTTTACATAAAAAAAAATAAAATTCAACCATATATCTCGTTTTTTTTTCGAATG
>Ga0255120_1000566_pt1 | contig 11197 bp, 10 predicted proteins | sample Law_Colum_RepA_8_2_FD_188582 | JGI IMG/M metagenome (GOLD analysis project Ga0255120, IMG submission 188582) | Freshwater microbial communities from St. Lawrence River, New York, United States - Law_Colum_RepA_8h | ecosystem: Environmental > Aquatic > Freshwater > River | place: USA: New York...
GTCGAGCCCGATATACAGCGCATCGCCGCGATGCAAAACATCCTGCAAACTGCTGCTGCGGGTGGATTGAAGCGCGGAAAATTGACAGCGGCGCAAGCCGAACATGCGTCAGAGGGTGTACAGCGTTTGGCGACTGTTCAAGACTTGCCTCGTTTCTTAGACTTGGTGATTGAATCCATTCCCGAGCGTTTGGATTTGAAGACCCGGGTGTTGGCTGAAGTCGCAGCTCGACAGCCTCGGTTGATAGCTTCCAATACCAGCGCCCTGTCCATCAGTGAACTGGCCCAATCGGTCATTGATCCCACTCTTTTTTTGGGCATGCATTTCTTCAACCCGGTGTGGTCATTGCCGATGGTTGAGTTGATACGCGGCGACCAAACCAGCGAAGCTGCTTTGGCCATGGCCCGCGAATTCGCCCAAAGCACAGGAAAAACCACCATCACCGTGCGCGATGTGCCGGGCTTTGCCACCAGCCGCCTGGACCTGATTGCTTCCCTCGAAGCCATGCGGATGTTGGAGGACGGTGTGGCCAGCGCGCAAGACATTGACCATGCCTTGGTCACGGCTTACCGCCATCCCATGGGGCCATTGCGATTGAGCGATATCGTTGGCTTGGATGTTCGCTTGGACATTGCCCGACACCTCAGCCAAGCCTTGGGGCCGCGCTATGAACCTCCCCGCATTTTGGAAGACCTGGTGGCCAAAGGTCATCTAGGTCAAAAAAGCGGGCAAGGTTTTTTCGCATGGCCGCAAAGTCATTAATTTTTTTGTAAAGCATCCACCACATGTCAAATATTTTTGCTTCTACCTTGGTCGACACCGCAGATCACCACCCGATGTTGCGCGATAGCGTGGCCAAGTTGGTGGGCAGTTTCGGCCGCTCTTATTTTCAAGATGTGGTCAAGCGCAATGTCAAACCGGTCGAGCTTTGGAATGCCATGGGCGAGGCCGGTTTTCTGGGCGTTCACATATCTGAAGAGTACGGTGGCGGGGGCAGCGGATTGGCTGACTACAACGTCATCGTCGAAGAGGCTGCCGCGCAAGGTTGCCCCATGTTGTCTTTGGTGATTGGCTCTATTTGTGCGCCCATCATCCAAGCGCATTGCAGTGAAGATTTAAAAAAGGAATGGTTACCAGGCTTAGCCTCAGGCAAGAAACGTATGTCGTTTGCCATCACCGAACCCAATGCTGGAACCAACACCCACAAGGTCACCACCACTGCTCGAAAAAACGGCGATGGTTGGTTGCTCAACGGGACCAAGTACTGGACCTCGGGTGTCGATGAAGCTGACGCCATCATGGTGGTGTGTCGCAGTGATTTGGTGGATGCGCAAGGTCGTCACCAGTTGTCACTGTTCATCATTCCCGCGAATGCACCCGGTATCACCCGCACACCAATTGAAACCGCACTGCATGTGCCAGAAACCTCGTTCACTATGTTTTTTGACAATGTGGAGTTGGGCCCTGAATGTCTGGTGGGTCAAGAAGGTCAGGGCTTGCGCCATGTGTTTGCTGGCTTGAACCCGGAGCGGGTCTGTGCGGCAGCCATCAACAATGGCATTTCGCGTTTCGCCATAGAGAAGGGCGCACAACAAGCCAAAGACCGCTCTGTATGGAGTGTGCCCATCGGTGCACACCAAGGCATTGCCCATCCTCTGGCCAAGGCCTATATCGCGGTGCAACAAGCGCGTTTGATCACGGCGCGCGCAGCGGCTTTGTCAGACGCAGGCTCACCCGATGCGGGTGAAATCGCCAACATGGCCAAGTTCGCGGCCGCAGATGCATCTTTGGAAGCTTTGGACCAAGCGATTCAAATTCATGGTGGCAATGGTCTGGCCATCGAATACGGTTTAGCTGATTTGTGGTTCATCGCGCGTTTGCATAAAACGGCACCCGTGAGCCGCGAAATGATTTTGAACTTCGTATCAACCCACAGCCTAGGATTGCCCAAAAGCTATTGATCCACCACATGTATCAAAGTTACGCCCACATTCTTCGTCAACTTGCCAAAGAGCGGCCAGATGCGTCGGCTTTGACATTTGCCGGGGAAACATGGACCTTTGCGCAATTGAACGCGCGCAGTTCTCAAACAGCCTGTGCCTTGAGAGCGGCGGGTGTCGGCGTGGGCGACCGGGTGGCTTTGCTCACTAAAAACTGTGCCGAATGCTTCGAGCTCATGTTTGCGTGCAACAAAATCGGCGCGATTCTGACGGGCTTGAACTGGCGCTTGGCTCCCGCAGAAATTCAAAGCATAGTTGCTGATGCCATGCCTACAGTCATCATCACCTCACCAGAAGAAGCGCACTTGTTAACACCAACTGCACAGCAACAAACGGGTGTGAGCCAATTGATCACGCTGGGCGAGCCCTACCAACAATGGCGTGTGTCAGCTGGTGACACCGACCCCGGCCATGAAGGCGCGCCTGATGAAGTTGCGTTGTTGCTTTACACGTCAGGTACCACAGGCTTACCCAAAGGTGTGATGCTGACCAACCAAGGCATGTCTTACACGCCTCGCTTAGGGACGCTGTGGGGCATGGGCCCGCAATGCGTTAATTTGGTGGCCATGCCCATGTTTCATATCGGTGGTTGTGGCTACGGCACCAGCGCCATGACTGTGGGTGGCCACACGGTTCTGATGCGCGAAGTCAACACCGCACACATCATTCATTTGATCGCGCAATACCGCGTGACTCACACCTTCTTGGTACCTACCGTGGTACAGGCTTTGTTGGAAGTGCACGGTGTCAAGCAGGCCGATTTCTCCAGTTTCAAATGGTTGATGTATGGCGCAGCCCCTATGGGTGATGTGCTGTTGCGCCGCGCCATGGATACACTGAGTTGTGAATTCATTCAAGCCTATGGCATGACAGAAACCTCGGGAACCGTGGTGCAGTTGCCTCCCGCAGACCACGCGCCCGAAGGACCGCGATCCAAGTTACTCAAATCGGTAGGACGTGCTATTGATTGGGTGCAATTGCGTGTGGTTGACCCGGCTACCGGGCAAGATGTGCCGCATGGTGAAGTGGGTGAGATATGGATTCAATCCGACATGTTGATGCGCGGTTACTGGCGCAAACCAGCGGAAACCGCTGAAACGGTGCAAGCAGGTGGTTGGTTACGCACTGGCGACGCAGCCTTTCAGGATGCTGAGGGCTATATCTATTTGTTTGATCGCTACAAAGATTTGATCATTTCAGGCGGTGAAAATATTTACCCCGCTGAGATAGAAAACGTGCTGCATGGTCATGCAGCTGTTTTGCAAGTGGCAGTCATTGGCATACCTCATGAAAAATGGGGAGAAACTCCACGCGCTGTGGTGGTGTTGCGACCAGATATGAATGCCAGCGAAGCTGATCTCGTGACCTACACGCGTGAGCGTTTGGCGCATTACAAATGTCCCACCTCGGTGGTTTTTGCAGATGCTTTGCCTCGCAATGCATCGGGCAAATTGCTCAAGCGCGAATTGCGTCTGACCCATGGAGCGCAGTTCGCATGAACCAAACACCTAGGCCTGATCCAACCCCGGTTCAATTGTTACGCCGTTGGGTGGTGGACTATTTCAACAGCCATGACCGTTCGGTGGCCCATGAATTCATTTTGCCCACCTATACGTTGGAAATTGGTGACTATGTGTTTGCAGGTCGCGACGAGCAATGGTTGCCTGCCGTAGACCAACAAATGCAAGCCTTTCCAGGCATGGGGATGACGGTGCACCAGATGGTCAGTACACAGGATCGGGTTGCGGTGTATTTCAGCGAACACGGTGCGACGAAGGGCCGCATGGCGGTGTGGTCAGGTGTGGGTATTTACCGCAGCAACGGTCAGCAACTCAGCGGGTGTATTGCTCAAGAAGATTACATGACGCGACAACGTCAACTCAAAAGCGGCATTTGCGATGCAGTTGAAGCACCTGCTGTCAGTCCTTGGGACACGACGCCTTTGGGATCAAACCCTGCGGCCGAAGCCGTGGTGCGTCACTGGCTGACGCAGTCTTGGCCTTTGACTACCCAGTCCGTTCGTTGCGACGATGAACACATCACAGGTATGCCTCTTCATTTCAAGGTGCAGTCTGTTGAGTTCACAGAATTGTTTTCTTCCGGTGACGATGTGGCTTTTCATGCGCGTCAAACAGGTCAGTACCTTGGCGGGTTCGTTGGCATAGAAGCCTCAAACAAAAGTTGGTTGCTCAATGTCAATGGCATCTTGCGGGTGCAAGATGCGCAGGTGACTTCGGGGCGCATCATCCGCGATCGCGGCGGCTTGAAAACACGTTTGCAACAGGATGTGAAACCATGAGCGAGACCGTCACACTTGAACGCGATGGGCATGTATTGGTGATCACTATTTGTCGCCCTGAGATGCGCAACGCCATTGACCGCGCCACCTCCGAGGCCATCGCGCAAGCGATGGATCAACTCGACGGCGACAAGAACTTGACAGTGGGCATCCTCACAGGTGCCGGTGCGCATTTTTGTTCTGGCATGGACTTGAAGGCTTTTTTGCGCGGCGAACGTGTGGAGCTCCCCAACCGCGGCTTGGCTGGCATCATCGAGACACCGCCGCGCAAACCTGTCATCGCCGCCGTCGAAGGTTATGCATTGGCGGGTGGTTTTGAAATAGCGTTGGCTTGCGACTTGATAGTGGCGGCCGACAATGCACAGTTCGGATTGCCAGAAGTCAAGCGCGGCTTGATGGCCGGATCGGGAGGCTTGATGCGTCTGCCCGAGAGAATTCCCCGTCAAATCGCCATGCAATATGCACTCACCGGTGACATGATGTCTGCGGGTGAGGCGCGGCAATGGGGCTTGGTCAATCAACTGACCTCGCCGGGTGAGGCCTTGGCAGCGGCCAAAGTGTTGGCGCACCAAATCGCGGTCAATGCGCCACGCTCTGTGCAAATCAGCAAACAAGTGGTGGCAGAAGCTTCTCACTGGCCAGCGCATGAACGTTGGCAGCGACAAAACGCTTTGCTCGAAACCATTATTCATTCCAAAGATGCGCAAGAAGGTGCCAGAGCCTTCAGCGAAAAACGCCCGCCGGTGTGGACAGGCGAATGATGAAATCAACACACACCACCGCAGACTCAGAATCAATTTCAGGAGACAACATGACTGATCAAACCCACACACCAACCCGTCAATCCCGCACATACAGCAGCTTGATGTTGATCGCCGCTTTTTGCAGCCTCAGTGCTTGGGGCCAAGACGCCCCGAAAGACGGCGTTTACAAAGACCGCATTGACTGGGGAGTGTTGATGGACATGAGCGGTCCCACTTCGGCCTCGCAAGGTATTTGGGTCAATGGCTTTCGCGACTACATGCGCAAAATCAATGAAGCCGGTGGCATCAACGGTCGAAAGATCAATGTCTTGGCAGAAGATAACCGGTTCAATCCTGCCACTGACAAAATTGCTTTTGAAAAGCTGGTGAATCAAACACCAGTAATCGCTATTTCCGGTATGGGCAGCTCTGTGTCACAAGTGGCCTTGGCACCCACCATCAAAGCCGGCAAGGTACCGATCGTGGGCACCTATACCGCCACCAAAGCCTTGTCTGAGCCTGTGACACCCATGGTTTACAACGGCTTTTGCGGCTACAAACAAATGGCGCAAGCAGGTGTGGGTTATCACGTGGACAAAGTCAAACTCAAATCACCCAAAGTCGTGACTTTGGCCATTGAAACCGCCGGAGGCAAGGAATACCACGACTATGTGGCCGAAGCGGTGAGCAAGTTTGGAGGTTCCGCCACGCACTTGACCGTCAAAGTCACCGCGGTTGACATGACTCCCCAAATTTTAGAAATCATGAAAATCAAACCTGACTTCATCACGGTGTATGGCGTTTCAAACACGGCCATTCTCTTGATGAAGGGTTTGTCGCAATACGGTCTGAAAATCCCGACCTTTGGCATCACTTACTTGGGTGCACCTCAGATGTTCCAAAGCATGGGTGGTGAAGCTGCAGCCAATTACAAATTCATCAGTTGTTTCACTCCCGGCGGTGCTGATCAAACCCCGGGAAATAAAGCGTTGTCTCTATACGCAGACACGATTGGTCGCGATGAGATGAAGCAAGACATCAACTATGTGGCAGGTTGGATCACCGGTCAAATGGCCGCTGAAGCTTTGAGCAAATTGGGAAAGAACCCCACGCGAGCTCGTTTGATCGAAAGTCTTTCCAAAGGCTTCAAAGTCGATACCAAAGGCTTGACGGCACCATTCAGTTACTCGCCCACCAACAACTCTGGCCCTGTGGTGTTCAAGTTGTTTGGTTATGACTTTGCTGTCAACAAGTTCAAAGCCTATGGTGAGTTTGCCGATTACGAAAAATACACGCGCTGATCAACAGCGACAACCGGAGGCATCACCATGTTTGAACAAGTCTTTTTCAGCGGCCTGGCCTTGGGCAGCATTTATGGCCTGGTGGCTTTGGGCTTTGCCGTGATTTTCAAAGCCACAGATGTATTCAATTTCGCCCAAGGCATGTTCGTGGTGTGCGGTGCGTATTTTGCTGTCACCGCCATGTCCATCCTGCAACTGCCATTTCCTTTGGCCATCCTGTTCATCGTGGGTGCTGCTGCTTTGTTGGGTGTCTTGATACACATGGTGTTGATCCAACCCTTGTCGGGGCGACCCATGTTGTCGGTCATCATGCTCACGATTGCCTTATCGATTGCGCTGCGCTCGATCATCGAGATGGTTTTTGGTCCCCAAGGCCGCTCTCTCACCACACCGCTGCCTACCGGCGTGCTGATGTTGGGCAGCGTTCGCATCTCTTATTTGCACCTCACCGCAGCCTTGGTCAGCTGGGTTTGCATGGCTGGGTTTGGATTGTTTTTCAAATTCACTTCGGTGGGATTGTTGATGCGCGCCTCGGCTGACAACCATGAAGCTGCGGTTGTCTCAGGGGTGAATGTCAACACCATGAACCGATTGGCTTGGGGCATTGGCTCCACATTGGCTGCAGTGGGTGGTTTGTTTCTGGGTCAATTGCAGATTGCCTCGACCGAGTTGGAAGGTATCGGTTTGTTGGCACTGCCTGCAGTGGTGATTGGCGGCATGCAAAGCATTCCAGGTGCGATTGTGGGGGGCTTGTTGGTGGGCATCATTGAACAAATGGCTTCAACTTACATCTCACCCAAGTCCAGCGACATCGTGATTTACGTGTTGCTGTTGCTCATCCTCATGGTGCGACCTTGGGGTTTGTTTGGGCAACGTGAACTCGGAAGGGTTTGATGCGATGAACAACACCGCTATAACTTCCCACAGACCCAGCACTTGGCTGTGGTTGGTGTTCTGGGCTGCCATCTTGGCTTACTTGCCTGTCTTGTTGACCGAGCGGGCTTTCTTTGGCATCCCATTAACCAATACGCAGTTGTTGAATCTGGGACTGACGCAAATCAATCTCATGCTCATTTCTATGCTGGGCGCGCTGTCCTTGAATTACCTCACAGGCTGCGCAGGACTCATCTCTATTGGTCATGCGGCGTTTTTTGCCACCGGCGCCATGGCCGCTGCGATTTTTGACAATCAACTGGGCTTGCCATTCCCGCTGGTGTTGTTGGCTGCCGCCTTGGCAGGCGCTTTGGCAGGCACCTTGGCGGGTTTGCCATCCTTGCGTGTGCGTGGTTTGTATTTTGTGTTGTCCACTTTGGCTGTGCACTATGTGGTCACTTATGTGTTTTTAGAGTACCAATTCAAGTTCTTTGACGTGGTGGGTATTCCTTATGCCACGCCCCGCATTGGCACTTTTGAAATCAATACACCTGTGCGTTGGTATGCCTTGCTGCTGCCCTTGGTGATAGTGGTGTACTTGGGTTTGAAAGCCAGTTTGAAAAGCCGCGAAGGCCGAGCCATGTTGGCCATGCGTGACCATGAATTGGCAGCCACTGCCATGGGCGTAGATGTACGCATCTTGCGTTTGAAGGCCTTTGGTTTGAGTTCTGCTATTGCTTCTGTCGCAGGTGCTTTATTTGCTTATTACTTGTCCAACGTGACATCTGAAGCCTTCAATATCAACTTTGCAATTCAGTTCATCGCCATGATCATCATCGGCGGAATGGGATCCTTGCCCGGCTCCTTGGTGGGTGCCGCTATTTGGTTGCTGTTGCCCTCCATCATTGCAGGTCTGTCACCTGACGCCAGTTCTGAGAATGCATTTTTAAGCAAACTGCTGGTAGAAAACCGGGCTCAATTGGTGCAATTGATTTTCAGCTTGTTGGTTATCGTGTTCTTGATTTTTGCCCCGGGTGGCGTGGCTGGTTTGAGCACCAGTTTGAAAAACCGCTGGACGGCATGGAGGAACACACCATGAGCGTTGTGCTGGATATTCAACACCTGAGTGTGGCTTACAACCGCAAGGGCTTGGCATTGGAAGACGTCAGCTTGCAAGTGCCGCAAGGCGGTATCGTTGCCTTACTGGGAGCCAACGGTGCAGGCAAATCCACATTGATTCGCGCGGTCACCGGTTTGCTGGATCTGCATCACGGACAAATCACCGGCGGCCAAGTCCGTATGTTGGGGCAGCTTGTCTCCGGCATGCCAGCGCACCGTTTGGTGCGCATGGGCATGGGGCAAGTCCCCGAAGGTCGTTTGGTGTTCAAACACCTTAGCGTGGAAGACAACCTGTTGGTGGGTGCCGCCGTGTTGCCACGTGCCCAAGTAAAAGATGGACTGGATGCGGTTTACCAATTGTTCCCTCGCTTACTGGAGCGACGCAACCAGGCCGCAGGCTGGATGTCGGGAGGCGAACAACAAATGCTGGCCTTGGGTCGCGCCATGATTGCCAAACCCAAGCTCTTGCTGGTTGATGAATTGTCTTTGGGTCTGGCGCCTCTCATCGTGATTGAGATTTACAAACAATTGCGCGTGATTGGCGAAACGATGGGAACCGCGATGTTGATCGTCGAGCAAAACGCCCATTTGGCTTTGTCATTTGCACAATCGGCTTATTTGCTTCAACAAGGTCGGGTCGTTTTATCTGGCACTGCGCAAGAGATGTCGGCCAGTCCCGAAATGAAAGCTTCTTATTTGGGTGAAGCTAAAGCAGGGAAGGGGGCCGCATGAGCAAGTCCATGTTGACTGTCTCTCATCTGGTCATGCGCTTTGGCGGTATCACTGCGCTGAATGATGTGTCGTTTTCATTGGCGCAAGGAGACATCACCGCTTTGATCGGCCCCAATGGCGCAGGCAAAACCACCTTGTTCAATTGCATGACCGGTATGTACACCCCCACCTCTGGTCAGGTGCATTTCAAAAGCAAAGACATCACAGGTTTGCCTGCCCACCAAATTGCTCGCAGTGGCATGGCGCGTACGTTTCAAAACTTGGCTTTGTTCGGTGGCCTGACGGTGCTGGAAAACCTGATGACAGGGGCTTACCTGAAAGGTTCATCCGGATTGCTTCAAGGTGTTTTCACCACACCCCAAGCGCGCAAAGAAGAACGAGCGGCTCAAACGGCTGCGATGGAGATGCTCTCGTTCTTGGGCATGGAAGACATTGCGCAATCGCTGCCCTCCGAACTGAGCTATGGCCGACAAAAACAAGTCGAGTTTGCCCGCGCCCTCATGCAAAAGTCTGAGTTGGTTTTGCTAGATGAGCCCATGGCAGGGATGAGCACCACAGAGAAGGCAGCCATGTCGGCTTTGATTCAAAAAGTACGTCAATCCATGGGCATCAGTTTCTTGATCGTGGAACACGATATTCCGGTGGTGATGGATTTGTCAGACAAGATAGTGGTGCTCGACTTTGGGCAAAAAATTGCCGAAGGACAAGCTCAAGACATACAAAACGACCCCGCTGTGATCGCTGCCTACTTAGGCAACGGTCATTGAAATTTCAAAACTACATTGGAGCAGTCCCCATGAGAGAAGCCGTCATCGTATCTACCGCACGCACTGGCATTGGCCGTGCATTCAAAGGTTCATTGAACCACACCAAATCCCCGAGCATGCTTGGTCACGTGATTGCCCAAGCCGTGCAACGCGCGGGCATCGAGGGTGCAGAAGTTGAAGATGTGGTCATGGGCACGGTGTTGACCAGTGGCACCGCCGGCATGAATCTGGCACGCAACGCCGCTTTGGCCGCAGGCTTGCCGGTGACGGCAGCCGGTCAAACCATGGACCGCCAATGTGCTTCTGGCTTGATGGCCATTGCCACAGCCGCCAAACAAGTCATGGTCGATGGCATGGATGTGGTGGTTGCTGGTGGCCAAGAAAACATCACGGCTGAGCAAAAAGCCTACTTTGAAAGCGCCATGGCCAGCAAAGACGCGCAACTTGAAAAGCGTGTTCCCCATGTCTACATGCCCATGTTGATGACCGCCGAGTTTGTGGCGAAAAAATACGGCATCAGCCGCGAGGCGCAAGACTTGTATGCCCTGCAATCTCAGCAACGCACTGCGCAAGCCCAACAAGCGGGTCGTTTCAACCAAGAAATCGTGTCCTTTGCCACTCAAATGGCGGTTGCCGATAAAGCAACCGGTGCCATCAGTTTGAAAGACGTGGTGCTGGACAAAGACGAGAGCAACCGGCCCGACACGGTGTTGGAAGGTTTGACGTCTTTGAAACCGGTGATTGAGCAGGTAACGCCAGTCAGTTGTCTGACGGTGCCAGTGCCTGCGTAGTGATGGAAGCGGGTCTGGCCCAGCGCCGTGGTCTGCAGCCTTTGGGCATTTACCGAGGCATGACAGTGGCTGGATGTGCGCCTGAAGAAATGGGTATTGGCCCCATGTATGCAGTGCCTAAATTGCTCAAGCTGCACGGACTGAAGGTGGACGATATCGGCTTGTGGGAATTGAACGAAGCGTTTGCATGCCAAGCCATTTACTGTCGCGACCAGCTTGGCATTAACCCGGACATATACAACGTCAACGGTGGCAGCATCGCCGTTGGTCACCCTTACGGCATGACCGGTTCACGTTTGGTCGGCCATGCGCTGATTGAAGGTAAACGCCGTGGTGTCAAGTATGTGGTGGTGACCATGTGTGTGGGCGGCGGCATGGGCGCAGCCGGTTTGTTTGAAATAGCGCATTGAGTCACTAAACCTTTATCTAAAGCACATATGCACTTTGATCAATATCAAACGATTAAATTTGACAGACGAGGAAAAGTCTTGCAGGTGACTTTGAATCGTCCCGATAAATTGAATGCTGTGGATGAGCAAATGCATGGGGAGTTGGCCTGTGCGTTTTCTGAT
>Ga0255120_1000572_pt1 | contig 11158 bp, 10 predicted proteins | sample Law_Colum_RepA_8_2_FD_188582 | JGI IMG/M metagenome (GOLD analysis project Ga0255120, IMG submission 188582) | Freshwater microbial communities from St. Lawrence River, New York, United States - Law_Colum_RepA_8h | ecosystem: Environmental > Aquatic > Freshwater > River | place: USA: New York...
CGACAATACGCTGTACTGGCAATGGCTCCATGATCACGCCGGTAGAAAACGGCAGTATGTGTTGCGGCTGTACGCCGAGTTCATTGGCCAATGCACTGCACACGGCAAACGCATGGTTCAAGCCATCTTGACCGGTACCGGCGTTGGCCACACCGGTGTTGATCACCAGCGCACGAATGCCCACGCCCGCCGCCAAATGTTGTTTGCACAATTGCACTGGGGCGGCACAAAAACGGTTTTGCGTGAACACAGCGCCGACCGAGGCACCTTCGTCCAAGGTGATCACGGTCAAGTCTTTGCGGTTGGCCTTACGCACACCAGCTTCGGTCACTCCAATTTGTAATCCGGCAATGGCATGCAATTCTTCGGGTCGGGCGACTTGGAGATGAACAGCCATGGTTTAGGCCAACTTGCCGTGGCAGTGCTTGTACTTCTTGCCACTGCCACAAGGACAGGGTTCGTTGCGACCCACCACAGGCACATTGCCGGTCTGCGTTGCCGTGTCGGCGGCAAACAGTTGGGCTTGGCCCGTTTCATCAGGTGCTGAATAGGTGAGATTGGTGACCGTCTCAGCACGTTGCTCAATGGCTTGTGCGGCTTGCTCTATCTGCTCGGCCTTTTCGATTTGTACCGTCATCAAAATTCGGGTGACTTCGTTTTTAACCATGTCCAACAATTGACCGAACAACTCAAACGCCTCGCGTTTGTATTCCTGCTTGGGTTGCTTTTGCGCATAGCCTCGCAAATGGATGCCTTGGCGCAAATAGTCGAGTGACGACAAATGTTCACGCCAATGGCTGTCGATGTTTTGCAGCAAAACCGCACGCATGAACGGGGTGAATTGGTCAGCGCCGACAGCTTCCAATTTTTTCTCAAAGGCGGCGTGGGCAGCTTCAACCACCATCACCAACAGGTCTTCATCGGTGATTGCCTGCGCCTGTTCGACATGGCTGGTCAAAGGTAACTCTATGTGCCAGTCGTTGCGCAATACATTTTGCAAGCCAGCGATATCCCATTGCTCTTCCACGGATTCAGGCGGCACAAATTGGCGCACCAAGTCTTGGAAGCAACCTTCACGCAAGTTGGCAATTTGTGCTGTCAGATTTGAAGCGTCCAAAATATCGTTGCGCTGCTGGTAAATGACTTTACGTTGGTCATTAGACACATCGTCGTATTCCAACAATTGTTTGCGAATATCAAAATTGCGGGCTTCCACTTTGCGCTGCGCGCTTTCAATACTGCGGGTCACCATGCCTGCTTCGATGGCTTCGCCTTCTGGCATTTTCAAACGGTCCATGATGGCTTTGACACGTTCGCCTGCAAAAATCCGCATCAACGAATCGTCCAAGCTCAGGTAAAAACGCGAAGAGCCCGGATCGCCTTGGCGGCCAGAGCGACCGCGCAACTGGTTGTCGATGCGTCGTGATTCATGTCGTTCGGTCGCAATGATGCGCAATCCGCCTGTGGCTTTCACCCGTTCATGTTCAATCGCCCACGCATCGCGCAATTGTTGAGCTTTGGTGGTTTTTTCAGCCTCGCTCAGACTTTCGTCTGCCATCAATTTTTCAACCGTTTTTTCAACATTGCCGCCCAGCACAATATCAGTGCCGCGACCGGCCATATTGGTGGCAATGGTGATAGCGGCAGGTGCACCCGCTTGCGCCACGATGTCGGCTTCACTGGCATGCTGCTTGGCATTGAGGACTTGGTGTTTGAGGCCAGCAGCTTGCAACATGCCGGCGAGCAACTCTGACAACTCGATAGAGGTGGTACCCACCAACACCGGTTGGCCTCGGCCATGGCATTCTTTGATGTCGTCAATCGCTGCTTGGTATTTTTCTTGGGTGGTTTTGTAGACGCGGTCGAGTTGGTCTTCGCGCCGACTGGGTTTGTTGGGCGGAATGATGACGGTTTCTAAACCATAAATCTCTTGGAATTCATAGGCCTCGGTGTCAGCCGTTCCCGTCATACCGCTCAATTTTTCGTAGAGACGGAAATAGTTTTGAAACGTGATGGACGCCATGGTCTGGTTTTCAGCCTGAATCGGCACACCTTCTTTGGCTTCAACCGCTTGGTGCAAACCATCGCTCCAGCGACGGCCTGACATCAAGCGACCAGTGAATTCATCAACAATGATGATTTCTCCGCCTTGGTTCACATAGTGCTGGTCTAGGTGATAGAGGTGCTGGGCACGCAAAGCCGCATACAAATGGTGCACCAAGCCAATGTGTGAAGGGTCATACAAAGAAGATCCCGCAGGAAGCAAACCCATGTCTGACAGAATTTTTTCAGCCTTCTCATGGCCGAGTTCGGTCAAATAAACTTGGTGTGATTTCTCATCTAACGTGAAATCGCCGGGGGTGATCACGCCTTCGCCAGTGCGTAAATCCATCTCGCCTTCCTGGCGTGTGAGATGCGGCACCACCTTGTTCATGGCCAGATAGGTTTCGGTGTGGTCTTCTGCTTGCCCACTGATGATCAATGGCGTGCGAGCTTCATCAATCAGAATCGAGTCCACTTCATCGACGATGGCGTAGTTGGTTTTGCGCTGCACACGGTCAGCAGTCTCATACACCATGTTGTCGCGCAAATAATCAAATCCGTATTCGTTATTGGTGCCGTAAGTGATGTCACTGCGGTAGGCGTTTTGCTTTTCCTCGCGGGTCAGTTGCGCCAAGTTGATGCCCACACTCAAACCGAGGAAGTTATACAAGCGCCCCATCCACTGCGCATCGCGATTGGCTAAGTAGTCGTTCACCGTGACCACATGCACACCCAAGCCAGCCAAAGCATTGAGATAGACCGCCAGCGTTGCTGTGAGTGTTTTACCTTCCCCGGTTCGCATTTCTGCGATTTTTCCCTGGTGCAAAGCAATACCGCCTAGCATTTGCACATCAAAGTGACGCATCTTCATGATTCGCTTGGAACCTTCGCGCACCACCGCAAATGCTTCAGGAAGCAAGCTGTCTAGGGTCTCGCCTTTTTGATGCCGCAGCTTGAACTCAGTGGTTTTGGCTTTTAATTGTTCATCGCTCAACGACTCTAAGGGGACTTCCAAGGCGTTGATACGCTCGAGTGTTTTGCGATAGGTTTTAAGCAGCCGGTCGTTGCGGCTGCCAAAAATATAGGTCAGTGGATTGAAGGCCATACAAGCGATACGGCCATGGCTTGCCGGATGGCGGGCCATGGACGTTGGTTCCTTTTTCGAAGCTGTTCATTTTACCTGTGTGCAGGTTCATAATTCCCCATGTCCAGACCTACCCCCGCCCCAGGCCAACGCACCAGTGTGATGGATGCCATTGCCCAATCTGACACCCTGTCTGGCATGCTGTCCATGCACCAAACATCCACGGCATATTTGAATGCCTTGAAAACTTTGTTGCCGCCCGATTTATGGGCTCAGGTCAAAGCCGGTCCCATCGATGAAACCAGTTGGTGCTTGCTAACGACCCACAACTCCGCGGCTGCTAAATTGCGCCAGTTCCTGCCAGATATCGGCGCCCATTTACGCAGCAAGGGGCACTCTGTGCAGAACATACGCATCAAAGTGATGTCACGCTGATGGGTTACTGGTTGGGTTGAAACCTGCAACTTTTATTGGCCTCAATGTACATGTGCAAGCGGTCTTCGCTGGACTCGTAAATCTCCCATAACAGCTCGGCGATATTTTGCGTGATGGTCATGAATTCATGGTCACAGTGGTGCTTCAACCGGTTTTCATACCAGGGTTTTTCTTGCCAGCCGTTTTCGCGCAATAAAAACGCATAGTGCGTCATTTCATGCCCCAGTGCCCAGTGCCACATGCCGTTGTTCCAAGCCACCATGCTTTGGGGGTTCAAGCGAATGCGCATCTCAGTTTTCGGCGCATACTGGCTGGGAAATTCAAACATCAAACGCACATTTTTGGGCAGCGATTCATCCACCACGATAGGTGGAATGGCCAAATCCGCAGGGGCCTGTGTTTTGCTTTTGATGAAGTTCCACATGCGCGACACTGTCTGCGCCTCAAGCATGCCATCCGTGGATTTGAGCAAATCTTGGGCACGTGCGTGCTGGCATGCACTCATCGCACAGATTGCCAAAACCATCATTTGCAACACATACCGAGAAAAAACCATGTCAGCCATTTGATACCTAATAGTCGTTTGCTGGATTATTTCAATTTGCCATGCTCGGTGGGGGCCGCCGTGCTTTGACCCTGATTTGCATGGCTTTTTGGGCGCTCTGTTGCACCAACTGCCAGGGGATGCCCCCAAGATAAACGCAATACTAAACCTGACGCACAAAGAAAAAAGCCAGACCTCTTTGGAAGGTGCTGGCTTTTTAAATGGTGCCGATTATCGGATTCGAACTGATGACCTACCGCTTACAAGGCGGTTGCTCTACCAACTGAGCTAAATCGGCTAAATACATATTCTACCCAAGCGCAGACGTTTTTACTTGATCCGCTTGAGTTGTGGACGACTGCTTGTGGTGCCGCTGGGAACTGTCGGCGTTTGGTTAGCTGTGTCAGAGGAATTGAGCTTGTCAGGGACCGCTTGCGCAGCGACTGGTGCAGGAAAAGCCATGCCTTGTCCGTTTTCACGCGCATAAATAGCCATGACCCTGCCCATAGGCACCACAATGTCTCTGGCTACGCCACCAAACCGGGCTTTGAATTGAATAAATTCGTTGCTGAGCTGCAAGCCGCTGGTCGCATCAAAACTGACATTCAAAACAATTTCACCATTGTTCACGTACTCACGCGGCGCTTGGACACTGTCGTCGACAGAAACTGTTACATAGGCCGTGAAACCATTGTCCGTGCACCACTCGTGCAAGGCCCGAACCAGGTAAGGACGAGTGGAAATTGACGAAGAGTCAGACACCATAGGGGTTACTTGCGCATGACCTTTTCAGACGGCGTCAAGGCTTCAATATAAGCCGGTCTCGAAAAAATACGTTCCGCATACTTCAGCAAAGGGGCGGCGTTTTTCGACAATTCGATGCCGTAGTGGTCAAGACGCCACAGCAAGGGCGCGATAGCCACATCAAGCATGGAGAAGTTGTCTCCCAACATGAACTTATTCTTTAAAAAAACCGGGGCAAGTTGCGTCAATCGATCGCGGATGTGTGCACGCGCTTTTTCAAGTGCTTTTTCATTGGATTTTTGAAGCCGCGACTCGAGTGAAGTGACATGGGTAAACAGTTCTTTTTCGAAATTCAGTAAAAACAAACGCACGCGTGCACGGTCTACTGGATCACCAGGCATAAGTTGTGGGTGCGGAAAACGCTCATCAATATATTCATTGATGATGTTTGACTCATACAAAATCAAGTCTCGTTCGACCAAAATGGGAACCTGGCCATAAGGATTCATCACATTGATGTCCTCAGGCTTGTTGTAAAGGTCTACATCACGTATCTCAAAATCCATTCCTTTTTCAAACAGCACGAAACGGCAACGGTGGGAAAAAGGACAAACTGTCCCAGAGTACAAGACCATCATGCGCGTGGCTCCTGAAAATAAAAAGTGTAACGGGCCAGGGCAGGCCCGTTGTAAAAACCCGCTAAAGCGGGTTGAGGTGTTTCGCGATTAGCGAATGTCTTTCCAAAAAGCGGCATTCAAACGCCAAGCAATGAACATGAATATCAGCAGGAATATCATCACCCATACGCCAACTTGGACGCGCAAGCTTTGTGTGGGATCAGACATCCACTGCATGTAGCTGACCAAATCGCCAACCGCTGCATCGTACTCTGCGGGGCTGAGTTTGCCGGCAGATACCTGTTGCCAGCCTTTGAACACCTGGGTTTCATGGCCGTGAGATGCCACCTTGTCGAACAGCGGTTTGCGCTCGCCTTGCAATTCCCACAGCACATGCGGCATGCCGACATTGGGGAAGGCGAGGTTGTTCCAACCAGTGGCCTTGCTTGGGTCTCTGTAATAACTGCGCAAATAAGTGTAGATGTAATCCGCGCCAGTGCCACCGTGGCCCGAGCGTGAACGGGCGATGACCGTCAGATCAGGTGGGTTGCCACCGAACCAGTCCTTGGCTTGCTTCGGATCCATGGTGATTTTCATGGTCTCACCCACCTTGTCGGTGGTGAACAGCAAGTTGTCTTTGATCTGCTGCTCCGTCAAACCGATGTCGGTCAAGCGGTTAAAGCGCATATAGGCCGCGGCATGGCAGTTCAAGCAATAGTTGACAAACAATTTAGCGCCGTTTTGCAAAGCCCCCAGATCATTGATTTTGTTGGGCGCTTTGTCCCAAGGAATAGTGTCTGTGGCGGCAAAAGCAGACCAACTGGTAAACACGCTGATCAGCAGGCTGAGAATGATTTTTTTCATGGTTGTTTGCTCCAGCCGTTTCTCAATGTGCGACAAAGTTGACGCGCTCAGGCAATGACTTGGTTTCACCCAAGCGACTCCACCATGGCATCAGCAAGAAAAAGCCGAAATAAAACAATGTGCCGACTTGAGAAATTCGCTCATTGATCAGGGAAGGCGGCTTGATACCTAAATACCCAAGCACGATAAAGTTGATCACAAATACCGCATAAACGTATGAATGCCATGTGGGTTTAAAGCGTATGGATTTGACCTCGCAATGGTCCAGCCATGGCAAGAAGAAAAGAATAATGACAGCGCCACCCATGACCATCACGCCCCAAAATTTGGCGTCGATAGCAAGCATCAAACCGACCACGACCAATGCACCAGCAACAACCAAAATTTTGAAAGTGTTGCTGATGGCTGCACGGCTTGCACCAAGATATGCCGCAGCAATCACGCAGACGATAAGCGCATACATCATCTCGCTGGTGATAGCCCGCAACATGGAGTAGTAAGGCGTGAAATACCAGACCGGCGCGATATGCAGTGGCGTTTTCAAGGGGTCTGCAGGAATGAAGTTGTTGTACTCCAAGAAGTAACCGCCGAACTCTGGGGCAAAAAAGATAATGGCTGAAAACACCAACAAGAAGCCTGTCACGCCCATGATGTCGTGAACGGTGTAATAAGGGTGAAACGGAATGCCGTCCAAAGGTTTGCCGTTGGCATCTTTGGTGGCTTTGATTTCAATGCCATCGGGATTGTTTGAGCCCACTTCATGCAAAGCAATGATGTGCGCGACAACCAAGCCAAGCAACACCAGAGGCACGGCAATCACGTGAAAGGCGAAAAAGCGGTTTAAGGTGGCGTCGCCGACCACATAGTCACCGCGAATCAGCAAAGCCAAGTCCGGTCCGATGAATGGAATCGCAGAGAACAGGTTAACGATCACCTGTGCGCCCCAATAAGACATTTGGCCCCATGGCAGCAAATAGCCCATGAAAGCCTCGCCCATCAAGGCCAAGAAAATGGCGCAACCGAATAACCAAACGAGTTCACGAGGCTTGCGGTATGAACCATAAATCAGGCCACGGAACATGTGCATATAGACCACAACGAAGAAAGCAGAAGCGCCGGTGGAATGCATGTAGCGAATCAACCAACCCCAGGGTACATCGCGCATGATGTATTCAACCGAAGCGAAAGCCGTGGCTGCGTCTGGCTTGTAATGCATCACCAGAAAAATACCGGTGACGATTTGTATCACCAATACCAGCATGGACAGCACGCCAAAGAAATACAAGAAATTGAAGTTTTTGGGCGCGTAATATTCGCTCAAATGTTCTTTGTAAAGCTTGGACAATGGAAATCGGTTGTCCACCCAATTCAGCGCTTTATCCGCCAATGGGGCGTTCGGGGAAATTTCTTTGAATTCAGCCATGGTGTTCGCCTTTAAGCCTTTTTGTCTTCGCCAATCAGTAAACGACTGTCTGAAAGATACATGTGGGGAGGAACTTCGAGGTTATCTGGAGCCGGTTTGTTTTTGTAAACACGGCCGGCCATGTCAAACGTGGAACCATGGCACGGGCAAAAAAATCCACCTTGCCAGTCGTCAGGTAAAGATGGCTGAGGGCCCATTTCGAATTTATCGCTGGGTGAACAACCCAAATGAGAGCAAATGCCCACACCGACAAAAAATTCCGGCTTGATGGACCGCATTTGGTTGCGAGCATAAGCAGGTGTCAATTCATCAGGATTGCGCATGGACTCCGGGTCGGCCAACTGGGCTTCGACTTTTTTCAAGGCGTCGAGTTGCTCGGGTGTGCGTCGGACGATCCACACTGGTTTGCCTCGCCATTCCACGGTGAGTTTTTCTCCGGGTTTGATGGCGGAAATATCTACCTCAACCGCGGCTCCGGCGGCTTTGGCGCGCTCGGACGGACTGAATGTGCGGACGAAGGGGACAGCAACCGCTGCTCCCCCAGCAACACCTGCGCAACCAGTGGCGATGAGCCAAGTGCGTTTACCGGTGTCTATAGTGGTGTCACTCATGTAAGACCTCTGAATTTCATTGTGATCATCGAAAACCCTCAATTCTAACCGAGCGGCTTAGGTGAAAACCAGAGGTCTGGTCAGAAAGGGTTTTGTCACACCCTCTTGGGGTCGCCTCAAATGACGAATTTAGTATTCACAAGAGCGGTAATAAGCCATTCACATCAATTGGCATTCGCTGCGGCAACGGCTGCAAGCAAACTGGCGGGGTCTGCCAAGCCTTTGCCCGCAATATCAAATGCCGTGCCGTGGTCCGGACTGGTTCGGATAAATGGCAAACCCAATGTTTGGTTGACGCCATGTGCCAAACCTTGCAACTTCACCGGGATCAGCCCTTGGTCGTGGTACATGGCAAGCACCACATCTGGCGATGTCGTGGCACCCATTTGCAAGGCTTGCATGAACACGGTATCGGGCGGAAACGGGCCGCTGACATCCATACCTTGCGCTTTGGCGGCGGCCACAGCTGGAGAAATCTCAAGAATTTCCTCTTGCCCGAACAAACCTTCCTCGCCGGCATGTGGGTTCAAGCCAGCCACCCAAATAGTTGGCCGATAACCATACAACTTCAGCCAACTGTGGTCTGTGACTTGCAAGGTTTTCAACACATTGGCCGCAGTGACCGCTTCAATCGCTTGGCGCAGCGACACATGAATGCTCACCAACACCACCCGTAATCCTGGCCGACTGAGCATCATCCGCACAGGCATGTCGGCCACTGACACGCCTAAATGGGCGGCGGCAAGCGTCTGCAACATTTCGGTGTGGCCTGGAAAATCGATAGCCGCCAGCGACAAGGCTTTTTTGTGCAGAGGAGCGGTCACAATGGCCCTCGCCCGGCCCGCTAACGCCTCACTTGCAGCAAAGCGCACCGCATCCGCCGCCATTTTTCCAGCGGCAGCGCTCACTTCTCCGATGGAGATCGGGGCGTCGGGCGTGACATTGCATACAGGGATCTGACCAGCTTGCAGGCCCAAGGCGTCATGGAGCGCAAAAACTTCCACACATTGAATATGCGCAGGCAAATGCTTGGCCAATGCTTGTCTGTGCTGTTGCATGAGCGCCAGATTGCCCAATACGCAACAGCCCTGCATCAGCTCTGCATGGTTGGCAAATGCCTTGAGAATGATTTCGGGCCCGATGCCTGCCGGGTCACCCATGGTCAGCGCAATCGGCAAATGGTGATTTGGCAAAGCCATGGCGTGTCTGGGCTCAGGCCGGGTTGTGTATGTCGATGAATTCGTGCGCAATGCCGAAATGCTCACTGACATGCGCGGCCAGTGCAGGCGCACCATAGCGCTCGGTGGCGTGGTGCCCACACGCAAAAAATGCAACGCCGGTTTCATGGGCCAGATGCGCTTGGGGCTCTGAAATTTCTCCAGTGACATACGCATCAGCGCCCGCCGCAATGGCGCTTTCAAACCACGATTGGGCACCCCCTGTACACCACGCAATTCTCTTGATGACTCGCTTGGGATCAGGCACCACAGCAACTGGTGTGGTGCCCAATTTGGCGGCCAATTCCTGAGTGAAGGTCAACGTATCTAGGTCGCCTTGCACGGCATGACCGACCATTCCAAGCGCTTGTTCTCCAAACCTGTCTGTTGCCTGCCAACCCATGAGCGCGCCTAATTGCGCGTTATTTCCCCATTGTGCGTGGGCGTCCAGTGGCAAGTGGTAGGCCAGCAAATTGATGTCATGCGCCAGCAGCAAAGCCAACCGCTGTTTAAGCCATCCGGTCACGCTGCCGTCGTGACCGCGCCAGAAAAGTCCATGGTGAACGAGCAAAGTATCCGCATTTTTCGCAATGGCGGCTTCAATCAAAGCGCGACTGGCGGTCACGCCTGAAATAATTTTTTTTATCTCCGAGCGCCCTTCAACCTGCAGGCCATTCGGGCAATAGTCTTTGAACAATTGCGGTTGCAACAATTGGTTGCAATAAGTCAGTATGTCATTGCGATTGGCCATGTCAACGCGGTACCGATTTGACGCGCGGGCGTTGTGCCGGGGTAACGGCGAACTCTAATTCTTGGTTGTTACGCAAAAACTTGAGCCGTGCCGGGCGTCCCGGTTTCAGGGCAGACACCTTGGCGAGCAACTCCGCCACGGTTTGAATGGGCTGACCCTCTACGGCCAGTAACACATCGCCCGGCACCACACCGGCGCGAGCGGCCGGGCCGGATTGCAACACGCCCGTGATGATGACACCGTTGCTACGTTGCACATTGAACGTCTTGGCCAAGTCGGCGGTCAGTTCAGTGGGTTCGACACCAATCCATCCGCGCACCACTTGCCCATCCTTGACGATACCCTCTAACACTTGACGGGCAGTGCTGACAGGAATGGCAAAGCCTATGCCCAAACTGCCACCAGAGCGCGAATAAATCGCTGTGTTGATGCCGAGCAAATTGCCTTGAACATCTACCAGCGCACCTCCCGAATTGCCCGGATTGATGGCAGCATCGGTTTGAATGAAATTCTCAAACGTATTGATGCCCAATTGGCTGCGCCCGAGCGCAGACACAATGCCGCTGGTCACCGTTTGACCCACGCCAAAAGGATTGCCAATGGCCAGCACAATGTCACCCACTTGCAACTGCTCTGAGCTGCTCATGACCATCACAGGCAAGTTATCGAGCTTGATCTTGAGAACCGCTAGATCTGTATCAGGGTCGGTGCCCACCAAACGCGCTTGTGTACGCCGGCCATCATTCAAAACCACGGTGATTTCATCGGCAGTCTCCACCACGTGGTTGTTGGTCAGTATGTAACCATCCGCGCTGACGATAACTC
>Ga0255120_1000576_pt1 | contig 11103 bp, 8 predicted proteins | sample Law_Colum_RepA_8_2_FD_188582 | JGI IMG/M metagenome (GOLD analysis project Ga0255120, IMG submission 188582) | Freshwater microbial communities from St. Lawrence River, New York, United States - Law_Colum_RepA_8h | ecosystem: Environmental > Aquatic > Freshwater > River | place: USA: New York...
TCTCCGCTCGTCGTGGATGACATGATTGTGTGTGGAGCAAATCAGCGCCCGACGTTTGCGATTCGAATTAAGTCCGCTGGCGGGAAAATGGTTACGGAAAAGGTCTGGGAGACCCGTGATGTCACGATGTCGACATCTAGCCCAATCCTCATCGGTGATCGAATCATTGCTGTCAATGAAAAGCGTCGCGGCCAGCTTACCGTTATGGAAAAGACAACGGGCAAGGTCATTTGGATGTGTGATGGCAATAAGGGCGAAAGCGTAACTGTCTACGCAATGGGCCAGTACGTTGCTGCATTCAGCGCGGATGGCATGATGCACGTGTACAAGCCGAGTGCCGCTGGCCTCGATGTTGTAGCAGTCCATCAGGTTGCTGACAGCCAAGTCTGGGCAAGCCCGGCTGTGTTCGGCAATCAGGTTTTGGTCAAAGGTGCTGAACAGCTGAATCTCTGGGAGATTCCAGCCTAACCGGCAAACCGTCGTAAGGTATGGCTGTCTCTATGCAGGTTCGAATGCGTAGAGATAGCCATCATCTGAGCCGACGTAAATCCGACCATCATGGATGAGCGGACTGCACATCACGGCGCGGCCGATGGTGTACTTCCAAATCAGTTTTCCGGTGGCGAAGTCCAAAATCAGCAACGTGCCATCTTCTGACCCGACGACGACTTTGTTGTCGCAGAGGGTAGCACTTGCATCCACTTTGCCACGGGTTTTGTAGACCCACTTACGTTTCCCGGTCGCCTGCTCGAGGCAGTGCACCTGACGATCCCGGCCTCCAATAACGACGAAGCCCTGGTCAATCGCAGGACTGGCGAAGTACGGGAATCCTTTGTCCCTGAATGTCCAGATGATTTTCCCAGCCTTGATGTCAACGCAAATCACCGCATTACCGTAGTGACCAAGGTAAGCCCGGTCGCCATCGACGGTAGCTGTTCCTGCGATGTAATCCCCGATTTCGATTTGTGAGTGCTTTTTTCCGTTCGCTATATCGATGACATGCAAAATGCCATCGCAGCCACCAAAAATCGCTACATTCCCGGAAACAACAGGCATCCCGTTGACATAGTTGTCTGTCTCATAGGTCCAGACGCCACGGCCGCTGCGGACATCCACACAGTGCACTCGGTTGTCATAGCTGCCAACCATCGCCCATTGGCGACGGCCATCCGGGCTTGAGATCACGTTCGCGGTGCCGAGAATCTTATCTTCTGTCCGATAGGCCCAGCGCGGCGCACCGGTTGGGATGTGGATTCCGTACAGGCGGCCATCGGATGACCCGATGACGGCAAGGTCTCCAATGATGCGAGGGGATGCTTCAACAGGGCCTTTTGTGGCACAGCCCCAGAGACGCTTTCCTGTAGAGACATCCAGGCAGTAGACATTCTTGTCTTCACTGCCCACGAGGATGCGATTGCCAGCTACGGTTGGCTGCCCCGTAACTGCATTGCCAGTCTTAAACTTCCAGCGCAGCTTGAAACGCGTTGCGAGAGGACCATCCACGACACGGCGTGAGAGGGCTGAGGATGCATTGACTGTCTGCATGGCTACTTTCTGGACGGACTCGCGACACAAATCATCCGCTTACTGGTACGGATAAACAGCTGGTTACCAGCAATGGCGACACTCGAGCGGACTTCTGAACCTTCATCATCCACGCGGTTTTCCGCAAGGAGTTTACCGGTCTGAATGTCATAGACAAGCACGATGCCGCCGACATTCGTTGTGTAAAGCTTGCCATCCGCGATGGTAGGCGATCCCCAGCACATATTGAAGCCCGGCGTATCCGTGGACCAGACAATCTTGCCCGTCTTTGCCTCGACACACGAAACCGATTTCCGGACATCGGAGACGATAAAGAACTTTCCATCGTGGAATGCGGGTGTTGCGACATCCGATGTCAAATTCGACCGGTCATCCGACTTCCACAGCAGGCCACCTGCACTGATATCACCTTGCTTATCCGTTGGACAGGCGTAGACAGGCGCCTTCTTTGGCGCACAGACGAGGACGACGCCATCACCAGCGACCGGGCTTGGAACAAGTCTCCACCAGAGCTCACGGTGCCCTGGGTTCCACGTTCCCCAGCGCCAGAGTTCCTTGCCGTTCTTGGGGTCATGGCCACTGAGGTAGTCACCACCTGCCACCAGAAGCTGGTCCTTACCGCCGCTTGAGTACGGCATCGGGGTTCCGTAGGACTCACGGCTCTCATTGGATGCTTCGCTTGGACGGGATGCCTTCCAGAGTTCCTGACCCGTCTTTGGATCCATGGCTAAGAGGTAGGACTCTCCGCCATCCTTGCCGCGACGACCCACAATCTTGTCCCGTTGGAGAATCTGAAGGTATAGAACACCTTTGTACAACAGCGGACTCGAACTAAAGGTCCACATGAAGTTGAAGTCATGCGATTCCTTCTGAATATTGCGTGTCCAGACCTTGCGGCCATCCACGGTATAGCAGCCAAGGTCCCCATTTCCGAAGAAGAACCAGACATGCTTGCCATCGGTGGTTGGGGATGGCGCGGCGTAAATGCTTCGCTCATCCAGCTGGGTGACAGATCCTTCATTTCCAGAACGATGTCCGGTGCCAAGATTATCGGCCCAGAGGACTTTTCCTGTCTTCCTGTCGAGGGCGACAACCTGCAGTGCACCCTGTTTGACATTCGCTACTGTTGTAAAGACGTACTTGCCATGGACAATTGGGGTTGCATGCGATGGTCCCATGAGGTCAGCTGACCACTCCACAGCTGTGAATTTGGTCGGAAGGTTTGTCGCAACGGTGGCACCGTTATGAAGCGGACCCCGCCAGTTCGACCAATCATTTCCCTTGTTGGTCTGCGGCACAGATGCTGGGTTCGTATGGCGGCTTGGTTTATGGAAAAACATCATCATCGATATCCTAAATCCTATTCACTGGGGCATCATAGCACGGAGTCGGGACTGCATGTCTGGTTCGCATCCAGTGCAAAACACCAGAGGTGCAGAGCTATTTACAGCACGTTTTTATAAAGCTCGATGCAGCGTTCAATGGTCATCGGAACGGGATTATGGCCGCAGGTCCACTGCTCCATAGCGAGTGCTGCCAGTTCTGGGATGGGAGCATCAACGATGCCGAGCTCTGCCAGCGAACCAGCAAGTCCCAGGTTCTGCACGAGTGACTTAACGGCGACCGCGAGCGTTCCTGGTTCCATCTCGCACCGGAGCTCTATAGACGAAAAGATTTGTGCCGAGCGCGAATCACTTTCGTTGAGTTTGATAACCCCTGGAAGCATTAGAGATACTGCCTGACCATGCACAACTCTATAGCGGGCTGTGAGTGGGTTACCGCAGCCGTGTGCCGCGCCGAGCATACTCGCTTCGATTGCCATCCCGGCAAGCGTCGCGCCCGCATGCAGCTGTAGACAGGCTGGAGATGTGAGTATCGCATCCTGAGATGCAAGTTCCACCAGCGCTGGCCAAATGAGTGCAAAGGCATCCATGGCCGCCGCGGTGCTGTCATCTGTTGCCGTCCGTGTAACCGCTGATTCCAGTGCATGGCTAAGGGCATCGATCCCTGCGAGGACCATCACAGTCCGTGGACACGATGCCAGTAATGACACATCGAGGATTGCCTCTGTTGGGGCAAGGCGTTTGTGTCCGATAGCCATTTTTCGATGCGTTTTGTCATCGCTGATGAGCGCGTGACTTTGCACTTCTGATCCGGTTCCAGCCGTCGCCGGGTACACATAGAGATGCGGGGCATCTACCGGGTCGTGCCTGTGAACGGGCCACCAGTCCTTGGGGACACCGCCACCAAAGGCAAGAAGGAGTGCCATTTTTGCGGTGTCGATTGTGCTGCCACCACCGATTGCCACGACGCAATCCGCATTCAGTGGCGCAAAGAATGCCGCGGCCGCAATGACATCCGCCTCGCAGGGATTCTCATGGATGTCGGTAAACACGCCACGCACTGCACCCGTCGAAAGCGCATCAAGCGCATGTGTCACATATGCTGTGGTTATCAGGTTTGGATCGACAAACAACGCGATACTGCTATGGCCGGAAGTAACGGAGCGCAGGGATGACTTTAGTTCTCCGTGCGCTTCCGTTACCGCTGTGACAATCTCAAGGGCAGCTCTGTGGCGAGCTAGGATGCCAGTTAGTTCGCTGGCTGGTGTTGCCACTGGATACTCCTCCGGCGATACAGGAACTCGAACAGGTTTCCTTCGTGGGGTTGATTCCACTCGACATGACTCGTCGGTAAAACACCAACATTCAGGCGATCAATATGTGGACAGGCCATGATTTCCTGAAGAAATGCATCATCGTTGGTGATGGCCGTCACGATAAGGCTTTGCCCCATCTTTTCCAACATTTCGCTCTGTGGAGTCTCGATGACCTGAGCGAATGGGAACATGTACTCTTTTCCAGCCATCGGGTGATCCCATGATGAACAGAAGAGAATCGTTGGATGGAGGTAGGTACAGCCATCCTGCTCAACCTTACGCGGGCCATCATGCTTATCCGCCGAACAGTCAACCACTCCGGCAGTCTGGAGTCCGGCATCGATGGCAGCATCCATCATTTCAGCCATGCGCGGATTCGCAAATCCACTGAGGATTGCATCCGGATCCTTGGGTCCCCGTGGGAAGACCTCAGCTACCTTTATTGCGATGGCTTCGGCGATCTCACGGCCATACTTTGGAACGACCACTGTGGATGCATTGATACACGAGCGTCCACCATTTGCAGAGATCGACGTTGCGATGACATCGATGTATTCTCGCCAGTTCTCAATGCAGTCATTTCCGATGATGATTTTTGACCAGCCTGGGCCATGGACTTCGACTCCAGGGTTGGATGCATACTTCTGCACAGTTCCAACATCCCCGAAGATGAGTGCGCGCGTAGATGCATCCATAACTGCGGCGCTGCCTTCGTGGTCTGTTGGGTAGAAGGAAAAGGCTTCGGCAGGGATGCCAGCGGCGATGAAGGATTGGATAATCCGGAATGGGGTCCACGGTTCTTCGCGACCTGGCTTTAGGACTAGAGGTGTTTTCAGGGCAATACTTGGCATCCAGAGGGAGTTAACGCCTGGTGAGTTACTCGGCAGAACGACGGCAAGAAAGCTTGCCGTGGGGAAGTAGGCGACAGGGATGCCGTTTTGCTGGCCATGGAGCTTGTCCAGCACATTTAGGCTAAGCCCACGGCTCAGTCCAGCGAGAATCGTTTCCATTTCGGTAAAGACCTGATGGAGCTTTGCCATGTTGCGGCGCACGAGGGAGTGTGGAAGTCCGCTGGTCTCCGAGAGCTGGTGGATGTAATCTTCTGGGGTTTGCAACTGGTCGCCCACAGGGAGAGTTGACTCCATAAAATGACGCCCTGCTTCATTGGTCATCGCAACCAGGTCTGTTATAGAGAATCCTGCCAGACAGCTACGGTCAAGGCGGCGAAGATCACGCTTGATGAGCGCTGCATTTGCCTGTGCCACGCGTGCAATGACATCACCGGTGCGAACACTCTTTAGTTCGACATGGTCATAGGATGCGTACTCTACACCCTTGCGGAGGACAGGAATGGTTGGAATGGACATAACGTTGTTCCTTTGATGTCAGGCCAGAACATGGACCTTGGACAGGGTGCGGGCAACCACCTGGCTGCCGAAGACGCTAAGCGATGCATGCGATTCTTCACCCAGAGCCAGAACGGTGGGCGTTCCAGGCTGGGCAGTATCGGTGACACGTATGACTTCACCTTTTCTGGTGATGTTTAGCATCGCATTTTGCATATGGATGGGAGATGCAAATGTGGCATCGGCGATGCGCTCTTGATAAACCGTCGTTCCGGTAGCTGAGTTAACTCGCAGGACGATGCCATTGTCACCCCAGAAAATCGTGTCTTTTCCAATGGTGAGTGGCGTTGGGACGTAGCTTGTTGCACGGTTTAGGGACCACTTCTGTACCGGTGGACCAGATTTAGCAAGTTCGAAACCGATTGCGAGGCGTGAACCCGCGCCGCTCCCCGTTGTGACAATCAACATGTCACCATTTCGGGTGACAGCGCCAACGCAGCGCTGTGTAAAGGGCGATTGTTTGAGCTGCCAGACGAGCTCACCGGTGGCTAGGTCGAGCGCCGTGAGTCCGAAAGCGGTGCTAGGGACGATGACCGTATCTCGTCCACCAATCGATGTCACCAGAGGAGCAGCATAAGGAGCATCCGCAGACATCCGTTTGTGGTGCCACTTCACTTTCCCTGATGCGACATCGATTGCAAAGATTCCACCCATCGCGAAGTCAGGTTCCGCTGCGACGATTGCGGTTGTTCCGACGATGGTTGGAGAGGCTCCGTGACCATGCTGTGTTGGAAACTTACCCAGCTCCATCGACCAGGTCTTCTTTCCGGTCAGGGAGAAGCCAAAGACTTGTATCTCACTTGTGCCGGATGGAGAGAGTGCTACACCGCCCTTAGAACATACAACCGGCGTTGTGCTGGCAAAGGTATTGAACTCGTGGCGGTGATACTGCGAAAATGGTGACTTAACAGTCCACTCAACGGCCTTGGTTCCCGGGTTGATGCAGTGGACGAGGTGTTGCCCCGATGTGGCATCCGCGGTGCAGGTAAACCAGCGACCACCTTGTTCCACGATGCTGGCATGGCCGCTCCCCGGGAGGGGGAGCGACCACTTGACCGATTTCAAGTCCGGCGGGCGGACCGATGAGGCATCCCCATCGCCACCGGGTCCCCGGAGTCGATTCCATGGGGCTACCTTTTGCAACATTTAGTAAACGCCCTCGATGGTCGTCGAGCTAAGTGCTCCAAATGGACGAACTTCTGCAACACCATCCCACGCAAAGCGGCCAAATGGCTCGCGCCGGATGGCTTCATCTCGTTCTAGGAAGCGTGGCATGAAGAACTCTTTTGTGAGTGTTGTGAGCTCTACACGTCCCCATTCGCCATATGGGACGGTCTCTTCGGTTTGGTCTGGATTGACAACACGGAGAACGGCACGTGGCTGGGGTGCGTGGTAGGTGATCGAGTACTTGTCGGCTGCGCTGATTGGCCGTGAGCAGGCGAGTCCCATGAGAGTGTTTCCATAGGTTGGGACAAACTGCGCTCGGTTGTCCAGAACCTCTTCGACGGAGAAACGCACCGTTTGCGGTGTCATTTGCGTGCCGCCGCAGAAAACGCCCTTGATACCAGCATCCGGCACGTTAATCAGTTCATCGAGAGCCTCAAGCAACAGCGGTGTGGTGAAGAGACAGGAAATTTTGCGATGTTTGAGAATGACGGCTGCCTGCTCAACACAGTGGCGCTTGTACTTCTTGGCTGCTTCAAAGTCTTTGTCGGCGATGAGGCGCTTGACCCAGCGTGGGTCAAGGTCGACGTGATAGCAGGAACCACCACGGTGGTTTGCGAGATGTTCAATCGCAAGGCGCAGACGACGCGGTCCCGTTGGACCAAGCATCAGCCAGTTGCCACCTTTTGGGAAAAATTCATCATCCAGATGGTCACTAAACTCTTCGTAGTCGAACTTGTGATCATCCCAGCCGATGCGCTGCTTTGGCATCCCGGTCGTTCCGCCCGTTTCAAACACAACAAATGGGCGACCTGTCCATTGCTTGGGCACCCAGCGCTCGTTTTGCTCATCCCGAAGCCACTCATCTTGAAAGTGAGGGAATTTAATCAAGTCATCGGCAGACTTGATTTCTTCCCGCGGGTCCCAGCCAGCGTTTTGCGCCCACTCCAACCAGAATGGACTTCCGGTTTCGGGTGAGAAGTGCCAGTTGATGACATCGACGAGGTGGTTGTCAAGCTGTGCCTTGGCGGCATCGATTCGCTCTTGGGATACGGGTTCAGACATGAGAAGAAATTACCTCAAAAAAAAGAGGGGATGACCTTGCGATATCCCCTCTATGGTCAATGATTTTCGAAACTACTTCGAAAAGTACTTATCAATCGTGGCTTTGCTAGGTGGAGGCGTGATCAGCGACACCAGAAGCATCAGGAGCGCAGACCCAACCACCATCGGGAAGACCGGAAGGAACCCGAATATGGTCACGTTGACAGGTCCACGGAGGAACATATCACCCAGCTGTGGGAAGATGCGCACTTGTGTCGGTGGCTTCTTCTTTCCGCCTGGTCCACCAGGACCACCCGCACCTGGACCTCCGGGGCCGCCGGCACCAGGACCTGCAGGACGCATTCCTTCTGGGGCGCCGCCTGGAGCACCACCCTGAGCGGTTTCCAGCACAGATGGAGCAGGCGTTGGGCCATCGCCCGTAACCTGCGGAGTGCCGCCTGGTTGCGCGTCCGGCGCACCTGGTGCACCAGCTTGCGGACCACGTTGAACAGCAGGACCACCGCCAGCTGCAGGCCCACCACGCATCGCGGATGCTGCTGGGCGCTTTGGAGGCTTAGGAGCAATCGCATCCGAGATGTTGGTCAAGTGCCAGTTTGCAAAGACACAGCCAACAACCCATAGAGTTGCCGCAAGTGCGCCCCATTTTGTGGAACGCTTCCAGAAAAGCGCTGCGAGCATCACCGGTGCAAGCGCCGCAAAGCCCGAGAAGGCAAAGCGAATGGCGAGCTCGAAGATGTTTGCTTTCTCTTTCAGAGCCAGAGCGATGACGTAGCTGACGAGACCGATAAGGACGATGAACGTCCGTCCTGCCCACACTTCAGCTTTTGGACCAAACTTCTTACGTCCACCATAGTAGGCAAAGAGGTCCTCCGTAAACACCGTAGATAGTGCGAGGATCTGGGAGTCGGATGCCATCACACAGGCCATGATGCCGGCTCCGAGGACGCCAGCAAGGATTGGGCTTGTGTTCTGCGAGAGCAAGCGGATGATGACATCGTTTGCTTCCGATGGGGAGAGTCCTGGGATGACCTTGCTTGCGACGACGCCTAGGTAGACCGATGGCAACCAGATCAGCAAAATACAGATTGGGTAGAGGACAACGGTACGCTTAAAGTGTGTGACCTTTTCAGCGGTCATACACATAATCGCGATGTGAGGGAACATGACAGCGCTGAGCGGGATGAACATATAAGAGAAGAACTCTTCGGCTGGCATCCGCTCACGTGTGAGGAGGAAGCTCTGCGGGCCTTCGCTGATTGCCTGCATGGTCGCAGGGAAGCCGCCAACGCTCTTTGCAATTAATGTGAATGCCGTTACACCAAAGGCAAGGAACAAGACGGTTTGGAAGGTGTTGACCCAGGCAGTTCCGCGCATTCCACCGAAGAACACATACGCCACAACGGTGATTGCAACGATAGCACCACCAACGGCATAAGGAACCAGTCCGCCGGAGATCGTTTCAAGGGTTGAACCGCCACCCATGACACCAATGATGATGTACGGGACAAGCATCAGGGCGGTTACGATGGCGATAAATGTGCCAATTCCACCAGATTCCCAGCGGTCGCGTAGGAACTGTACCTGCGTGATGTGACCGTGCTTTTTACCAAGCGACCACAAGCGGGTCCCGATAAGCCAGAGGGTGAGTGGGATGACAATTCCTGATGACGATGCCATCAGGGCGTAGACGCCGATACCGCGCTGGTAAGCAAATCCACTCGAGCCCAGAATAGCGACCGCAGTCATATTGGTGCCGAAAATGGACAAGAGGAAGACCATTGGCCCCAGCTTTCGACTGGCGACAAAGAAGTCTTCACCACTGCCACTGCCAGTCGAGCCTTTACGGAATGCAAAAATTCCGATGTAAAGGACCACAGCAAGGTAAGCAAAAACGATTATTGCTGGAATCATGCTGCCACCTCATCGTCATCATCAAGGTTCTTAGGCCAGGCATACTTCACTAGAATTGCCATCGTGCCGCTTGCCAGGAGTGAGTAACCCACGTGGTACGCGAGACCCACAGGAAGGAAGCCAAACACAAGGGAGGCATCCTTCCAGTTCCAGATATCGTGATGCAGCACGAGTACGGCTGCAACCAACAATGCGAGACCAATCTTCATGGATTAGTCCTCCTTTACAGCGCTGCGGCCATCCACAAGGCATGCTGTGACTTCTCTATGTTCCGCACGGGCTTTCGCAGCATTTGTTTCCATCCGCGCAAGCTGAGCCCTAGCTGCTGCAGACTTATGATCAACAGGTGCCTGTGCCGTTTTCGATTTTCCAATGGCATACAAGTGCGTAGGCGTTGCTACGTACAACGTCCCATTAGCGGCGACTGACGTTGAATAGACAGGTGCACGCATGTCGTAGCGCCCGAGCTCCTTCATTTGCTTCGTGGCTGCAAGGACAATGACATCACCATCCTCGGTACCGACATAGAGCTTGCCATCTGCAACCAAGGTACTGGCCCAAATATGGCTCTTCGAATCGAAGACCCAATATGGCTTGCCAGTGGTCACATCGACGCAGTGGATAAAGCCACTGAAGTCAGCAACAAACATCAGATTTCCGACGATGCTTGGTGTCGATAAGGAGCGGTGAATCTTGTCATAGCGCCAAACAAGGCCTGTCTTCTGGAAGTTTCCACGCTTAGAAGGATCTATGCAGACCAGGCTGCCAAGTCCTTCTCCATGCTCAGGATCCTGTCCGATTGGGACGTAGACTTTTTCCTTGTACAGGACAGGGGTCGCAATGACTTCCGATGGTCCATTGAATGTCGCGTACTTGATCGGCTTGCCCGTTTTATCCTTGCGATACGTCGCAGGATTACAGTCAAACCTCCACAGCTCATCCATGACTTCAAAGTTGCCCTTGAGGGTGGTCTTGGTGTCAAGTCCGTAGCAATAGCCATCTCCGCCACCGAAGATCACGATGTCCTTACCGCTAACCTGACCACCGGCTGCACTAGACCAGTTAGAGTGGAGGGTTCGGCCGGACACTCCGGAGTTTTCCTCACCAAGCAGGGCGCCCGTGTTCTTGTCAAGCATCGCCAAGGCAGGAGCCTTGGGGTTTGGCATATTGGTGTGGGTCCAGTCAACACCATTGGATGTCGTCACTATCACCTTGTCGCCAACAATTAGTGGACCGCAGTTGGTGATGTTGTGTGGGAATACACCGAGCTCACGGCGCATGTCAAACCGCCAGAGGATGTCGGCATCCTGAGGGCCCATCGTAATGGATTGCTTTGTCCCAAGCGTTGAATAC
>Ga0255120_1000582_pt1 | contig 11042 bp, 8 predicted proteins | sample Law_Colum_RepA_8_2_FD_188582 | JGI IMG/M metagenome (GOLD analysis project Ga0255120, IMG submission 188582) | Freshwater microbial communities from St. Lawrence River, New York, United States - Law_Colum_RepA_8h | ecosystem: Environmental > Aquatic > Freshwater > River | place: USA: New York...
CCTTATGAGGTTGCGCTTGCTTCTGCGATGGTAGATGTTATCATCAATCACGACTTAGATTTATTACACGTGCACTACGCCATCCCGCATGCATCTGCTGCTTATATGGCCAAGCAAATTGTAAAGCAAAAGATTAATAGAAATATCCCGGTGATTACAACCCTTCATGGTACCGATATTACACTTGTGGGTAGAGATAAAACCTACGAACCCGTGGTTACTTTTTCTATCAATGAAAGTGATGCTATTACAGCGGTGTCAAATAATTTAAGAGACATCACTTACCAAACTTTTAAGATCACCAAAGAAATTGAAGTGATTTATAATTTTGTGGATGTTGAACGTTTTGATAAAAAACCAATTGAAGCATTTAAAAAAGTAGTGGCGCCTAACAACGAAAAAATAATTACGCACGCTTCTAATTTTAGAAAAGTAAAAAGAGTGGATGATGTGGTGCATATTTTTGCAAATGTCATTAAGGAAATACCAGCCAAATTATTAATGGTGGGTGATGGACCGGAAAGGCACGCTACAGAAGAGTTAGCGCGTAATTTAGGCATCGAAGAACATGTGCGTTTTTTAGGAAAGCAAGAGCAAATTGAAGATATTTTAGCAGTGACAGATGTGTTTTTACTCCCTTCCGAATATGAGAGTTTTGGTTTAGCCGCACTTGAAGCCATGGCCGCACGCGCCGTAGTGATTAGTTCCGATGCGGGAGGATTACACGAAATTAATATTCAGGGTGAAACGGGATATATGGCTCCTGTTGGAGACGTTGCTGCCATGAGTGGATATGCCGTTACACTTTTGTCCGACGAAAATAAACTCATGCAAATGAAACAGGCCGCTTATGAGCAGGCCTGTTTATTTGACATCAGTAAAATTATTCCGGTATACGAAAAATTGTATAGTCGTTTTTGTAGAATGTAATATGCTTACATTTCTTTAGCTGTAAACTCCATTAAGGTTTTGATATAATCTGGCGACAAATTAAATTCAAGTCCAGCCGCTTTATATAATTCAGGTAACGTTTTTGTACCCCCTAACGATAACGCGTTGATATAATTTTGAAGTGCTTGTTTTGGATTTTTCTGATACTGCATCCAAAGCCCAATGGCACCCAGTTGTGCAATACCATATTCAATATAATAAAAAGGCACTTCAAATAGATGTAACTGGCGCTGCCAGCCTATTTCACGGTAGGCATCAAGCCCCGTATAATCGATACTATTGGTAGAAAACTCTTTTAAAATAGCCGTCCATGTTGTTGTTCTTTCTGCTACCGTGTGCGCAGGATTCTCATACACCCAGTGCTGAAACTTATCAATAATAGCAATCCAAGGAAAAATGGTAATGGTTCTTTCTAGTTGATGTTCACGTGCACGTTTTAAATCTGCGTCGTTATCAAAAAATGCCTGCCAGTGATTCATAGAAAATAATTCCATAGCCATGCTAGCCACTTCTGCAATTTCCATAGGGTATTCTTTAAACGCACTCAATTCTAGATGATGTGCTAAAAAAGAATGAACCGCATGTCCACCTTCGTGCACCATGGTTGTTACATCACTCATTTGAGAAGCGGCGTTCATAAAAATAAAGGGGGCGCCAGATTCTGCTAATGGACAGTTGTATCCACCAGGTGCTTTTCCTTTTCGGCTTTCTAAATCAAAATGTTTGAGTTCATTCATTTTGCGAAGACATGCTGCAAAAAACGGATCTAACTGTTCAAAACAGGTAACCGTTTTTTCGTATAAATCTTGTCCGCTCGTAAAGGGCTTAAGCGGTAAGACGCCGGCTGGTTCTGCTTCTGTATCCCAAGGCTTTAAAACATCAAGTCCTAATTTTTCTTTTTTACGCGCATATATTTTTTCAATAAGAGGTAACACGTGCAGCTTTACGGCTTCGTGAAATTGAAAACAATCTTGTTTGGTATAATCAAACCTGCCAAGTTCTACAAACTTATAATCTCTATAATTTGCAAACCCTGCATTCACTGCTACCTGATGTCTTTTTTGAATAAGAGAACTATATAAATCATGCATCGCATCTTTATCGATGAGCCTTCTATCCTGTATTTTTTTATACACCGATTCTCTTACTGTGCGGTCTTCGTTTTCTAAAAATTTAGCTGCTTGCTGAAGTGTATATTCTTTACCCTCTACTTCTACGGTCATTTTTCCAGCAATTGTTCCATACTGCTGTTGCATCACACTTAACTCGGCTTGCAGTGGAATATTGGCTTCTCTAAATAATTCAATGTTCTTTTTTACACTTCTGATATAGGTATAGTAAGTGTCTTTATCTAGTGCTGCAGTAAAAGGGCAATCAATAAATTTTTTATTGAGTTGATCCGCAAAGGGCTGCATTTTAGGCTGAATTTCTAGGCAAAAATAATTGAAGGCTTCTTCGAGAGCCGGATTGGTAGTATCGCAGGTCATTTTAATTTGTCTCCAACAAGCATCTTCACTAATAACAGCTTCCACCTCACTCATATCTTTAAGCCACTGCTCTAAATCTTGTATAGAATTAATGGGCCTGTCCACCAATTCTTTAAAATAAGGCGCTAGACTTTCCCAATTGGTCAGCAAAAAGCCAGCAGGCATATAGGTACGTGGTATTTTTTGGATATCGGCGGTTAAAGTCATAATCGTTCGGTTTGAGGCACAAAAGTAGCCTCTAAATTGCTTCTAAAATGGTAAAAGTTTGCAAAGCTGCCCCGCTTTGCCCTATTTTTGTCGACCCGTAAAAAACAGGACCCTTTGGCTAATATTATTCATGTACTGCCCGATAACATCGCAAACCAGATAGCCGCTGGTGAGGTCATTCAACGTCCAGCTAGCGCCGTAAAGGAGCTGATGGAAAATGCAGTAGACGCAGGGGCCACTTCCATTCAACTCATTGTATCAGATGCCGGAAAAGCACTGATACAAGTAATAGATAATGGTAAAGGAATGAGTGAGGCGGATGCAGCCATGGCTTTTCAGCGTCATGCCACCAGTAAAATAAAAGCCATTGAAGATTTATTTGCCATTAAAACCATGGGGTTTAGAGGCGAAGCACTGGCGTCCATTGCAGCGGTTGCCCAGGTAACCATCAAAACAAAAAGAGCAGAAGACGAATTAGGAACAAGCGTAGATATAGAAAATAGTGCCGTTCAAAAACAGGAACCTTGTAGCGCTCCAGTAGGTACTAATATTTCCATGAAAAATTTATTTTTTAATGTGCCTGCTCGACGCAACTTTTTAAAAAGTAATGCCGCCGAACTCAAGCATATCATTGATGAATTTATTAGAGTGGCCATGGCCTGCCCCGACCGCTTATTTACACTAACAAGTAATGGTCAAGAAGTTTTTCATTTAGCGCCCGGAAATATCAAACAGCGCATTGTTCAAATTTTAGGAAATACCTACACATCAAAACTGGTTAGTGTTACAGAACACACCGACTATATGAATATCTATGGTTTTATTGGCAAGCCAGAAACGGCGCGTAAAACCAGGGGTGACCAGTATTTTTTTGTAAACAATCGCTTTATTAAAAGTGCTTATTTAAACCACGCCGTTAACGCTGCCTACGCCGATTTAATTCCTAAAGATTCTTTTCCGGGTTATGTATTATTTATTGATTTGGATCCTTCTCAAGTAGATATTAATGTGCATCCAACCAAGCAGGAAATTAAATTTGAGGATGAAAAAATAATGTATGCATTTGTTGGCGCGGCTGTTAAACATGCGCTAGCTCAATTTAGCGTTGCTCCATCATTAGATTTTAGTTTAAACGCTGATATACAAAGTTTAGATGCGATAAACAAACCATTTACCACCGAAAAAAAGGAAGCAACCGCTTCAAGCTCTTTGTACCAAACGTTTACACAAAAGTACCAAGCGCATTTTATTGAAAGAGAAAACAAAGGAAATTTAGGGCATTGGAAAGATTTTTATGAAATGCCGTCTAAAGGTGAAACGCTTGCTCCTAAAAAACAAAGTGTAGAAATTTTAGCAGATACTCCCTTTATACAAATACATAAAACCTATATCATTGCATCTACAAACAATGGTTTTGTGCTGATACATCAACAACTCGCGCATGAGAGAGTGGTGTACGATAAATTGGTCATTGCTGCACAAGCTGCACAAATACCTACACAAAAAAGTTTATTTCCGGTAACACTTTCATTGAGCGCAGCTGATACTGCTATTTTAAGCGAACTACTTCCTGATTTACAACAAATAGGTTATCAGGTAGAACCTTTTGGTAACAATAGTTTTGTAATTCAAGGTATTCCCGCAGACGTCGAACCCGGTAACGAAAAAAATGCGATTGAACTACTTATAGAGCAGTACAAACATTATAGTTCCGATATTACTTTTAGCAGACGCGAAAAAATAATTAGATGCATGGCGCGTCAACAAGCCATTAAAACTGGTCAAACGCTTGGTCAAAAAGAAATGCAAGTACTGATAGAATCGCTTTTTGCATGTACTACACCCGGTGTAACTCCTGCTGGAAGCCCTACCTACATCGAATACAAAGAAGATTATCTCGACCAACTTTTTGGAAAGTAAGCGCGCTATAAATTATTGCGGCGCTATAAATAACTAGTTTTTATTGTACAATACTTGAATAAACTGCTCCACTGCCTTACGCACATTAGATGCTGTAGTGGTATGGTTGTTTACAAGTACCGAAAATATAAGCGTCTTGCCTTTTTTGGTAATTAAGTAACCACTTAAAGCTACTTGACCACTAAGGGTACCTGTTTTAGCAAAAATTTTACCATTTAAATTTTTATAATTACTACTTAGCGTACCGCCAACTTCACCACCTGTTGGAAAAATGTTTTGAAGTCTTTCAAATGAATAGGCTTTGTACATTTTATGGAGTATGCTTGTGAAATTTTCAGGTGTAAATAAATTATACCTGCTTAATCCACTTCCATCTACCCAATTTGGCTTTTGTGCTAAATCTGATAAATCGTTGGCGAGTAAATACGCAATGGTTTTTTTATCATCAAAGCTTTGGTGTAGCCCTTTACCTACCATCAATAGCGCCTGCTCTGCATAAAAATTATCACTACGGTGCATGAGTGGTTTTAATAAAGAATCTAATGGACGTGAATACACTTTAGTAGCTGTAACTGGCGCATTGTTTTCACGCGCATCTTCTAACGCAATCACTTTTGTACCACCGAGTGCTTCAGATAAAAGTGATGCTTCGAGTGTCAATGGAGCAGTTGTCCAATTTGAGGTACGGTATGGTATTTCTTCAAGTGTATTATTACCAGCTGCTGGCTGCACTAAAAACTGATTACTCGCCATTTGCCTTGAAACGCTAAAACCTTTGTTAATAGTAGCGTTTATGCCTTTTGTAGAATCTTTAAAAAACAAAGGTGTAACTGATAACTGACCCGCATTTTTTGCTACGCGCACCACATTGCCATACATGGGAAACGCAGAACGAGAAGGCATATATGAGGCGTCATAATCATCCCAAGACCAGCCCTGCCCAAAAGGCTTTGCTGTAAAACTAGGTGTATGTAAATAAATTTTATTTGTATTTTTTAAAACATTGAATAACGGATGTGTGGCATATTCTGGTTGTAAAAAAGTAGGATCGCCACTAGCGTATACGTGCATACCAGAATCGGTGGCTACCATTTGAGCCGCCAACACACTATCACCTAAATATTGCAATGCAGCAAAACAGGTAACAATTTTTGTATTACTTGCAGGAACAAAATATTTATTGGATTGATAAGAAAACAAATTGGAATTGGTACTTGGATCAAACACATGGATACCAATATGAGCGCCAGATAAATTATTAACCTCTAAAATGTTTTGATTGGCTGCTTTTTGTAATTTTTGTTGCACAGCGCATGCACAAAATTGTAAGACAGCAATGAGTAGCGCAGTTGCTTTACCTATTCGAACCATACCTTTCATGAATTGTTATTTTGTACCCTAAATATAAGGCTATAATCTTTCTACAGCGCGCATCCAACGCTCCGGAATTTCATTTTTTCCGGCATGGATATAATCTTTTAAGCTGCAGGCTACAAATTCACCATCATGCAATTGCATCCACCAGCGGCCGGTTCTTTTACTTTGCAAAAACACCGTTTGTACTTCGGCAAAAGCCATGGTAAATTCATTAAACGCGCTACGGTTGGCAAGTGATGCTTCCATCTTTCCTCTATTAACGCCATCCATAATATACCAAAGCATATGCGCAATTTGCTTGGCTGTCATTTGATGTACATCTTGCTCCGGCACATAACCATAAATACCAATAGTATTACAGGTATGGCTCATGCCTGCATACTGTGTTAAGGTACAAGCTTCTTCCCCATTAAAACCGTTGGGCGATAAATGATTGGCAGGCGCATGCGCATGTTGTATGGCAGCAATGTCAAATGAAAATAAATGCGAGTTGCGAATAGCAGGTTCCATTTCTGAAATATCTTCTTTAACCTTACCTAAGCGGTAACAATCAAACCTAAATTTATCAATGGTCTCAAGCATTTGCGGGTGCATAAAATAACTTTGAAACCCAATATGATTGTAGTGTTTTAAGTGGTTGGGCATACCCGTAAATAATTCTACTAAAAAATTATCGGCAGGTAACACACTCTCCATATCCATATCAATGCGCGCATCAACACAAACCGCATCAATAATTTTATTTTCATGTACATAAGACTGATACTGTGCCATGGTTACATCATGGGAGCCCCCTAGTATCACCACTTTTTTTCCAATAGCGGTAAGTTCATTAATAACCATCCTTAGTACTGCATAACTATCCTGAAGCGTAGCACCACATTTTACATTACCAATATCTGCCACCGAAACAGCGGTATGCCAGTGGTATAAATTATAAAAAGCAAGGCGTATGGCATTGGGGGCGTCGGTGTTGGTATACTCAATACCTGCGCCTCTCATTTCACCGCAACCCACCAAAACAATATCTGCTTTTTCTAGATCCGGGAAAATTTGATCGTACACCGCTATATGTGTTCCTAATTGTGTGTCTTTAAAACCCTCATCATTTGTTAATTGAGCAATATTAACGGGCTCCAGAAAATCAAACATAGAATCTAAAGAGGAACTTGACATAGATAGTTATTTGTGTCACTATAACGTGTAACCAGCCTTAAAATTGCGTCTGAATCTTAGATTTCTGTATACTTATAGCCCACCCCCCTCACAGAATGAAAGTACTGAGGATGGCGGCTATCGGCTTCAAAATATTTACGAAAACTGAGTATGAAATTATCGATGGTTCGGGTGGTTGGATACACTTGGTAACCCCAAACCACTTGGAGTATTTTTTCGCGGGTGACCACTTCGCCTTTGTTTTCAATGAGTAGCTTTAAAAGCATCACTTCTTTTTTACTTAGCTCAACATTGTCGCCATTGTAACAAGTGGCTGTTTGGGCCTTAAAATCGATGGTATTGCTACCAAAAGCATAGGTATCTGCAATGGTATTTTTATCTTGTATCCGTTTATTTTTATCAATTAATTTTTCTACGCGTAGTAGTAATTCTTCTAAATTAAATGGCTTGGTTAAATAATCATCTGCTCCTTTTTTTAACCCCATCACCCTATCTGAACTTGCATTTTTAGCACTCAACATCAAAATAGGCACTTCATTATTGGCTACTCTAACCGCTTCGGTAACAGCAATACCATCGAGCTCTGGAAGCATGATATCCATGATGATCAGATGAAAAAACTCGTTGGAAATCTTTTTAAGCGCTACTGCACCATCATAAGCAGAAGTTACCTCGTACCCTTCCATCTCTAAATTGAGCTTCAGGGTTTCGTGGAGATTTTCTTCGTCTTCAACTAGTAATATGGATGCTTTGGTATTTGACATTAGCTATTAAATGTAACAACAAAAATACTGCCTTGTGGTTTGTTATCTGTCACAGAAATGTTTGCATTGTGATTTTCAGCAATTTTTTGGCACAAATAAAGTCCAAGGCCTGTTCCTTTGGTATTACGGGTGGCTTCGGAGCCGATACGGTAAAACTTTTCAAATATTTTAGACTTTTCGGTGTCGGGAATACCTTTTCCACTGTCGATTACTTCAAGTTTTACATGTTTACCATGCGCTGCTAGTATGACCTTAATTTCTGTGTCTTGTGGGGCATACTTGTGTGCATTTTCAAGTAGGTTGTTCACGAGCATCTGTAACAAAAGCGTTTCACCATCTAAATAAAGCGTTGGCTCTATTTGCTCAGTTACCAGGCGCAAAGGATAATGCTGCTTAAAAGTATCAATACATCCTTCTACAAGGTCTGATAAATTATTTTCGATACGTGACTCTTGATAGGCCTTACCATCTAATTGAGATGCCAATAAAATATTATCGCAGAGCATGTTTAAGCGGTTGGCTTCTTGTAATGTACTTGCAATCATTTTATCTTGTTGCGCAGGATCTAGTTTACGTTTTTGTAAGGTTTCTAAATTAAGTTGTGTTACCGCAATAGGTGTTTTTAATTCGTGCGTAACAGCCATCATAAAATTTTGCTGTTGAACAGAGGCTCTAATTTGCCTACGGGTAGCTCTAAATACATAAACAGCGCCTACCAAAATAAGGGCTAAAAAAGTGAGCCCTTCTGCAATATATTGAACCCTTTTTCGAGACTGCAAATTTAATAGTTGTGCAGCTGTTTGTTTTGGAACAACAGTGGTACCGGGCTTTTGCGAAATTTGCTGTAACTGAACAGCAATAAGGGTATCATTTTGTTTTACAAGTGCAATAAACCACCAAAAAAGTGCCGCAATCATATAAATGAGCATTGCCCAATACACTACTTTTACGGCCGTCAGTTTTTGATTGATTTTTGGGCTAAATATTTTCATACTTAAGGCATTGCTTTTTCAACGCGAATGCCAGCACTCAATACCGCAGCAAGTGGTTCGTCGCGCATGGCTTGCGCAATGGTAAAAGTATATACACCCGCTTTCAAAGCAACAGGTGCTTTGGTAATTTTAATTCTACTATCAAATATGTCATCCATGCCAGCACCCAACCAACCATTTGTATTGTCGGCGAGCTTTACATTAACAAGTTGCGTTTGCTTAGTACCAACGGGAGATTGCGTAATGATGTTTACCCAAATATTATTGTACTTGTAGGCATCGGTGTGTCTTATAACAAAATAAATATGGTAAGGCGCTGTGGTATCTTTTACTTCAAATGAAAAAGAAGGTTGTTTCGATACATGCCATTCATTTTTTGGAAAACTTTCAAATTTTTCAAAAACATCAATGGTATTGCATGAAAATAATGCTATGGTACTTACAAAGCATCCTGTCAAAAGCACTAAAAAGCTATATTTTTTCACCGATCTATTTTATATAAAATTACACACTTGCACACACAATCTTACAAAACGTTTAATATTTGTTCTTTGGCTTTTTCTAATTCATCTTTCATTAAAATTACGAGCTGCTGAATTTCAATGTCATTGGCTTTAGACCCGGTGGTATTGATTTCGCGACCAAACTCTTGTAAAATAAAGGAAAGCTTTTTACCCTTACTAATTTCCTTTTCAGCTAGTATAGACCTAAAATAAGCACAGTGGTTGTTTAAACGCACTTGCTCTTCACTGATATCAATTTTTTCGATGTAATAAATGAGTTCCTGCTCTAAACGGTTGCCGTCATAATTTTCTTTGCCTACTTGTTCTTCTAAGAGTTTAACGAGGCCTTCTTTAATTTTAATACGGCGCTTAGGTGCTAGTACCGTAAGGGCTTCTTGGTGCTTTTCGATATTAGTTACACGCAATAAAAGATCCGCTTCTAGGGATAAGCCTTCATTTTTACGGTGTTCATTTAAATGATAAATAGCTTCTTTTAACACTTTTTGAAAACCTTCCCAATCTGTGTCAGATACAGTTTCGGAAGAAGCAGTGATTACTTCAGGAAGTTTTAGTAAGGTGCTTAATATATCACCCTCTGGTAATCCAAGTTCTTTAGCAAGTGCTGCCACCGGCTCGTAATACGCTTTTGCTAAATCGGTATTGATAGAAACAGGTTTACCCGTTCCATTTTGTTTGATGGTAATAAAACATTCTACACTTCCTCTTTGTAATCCTTCGTTGAGCATGTTTCGGATTTCAAACTCAAATGGTTTTAACAAAGCAGGAATATTGATACGAAGATCAAACTGTTTGCCATTTAACGAACGCACTTCTACTAAAAAAGTTTTGTCGCCAATGGTTTGTTCGGCTCTACCGTATCCTGTCATCGAATATAACATAGTAACTATTTTTTTATTAAAAATCAATACCCACCCACTTACGTTTGCTTTGCTCGTACTTTTTAAAGTCAAATTTATAGAGCTTACCCGGCCTGTGTGGCACATCCTGTTCTATTTCATTGATATCAATTAAGAGCTTCATGGATGCAAACTTTTTTCTAAAATTACGTCTATCAAGTGTTAAGCCCGAAATAGCTTCGTACAAGTTTTGAAGTTCACGTAGCGAAAATTTTTCTGGTAACAAATTAAAACCAAGTGGATGTTCTTGAATTCTTTTTTGTAACCATGCATGACATGCATCTACAATTTCTTTATGGTCAAATGCCATTTCTTCTAAATCTTCCACACTATGCCAGTGCAGTTCATTTGCTGTAATTGCCAAAGAATGATGGTTGATATTGAGGAGCGAACAGTAGGCAACCGTAATAACCCTGCCACCTGGGTGACGTGTGGGGCGGCCAAATGTTTTTACTTGATCGAGATAAACATCTTTCATACCCGTTCTTTCCTGAAGTACGCGGTATGCGGCGTCATCTAATTCTTCATTATCCTTTACGATGTCACCAAGCAGTGAAAACTTCCCTTTATAAATGGCCAAGTCACTTTTAATGAGTAGTACTTTAAGCTTATTTTCTTCGAAACCAAATATCACACAATCCACCGTTAATGGCACTTTAGGGTAGGAAACGACTAATTGTACCGCGTCGTTTACCTGCGCATTGCTCGTAACTGGGGCTGACTTTTTTGTGCTCATAAGGTAAAGTAC
>Ga0255120_1000584_pt1 | contig 11030 bp, 10 predicted proteins | sample Law_Colum_RepA_8_2_FD_188582 | JGI IMG/M metagenome (GOLD analysis project Ga0255120, IMG submission 188582) | Freshwater microbial communities from St. Lawrence River, New York, United States - Law_Colum_RepA_8h | ecosystem: Environmental > Aquatic > Freshwater > River | place: USA: New York...
GTTGGTGATCTTGTTGAACTAGGTGAGGAAACCTTGGTCCGCGCAGTCGGCAAGGCTCACGGGCGTCACCTTTTTGCCCTTGCCAATGGGATTGATGACCGATCTGTTCAGACAGCACGTGACTTGAAGTCAATCGGACATGAAGAGACCTTTTCGCACGACATCACCGACCGAGTTGCAATGCGTCGTGAAATTGTTCGATTAACCGATGCAGTGTCGTCGCGATTGCGCGCGCGCGACTGCGCTGCCCGAACTTTGACTCTCAAGATTCGGTACTCAAATTTTGAAACCATCGCTCGCTCAATTACGCCAGGCAGTCCATTGGCAAGCGCTCCAGCAATGGTAAAAGCTCTTGATCCAGTGATCGAGAAGATTGACCCAACGATCGGTATCCGGTTGATTGGAGTCAGCGTGTCGGGATTTGTCGAGCCCGTTGAGCAGTTGTCGCTACTCGATTTTGGTGGGGATGGTAGCGAACAGTCGGCCGGGACTGCTCGGACGAGTGCCGATCTCGAACGCGAATGGAGCCCCGCAAGTCAGGCGGTCGACGAGATTCGGGAGAAGTTTGGAAAGAACTCGATCAATCCCGCAAGTTCTTTGGCTGCGACCAGTCGACGCGAGTTGGGACAATCCCCGTGGGGTCCGAGTGAAGAAAAACCTGGGGATGCTTTGCCTTAGGTCGTGCAGTCTGTGAGACTATGAGGACGATCAGTCAAACAGATCAGTGAAAGCAGGGGGTGAAACCATGGCATTGTCCGAAGACGAGCAACGCATATTGCGCCAAATTGAAGAAGAGCTGCAGAACGACTCAAAGTTCGCGCAAGCGGTTTCGCCGTCGGGCTTGTATACCCATTCGGCGAAAACTGTGCGATTGGCCGCCGTTGGTCTGGTGCTGGGCCTCGTACTTTTAGTCGTCTTGCTGCGAGTTCACTACATCGCAGCATTCGTAGCGTTCGTGGGAATGCTTGCTTTACTTGCCGTCATCGAGCGCAACGCACGAGCTATGGGCAAAGCCGGAATTCAAGATATGGCTGGAGCTATTCGCAAAGCACGATCCTCCGCAGGTCGTCGCCTTCAGTAGTTAAAGGGTCCGCCCGCCACCAGCGAGCCTCCAGGCCAAACTGGGAGACAGTCGACGCAGGGTCCTGATCTTCCAAGGCAGTGTTGTGGCATGGGCGGCAACGAATGCAAGTAGTTCACAGTTTGGAACATTGGTATTTGGGTTGTGCGTGTCCGATTGCGGTGAAAAGAGCAAAAGGGAGACCTGTTCGACCACTTGTTCTATCTTTTCTAGACGATCCCAATTTTGTTCGATGAAGCGGTCGCCGATTTCGCAAACCGTGAGGTGTTGGGGGAGGCGACCGTGTACCGATTCATACTGAGCAACAGCGCACCTCCAGTTGACAAGGTCAACGCTCTTCTCGCGACGTAGAACTAACGCCTGCACAATCAGGGGCATGACAATTGCCCAGAGGGCAATCAAAGTCAATGCGATAGCGAGGTAAACAAATACTTGTGACAACTGGTTTGAAGTCGCAGTTGTTGCGGTCGGAGTTGTTGCGGGCGAGTTAGTTGGAATAGTTGTTGGAGTTGTAACAACGGTTGTCACAGGAACGTTCGGCGAAGTTGTTGTGACAAAGGTGGACGGCGCCGAATCATCTTGGGCTGGCGCAACATTTGTGTAGTCGGCCGATGGCGCACCTCGGCCGGGCGTTGGTTCAAAAAGCACCCAGCCGATTCCGTCAAACCAAACCTCGGGCCATGCGTGTGCATGTTGGCTTCGAACATTAAACAGTTGGACGTTGGATGTGCCTATCGGAGTTGCTTCTCCTGGTGTGAAGCCAATCGCGACACGCGAAGGGATTCCGATCAATCGGGCAAAGAGGGCGAACGTTGAAGAAAATTGCTCACAATAGCCAGACTTGCGCGTGAGAAAATCGATTGTCGCGTCGCCAGAAGTGCTCGCTGGTACATCAAGCGAATAGGCGAAATTGTCACGGAAATAACTTTGTATCGCCAACAGCTTCTCGTAATTGCCTGTTGACCATTGAATGATTTGATCGACAACTTGTTGAATCTGCGAAAGTTCTTGGATCTGAGGTAACTCCAGATACTGCGCATCGGGAGGTGACGATGATGACGAAATTCTGAGAGCATCAGCAGACGGAACGATGACAGTGGAAACAATTTGGTAGTTGTCGTTGTACTTGAGTCCCTCTTTGCTCACGAGCAAAGTTCCACTTTCGGGTTCGAAAAAGAGGCTGCGAGTAGCAGAACGAAGTTGTGTGGGGCGATCGGCGACAGGAGCAAATGTGCCGGCGAGGCTTTGGATTGTGAAGAGTTGCATGACATCAGTTGTTGCAACTCCAACCTCGGAGAGCGACGACAGATTTGCGAGTTCCCCTGCTGCTGAATTAAGTAAATCTTGTGAGACTGTCCATGTGTTGCCATCGAACGTGGGAAGCGATGTCATGCGCCAGTATGAAGGAACTTCTGATTCGACTCTGAAGAGAACGTCGTCGGTTGGGTCACTGAGGCGACCGCGTATGTCAACGAGTGGATCGAGTTGAGACCCTGATTGGCCAGAGCGGGTCTTGAGCCACGATTCATCAGCGGCTCCAGGAATTCGAGGGCCGACAATTGATGCGATCAAACTGGCGACAACTGCCAAAACAACAATAGATGAGGCTGACAGAATTGTTGTTCGACCTGGTCGATATCCGAAAAGTTTGCTACTTCGTGTGAGTTGATGTCGGAGACGTAAAACAGCGACAGAAACAATTGCGGCCGCCACCCACAGCGCCGTGATGATTGTCCGATTCCGATCAATACCAACGGAGGAGATGACGACGAAAACAATGGTTGAAGGAATGAGCGATTCAACTCGACCAGCGAAACGAAAAGCAAATGAGTCAGATAAGAAAGCAATGAAGGCGAGGCTGATAAACCCGACAAATCCAAAACCCGAGCGAAGCGCAATAGGAGGGACGGCTTCGCCGATGAGTTGCCAAGAATCAGATAGTTCTTGCCAGATGTACGACCATGTGCGTCCAAGGGGGAGTCCGTTGGTCAGCGATTGGCGAGCGTAGAAGTAGGCGACGAGTACGTATGAAGATGCAGACACCAAGAGGAGCGATGCGAGAAATGGAATTCTCCAGCGGCGAAAGACAAAAGATAACCCGTGGGCGAATGTGGCGATTGTGAGATAAGAGGTAAGGAAACCCCAACCGCTAAAGATTCGGCAAAATGAAATCGCCGTCACAATCGTCAGTATCCACAGACTCGCAACACCAAGGAAATCGCGAACCGCGCGATCGTATGCGAGCTCTTGCTGCGTGGGAAGTGAGATGTTGTCAGTCACGGTCATACGTTTCAGACGAAGGGCTCAGCGGATTGCGAGGATAGGGATCTCCAATTTTCGGCAAATTGCTCGAGATGTTGGCACGAGAGAACAAACCAATGTGGTGGGAGATTCACTGGTGAAGTTGAATCTTCGCAAAAAATGACAGCAACTATTCGGGCCGATCCATTGTGCGTCCAGATTGATTCAATTCTTTGAGAATCTTTTTTTCCCGAAATGATGATGTCGACCTTGAGATGTGCTGGTTCGCGTTGTGCCGAACTGAAAACCTTGTGAGTGCTTGTGTCAACTTCAGCGAGATGTTTCAAGACTTCTTCAGACTGAGCAACTGTCGTGATGTCAAAGTGGCGCGACCCACATGTGAACCCGACTTTCATAAAGTTGTCATCGTCTTGGCGTGAAACCGAGCGAGCAAATGAAGCCGCGACCGAGACGGCGCGTTCGAAGCCTTCTGGTGAATATGACTGACTCTGTGTATCTAGGACAACTTGTAGGTCTAGTTCTAGTTCGTTTTCATATTCGTTGACGACTAAATCTTCGCGTTTGGCGCTGACTTTCCAATTGATGCGGCGTGGGTCATCGCCGGTTGAATATTCGCGTATTGATTTGAATTCTGAACTCGTTGGTTGGTGGCGAATTGCGCGACGGATGAAATCAACGAGGTCCCCGTTGCTAGTGACGGGATGAGGAAGGTCAATAGTGACTGATTGGGGAAAAACTGTGACCTCAGTTGTCTGCCCTAATGGTTTTGAGCGGCGCGAAAGTCCAAGAGGGTCCGAGAGTTCAACGATTGATGGTCCGAGAATGAGATTGCCGCGGTGATGCGTAGCGATTTGGTAGTTGGCTCGTGCGACTTGCCCAGAAGGAAGGGGAGCCAACGCGATATGAACTTTGCCGCCGTCCTCAACGAACTCGTAGACATCACACGCGGGAACTCGAGAATTGGTGTGAAGACTGAGTCCAATGTGAAGAGTTTGTCCAGCTTCTGGTTCGGCGGGTTGAACGTGCCTCCCAATTTCAATATTTGGGCGTTGAATGCTGACCAAAAGTACCGCAACGATCACGCACGTGATGAGAGCGGCACCCATGATGAAGAGTTCGGCCAACCCAAATAGGCGACCAACCGCAAAGGTAGAGAGACCACCAACGACAAAGACCATTGATTGCCGAGAGAACATGTTTAGCGGCCAGAGGGAACGGGAACTGACGCCAAGATTTCTTGAATGACATCGCTGTTGGTCAGGCGCAGACCAGAGTTGTTGTTTCGCAATACCAGGCGATGAGCCAAAACTGGTACCGCAAGTTCTTTGACATCGTCGGGAGTTGAGTAATCGCGACCCCGGGCAGCGGCGAGAGCCCGCACTGCTCGCGCTAATTGAATCATGGCGCGAGGCGATAATCCGAGTGCGACCTGTGGGTGTTTGCGGCTGGTGTGGGCGATGTCGACGAGGTAATTCTTGAGGGGTTCGACCATTGAAACTTGCGCGGCTGCAGTGATCATGTCTTGTACGTCGTGTGTTGTGACGACTGGCGATAACTGATCGACGAGCTCGGCACCGGTTCCGGGTTCAAGAATGTCAAGTTCGGCTTGTCGGCTTGGGTAACCGATTTCCATGCGAATTAAAAAGCGATCAAGTTGACTTTCGGGCAACTTGTACGTTCCGTCGTGTTCGATGGGATTTTGTGTCGCAATGACGATAAACGGATTCGGTAGGGGGCGAGTTACGCCGTCGATAGATACTTGACGTTCTTCCATGGCTTCAAGTAAGGCCGACTGGGTTTTCGGTGAAGCGCGATTGATTTCGTCGGCGAGCACAATGTTGGCGAACAATGGCCCTTCCTGAAATTCAAAGACTTCTCGTTGTTTGCTCCAAATTGAAACTCCGATGAGGTCTGATGGCAACAAATCAGGAGTGAACTGGACGCGCTTCCATGAACATTCAATCGACGCTGATAGTGCTTTGGCCAAACTCGTCTTACCGACACCTGGTACATCTTCAATCAGGAGGTGACCATCAGCAAGGAGGCAGACAACTGCAAGTTCGATGGGGTTTCGTTTGCCTTTGAGAACGATCCCGACGTTGTTCACGATGGATTCAAACATGCTGGCGAATGATCGGGAGGAAGTTAAAGACACGCCGACACGCTAGACCCTAGATACGGTTGTTCATATGTCAACGACTTCAGGAATTCTTGCGGTTGATATTGGGGGGACAAAATTGGCGGCCGCGGTCGTCACGGCTCAAGGGGAAATCATCCGTCGGGATCGTGTGGCGACTCCAGCTCGGGCCCCCTGGGCCACACTTTCGGCACTGATTAAGCGCATTCAAGCCGCAGCATCTGACATTGACTTAGTCGCCTGTGGAGTCGCTTGTGGTGGGCCGATGAAAATCGGTGGCACCGAAGTGTCGCCATTGCATATTCCGACGTGGATTGATTTTCCACTCTTGGCATCAATTTCAGAATTGACTGGATTGAAGACGTACATCGACAACGATGCGAAGGCTCTGGCACTCGCTGAAGGTTGGAAGGGTGCAGCACGCGATTGTGCGAACTTCATGGCGGTCGTCATTGGAACGGGTGTCGGTGGCGGTTTGGTTGAAAACAATCGATTGGCAGTCGGTCGAAGCGGTAATGCTGGCCACTTCGGACACATCGTGGTCGGAAGTGGCATGGGTGATCTCGATGATCGACCGTGTCGGTGCGGCGGCCGAGGTTGCCTTGAGGCATATGTGTCGGGTCCCGCGGTCGAACGAGAGACTGGCCGCGACCCTATGTATGCGCCGATGAACTTGAAAGTGCGTAACGGGATTTTGCTCGGGCGGGCGGTGGCCACCGTTGCCGCAGTGGCCGATATTTCTCGGATTGTTGTGGGAGGAAGCGTTGCTTTGGGATGGGGTGAACCCTTTTTTCAAGCAGCCAATGACGAACTCGCTTCTCGATCGAAGTTGCCGTTTACGACAGGTGTTTCAATCGTGCCGTTAGGCCTTGGTGAATCATCGGCATTGATCGGAGCGGCTGCGGTTGCTCTCACCAGTATCGCTAGCTAAAAATTCACAGCTGGTTCCGAATGCGAGTAGGTTCGCAAGTATGCGTCCGATGTATGACTCCGAAGTAGAAGTCTTTCGTCGTCAAGTACAGGCGTTCTTGGCGTCAAACCTCCCATCAGATTGGCGGGGAATCGGTGTATTGCCCGCCGACGAAGCCCATGCGTGGGTGATGGACTGGCGCAAGATCTTGCATCGTGAGCGTTATTTGGCGCCAGGTTGGCCAGCCGAATACGGCGGTGGCGGAATGTCAGCGCTTGAGCAAGTGATCTTGGCTGAAGAGTTCGCTAAAGCCGGAGTTCCGACGGGCGGGCCAAATGATGGTTTTGGTATCACGATGTTGGGTAACACGTTGTTGACATGGGGATCTGAAGAACAAAAGAAGTATTACTTGCCGCGTATCTTGTCGAATGAAGATGTGTGGTGTCAGGGCTACAGCGAACCGAATGCTGGCAGTGACTTAGGAAGTTTGGGCCTGCGAGCAACGCTCGATGGCGATCAGTGGGTATTGAATGGCCAAAAAATTTGGACGTCGGCCGGACACTTGGCTGATCACATTTTCACCTTGGCACGAACCGACCCCGACAGTCCGAAACATAAAGGAATTTCGTTCCTACTTGTCGATATGCGTCAACCCGGCATTGAAGTCCGACCAATCAAAATGATTAACGGCGAAAGCGAATTCAACGAAGTCTTTTATACAGATGCAGTGTGTCCGAAAGACGATGTGATTGGCGGTCTGAATAATGGCTGGGCGGTTGCAATGACACTTCTCGGTTACGAGCGTGGTGAAGGTGCCGCAACTGTGCCGGTCCGATTCCAAGCCGAACTTGATCGTCTGTTACTCCTCGCCAAAGAATGTGGGGTCGATCAAGATCCGCGGATTCGTCAGAAGTTGGCGTGGGCGTATTCGAAGGTTCAGATCATGCGTTATCTCGGACTGCGGACCTTGACGAAGTTTCTTGCTGGGGGACACCCAGGGCCTGACGGCGGAATCTTCAAGCGATATTGGAGTGAATACCATCAAGCAGTTACCGAACTGTCTATGGAAATTTTGGGGGCATCAGCGATGTGTCCAGATGGTCGTCCGCCATTGAATTCATTTCAACCAGACGACCGCAGTGCTCCGAATACAAGTGGTAGTTGGGTCGGGGCATTCCTCAACGCGCGAGCAGGAACCATTTATGCTGGCTCATCGCAAATTCAGTCAAATATCATTGGCGAGATGGTGCTCGGCTTACCCAAGGAACCTCGCTGAGTCATGAATCGAATTCGCCGAGCACGCGCGATGCTGAGCATCGGGTTCGGTGTGATGGTGCGACCGCGCTATTGGATAGTCGCTGTCCGAGTTGTTCGTCGGATGGTGCCGACTCAGTGGTGGACGCGGCGACCTTACCTGCCACTGCCGACACATGAATATGTGAAATTCCGTCTCGAAACCCAGTACGGCGGAATCTCACCTCAACCAACCTTGCCTGATGTGCTGAAATATTTGCAATGGGTTCGTCAATGGGATGCAGCATCGTGAACATTGCTTATTTTTTCAATAGGGATAGATAATTCATCATGAGGAGCGCCCTGGTATTGAACGCAACGTATGAGCCGCTCAGTGTTGTGCCGTCTCGCCGGGCAGTTTGTTTAGTTTTGAGTGACAAGGCAGAAATGGTTGAGCACGATGGTGAATATGTTCGCAGCGAACGCCTATCTTTGCCGTCTCCATTAGTTATTCGTCTGCGTTATGTCGTGAGGGTCCCGTTTCACCGCAAGACCTCGTTATCGCGCCGCGCTGTTTTTGCTCGAGATAACCATCGCTGTCAATACTGTGGCGGTGTAGCCGAGTCTATTGATCATGTGATGCCACGATCTCGCGGTGGCCTGCACACTTGGGACAATGTCGTTGCGGCATGTCGTAAATGCAATCTTGGTAAGCGTGATCGCACACCTGATGAAGCTGGGATGCGTTTGGCAATTCCGCCGATGACACCTCGTGAATTAGCGTGGGTGACAGTTGAAGCGGGGACTGTGCCAGAGGCGTGGAAACCGTACTTGTTGAAAGCCTCGTGAATTATCTTGCCGTCTCATATTTTTAGGGTGACTGGGTCGTGCGAAGAATTTCACAATCGTCCATTTCCGCAATCAATGGTGCCGGTTGTTTCGCAGTTCATTCCGGCTCGACCAGCGATCGTCCTCGGTTCGACTCAAGAGCGAACTTTGATTAATGAGAGCGCTTGTTTGGAGAACAACGTAGAAATCGTCAAACGACGAAGCGGTGGTGGCATCGTTTTGCTCTCAAAAGAATCAACCCTGTGGATTGACATTGAAATTCCTCGCCAACACGACTTGTGGTTGGACGACGTAGGTGATTCATCGCTGTGGCTTGGCGAAGTCTTTTTGCACGAACTCACTTCCCTCGGTCAAGAAAATCTTGAGATTCACCGCGGTGCTCTGACGAAAAGTAAATTGTCATCGCTCGTCTGCTTTGCCGGAAGGGGACCAGGAGAGGTCTTTACTCACGACGGGCGCAAGGTTGTCGGTATTAGTCAACGACGCACACGCGAATGGGCGAGATTTCAATGCGCAGTTTCATTGAAATGGGATCCGTATTTGTTGCGAAAGTTGTTACATGCACCACAGCCTGAAATTGAGGAATTGCGGGTCTGTGGGTCTGACATTGAGGGTGACGCAGAAATGATGGCCACGAAATTGATTGAGGCGATTCAGACAACATTGAGCTGATGACAATCAGCAGGAGAGAATAAATCAGGCGGCGGGAGCCGCGGCCGGAATTGTCGTTGCGGGAATTGTCGTTGGTGGAGTCGTGCTCTTGCATCCGTCGATGGCTTTGATGAGCGGGTATGGATTGACCGCTGCACCACCACCGGGGTGATACTCGAAATGTAAATGTGGAGTTGAACTACTTCCGGTGCTCCCGTTATATCCAATGACTTGACCAGCAACGACGGTAGCCCCAAGGCTGGTGCCCTCGGCAAAAGCCGACAGGTGGGCGTAGTGGAAATATGTACCGTCAGAGGCCGTGAGACGTACAGCGTTGCCGCCGAGTGAACCGGGTCGATCAAGAAAGATTCGGGTGATGGTGCCATTCGAAACTGCGTAGATCGGTGTTCCTGATTTGGCGATGATGTCAACGCCCTCGTGTTGACGGCCGCCTGACCGTGGGGCTTTCCAAGTATCAGAGAACCAACACGGTCCAAGCATGGGGAAAACTGTTGGAACAACCGCAGGACCACTTGGCGTGGGTGTTGTAGTTGGTGTCGTTGTTGGAGTTGGTGTTGGGTTGATCGCAGGGTTCGTCGTCAAACCCGGAATGAATCCGACATACAAAGCTGTTTGTAAATTCAGTGATCCGGTGGTGGTGAGCCCTTGTGCTTTTTGAAAAGCAGAAATCGCATTCTTAGTCGCTGCGCCAAATTTTCCGTCGGCTCCACCTTTGACCGTAATGCCAGCGGTGATCAAAAGATTTTGTAATGACTTCACAGACTCACCTGCGTCGCCCATTTTGGGAAGAGATGGAGCGGGGGTTAAGCCGAGTAATTGAGACGTGAGTTGATCGACGACGCCAGTGGCAGCGATGCGCATATTCTGTTGAAAGGTTGTCACTGCGGTCGTCGTGGCTGAACCGAAGTGGCCATCGGCGCCGCCCCTGACTGAAACCTTCGCCGCGATCAAGGCTTTTTGTAGTGACTTCACTGCTTCGTTTTTGTCACCGACTAAAGGAAACTGACCCGGCGTCGTACTGGCCGGAACTGTTGTTGCCGCAGCGGGTGTCGTTGATGTTGTTGATGGCGGTGTTGTTGATGGATTGGTAGATCCCTCAACAATTCCGAGGGAAATTGCGGTGGCGATATCAACAATGCCAGTGGCAGCAAGTCCCCGGCTCGTTTGATATGCCGAAACCGCGGCAGTCGTACCTGCACCAAAAATTCCGTCGACGCCGCCGCGAACAGAAATTGAAGCGCTCACCAAAGATTGTTGCAATGAGGTCACCAGGGCTCCGCGCTGACCACGTGCGGGCAAGGCGGGGGATGGGGCAAGCCCTAAAAGAAATGCCGTGGTTGAGTTCACTTCTCCCGAAGCAACGAGGCCTTTGCTTGACTGGAATGTCTTGACAGCATTGAGCGTGCCCTGACCGAAAATTCCGTCGACACCTCCGCTCACCGATACTCCGTGTGCGACAAGGGCTTGTTGGAGTGAACGGACAACTTGGCCTTTGTCGCCGAGGCGAGCAAAAGGTTTTGCAGTTTTCGTAGTTGAAGCGTTTGCGGGTGCGGCTAGTGAAAGTGAAGCGGCATGAGCGATTGATGCTCCGCTCGTTGTTGAGAAAGTGACAAACGAAATCATCGAAATCACCACTGCGCTCACAGACATACGTGTCCGCAAGAGCGACGGCTGGTTCGAGCCGGCCTGGGTGGTTGGTTTGACGATGAGCACCTATGGGTATCGGCGCGGACCTTGGGCGAACTTGAGGATTTCGTGAATTTTTCTGCCGATTCGGGCGGATCGCTGGGCCGAGGGCCTCCGTGAGCGAAAAAATTTGAAAAAAGTGGCGCGAAAAGGGGAAAAGTGGTTGACAAAGGGGGGTCGTGGGGTGCAAAGTGGAGGAT
>Ga0255120_1000613_pt1 | contig 10730 bp, 7 predicted proteins | sample Law_Colum_RepA_8_2_FD_188582 | JGI IMG/M metagenome (GOLD analysis project Ga0255120, IMG submission 188582) | Freshwater microbial communities from St. Lawrence River, New York, United States - Law_Colum_RepA_8h | ecosystem: Environmental > Aquatic > Freshwater > River | place: USA: New York...
AGAGCGCCTGATTATCGCGATCTTCGGTAAGAAGGCAGAAGACACCCGTGATGTTTCTCTCCGTGTTCCACACGGTGAGAAGGGCAAGATTGTCGACATCAAGGTGTTCAGCCGTCATAAGTACCGGTGCCGTGTCTGTGATGCTGAATTCAACTTCTCCAAGAAGCCTGATAACGAGGATTGTCCAAAGTGTGAGGCGCGCGCAGGTCTGCAGAAGCTGGCCGGCGACGATGGTCTTCAACCGGGTGTCAACAAGCTCGTCCGTATCTATATTGCCCAAAAGCGTAAGATTATGGAAGGCGACAAAATGGCTGGACGTCACGGAAACAAGGGTGTTGTTTCCAAGATTCTGCCTGAAGCCGACATGCCATTCCTCGCGGATGGAACTCCGGTTGATATCGTACTGAACCCACTGGGTGTTCCTTCACGTATGAACATCGGACAGATCATGGAAACCCACCTTGGTCTGGTGGCAAAGGAATTTGGAATCCAGTTCAAGGAGCCGATCTTTGAAGGTTCAACCGAAGCTGAAATTCTGAGTGAAATGGGGCGCTATGGCCGCCGCCGCCGCCGTGAAATGCTCAATACCTACCTCCGGAGTGATCTGGAAGTGGATGTCGAACTTTCCGATGACGATGCGGATGTCGAAGACCTCCTTTCGACGGTGCGTGCAGCATTTGTTGAGCTGGATGCAGATGAGCTTGAGCGAATCTCGGAGATTCTTGCCGGACCTCCGGTGGGTGACACGATTCCACGTAACTACGCGTATGACCGCCTCCTGGAATCACTCCGGGATCGTGTCTGGGCACGTGTTGGGTTCTATGACAAGACCTGTAAGTCGCAGCTGCGTGATGGCCGTACCGGTGATGATTTCAAGATGCCGATCACCGTTGGTCGTATCTATATGCTGAAGCTTGCCCACCTTGTGGATGACAAGATTCACGCACGTAGCACTGGTCCTTACTCGCTGGTAACCCAGCAGCCACTTGGTGGTAAGGCACAGTTTGGTGGACAGCGCTTTGGTGAGATGGAAGTTTGGGCACTTGAGGCCTACGGCGCCGCGTATACCTTGCAAGAGATTCTGACCATTAAGTCTGACGACGTCATCGGACGTGTGAAGACCTATGAGTCGATTGTCAAGGGTGATGCGATGCTTGAGCCAGGAGTTCCTGAGTCCTTCAAGATTCTCGTCAATGAGCTGCAGTCGCTTGGCTTGAAGGTGACCGTTGAAGATGCGAAGGGCGATGAAATCGATCTTCGTGACAAGGATGAGGACTACCTCGAGGATGAAGCGCAGCGCCGTCGGTCGCAGCTTCGCCAGCGTGAGGAGTATGACGCACTGCCTTAAGTAGGCTGTGCCCGGTCATCGATGTAAATATGGCCGCCACTACGGTGGCGGCCGCAGGTTCGAACTTTCGGACCGATGGTTCGCGATAAGGATTCGTAATGGCAGACGCAAGTACATTCGACAAGATTCGCATTGGTATCGCATCCCCAGAACAGATTCGCATATGGTCACATGGCGAAGTCAAAAAGCCGGAGACGATTAACTACCGGACGTATAAGCCGGAACGTGATGGTCTCTTCTGTGAGCGTATTTTTGGCCCTACCAAGGACTGGGAATGCCACTGTGGCCGCTACAAGAAGCATAAATTCAAAGGCGTGGTCTGCGACCGCTGCGGAGTTGAAGTCACCCGTAGCAAGGTCCGTCGTGAGCGGATGGGACATATCGAACTCTCAACCCCTGTGTGCCATATCTGGTACCTCAAGGGTGTTCCAAGCCCACTCGCGCTTATCCTTGACATGACCCCACGTCCACTTGAGAAAGTTCTGTACTTCCAAAGCCACATCGTCACAAGCGTGGACAAGGCTACCATCGCTGCACGTATGGATGAATTCACCCGTGCCGTCGATGAGGAATCTGAAGCTATTCGTGAAGAGCGCGATATCGCGATTCGTGAGTACCGTGAGGAGTCCGCAGAGGAAATCGCTAACGGACGGATCGTCGAAGATTACGAAGATCCAGAGGCAGAGCCAATTCGTGAACCGCTGACCGAAGAAGAAATTATTCAGCTTCAAAAGCGTGTTCATGACCGTGTTGAGCAGGAAGCAAAGGATGCGGAAGACCGTATCACCGAGCTCCGCCAAGCACTGGACCTAATCCCTAACATCGACAAAAAGGCCCTTATCGATGAAGACCAGTGGAGGTTGATTGAAACCCTCCTGGATGTCATCGCTAATCGTGTGGATGAAACTCTCTACACGGTTGTTGAGGCAGGCCAAGGTGGTGCAGCCATCCGTAAGCTGCTTCTGGAAGTTGACCTCGATGTAGAGCAGCGCAAGATCCGTCAGGACATCAAGGAACTTCAAGAGCAAGCGCGTCTTCGTAAGGCTGCACGCTCTGATGATGCACCAGGACCGAAGATTGTTCGTGCGATCAAGCGCCTCGATGTCTTTACTGCGTTCATTGATTCGAAGAGCCGCCCAGAGTGGATGATTCTCGACTGTGTACCTGTCATCTCGCCTGAGCTGCGTCCAATGGTCCAGCTCGATGGCGGACGTTTTGCGACGTCTGACCTGAATGACCTGTACCGCCGTATTATCAACCGGAACAACCGCCTGAAGAAGATTCAGGAAATCCGGGCACCAGAGTCGATTGTCAACCATGAGAAGCGGCTGCTGCAAGAAGCTGTCGATGCTCTTATTGACAACGGACGTCGTCAGCGCCCTGTAACCGGATCCAATGGACGTGCACTGAAGTCGCTTTCTGACATGCTCAAGGGCAAGGAAGGCCGCTTCCGCAAGAACCTGCTCGGAAAGCGTGTTGACTACTCGGGTCGTTCCGTTATCGTTGTTGGTCCTGAACTCAAGCTGCACGAGTGTGGCTTGCCAAAGGAGATGGCACTTGAGCTCTTCAAGCCATTCGTCATGAAGACGCTGGTCGACAATGGCTCGACAAGCAACATCAAGACAGCCAAGCGGATGATCGAACGGATGCGCCCAGAGGTCTGGGATGCACTCGAAAAGGTCGTCAAGGAGCATCCAGTGATGCTCAACCGTGCACCAACTCTGCACCGCCTTGGAATTCAGGCATTCGAGCCAAAGCTCGTGGATGGTAAGGCTATTCAGCTCCACCCACTGGTTTGTAAGGCATTCAATGCTGACTTCGATGGCGACCAGATGGCTGTTCACATCCCGTTGAGCTCCCATGCACAGGCAGAAGCCCGTGTGCTGATGCTCGCAAGCCACAACTTGTTCTCCCCAGCAGACGGTTCTCCAATCGTTTCGCCACAGCAGGACATTGTTCTTGGTGCGTTCTTCGTCACAATGGACAAGTGGGATTCAGTTCCGTATTCCGAAGCCAAGCAGGCTGTTGGTAAGGTTGTAATAGATGACATCTATGAAACCTATCAGCCAGATGCCAAGGGCAAGACCAAGGAACCTAAGCTCATTGTGGGCAAGGACCGCTTACTGACCCTTGATGATGCCAAGAAACTTATCAAGCTGGGTGAGGGAACGCTGCGTTATGGCTCGTCGTTGATCTTCGGATCCCCTGGGGATGCGATGTATGCGTACGACAACAATAAGGTTGACTTGAACGAATATGTTCTGTACCGCAAGGGCGCAGGCCAGCCACTGTTCACAACCACTGTTGGTCGTGTGATCTTCAACGAGATCGTCCCTGATTCGCTTTGGGTGAACGTGGCGATGGACAAGAAGCAGATTACACGTCTGATTGCTGCTGTCCACATGGGCTACGGTGCTGAGCGTACGGTCAAGTTCCTCGATGACCTCAAGGAAATCGGCTTCAAGTGGGCGACACGTGCAGGTATTACCTTTGCGATGACGGACATGCAGTCTCCAGAGTCCCGTAAGGAAATCCTTGACAAGACGGAACGTGATGTAGACAAGGCTAACAAGCAGTATCGCCAGGGAATGCTGTCTCCTGCAGAGAGAAAGCAGCGTGTGCTTAAGCTTTGGACGGATGCAACTGCCGAGATCGGAAACGAGATCGTCAAGCACATCGACCGCTTCAACCCGGTATCGATTGTTACAACATCCGGAGCCCGTGGTTCCATCAAACAGGTCTCGCAGCTGTCCGGTATGCGTGGACTGATGGCTGACCCGTTCGGAAACATCATCGAAAACCTCCCAGTGAAGTCAAACTTCCATGAAGGCCTCTCGGTACTCGAATACTTTGTTACCACCCACGGTGCACGTAAGGGTCTTGCAGATACCGCTCTTCGAACGGCTGACGCAGGCTACCTCACACGGCGCCTCGTGGACGTCGCACAGGATGTGATTATCCGTGAGCTCGACTGTAAGACATTGAAGGGTGTTACCGTCAAGGCATTTACTGACATCGAGCCGCTTCATGAGCGCCTCCGTGGACGTACATCGCTGCATGACATCACCAATCCTAAGACCGGTGAGCTGCTGATTGCATCGGGAAGCATCTTCTCTGAAGTAATCGCAAAGCGTGTTGAAGCATCTGGAGTTGAAAAGGTTGAGCTCCGCTCAGTCCTCACATGTGAGAGCCGTCAAGGCGTCTGCGCCAAGTGTTATGGCGAGGACCTCGCGACCCGAAAGCTCGTCGAAATCGGCGTTGCAGTCGGAATCATCGCAGCACAGTCGATCGGTGAGCCTGGAACGCAGCTAACGATGCGTACCTTCCACACCGGAGGCGTTGCAACGGCCAACCAGTTGACCGGTGTTGCTAACGTCCGTCGTCAGCGAAACCAGAACCTTCAGGTCCTCTTTGAAGATCAGGAGAAGGGTCAGATCTCGCTTGGTGGAGATGGCGAAGGCAAGCAGCGTGAGAAGCAACGCCAGGTGCAACAGCTCCTGAAGGTTGCAGAAGAGCAGGTTGGTGGTCTCCTCCGTGTTGTCGAGCTCTTTGAAGCTCGCCAGCCAAAGGGTAAGGCTATCGTTACCGAGTTCTCCGGAATCGTTGACAAGATTGACTCGAGTGGTGGTCTCCGTAAGGTGATCGTTCACCACGAGAAGCAGGTCAAGCGAGCAAACTCAGATCTGTTCGATCCAAAGCAGGTTCAGGGCGAGTGGGCGGTCGTGGATGTTGTCCATCCAGAAACCGGCGATGCAATCGTTGTCGCAGGACAGCAAGTCACCGAGCCATTGGCACGTAAGGTCGCAGCCGCTGGTGTTGAGCGGGTCCTTGTACGCAAGGAAACACTCGTACCTCACCGTGGTGAGCTTCTTATCAAGGAAGGTCAGCGCCTCGAGCGTGGTGCACCGTTGACCCACGGACCGATGGATCCCCATCGTGTTCTTGAACTCAACGGCGCGGATGGCCTTATGGAATACCTCGTTCGTGAAGTCCAAACGGTCTACAAGCAGCAGGGTGTGGACATCAATGACAAGCACATTGAAGTCATCGTCCGCCAGATGTCCCGTAAACAAAAGGTTGTCAAGGCTGGAGCTACAGAGTTCCTTCCAGGGCAGGTTGTCGACAAGCTGATGCTCACCGATGCTAACAAGCGTCGTGAAGAGCTGAACATCATGCTCGAGAGCCAGGGGCGTATTGTGGTCCGCGACCACGATATCCATACTGCTCCGGTACTGATGGGTATTACAGATGCATCCTTGAATACGGAATCCTTCCTCTCAGCGGCCAGCTTCCAGAAGACCACGCGTGTTCTGACCGAAGCTGCCGTACGTGGAAAGCGTGACCACCTCGTTGGACTCAAGGAAAACGTCATCATCGGACGCCTTATCCCAGCGGGAACCGGCTTGCCTACCTACCGTGCAATTGAAGTTGTTACGGAAGATGGACGGGCAATCGGTGTCTTGGATATGCCTGAGATTCCAGACATCGATGGTGGTACCGGAAGGAATGAGATCCTGTCCATTGATGATGCAGCAGCAGCACTTGGTGGAGACATCGATCTCAGTGAGCTGATGGGGGATGTTGTTGTAGACGACACCCTTGAGGCCATTGCAGATATCCCTGTAGATGTCGAAGCAGAGTAGTTGACGGTAAGTTCAGCGCACTAATACGGTGCGCTGAACTTGTTTTATGACGTATAGGTTATTAGACATGAAGAATTTGTCCATCTTTAGCACATTCGCACTCGTTGGCTTGCTCGCTACGGCATCCAGTGCACAGAAGCCAGCAGTGAAGCCATCCGCAAAGCCTCCGGTAAAACCCACCGTTGTCGCTCCAAAGAAAGTCGTGCTTCCGGCTACAATCGTCGCCCGTGTAAACAACCGCGACATCACAACACAGGAACTCGTTGATCTCATCAACCGAACCGGCGCACGTGACACCGTTCAAAAGCTGATTCAGTACGCCATTATCGAGGAAGAAGCCCGCAAGGCAGGCGCATCCATTGATGCTAAGGATCTTGCTGACAAGGTGAAGACTGAGAAGCAGCGGATTGTTGCAAATATGGCATCCCAGACGGGAAGCCCACAGACCTTCACTGAAATCACCGCGCGCTATGGTCTGACCGAGGCTGAAGTTGAGTGGGGTGTTCGCCTGCAGATTCTGTCGCAGAAGGCGTACGCCAAGCAGGTTGAGAAGCAGGTTCCAACTCTGGATGCACAAGTCAAGGTTGAGCACATCCTTCTCCTCACGATGAACCAGCCTGGACCAGATGGTAAGCCATTGTCTCCAGATGACCAGAAGAAGAAGGAAGATGAGCAGCGTAAGCGGCTCGAAGGCATCGTTGCTGATGTCAAGGCCGGCAAGATGACCTTTGAAGATGCTGCCAAGAAGTACTCCGATGATAAAGCATCCGGTGCTGAAGGTGGTTCACTTCCTTGGTTCGGCCGAACGGGGATGATGGTCCCTGAATTTGAGACCGCGGCGTTCAACCTCGCCAAAGAGGGCGAAATCAGCCCATTGGTCAAGACGCAGTATGGTTTCCATGTCCTCAAGCTGATCAAGCGTGGCAAGGAAGCGACTGCCGCTGAAAAGGCGAAGTTCAAGGCGGAAGAGATCAAGAAGCTGACGACAACCGGCTCTGGTATGCAGCAGTGGTTGCAGGGCTTGGTCCAGAAGGCAACGATTACGCTGAACCCACCTGCGGTAAACGTAAAGAAGTAATCGTTTAGAGATTCATTCAGCCCGCCCCTGCTACCGCAGGGGCGGGCTTTTCTTTGCCATCGCTACGCTCTCGGATGCGTCAGCTTATACACACTCCGGAGACGATCGAGCGCAACATGTGTGTAGATCTGTGTTGTCGTAATACGCGCATGGCCAAGGAGCTCTTGGATAATCCGGATATCAGCTCCACCATTAAGCAGGTGCGTTGCAAAGCTGTGACGGAGCCAGTGGGGACTTGGGTGGCGGGGGAGATCAGCTGCCACGCTGTAGCGCTTTACCAGCCTCCAGATTTGTGACCGGGTTAGACCGAAGACACTGGATGTTCGCGAAAGTGGAGACGGTGCGTTGCCTCGCAGCTGCTCGAAAAGGGCGAGCGATGTCGACGCGACCGGGACCATCCGCTCCTTGTCACCCTTACCCAGAACTCTAAGCCAGCCAGCAGACATATCCACCGAATGCCAGCGTAGTTCAGCACACTCCGATACACGCAAGCCGCAGCAGTACATGACATCTAGGATGGCCGCATCACGTAGACCCTTGACTGTCGTCCTGTCCGGTGCTTGCAGGAGGCGAACGATTTCAGTTTCATTCAGTGTCTTGGGAAGCGTCGCTTTAATTGCACGTGTTCTGCCGGCCGCGGTTACAGGATTGTTTGGAATGCAGCCCTGACGGCGGAGATAGCGACAAAACGATGACAATGCTGCACGGCGGCGCGCAATGGATGTCGACTTAAATCCGCCTGATTTTCGGCTGCTCAGCCAGCCTGTGATACCGCTTGGGTCTAGATGGAATCCACTGGTAAACCAATCATCCAAGTCTCTCGCGTAGGCAATAATGGTGTTCGATGCGAGTCCACGTTCATTCCGTAAGTAATCCAAATAGGCCGGGAGCAGCTCCCGATAACCTGTCAACCGGAAATCCACTCCGTGCGGACATCGATGCCACGCTCCAGGCAATGTGTCAGCAGGCGGTCTTCCGTGGCTGAGCTCGCTATCATCCGGACCTCAACACACTCGGTGATCGGGTCGAGACCGATATCGACCACACTCAAGTGAAGCTGGTCGAGCAAGGATTCGGCTATGTCAAGCGCATTTCCATCCGGGCCCGCAGGAAACACGGCAAGAAGCTGGCTACCATCAGGAATTGTCATCTATCTAAACCTCACACCGCATTGTATATGGCAGCCGGCGCATCTGTGGCCGCCGCCCAGCGCAGCGTTCCGTACTCGAAGTGCCACCACTCACCCGGATAGTTGGCAAACCCACTCTTCGTCATCGCGTGCAAGAGAAAGCGCCGCCGGTCTGTAAAGAGTAGGTGGGGATGCTGTTCATAGTAGTCACAGACACTTGCTTCAACCGGCTCATCAAACCCACTGCCCATGTCCAATGTTGTTCCGGTCGCAATCTCAAACAATGTAACATCGACGGCGCCACCCGTGCTGTGCGGCGTTGGCCGGTTTGGCAAGAGCTCTGGATAAGCCACAAACCGTCGTGCATGGGCGTTGATCGCAGCGTCGTCCCACTCAGGATGTTCTTTGCTTACAATCGTAACCATCCCATTCCAAAGCCAAGCCTGAACATTGAGCGGTCGGTGCGCATCCAAAACAATCATCCCAAGCGTTTCTGGTAACTCCGAAATCGCACGGTGAAGCCTTTTCACCACACTTTCCCGTAGGAGCATCGCATGCGTTGCCACTGGCGCACCTGCTCGCGCATACACAGGATCCAGCACAAGGCGTGTATTTGCTTCGAGCGCGATTAGCGGTTCATCTACCCAATGAAAGGCGACATCTAGGAAGCCCGGTGGTTCTACATGCGATGCTATCGGTGGATACACGTATGGTTAGTGAGCGACGCCTGCAGCCCAGAGACAACCGCGCTCAAGGAGACGCAGGACTTCGGGTTGGGAAACGACTGTGGTGTCATGTCCAAGGCCGTTGTACGAAACACGGCCATTGCCGTACCACTTCGTCCACACGACTGGCATGTCCACAACGCCGTTGCGCAGGTGGGGACCATCCGCTACGGGGAAGCGTGTCGTGGCGAGGACATGCACCGCTGGGTCGACGTGCATGTAGTACTGCTCGGAGACGACGGTAAACATGTTCGGCGAGCCACTGGTGATGAAGTGATCTGGAACACGGATATCAACCGTGTAATTCACGCCACTATCGCCCGGATGCGAGACCCACTGGCCACCCGTCATGAACTGATACTCGGTTTCCATTCGGAAGCTGTCGCACATTCCGCCGTGGCAACCCGCGATACCAACGCCACCCTTGACTGCTGCCAGTAACGGATTCAGCTGCTCGGGTGTGATAGTGCCCATCGTCCAGATCGGAACAATCAGGCGGTATGTTGTCAGGTCTTCTGTAGCATAGGCATCCAAAGTGTCGGAAACGGTGACTGTGAAGCCATTTCTCTCGAGGAACTCACTGTAAATCGCCGCGACTTCTTTCGGCTGATGTCCATCCCAGCCGCCGTAAACCACTAATGCTTTCATGATCATATGCCTCCAAACTCGCGATGTTATTATTCCACGTTGATGCCGACTTCAAGGTTGTAAAGAAGTGCTGGATGGACATCCGCCTGGAGATAGCTGCTGTGTAGCGTCATCCCAAGCCGGTCCATCACGCGCTGGCTTCGAACATTTGACTGCAATGTCGATGCTGTGAATGTCACGGCTGGATCCAGCTGCCGGAACTTTGCGATGACATGCTTTACAGCATCGGTCGCAATCCCATTGCCCCAGACATCCGGGTGGAGCCGCCAGCCAAGCTCTATGGCACCATCGATATGGGCACATGGCTTTGCATGGACCCAGCCGACGGGGCGACTGTCAATCGCCATTTCGATAATGAAATAGCCAAACGGGTCACAGAACGTCAGCCACCGCTCGATAATATTCTCAGCCTGCTCCTGCGTCGGAGGCATCGCCATAAGGACATGCTCCCGAACGGCCGCGGGTGTATCGAGCCAGACAACAAAGGGAGCATCGGCCACCGTCGGCTTTCTAAGACGAAACTGCGGTGGCATGATTGCGTTTACGCCTTTTGAACCAGGCTCTTCCCTTGAAGGACGGGCTTGAGGTACTGACCGGTATAGCTGCCACTGACCTTCGCAACTGCCTCAGGTGTTCCCTTGGCAACAACGTGTCCACCGCCATCACCACCCTCTGGCCCCATGTCGACAATCCAGTCTGCACACTTGATGATGTCAAGATTGTGCTCAATTACGAGGACTGTTGAACCGCCATCCACAAGGCGTTGCAGGAGGAGGAGAAGTTTTTCGATGTCTGCAAAGTGCAGACCCGTCGTTGGCTCATCAAGGATGTACAGCGTCTTTGCCTGCAGCTTCTTGCCAAGCTCGGTCGCCAGCTTGACGCGCTGCGCTTCGCCGCCGGAGAGCGTCGTCGCCGGCTGCCCAAGCTTGATGTAGTCAAGGCCGACATCGGCGATGGTCTGCAGCTTTCTCGCAATACTTGGCACCGCAGAGAAAAACTCTACGCCTTCCCCGACAGTCATATCGAGGACTTCGGCGATCGACTTGCCTTTGTACTTGACTTCCAGTGTCTCGCGGGCGTAGCGCTTTCCATTGCAGACTTCACAAGGGACGTAGACATCTGGCAGGAACTGCATCTCAATTTTGAGGATGCCGTCGCC
>Ga0255120_1000650_pt1 | contig 10466 bp, 9 predicted proteins | sample Law_Colum_RepA_8_2_FD_188582 | JGI IMG/M metagenome (GOLD analysis project Ga0255120, IMG submission 188582) | Freshwater microbial communities from St. Lawrence River, New York, United States - Law_Colum_RepA_8h | ecosystem: Environmental > Aquatic > Freshwater > River | place: USA: New York...
GGAATATGCTCCATATCCAGCTCGCGCTCATCTACTCAGATGAAACCAAGGCGGCCAAGTCACTGATTGATGGCGGTGCAATCGGCGATGCGTATTACGCCCGAGCGACCGGGCATCGGCGACGGGGACGGCCGTACGTGGATGGCTATGGCAAACCCAGCTTTGTCCAGCACGACATCGCAGCCGGCGGTGCCCTCTTTGATATGGGCGTCTATCACATTTCGGAAATGCTGCATCTGCTCGGAAATCCAGGGGTGCTGCGGGTCAGTGGAAGGACATTTCAGAAGGTCGAACTCGATGAGCTTCGGGCGCAGGCGGGGCGCTACTCGGTAGAGGAGCTCGGATGTGGCTTTGTCAATTTTGCGAATGGTGCCCTGCTTGAAATTGCCGAAGCCTGGGCGATCCACTTGGATAGTTTTGAAGGCTCATTCATCGTTGGAGATAAGGGTGGTATCCGGTTACGGCCGTTTTCGCTGCATCAGCCACATGGCGACATCGATGTCTCTGGTGGCGCCGACCTGGATGCTTTCACGTACCGAACACGTAAGCTGCGATCGGATGACAATAATACAGACCCACTGCAAAGTAGCCAAACGCACTGGATTCTCGCACTTCAGGGCCGAACAGACCTCCTCAACACGGCGGAACTCGCGCTGAACACAATGCTCATATCCGAAGGGATTTACCTTTCGGAAGAGCTCGGGCGGGAAGTCACCGTAGATGAAATCAAAGAGCGCTCGATTACCCGCAGGCTAGTTGTTTGAGGTGCTTTTGAGGCTGAAACATCAACATTCAACTCTTAGAAGAGCTCGGGCGGGAAGTCACGGTGGATGAAATCAAAGAGCGCTCGATCACCCGCAGGCTAGTTGTTTGAGGCGCTTTTGTGGCTGAAACATCAACATTCAACTCTCAGAAGAGCTCGGATGTGAAGTTACGGTGGATGAGATATCAGAGCGCTCCATCGCAGGAGGCTGCGGGTAAAGGGTTGCCTCGATGGAAACCTGTCAGACCAGCGACGTACTAGAATGAAGTGAAGCCATTCCCACTTTAGCGGGTCAGAGGCATCAAAGGAACCTGAAATGTTTTTTCGCCGACAAGAACCTGCTGCAACAAAACGGGATGGCCACCTCGTTACACTCACGCACCCCGTCCCAACGCTAACAGGTGCAAAACAAGACTGGTTAAACACCGACAAACCCGTTGTCTTTACCCCTGGCACTGTTAGCATCGTCCACTTTTGGACATTTGGCTGTATCAACTGCAAGCGTAACCTTCCCCACTACCAGAGCTGGTGGAGTGCCTACCGTAAGGAGTTCTCCGATGGCCGTCTCCAGATGGTCGGTGTCCATACGCCGGAGCTCGAGGATGAGCGTAAGTTCGAACGCGTTGTCGCCGAAGTCAAAAAGAACAAGATTGAGTACCCTGTCCTCGTAGATCCGAAAGAGGAAAACTGGAAGCGCTGGCAGCAATCGATGTGGCCAACGGTCTATCTCATCGACAAACAGCAACGTGTTCGCTACTACTGGAATGGCGAGCTTGAGTGGCAGGGCGCCGGCGGCTACAAAAAACTCACACGGTTTATCGAAGAGCTCCTGATCGAGAAAGGCCCTCCAGCCAAACCAAAGCCATAACGATAATGGGGCATTTCAGCCCCATTACTCGGCAGCTTATGCGAGTGGCTTGGCTTCCTTGGCGATGAAGACATCCGGGAAGTCAGCGGCACGCTTGTCCCCTGGCGCACGCAACGCTGCTTGTCCACCGGCATCCGGCCTTAGCGGAATCTGCATCCCACCCGTGCGCTCAAGCAACCTGAACAGCTGGTTATTCATTTTGTTGACAATCGGCCGATGCTTTGGATCCTGCGCAAGGTTTTTTGTTTCCAATGGATCCGTCTTGAGGTTGTAAAGCTCATCCAAATCCCAGAGTCCCTGAACACGGATATACTTCCACTCCTCCGTTCGGAGCGCATGCACCGTCGGCGTTTGTGGGAAGTCACGTTCCCAGTAATACTCGTACAAGACGCCATCCCGCCAAGGGACATCTGTCCGCCCCTGGAGCAATGGAAGGTAGGACGAACCATCCATGTTTGCAGGAGCTTTGACACCCGCGATGTCCAAAAATGTCGGCCCAAGATCGATGTTTGCCACGACTTGCGGCAACGCTCTGCCGGCTGGAAAGATCTTCGGACAGCGCATCAGGAGAGGAACACGCATCGATTCTTCGTACGCCGTCCGTTCGCCAAACGCAAAACCGTTGTCACCCATAAAGACAACAAGGGTGTTATCAAGAATTCCTTTGGCTTCAAGTGCAGCAAGAATTCTGCCGACGGATTCATCAACAGCTAGCAATGTCTCGCAATAACGACGATGGTATTCCTGGACATCCAGCTGGCCATGATACGGAAAGTCAACGCCATGATGACTGGAGCGTTGATCGCTTACCCAGCGCGGACGCCCTTGTGGGTCGATATCCTTTGCCTGTGAAACAGGTGTTGGGATGGACTTTCCAGCGTAGCGGCCTTTATGGCGCTCCGCGGGCACAAAGTTAGAGTGAACCGCCTTGTGGCTGACGTACGCGAAAAAGGGCTGATCCTTTGCGAGTGATTCAAGCCAGCTGATGGTGTAATCCGTCAGCTCATCGGTGATATAGCCTTTTTGCGGCACTTTCGTTCCGTTGACATTTAGGCCTCCAGGGTTTGGCAAGTATGTCCCCTGACCACGAAAGCTGACCCAGTGGTCGAACCCGCGCTGCGGCGCGTCGGTGTCGCCACCCATATGCCATTTGCCGAAAAATGCCGTCTTGTAGCCGTTCTTTTGCAGTATCTGCGGGAAGAACACGACATCTTTTGAAACGGGATTGTTGTTGTCTACAACCCTGTGTTTATGGGCGTACATCCCTGTGAGGGTCGAGCACCGGCTTGGCGAACACAACGCAGTTGTAACACAAGCGTTACGAGCCCAAATGCCTTCCTTACCCAAACGGTCGATGTTTGGCGTCTCGACATACGGATGCCCAGCGATCGACAGACAGTCATGACGGAGGTCATCGATCAGGATATAGACGATGTTCGTCTTCGGTGCGCCTGGGAGAGTCTCAGTGTCTGGACCTGCTGCATCCGCTGTCAGCGATGGAAGCGTGGCTACAGCGCCAGCTGTCGATGCCAGCCGCAGGATGTCTCGTCGTGTGATAGATGCCATACCTGCTCATTCGACAGATGCGGGTCAAGTCCCTTGTATCAATGGGCTTCGAGGCGCACCGCCCCCGCGGGCAACACGTCTCGCTCAGCAAATCCCACCCAGACAGGCTCTGGAACCAACCCAATTCCAAACCGGTTTTGCACCGCATCCTGGACTTTGATCGCCGCTTCAGCCACATCGGCCGCCGCCGCGCCATCCTCCGTCACCAATGCCAAAACATGCTTGTTCGACAGACGGACACCATTCGCAAGCTCCATCCCACGGTATAGACCCGAACGCTCCATCAGCCAAGCAGCAGAGAGCTTTACAGATGATCCACTCGCGCTAGCGCCCACATCCCAGCGCGGCACCATTTCGTCAGAAAAATCAGAGACAATTCGATCCGCATCAACAGCATCGACAATCGGATTCCGGAAAAACGACCCTGCACTTCGGCTATCAGGATCATCCGCGGAGACAACCATCCCCTTACGCCTGCGGATTGCGCGGACCAAGTCAGCCACATGCCAGAGCTCACACGCTCCAGCATCCAGGGCAGCACGCCGAACCTCTGGATACGCGAGACAAGGCTCTCCGTTTTCATGCAGGCGAAAGAGGACATCCGTGATCACAAACCGCCCGGTATCAACGCTGTTGAAGCGGCTATGACGATATGCAAAGTCGCAGTCAGGTGCGGTTAGTTCGACAAGCGCATCGGTTTGCGTGTCGATGGCCATAACGGCCTTGATGACGGCTGCGACTTCCTGACCATATGCCCCAACATTTTGGATGGGAGTTGCACCGACCTGTCCTGGGATACCTGCAAGGCACTCAATCCCTTGGAAGTGTCGTGCGACCGCCCAGTCTACAAAGGCATCCCATGGCATTCCAGCCGGGACTCGGACATCTACAGCACCCTGATTACTTGAAAGGAGTTCAGGCTCACCCGATGCCAGCTGTAGGACGCCAACCGTTGCTGGGTCATCGGAGACAACACAGTTGCTCCCGCCGCCGAGGACAAACGGCGTCAGAGCAGCATGGCGGATGACGTGGAGCGCATCAAGCGCCGCTTGCGCATCGCTCGCGATGTGCCACGCTCCGGGAATCCCACCAACTCTTAGCGTCGTGACTTCGGAAAGTGGGCGGAGCACCGCCATGTCAGGCCGTCCGGAGGACGAAGTAGTGTTTTTTGCCGGCTTTGAGCTGATCACCGGATGTCACATTAATCAATGCTTTGGTATCCGAGTGCTTTTCGCCATTAATGGACAATCCGCCCTGCTCAACCAGCCGACGGGCATCTCCATTGGATGCACAGACACCCAGCTCAACCAACAACGCCACCGGTGCAATCGGACTACTGCTCACCGTGTGTTCAGGAGCATCATCCGGGAACTGGCGCCCGCTATGGACTTTCTTCCACTGGTCGGATGCCGCATCCGCAGACTCAGCTCCGTGGTAAATCGCCACGATGGCATGTGCCAGCTTGTGCTTGGCTTCCATCGGGTTGCTTCCAGCCGTCAGCCACTCTGAAAATGTTTCCACAGGGACATCGGTACAGAGGAGGAACCAATCGCCCATCAGCTCATCCGCGAGAGACATCACCTTGCTATACTGATCAATCGCCGGCTCAGCAATGCCGACGTAGTTACCAAGCGACTTGGACATTTTCTTCTGGCCATCAAGGCCGACCAGCAATGGCATAAAGAAGCCAATTTGCTGATCTTGTCCCGTTTCGGCTTGGAGATCTCGCCCGGTGAGGATGTTGAATGTCTGGTCTTGGCCACCCATTTCGATGTCGGCTTCGATTGCGACCGAGTCATAGCCTTGGGCCAGCGGATAGAGGAGTTCGTGCAGGGAAATCGGCGCACCGGCATCCCAGCGCTTGCGGAAATCATCACGCGTCAGCACCTGCGCGACCGTCATCTTGCTGGTGAGCTTTACGAGATCGGCAAAGGACAGCTTTCCTAGCCATTCGCTATTGAAGCGGATGTCGGTCTTTGCGCGGTCAAGAATGACGGAGAGCTGGTCGACATAGGTTGTCGCATTTTCACGGATTTGCTCTTCGGTCAGCATCGGGCGTGTTGCCGAGCGGCCGGATGGATCCCCGATCAGTGTTGTGTAGTCCCCGATAATGATCGTGACGCGGTGTCCAAGGTCTTGGAACTGACGGATTTTGCGCAGGACGACAGCAAAGCCGAGGTGGATATCGGGGGATGTTGGGTCAAGCCCAAGCTTTACGACAAGTGGCTTGCCGGTTTTTGCCGACTTTTCGAGCTTGGCACGAAGGCCATTTTCGGGAACGATGAGGGATGCTCCGCGCTTAAGGAGCTCTACTTGCTGATCCAGATTCACGCGGGCATTGTATCGTTGACGGCGCGGGGGCTTCTAGCCCCCAGCGCCTGTGATTGGCTTGCTTTCCGTAGGCGCACTGGTTGGAGTGCCCTTTTCACTTGCAGCATCCGCATTGTCGCCCGCGCCTAGGATTCGCTTTCCACCCGCTCCACCGGACCCACCATAGGCATTTGCCTTCTTACCAAGTGCGGTGATTGCGGCTTTGTCTGCACCGGATGCCTCCGAGCTTGGGTATGAGACCACGGATGCATCGCCATCCGAGACGAACCGTGACATCCGGCCACTCGTAAGCTCTCCCACCCAGTAGGAAAGGCCGAATTTGAGGTCTTCCGGGGTGATGCGCTCGATGCGTACAGGATTAAAGCCTTTGGCGACGGGCGAGAGCATGGGGCGCCATGCAGCTTGGCAGACAGCGGTATGCGTGTAACTGCCACCGGTGCCAGTGCCCTTCGCCAGGTACTTCCAGTCAGCACGATTTCTCGGATACACCCCGTAAGGGTTTGCAAGGCTGGTCATCTCCACATCGGAGACGTATGCCTTCACCGCTTTTTGCGCACCGGAGAGCTCATCCTGCAGCTCGCGAGGTGTCATCCTTCCAAACGACTTGTGACGAAGGGAGTGATTACCGATTTCACACCCCTTCGACATGAGGTATTTGATCTTGTCGCTGCCAAGTCCAACCTGTCCAAATGGCTCCATGGTCTTTTCAGACTTTGGCAGGACAAAAAACGTTGCGACGGGCTTCCAGTCGGTGTTCGCTTTACAGAACTTCTCGATGATGCCATAGGCGCTCTCGGAGTCCACGGTGTAGGACTCGGATGCCTCGATCAAGCGGAGTTGCGACTCACGGGCATCATCAAATGTGATGACCACCGGGCTCTTCCCGGCGGGTACATCCATGGAGCCATCCACCACACTGCGCAGCGTCACGGGATAGAAACCCTTGTCATGCAACAGCTGGAGGTCCTTCTCAAAGGATGCCTTGGTGCGGTTCATTTTGGTGTTCTTACCGACCTTGTCATTGACATCGTGGTACATGACAACAGGTATACGACCTAGCTCATTGGCGCGTACCGCTGCGGCATCCACCATGGGGCGTTCAGGTGCAACTGGCGCGGCAACCATTGGCTTAGGAGTTTCCTTGCGGCACCCGGCAAGGGCAAATAATGTGACCGAAAATGCGACAACAACACCAACCTTGACCATGGGGGATTACCTCGGGAATGAGTGTATTTATTCTATCGCCGGGCGTTCAACGTGCCACGCTCACCATTGCCAAATTCAGGCGTCATAATAGGCATTGCAGGCTGCTTATGACTGTCCCCACCGACGGCTGTTGCATCCGCTAACAGGAGACACGTGTGCGCAAGCCATCCACCCGAAAATTTCAGTTAAGCCCAACCAAAATCCGCACCTATCGTGACTGTCCGGCAAAGTACCGCTGGGAATACATCGAGAAATTGGGACGCTTTTACCGCCGCCCAAAGCCCTACTACAGCTTTGGAACATCGATTCACTCCACCCTGGATGCCTTTGCGCAAGCGGGTGGTCCATCGGTGATGTCAGTAGATGACATCGTCCAGCAGCTCCGCCTCTCATGGGTGGATGCCGGGTACGCATCCCCTGCCGATGCGAAAGCAAAGCTTGCTGAGGCGGAAACCATAGTCATTGAGTGTCACGCTGCGGCACTGCACGCAGAAACAACGACTCCCCCGGATGAGCGCCCGGAGCTCTTCGCAACCGAAAAGACGTACAGCCAAGACATCACCCCGGATGTCCGCCTCACCGGAAGGATTGACCGTATCGATACCTACCCAGATGGCACATTGGATATTGTCGACTACAAATCTGGCCGGATGTCGGTCACCGAAGCGGATGTCGCGGGAGCCCTCCCGATGCGTATCTACCAGACGGTGGTCAAGCATCACCACCCAGACCGGCCAGTGCGGGCATCTATTTATGCGGTCCGCAGCGGGATGATCGCTAGCCACTCCTTGAGTGATGATGAGCGTGTTGACCTGATTGCAGAGCTTGCCGAGGAAGGCGAAATGCTAAGAAATAAGGACTTCACGAACATCCTGCCGGTGTTCAATGAAGCCCTCTGTGATGAATGCGACTACCGGCCGCACTGCGACCGGATTTGGAAGGACCAGCGCCGCCGCGGATTGGACTAGCGGGTGATGGTTACTTTTGAGAGACCATTTGGCTGATCCGGGTCCAGGCCACGGGTTACGGTGAGGTGGTATGCGAGCAGCTGCGCCGGGAGGATATCGACGACGGGTGCAAGGAGTTCGGACTCGGATGTGTGCAGCGGGATGTCAGCGTTTTCAGTTGCATTGATGCGGATAACGCGCGCGCCGCGGTCCGTAAGCTTGTCAACGACGCCATTCAGAGATTCGAAGGTCGCGCCACCGGGTTGGAAGACCAGCACTGGCGTTCGGCGTCCGACGGCAGCGATTGGACCATGCAGGAGGTCAGCGCTCGAGTAGGCCTGTGTCGCGGTACCGGTTGTTTCGGCGATTTTGAGTGATGACTCAATCGCTGTGCAGAGGTGGAGACCACGCGCAACGGTGACCATCCGCTCGGCGTGATACAGCGTGGATGCCACTGGCTCGATCCGCCCGGGAAGCATCGTAAGCGTGTCAGCAGCCGCTTGTGGGAGCCGATTTACGCACTCAAGAAGGGCTGCATCTCCACCGAGTAACGCGCCAAGCTGTGCGAGGATTGCAAGGGTAGTTGTGTAGGTCTTGGTTGCAGCGACCGCTTTTTCGACGCCCGCTTCGCAGAAGAGGACGTGGTCAGCGATTCCGGCAAGCGCGGATGTTGGTGTGTTTGTGATGGCAGCCGTCAGCGCACCGGCGGCTTTTGCCTGTGTCATGACTTCATTGATGTCCTCACCGGCTCCACTTTGGGAAATGCCAACAACAAGGGCATCCCGGAAGGCAACATTGCCGTTGTAGAGCGTATGCACGCTTGGCGCGGCCAGACCACAGGGGAGGCCCGCGGTGATTTGCCAGAGGTACTTTGCGTAGGTGGCGGCGTTATCCGATGTTCCGCGTGCGGCAAAGATGACATAGCGGATGTCCCGTTTTTTGATGTCATCCACCAAGGCCTGTGCGCCTACGGCATTTGCGGTGAGTGCACGCTCGATGGCAGCTGGCTGTTGGTGAATTTCGTCGAAGAGGATGGACATCGGGTTACCTTCCGGCATCGGACACGGGGTCAGCCCCTGTCAAGCCGGTCAATTATAACCTGTTCTCTCGCCGATACCCGATGCTTAGTCTCGTCCGCGGAGCTGGAGAAGGATTCGGATGACGTACCACAGCAGTAATGCCACACTTGCAAACAGCTCAAGTGCTGCCGCGACATGGTCACGTTCGTTGTACTCATTCATCACACGGTCGGTATCGTAAAGAATCGCACCACCCGCAAAGGCGATCATGATAGCGCTAAACCAGAGCCCAAGTGAGAAGCCAAAGATCATCCCAGTGACCATCACACCCAGCAGCACTAAACTCCCTACACCAAGAATCGGGCCAAGGAAGTTGAAACGCATTTTGGAGCCGAAGGCAACGGCGGTCAGCCCGAGGAAGAGCGCTCCGGTCATGGTCGCCGCTTGTGGAACGATGCCGGGTGCGACACTGTTGGCGATGTACAGCAGCGGCAGAAACACAACAGCTTCAATCAGGATGTACAGTCCATAGCCCAGATATTGCTTGCTTGGGTCCGGCGAGGATGCCAGCTTTGAGCGGGCAATCCAGCTGATGAGCATAAAGATACCCATCAAGAGCAGCCAGCCAATTTGTCCAAAACCAAAGACCATCGCAAGAATGGCAGCGCCGATAGGCGAGTTTAGGAGGAGTCCTTCGATGACGGCAAACACGAGAAAGCCACCGGCGAGGTGACCATATACGCGGGAGATGAACGCCTGTCGCCGTGCCGGCGCATTGGACTGGTAGTTAGATCCCCATTGTTGCTGATACATCGATGCACCCTCCAAACACTGTCTTACTAAAGACTCTACGGATATAGACGGCTTTTCGGTTCCAGAAGCGGTGTTTCCTGCCACGAAACCGCATTGGGAGCGCTTAGAAAGTCCGCCCCCCAAATCCAAAGCCATTCGGCAAGAGGTCACGAAGACAAGTATTCATCGTGATAACGCCAGCTGGTGTGACAGCGATTATCTGCATCGGGTGGTCATCATCATGAAACTCCGACAAAACCTGCCGGCAGGCACCACACGGCGTTTCGCCATCGGCTGTCGCCACCACACACGCATGAATTGTGCGGCTTCCAGCACCCGCGGCTGCGAAGACTGCGCTACGCTCAGCACACATCGAAAGGCCATAGCTGGCATTTTCAACATTACACCCGGTCACAATGTGGCCATCCGCAATCAGCAACGCCGCACCAACACTGTAGTTTGAGTAAGGGGCATAGGCATTGAGACGTGCTTTGATGGCCGCATCCACAAGCATTTCCAATGTCTCATCACTAAGCAAAGCGAATCACCGTTACGCCCGCACCGCCCTCATCCGGGTGGGAAAGCTGGTACGCCACTACGCGCGGATCGCCACTCAGCTGCTCCCAGACGGCACGCTTGAGCGCGCCCGTGCCCTTGCCGTGGACAACGCGCCCGCCATCGAGGCCGGCGAGGACAGCATCATCCAGCCACTTATCGAGACGTGGCAATGCTGCATCCACACGCAGCCCGATAAGCATTAACTCGTGCGAAAAACTGCTCGCCTTCTCAATCATCACGCTTGAGAGCTGGCTCCCAGCACGCGGAGCAAGCCCACCAGGTCGGGGCTGCTTCTTGACTTTCTCAGGCTGTGGTTCGACAGTTTTCGCTGCCGCATCCCGCGCAGCGCGAACCTTTGCCTTACTGCGAATAGCCGGCGGCGGCGGCGCATCTGGGAGGGGCACGCTTACCCCCGC
>Ga0255120_1000676_pt1 | contig 10243 bp, 7 predicted proteins | sample Law_Colum_RepA_8_2_FD_188582 | JGI IMG/M metagenome (GOLD analysis project Ga0255120, IMG submission 188582) | Freshwater microbial communities from St. Lawrence River, New York, United States - Law_Colum_RepA_8h | ecosystem: Environmental > Aquatic > Freshwater > River | place: USA: New York...
CGCCGCCGCCAAGGGCGTGCCGCTCGATATCAATACGGGCATCCATGATGGCCACACGGGGTCCGTGCCAGTGAGCCATTCGCTCCTCGCCTTCAACGTGCTCGCCGCACCCGACAAACAGGTCTCAGTCGCCGACATCGACTTCATGGTCCGCGAGCAGAAGATCCCCACCGCGCTCGCCACCGAGACGCAAATCGACCCCGAACGCCAGAAGGCGACCCTCTTCCGACGCGCCTCCGGTAACGCCCGCGTGACGGTCTTCGAAGGCGGCCATGACTCCGAACCCACGGCCGCCCTGGAATGGCTCTCCCGCCAACGTAAAGGCCAACCTGCCGATTGGTCGCTGAGCCAGAAGCCAGGCAAGGCGGGACCGGCTCTGGAGCTCTCTAAATAAACGAAACCATGAACACCCTCCGACTTTTGTTCGCCACCTGCGCCTGCGCCTTGGCTTTCGCCGCCGACCGTAAGCCCAATATCCTCGTGATCGTCAGCGACGACCATGGCTACGCCGACGTCGGCTTCAACGGCGGCAAAGCCGTGCCGACGCCCCATCTGGACGCGCTGGCCGCTTCCGGCGTGCGCTGCACCAGCGGCTACGTGTCCCACCCCTTCTGTTCGCCCACGCGCGCCGGCCTGCTCACGGGCCGCTACCAGCAACGCTTCGGGCATGAGAAAAATCCGCCCTATAATCCGACCGACGCCGGGGCGGGCCTGCCGCTCACGGAGAAACTCCTTCCGCAGTTCCTGCAGGAAGCCGGCTACCGGACGGGCTGGATCGGCAAGTGGCACCTCGGCGCGACGCCGGCGCATACGCCTTGGGCCCGCGGTTTCCAACAGACCTATGGCTTCATCGGCGGCGGCCATTCCTTCTCCGGCTGGGCGATTGACGTGAAGAAAGAATACAACGTCCCGCTGACCCGCGACGGCCAAGCCACCACGGAAATCCCCGCCCACCTGACCGCGGCCTTCGGCAAGGAGGCCGCCGCCTTCGTCACCCGCCAGGCCGGCGCGCCTTGGATGCTTTACCTGGCGTTCAACGCCCCACACACCCCGCACATGCCCACGGCCGAGCGCGAGAAACAGTTCGCGGACGTGAAAGATCCGACCCGTCGCAAGTGCCTCGCGCAGATCAGCCTGCTGGACGACGCCGTCGGCGAGGTCACCCGGGCGCTCGCGGCCAGCGGACAGACTCAGGACACGCTGATCTTCTTCTTCAGCGACAACGGCGGCACGCCACCCTCGCTCGGCGCTGACAACACGCCGCTGCGCGCCAATAAAGGCACGGTCTACGAAGGCGGCGTCCGCGTCCCGTTCGTCATCAGCTGGCCGGCCCGGCTCAAGGCGGGTTCGACCTACGACCGCCCGGTTTCCTCCCTCGACGTCACGGCCACGGCGTTGTCGCTGGCCGGCGTCACCTTCCCCTCCGAGCGCAAACTCGACGGCGTCAACCTCATCCCCTTCCTGCGAGGCGAGACCCAAGCCGCACCACATACGAACCTCTTCTGGCGCATCTGGCGCACCGGCGGCGAACAAAGCTACGCCGTCCGCTCCGGCGACTGGAAGTTGGTCCGCAACGGCAAGCAACCCGACGAACTCTACGACCTGTCGACGGATATCGGCGAAGCGAAGGACCTGGCGTCCGCTCGACCCGAAGTCGTCGCCAAGCTCTCCGCCGACCTATCGGCTTGGGATAAGGAACTGGTCGCCCCGCTGTTCCAGGGCACCAGGGCAGGCAAGGCCCCGGCCAAGAAGGCGAAGAAATAGGCCCTTGGCCCCACTTGGTGGGGCTTTGGCTTCGTTTTCCTCTGGTCGGGCTGGTGAGATTCGAACTCACGACCTCTTGCACCCCATGCAAGCGCGCTACCAGACTACGCTACAGCCCGAGAGGAAAGATTGGGTTAAGCCCCAGCCCGGCGGGGATGTCAATCCGACAAACCCGCCCCCTTGGTTTCTCGACAGAACCAAGGGCTAACCCTAGTAAATATGCATGAGCCGCACCCCCCTGCTTCTGCTTGCCCTCTTTGCCGCCGCCCTTGGCGCGGAGACCCGCCCGAACATCGTCTTCATCTTGGCGGATGACCTCGGTTACGGTGAAGTCGGCTACAACGGCCAGAAGATCATCCGCACGCCGAACGTCGACCGCCTCGCCCGCGAAGGGATGATCCTCACCCGCCACTACTGCGGCAACGCGGTCTGCGCCCCTTCGCGCACGGTGCTGATGACCGGTCGCAATCCCGGCCACGCGACGGCCCGCGACAACGGCGACGTCGGCGACCGCGAGCAGTTCCCCTTGCCCACCGGCATCGCCACGATGCCCGGTACGCTCAAGCAGGCCGGCTATGCGACCGCCGCCTTCGGCAAATGGGGCATGGGCAGCTTCGACTCGACGGGCAGCCCTCTGAAACAGGGCTTCGATCGCTTCCTCGGCGTGACCAGCCAGTGGGTCGCGCACAGCCACTACCCTCCCTTCATCCAGGATGACGGCAAGAAGGTGCCGCTCGACAACGGCCCCGACGGCGCGCCCGGTCACGGCGTCTTCCCGGCCGACGCCGACCCGCAGGACCCGAAGGCCTACGCGCCGTTCATCGGTAAGGACTTCCTGAGCGAACGCACCATCACCGGCGCCGAGGCGTTCATCGCGGCCCACAAGGACAAGCCCTTCTTCCTCTACTACGCCTCGCCGCTGCCGCACGTGGCCCTGCAGGTGCCGGCCGAAGAGCTGAAACAATATGAAGGCGTGATCACCGAGGCCGCCCCCTACGCCCCGCAGAAAGGCGGCTACAGCCCCAACCGCACCCCGCGCACCACTTACGCGGCGATGATCTCGCGCCTGGACAAGGAAGTCGGCCGCATCCTCGCCGCCCTCGAGAAAGCCGGCGTGGCGGATAACACGATCATCGTCTTCTCCGGCGACAACGGGGCCACGCACGACGCCGGTGGCGTCGATACGAAATACTTCAACTCCGCCGGCGGCCTCAAAGGACTCAAGGGCTCGCTCCACGAAGGCGGCCTCCGCGAGCCGACCGTCGTCCGCTGGCCCGCCGGCATCAAGGCCGGCACGCGCTCGCACCGCATCTCCGGTTTCGAAGACTGGTTCGCCACCTTCGCCGAACTCGCGGGCGTGAAGATCGAAGCCGCGGCCAACCGAGCCAGCGAGAGCCTCGTCCCGACGCTCAAGGGCGCGGACACCCCGCGCACCGCCCCGCTCTATCGCGAGTTCCCGGGCTACGGCTCGCAGCAGGCGATCTGGGACGGCAAGTGGAAGGCCATCCGCACGGACATGACCAAGGCGATCAAGGCCGGCCAGCCGATCGTGACCCAGCTCTACGACCTCGACGCCGACCCCAATGAGACGACCGACCTGGCCGCGAAATTCCCGGACATCGTGAAGGGACTCGAAGCCAAGATGGCCGCGGCCCGCGTGCCGAATCCGGACTTCCCGCTGCCGGGCGTCGACCCGCTGGTCGCCGGCAAGGGCAAGAAGAAGGCGGCGAAGAAGTAAGGCGTCACGTCCTTGTTCGCCGCAGGGCGAACCTTGGTAGGGGCAAGGCTCCGCCTTGCACTCCTGACCAAAAGGGCGCGGCAAAGCCACGCCCCTACCTTAAGCCGCCCTGCGGCGGCTCTTCACAGCTCTTCGATGCCTTCGCGGAGCTCCGCGGCTTTCTTCTTCACGGCGGCTTTCTCCGCCGGCGACATGTTCGCGGCCTGACGCACGGCCATGCCGATGCGCGGGTTGTTGAGGAAGCGGTCCTGATGCCGTGACCAGAAGTCCCAGTAGAGCGCGTTGAGCGGACAGGCCAGCGGGCCGGTGCGGTCCTTGGGATCATACGGACAGCCGCCGCAGTAGTTCGACATCTTGGAGACGTAGCTCGCGGCGCAGCAATACGGCTTACTGGCGAGGAAGCCGCCGTCGGCGTGCTGACTCATGCCGATGACGTTCGGGAGTTCGACCCACTGGAACGCGTCGATGTAGACGCCGAGATACCACCGCTCGACCTCCGCGGGGTCGACGCCCGCGGTCAGACAGAAGGATCCGATGACCATCAGGCGCTGGATGTGATGGGCATACGCGGTGTCGAGCGACTGGCCCACGGAGTGGCGCATACAGTTCATCTTCACCTTGCCGGTCCAGAACCAGGACGGCAGCGAGAGCGTATGGCCGAGTCCGTTGGCTTCGGCGTAGCCCGGCATCTTGGCCCAATAGACCCCGCGGATGTATTCGCGCCAGCCGATGATCTGACGGACGAAGCCTTCCGTGGCCGCCAAAGGGTAACGCTTCGGATCACGCGCATGCGCTTCGGCCGCGGCAGCGGCGACTTCCGCCGGGGTCAGCAGCTTTACGTTCAAGGCGAAGGACAACCGGGAATGGAAGAGGCGATCCGAGGACGTGTGCATGGCGTCCTCGTAGTCACCGAAATCAGGCAGCCCTCGCTCGATGAAGGCATCCAACTGCTTGAGCGCCTCCTTACGGTCGACGGGCCAGGGGAAGTCCTTCTCTGACGGCTTACCCATGGTCTTCACCCCGGCGGCCTGAATCTCGGCCCAGATGGCCGAGTGGTCATGGAAGAGGTCCCAGGTCTTGGGCGGAGGCGGCGTGCCTTTCCAGGGCTTCCGGTTCTCCTTGTCGTAATTCCATTCTCCGCCGGCGGGCGTGCCGTCTGCCTCCATCAGCAGGCGCGTCCGGACACGCATCTTGCGATAATAAGACTCCATCAACCAGCGCTTGGCGTCCTTCTGGAAATGGGCCGCCACGCCGGCGCGGCCGTCGAGGAAATGCTCGGAGCTGACGCCCGCCGTGACCAGACCGCAGCCGGCGGCGAAGGTGCGCAGATCTTGGTCGAGGCGCCACTCGTCGGGCTCCTGGTATTCAAAACGCGCGGCCTTGGTCGCCTTGAAGACCTGTTTCAGATTCTCCGCGAAAGACTGCTGGTTATCCTTGTCGCCGAGACGGAAGTAACGGACCTGATGGCCTTGCTTGGTCAGCAGCTCCGCCATGCGGCGCATCCCGGCGAAGATCGCGATGACCTTCTGGGCGTGGTGCACGACGTAATCCGTCTCCGAGCGGATCTCCATGAGGACATACGTCACGGATGCGTCTTTCTTCCCGAACCAGGAATGCTCTGGGTTCAGCTGGTCGCCGAGGATGAGACGGACGGTGGGAGCCACGCCCGCAAGGAAGGACGAACCCCGCCTGACGCAAATCGTCGCCGCCGTTATCGTGCCAGTCGGCGGAGTTCGATGCGGCGGAACCAGACCGGCTGACCTTCCGCCTGAAGGGCGATGTGGCCGTGGGAGAGCAGGAGTTCGGCGCCGGCGTCCAGCTGGTCGGTCGCGGGGGAAATATGGTTACGCGGATCGAGCTGCGGACGTTGGTAGCGGAGCACCTCCACGCCGTCGACGCGATGGACGATTTCTTCGTCACCGCGCACTTCGACCTCGATGACCACCCATTGCTCGGGCGGGAAGGTCGGCGCCTTCGAGGTGACGATGTGCTGGGTGACCAGCTTGCCATCCATCTCCAGGTTGGTGCCGGGGGTGCAGACGTTGCCGGTCGGGCGGGCCCCCTTGCCTTCGTCGGCCAGAAATTGGAACTCCAGGCTGGAAGGAAACCCTTGGTCCATCCCCATGCTCTGCGGGGGCTGGGCGTGGAGCATGACGCCGCTGTTGAGGTTCACGTACTTCGGGGCGTCGGCCATCATCTTCCCGGCGAAGCGATACTCCATCCGCAAGACGTAACGCGAATACGCGAGGTTGGTGAAAAGATGCCCATACTGCTGGTCGAACTTCGCATAGCGGTCATAGGCCACCTTGATCATGCCGTCCTCGACCCGGAAGGTGTCGGCGTAATTCTCGCCGAGGGGATGCTTGGCGATCTTGGGCGTCCACCCCGACAGGTCCTTGCCGTTGAACAAGGCGTGCCACTTAGGCTCCTCCGCGGAGGCCAACGTGACGAGACAGGAACCGACCAGGGGCAGGAAGCGGCGCATGCCTATGACTAAGGGGGCAACGGCCTGATTCCAATCTCGGAAGCCGGAATCCGCGCGCCCGTTTGCGCGAAGGGCGAATCCGAACACTGAATTGGCATGCGCGGCGTCAAAAAAGAGAACCTCCCGGCGAAGACCTGCCCGACCTGCCAGCGCCCCTTCCTCTGGCGGAAGAAGTGGGCCCGCTGCTGGGACGAGGTCCGCTTCTGCAGCGACGCCTGCCGCAAGGGCACCCCACGCGGTAAGGCATCGAAGCGCTGAAAAGCCCGCCCCCGGGTAAGCCGATGCGCCTAAGCCCCGGACCCCGACGGAGATTCGTTCGGCAGCTTGTCCGCCTGCGCCAACGCGGCTTTGTCGAGCATGATGACCGCCGGCAGGAAGAAGAAGCTCTGCACACTGAAGATGCATACCCAGACCGCGAACGCATCAGGGCGTTCTAATCCCAGCAGGACGAAGACCTCCCCCAAGCCACCCGTCACCATCGCTCCCGCGACCCAACCCAGCGAACCCAGCAAAGCCCACGACACCGCCGTCCGGAAAGACCGAGAAATCAGGCATACCCCCTGCGCAAGGCTCATCGTGCCACCGAAGGCGATGGCCCAAAAATACGTCCCGCAGTAGTTAGAGGCATAGCAACCGGCGCAGGAGACCGGAATCCAGAGCCACCACCGGCAAACCCGATGAAGGCAGCAGGCCTGAGCCACGATCACCAGCAAAGCCAACAGGAGCAAGGAAACGGGCCGGCCCTCGAAGACGTAGTAAAAAGGAAGAAAGGCAGCGATGGCCAGGGCGTTGTATCCCAACCAACGTTGGCTGATCCGCTTGAGCCTTTGCCGGTCATAAACTGGCGCCATTTCATGTTCATATCCGCCGACCAAGGGGATGGCAAAGAGGAATGCAGGCACAAAAAAGCCCGGGGTCACCGGGCTGATTCTCCGAGCCTCTGGGCCTCTGAGCCTCCGAGCCTCTTCCGGTCTTACTTAGGTCCGCCTTGGCGACGGGTGCCCGGACGACCGAAGGGGCGATAGTTGCCCTGGGAAGCGCGGTAGCCGCCGTGACGACCCCCCTGCGGGCGGCCTTCGCGTTCGCTATTGTGCGCGCCGGCGCGGGGATCCTGGTGGCGCTGGAAATCTTCCGGGGTGCGGGGCGGAGCCTGCTGGGTGTAGTCGAAGCCCTGCAGCTTGCCGCAATGGAGGTGCTTGCCGACGATGCGCTCGAGGCGGCGGAGTTCGCCGAGGTCCTCGCGGGTGACGAACGTGATGGCGGTGCCGGTCGCGAGCGCGCGGCCGGTGCGGCCGATGCGGTGGACGTAGTCTTCGAGCTGGTCAGGGAAGTCGAAATTGAAGACGTGCGAGATGCCGTCGACGTCGATGCCGCGCGAGGCGATGTCGGTCGCGACGAGCACGCGGATCTCGTTGTTCTTGAAGGCCTGCAGGGCGCGCTGACGCTGGCTCTGCGAACGGTTGGCGTGGATGGCGGCGCAGCTGATGTCTTCGCCCTGGAGCTTACGGCAGATACGGTCGGCGCCATGCTTGGTGCGCGCGAAGACGAGGACCATCTTCAGGGCTTCGTCCTTCAGGAGGTGGTGCAGCATGACCTGCTTGAGGGCGCCCGGGCACTCATAGAGGAGCTGGGTGACGGTCTCGGCGGGGTTGGAGCGGCGGCCGACCTCGATGAGCTGGGGTTCGCGCTGATACTGCTTCGTGAGGGTCTCGATCTCGCGGGAGAGCGTGGCGGAGAACATCAGGGTCTGGCGTTCCTTCGGGAGGGCGCGGACGATGGTATTGATCGCGGGCAAGAATCCCATGTCCAGCATGCGGTCGGCTTCGTCGAGGACGAGGTATTCGACGGCGGAGAAGTCACCATGGCCCTGACCTCCGAGGTCGAGGAGACGGCCCGGGGTGGCGATGAGGAAGTCACAACCGCGACGGAGGGCGGCGATCTGGGGGCGTTCGGAGACGCCGCCGTAACAGGTGGCGACGGTGGCGCCGGAGTAACGGGAATAGGCGGCGACGTTCTCGGCGATCTGGACGACCAGCTCGCGGGTCGGGGCCAGGATCAGACAGCGGACGCGACCCTGGTGAGTGCTGTTCTTGCTCTGGACCAGCTTGGTGAGCAGCGGGAGGGTGAAAGCGGCGGTCTTGCCGGTGCCCGTCTGGGCGACGCCGATGACATCCTTGCCCGAGATGATGACCGGAATGGAAGCCTTCTGGATAGGCGTCGGCTCGGTGTAGCCCTGGTCGGCTACGGCTTTGAGAATGGAGGCATCGAGCCCTAGGGAATCAAACGACATTGAGGCAAAGTGAGTAGAGGAAATGGAAAGGGCGAGAAGAATAGGGAATGACTCCGAGACAGGGCCAGGGCTAGGGCTTGGGCTAGTTTACCCATGAAAGACAGACGGCGACACCGTTTCATCTGCCGAACCTCCGACATCTGGTATCCGCTCTAGCCCCAGCCCAAGCCCTGACTCTAGCCCTGAGCAGGCCTTGGCCTGCTCTGAACGATTGCACTCCCCCTGCCCTTTCCTAGACACCTCGGTAACCCCTGACGATGACGACCAAGCAACCCGACGGCTGGAGCTCCAAACTAGGCGTGATCATGGCCGTCGCCGGCAGCGCCGTCGGCTTGGGCAACTTCCTCCGCTTTCCTGGCCTGGTCGCCGACAAGGAGACCGGCGGCGGCGCCTTCCTCATCGCTTACTTCATCTCCCTCCTGATCGTCGGCCTGCCGATCTGCTGGGTCGAATGGACGCTCGGACGCTTCGGCGGCACGCAGGGCTACAACTCTTCCCCGGGCATCTTCCACGCCATCATCCGCAAGCCCTGGGGCAAATACGTCGGCCTCCTCGGCTTCATCATCCCGGTCGGCGTCTACTTCTATTACGTCGTCATCGAGTCCTGGTGCCTCGGCTATGCCTGGAACAGTTTCAGCGGGTCGCTCGACCTCGGCAAAGAACCCAAGAGCTACGCGGACGCCTTCGCCGCGTTTACCGGCCTCAATGCCGATGGCGCCATCCTCGGCCTCGGCACGCCGTTCCTGTTCTTCATCGGCGTCTTCATCCTCAACTTCGTCATCATCTACCGCGGCCTCTCCAAGGGCATCGAGTTCATCTGCAACTGGGGCATGCCCCTCCTCATCGCCATCGCGCTCATCCTGCTGGTCCGCGTGCTGACCCTCGGCACCCCGGACCCGACGAAGCCGGAACTCAGCGTCTGGAACGGTCTCGGCTACATGTGGGATCCGCATGACATCTCCAAAGGCCTCTCCAATCCCGCGGTCTGGCTCAAGGCCGCCTCCCAGATCTTCTTCACCCTGTCCGTCGGCTTCGGCGTGATCATCACCTACGCCAGCTACCTCAAGAAGAACGATGACGTGGTGCTGAGCGGCCTGACCGCCACCGCGGCCAACGAGTTCTGCGAGGTCGGCCTGGGCGGGATGATCACCGTGCCGGCCGCCTTCGCCTTCCTCGGCGCCTCGGCCGTCGCCGGCGGTACCTTCGCCCTCGGCTTCAACGTCCTGCCGCAGGTCTTCGCCGGCATGCCCTACGGCCATCTCTTCGGCGGCCTCTTCTTCACCCTGCTCTTCATCGCCGCCATCACCTCCTCGCTTTCGATGCTGCAGCCAGGCATCGCCTTCCTCGAGGAAGGCCTCGGCCTGGACCGACGCGGCTCGGTCGCGCTGCTCGGCCTGATCACCGCGGTCGGCTGCACCCTCGTCGTCTACTTCAGCGAAGGCCTGAAGGCGCTCTCGACGGTCGACTTCTGGATCGGGGACATCGGCATCTTCCTCCAAGGGACGCTGCTGATCTACATCTTCAACTTCGCCTTCGGCACCGAGCGGGGCTGGACCGAGGCGCACCATGGCGCCGACATCCGTATCCCGCGGATCTTCAAGTTCATCATCCGCTGGGTCTCGCCGGCCTTCCTGACCGCGATCTTCCTGATGTTCGTGCTCAAGAACGTCGCCGGCTGGAATCTCTCGTTCACCGCGGCCGCCTTCACGCCGACCGACCCGATCCTCGACCTTATCGGCGGCCCCGGCCACCCGGCCAGCGACGTCGCCCGCCTGACGGCCTTCTTCCTGCTGCTCTTCGCGGCCTTCTCGGCGCTGATGATCCATCGCGCAGGCAAACGCTGGGACGCCCGCTAATCCTCCGACCTTACGACCATGACACTCGCCGGACTTCTCTTCATGCTCATCTCGGTGGGCGCGGTGACCACGCTCTTCGTGTGGTGCCTCGTCAAGGTGCTCACGGGTAA
>Ga0255120_1000683_pt1 | contig 10212 bp, 10 predicted proteins | sample Law_Colum_RepA_8_2_FD_188582 | JGI IMG/M metagenome (GOLD analysis project Ga0255120, IMG submission 188582) | Freshwater microbial communities from St. Lawrence River, New York, United States - Law_Colum_RepA_8h | ecosystem: Environmental > Aquatic > Freshwater > River | place: USA: New York...
CGTCTCGAACTCCCCGGCGGCGTTGAATCGGGACTCCATCCGATGGCGCTCGACCACGGGCTCCGGCTGCAGCGCGAGCCCCAGCAGGTATAACCCGCCCAACAGCACGACCAACGCGACCAGCAACAAGGCGACCAAGACCCCGATCGAACGGTTGGACTGCGCCTGGGCATCGAAGAAGCTGCGGGGGCTGGCCATGGGGAGAAGGCTGGACCGGAGCCTGCCCACCAATGCTCCGCTGACAACCGCAGAGTCCGTGAACGGCCGCCCCCTCTGGCTGAGCTGAAATCCGGAGGCTCTCGAACTAGGGCAGCACGCGGGGCTGCCCCTACCCTCCGAGATGTCAGGCCTTCAGCCCGGTGGCGAAGCTGATGCCGAGCGAGTCGGCCACCGCGCGCAGGATCTCGACCTCGCGGGGCTCGGCCTGGCCGTCGCTGAGCACGGCGACGCCACAGGCACGCACGAAAACCCGGCGCGCCGCGACCGATAGCTTAAGGAGGGCAGCCAGGGAGCCGTCGATCTGGGCGAGGTCGACCGCCTCGGACGGGAGCAAGGGGTCGAGGGCGACACCCAAGGCGTCCGCGGCCCGTTCGTAGGCGAGCTGGCGACCTTCCGCGGACTCGCTGGAGGCGTGGACGACCGCCGAGAGCACGAAGCCGTAGTGCTGCGGCAGGGTGAGGCCATGGGCCTGCCCCAAGGGCGGCGGCAGTTCGAGGTATCGACGGACGGCCCCCTGCACAAGCAGACCGACCAGACCGTCCTCGGTCGACGAGCCGAAGCCCGCCAAGGCATCACGGAAGGTGGTGCGCTGCGTGGGCGAGAGCACGCGCAGGGCGGGCAAGGCCAGGTCGAGGGCCGGGAGCCGGAAGCCGGCCGGGAGCGCGCGGACGACGGGCTGCAGTCGGCGGGCCTCCAAGGCGACCTCGCCGCCGGCCAGGGTCACGATCGAGGTGAGTTGCTGCTCGCGCTGGGCCGAGTGGGAGGAAAGCACGAAGGCAAAGGCCAAGCCCATCGCGCCGATCGGCTCGGCCACCGCGGTGCGCAGGGACTCCGGCAGGCGGCCTTGGAATTGGACGGCTTCCTGGATCTCCAGGTTGGTCGGCGGGCGGGCCGGCGCTGGTGCGGCGGCGGCGGCCGGGGCGGCGCCACTCAGGCGCGACACCGGCGCCTCGGCCTCGTCGCTCACGCGCGCCACCGGGCCGGCGGGCAATTTGCCGTCGAAGGCCGGGTCGATGCGGCGGATGCGGTCCTCCAAGGGCGGGTGCGTCGAGAAGAGGCTGTCCCAGAAGCCGGGCGTCGAGCTGAAGAACATGTGCTGGGCCTCGGACTGGGCGAAGCCGAGGTTGGGGGAGCCGTCGTCCTCGTCTTTCTCCTCGAATCGGTCGCGGGGTGCCCGGGCCGCCGCCGGGGCGGTGGTGCCCCGCGCGAGCTTCTTGAGGGCGCCGGCGAGTCCCAGCGGGTTGCGGGTGAATTGCACGGCGGAGGCGTCGGCCAGGTATTCGCGCTGCCGCGAGATGGAGGCCTGGATGACGCGGGAGAAGAAGACGCCGCCGAGGCCGAAGAGGATGACCACCGCGCCGGCGACCATCATTGGGATGCCGACCTTGGCGCCGTCGCGGCCGCGGGGAGCGATGCGGATGAGCAGGTAGCCCAGCTGCGTCAGCGCGAGGAGGCCGGCGACCGCGCCGATAAGGCGGAGGTTCATCCGCATGTCGCCGTTGCCGATGTGGCTGAACTCGTGGGCCACGACGCCCTGCAGCTCATCGCGCGTCAGGAGGTCGAGTGCCCCGCGGGTCACGCCGATGACGGCGTCCTTGGGGTCGTTGCCGGCGGCGAAGGCGTTGATGCCGGGGTCCTCGAGTACGTAGCAGGCCGGGACCGGCAGCCCCGAGGCGATGGCCATCTCCTCGACGACGTTGAGCAGGCGTCGCTCGCCGGGCGACGCACCGCGGCCATGGATCTGGCGACCGCCGAGACCGATCGCGATGGACGCACCGCCGGCGGACAAGGCGCTGATGCGGATGAGGCTGCCGGCCACGATGACCAGCAAGGCCACGCCTGAGGTGCCGAGGAACAGCTCGGGTTGCCACCAATCCAGCGTGCCCCCGCGGCTTACCTTGGAGGAACCCACCACCGCGAGGGCGTAGAGGCCACCGATCAGGGCGACGATGGCGATGACCAGCAGCACCACGAGCTTCGTAGTGCGGGACCGGGCGTCATCCTGCGCCCGGAAGAAGTTCATCGTGGCGGCCATGGACCCGGTTGGATCAGGCCGTCGCCGGGACGCAGACGCGCTGATGGGCGGCTTCCAGCATCAAGGACCCGAGCGGGAGGGTGGCCAGAACACCGACCCCGCAGGCGATGACCCCCAGGCCGGAGACGAAACCGGCGACGATGGGGAGCAGGAAGGCCCAGCCCCAGTGGGGCGTCACGACCTGTCGGCTGAGCTCGAGGCATTCCCAAAAAGTGCCCCTCTTCTCGGCCAGGAGCCCGAAGGCCAACGACCACGAGGTGGCCAGGTAGATACCCGGGAGCAGGCACAGGGCGTAGCCGACGATCAGGAGCGGGATGGCGACCAGGAAGAGCAGCCAGGCGTCGAGGAAGTCATCGAGTCCGCTGAACAGGTCGGAGAAACCGGCGGGCTCGCCACGGAGCGACTTGGCGTTGAAGCGCGCGAGGCCGAGGACCAGCGGCGGGGTGAAGATCACGACCCAGGCCACGACCAGGAATACCAGGTGGACGAGGACGATGTTCCAGAAATCGCGCCGCAGGGCCGCGAGGGCCTGGTCGAAGCAGGCGCCGATCGCGAAGGGCTCGGAGGCCTGGCGGGCGCGCTGGACGAGGCCGAGCTGCTCGGGATTGAGGGTGGCGAAAAAGCCCATGTGACCGGCGCAGGTCTTAGAACTTCACCGACGGGGCGGCGCGCTCGGCCTCGCTCTCGACCTTGAAGAAGTCGGCGGGGACGAAACCGAAGGTGTTGGCGACGAGCACCTGCGGGAAGGTCTCGCGACCGTTGTTGTAGGCGAGGACGGAGTCGTTGTAGGCCTGGCGGGCGAAGGCGATGCGGTTCTCGGTGGAGGTGAGTTCCTCCATGAGCGCGCGCATCTGGGTGTCGGCCTTGAGCTGCGGGTAGTTCTCGGAGACGACCATCAGGCGACCGAGGGCGCCGCTGAGGCCGGACTCGGCCTGGAGGACGTCGCGCATCGCGGCGGGGTCGTTCGGGTTGCCGGCGAGGCGGACGTTGGCCTGCGTGGCCTTGGCGCGGGCCTCGATGACGGCGGTGAGCGTGCCGCTCTCGTGGGCGAGGTAGCCCTTGGCGGTCTCGACGAGGTTCGGGATCAGGTCATGCCGGCGCTTGAGCTGGACGTCGACCTGGGCGAAGGCGTTGCGGAAGACGTTCCGTAGCGTCACGAGGCCGTTGTACATGCCGATGACGATGACGGCCAGGACGAGCAGGCCGACGAGCAGGATGCCGAGGAAGATGAAGAAGGGTCCCATGGTGTCCGTCATTAAGGAGCGGAGTCGGGGGTAAGCAAGACGGGAGGGGCCCGCCGGCATGATAAACCGGGGGCAGATTTACCACGCCCACCGGCCCCAGAAAGGGCTTCAGGGCAGGGCCTCGAGTTTGCGGCAGACCTCGTCGATGAGGAAGGCCGGCGTCGAGGCGCCCGCCGTGACCCCGACGGTCCGGAAACGGCCGAGCGCCGACAGGTCGAGCTCCGCCGCGGTCTCCACGTGGAAGCACGGCAGCCCCTGCAGTTCGACGAGTTTGGCGAGCTTGACGGTGTTGGCGGAGTGACGGCCGCCGATCACGACGATCGCCTCGCAACCCTGCCGGCGCAGCTCCACGACGTCGGACTGCCGGTCCTTCGTCGCCCCGCAGATGGTGTCGAAGACGAGCGTGCCGGGGAAGCGGCCCCGGAGGCGCTCCGCCAGCCGCTCGAACTCGTCGGTGAACATCGTGGACTGCGAGACCATGCAGACCTTGGCGCCCAGGTCCGGCAGCGCGTCGATGTCGGCCGGGCCGGAGATGACGTGCCCCTGCCCTTCCGCGTAGCCGAGCAGGCCGATGACCTCGGGGTGCTGGGGGTCGCCGAAGATGACGGTGCGGAAGCCTTTCTTGGCGTGGAGGCGGACCTTGCCGGCGATAATCCCGACGTCGGGGCAGGTGGCGTCGCGGAACTCCATGTCGAGCGACTTGAGGTACGCGCGGCGTTCGGGGGAGATGCCATGGGCGCGCACGACCATGACGGCGTTGACATCGGTCGCGCGCGAGACGGCGAGTTTATCCTGGCTACGGTAGTCGCCGACCTCCCGGATACCTTCACCCGTGAGGACCTCCATCATCTGGCGGTTATGGATGAGCGGACCGTCGGTGTAGACGGGGTGGCGGCCCTTCTGGGCGTACTCGCGGGCGATGTCGATGGCGCGCTCGACACCCCAGCAGAACCCGGCGGACTTGGCACGGAGGACCTTCACGGCTCCAAGGTGGGCGGAAGCCGGGACGATTCAAGCAAAGTCGGGCTTACTTCGCGGGGACGCCCCAGATTTCGGCCTCGATGTAGTCGTTCGACGGCGAGGCCGAGTTGCCCTTGGAGTGGAAGCGCACGTAGCGGCCCTTGACGGCGGCGACGGGGATGACGCGACCCTCGTTGGACTCGTAGTAGACGTAGTCCTTGCCCTTGCCGAAGCCCAGCTCGCCTTCGGCGTCGCTGTTGTAGACGGTCGTCACGCCGGTCTTGAAGTCGGGGTCGTCGGAGATCTGCACCACCACGGAGAAGTAGACCCGGCGCTCGCGGTGGAAGTGCCAGAGGGCGATGGCGTGGAGCTCGGCGGTCTTCGGGAGCTCGACCTGCATCCACTGGTGGCCGCGGGGCAGTTCGACCTCGAAGCCCTCCTCGCCGCCCTTGTCGCCGTCGGTCAGGAACGAGAAGTCACCGGCAGCGGCCTCCTTGGCGGAGGAGGTCACCGGACAGCCGAGGGCGAGGTTCTTCCCCTCGGCCGGCACCTTGGGCAGCACGCGGGGGCCCTTGGCCGGCGGCTCGAGGTTGTCGATCTTCATGGGCTTCGGCGTGCCGAGCGCGACGGACTTGGGCAGCACGAGCGGCAGGGGCTTGTCCTCGGCGAGGACGGCGAGGGGCAAGGCGAGGAGGCAGAGGGCGAAGCGCATGGGGGAGAAAGGTTAGACTGCGGGAAACCGCCGAGGTTTCAAGCCCGCGGAGCTTCCAGGGTACGGACCCTACGCTGCTTGAGCGGGAAACGCAGGGTCACGGTGGTGCCCACGTCGGGGGTGCTGCGGATATCGACCGAACCCCCGTGGGCGCGCATGATCTTGAGGAGGATGAGCATCCCGAGGCCGCCCCCGGAGGCCTTGGTTGTGTAATAGGCGTCGAAGACCCGTGTCAGCTTATCGGCCGGGATCCCCACGCCCGTGTCGCGGATGGATAGCACCGCCCACTCGTCGTCGGACGACAGGCTCACGAACAGGTCCCCGCCGCGATCCATCGCCTCGAGGGCGTTCTTGGTCACGTTGAAGAGGGCCTGCTTGACCTGGTTGCGGTCGGCGAGAATCGCGGGCAACGAGCCCGGGAGGTCGACCTGCACGCGCACGCCCAGCTGCTCCATCTGGTCGCGCAGCAAGGCCATGGCTTCGGCGACGACGGAGACGAGGTCGGTCTCGGCGAGGTTCGGCGGGGTCGGGCGGATGGCGCCGAGGAAATCGCGGACGATGCCGTCGAGCCGCTTGATCTCGCCCTGGCAGACCTCGGCGGCCTGGCGGACCTTCTGGGCGGCCGGGGTGTCGCCGAGCTTCTCCGCCTCGCGGCGCAGGAGCTGCAGGTGGATGCCGATCGCGTTGAGGGGGTTGCCGACCTCATGGGCGACGCCGGCGGCGAGGGCCATGATCGAGTCGATGCGCTCGCTCTCGACGCGATCCTCGGTCTGGGTGCGCTCCGCGGTGACGTCGCTCAGCACGGCGACGCGGCGCGTGCGCTCGGCCGAATGGGCGTCGGCGACGCGCGCGAGGTGCACGCGGAGCACGCGCGGCTCGGGGTAGCGGACCTCGAGCTCGCGGGCCATGCCCTCGACGTCGGTCGGCAGGTCCAGCGCGGCGGCGAGGTCGGGCGAGAAGCGGCGGAGTTCCGTGCCGTTGACCTCGGCCGGGTCCGCGCCGAGCAGCACGACGGCGGCCGCGTTGGCGTATTCGACGGAGCCGTCCTGCGCCAGCACGAGCACCCCCTCGCGGAGCGTGTCGAGGACGGTCTCCATGAGGTCGCGCTCCCGCTCGAGGCGGCGCGCGAGGATGGCGAGGTTCTGCGCGTCGAGCCCTTCCAGGCGGCCGAGCACGCGGTCGAGCGAGCTGTTGCGACGACGCGACATGGTCAACGGGCGCGCGCCGTGCGGAGGGCAGCAAGGCGGGCGATCAGCGAGGCCGCGACGGCGGTCTTGGCCCCGGGCCCGAGGACCTCGCGGAAGCCGTCGCGCCCGAGGAGGATGAGCTTGTTCTGGTCGGACCCGAACGCGCCGTGCGGGCCGGCGACGGAGTTGGCGGCGATGAGGTCGGCCCCCTTGCGGTCGAGCTTGGCCAAGGCGTGGGCCTCGACGTTCTCGGTCTCGGCGGCGAAGCCCACGAGGAACTGGTCGGGCCGGCGGCGGCGGGCGAGCGTGGCGAGGATGTCCTCGGTCGGCTCGAACTCCACGGATAGGCCCTCGCCCGTCTTCTTCAACTTCTGGGGATGGCTGACCTTCGGGCGCCAGTCGCTGACCGCGGCCGTCATGATCAGGACATCGCACGGCCCGAACAAGGCGTCGGTCTGGCGCAGCATCTCGGCCGCGGTGACCACTGGGTAGACCATGACCCCGTCGGGCTCGGGCAAGGAGACCGGACCCGAAACCAGGTCGACCGTCCAACCCGCGGCGCGGGCGGCGGCGGCCAAGGCATACCCCATCTTGCCCGTCGACGGGTTGCTGACGAACCGGACCGGGTCGAGGAACTCCCGGGTCGGGCCGGCGGTGATGAGGCAGCGGAGGGACAAGGGACGGAAGCGGAGAGGGGGAAGCGGTTGGCGGACAGGCCAAGCACCAGGGATGACCTTGGCCGAGGAAAGGGGCGGAAACAATCCATTTAGGGCCAGGGCTTGGGCTAGGGTCAGGGCTAGGAAATCTCGCAACCTAGCCATGATACTGTCCTGAACCTTCAAAATCCGTTTCCAGCCCTAGTCCTGGCCCTGGCCCTAGTCCTTTGTTCGACCCCTTGCCTTCTCCCTGGCGGGCACTCACATTCCGGGCATGGATATCTACCTGGCGACGGGCAATGCACATAAGGCCGAGGAATTCGGGCGCATGTTCGCGCAAGCGCGACTCGCGGTTAAAGTCCGCTCAGCAAAGGACCTCGGAGGCATGCCGTATGTCGAAGAAATCACCGGCACCTTTAACGGTAACTGCCGCCTGAAGGCCAACGCTCTCCGCGAGATCACCCCACAGAAAGCCTGGGTTCTCGCGGACGACAGCGGCCTTTGTTGCGATGCCTTGCAAGGCGGCCCAGGCGTCGACTCCGCGGTCTATGCCGGCGCCGGAGCGACCGATGCCCAGAACCGGGCCAAGCTGCTCGAGGCCATGAAGAAAGCGCCTCTCCATAAGCGCGGCGCGCGCTTCGAGTGCCACCTCATCCTCCTCGGGCCCAATCAAGAAGTCGGTAAATTCGTGGGCCAGTGCTGGGGCAAAATCCTCGACGCCGAAGTCGGCGCCGAAGGCTTCGGCTACGATTCGCTCTTCGTGCCGGCCAACCACGAGCAAACCTTCGGGCAACTCACCCCCAAGGAGAAGGACAAGATCAGCCACCGCGCCAAGGCGTTCCAGCTCATGGCCACTTGGATGCGCGAGAACGGCGTCGCCTGAGCGCCTCGCACTGCGTCCAACGGCTCGTCCACTGGGTTATTTTAGGCTAGTCCCGAAAAATCCATCAGGGTAGGTTCGGCGCATGACCCCGCCGCTGCCGAAGCTCAAGACCTACGCCTACGCGGACATCCGGCCGTATGCGGCGATGACGAAGGTCTTCCTGGTCATCACCGGCATCGCGACCTTGGCCTGCATGGTCGCGACCTTGCTGCAGTGGGAACTGTTCACGCACGGCGCCTTTACCGAGCAGGAAGGCGACGCGAGCGACAAGCTGATGTTGACGACGGGCATCCTGCGGCTGATCGCCTACGTGATTGCGGGCATCTGCCTGATTGCCTGGACCTACCGGGCACACGTGAACGCCCGCTCCCAGGGCGTCTTCGGCCTGACGCTCGAACCCGGCCTCTACGCCTGCTCCTACCTCATTCCCTTCGTCAACTTCTGGCTGCCCTTCCAAGGCATGAAGGAACTCTGGACCCACTGCTTCGCCGTCGCCGGTGCCAAGCCATCGGCCACGCCCCCGCTCCTGGTCGTCTGGTGGACGACCTGGTTGCTCACGAGTTTCCTGGGGGTCTACGTCAGCAAGATCCTCAAGGTGGTGGACATCCCTTCCGGCATCTACGCCAGCCAGATGAACCTCGTTTGGCTGGCCTGCTCCCTCGCCGCCGGCGTCCTCGTCTGGGTCATCGTCGGCCGGATCAGCGCGCATCAGGCCGAGCGCCACGCGCAGGCCGGGGTGCCGGGGACCGAGGACGTCGCCGCCAACCGCTAACCACCATCCGCCAACCGCTCAGAAGAACACCGCTTCCGACAGGGCCTCGGGCGCGCCCATCAGGGCGACGCGCTGGGCCACGGGGGCGGGCTGGCGACTGCGGCTGAAGGTGATGATCGCGCGGGTGCCTTGGTCGGCGTGCTCCCAAGAGAAACGGGCGCCGTCGGCGAAGGCCCATTCCGCGGCGAGGTTGTCCCCGGACGGCGCCTGTGCGGAGAGCGCGAACGTGGCGTCGAGGTGCGAACGCGAGAGCCCGGCGCAATGCGTGAGGCATCCCTTCATCCAGGCGAGCAAGCCGGTAGCTTCGCCGGCGAGACCGGCGCCATGCGAGACCGTGACGCTGCGCAGGCCGCGCACGAGATCGGCGGGGGCGTGGCCGGCGAGGAACTGGCCGAGGGCCTGTCGGACCGGCAGGCAGCGCGCAACGGCGAGGTCGCGCACGCCCTTGGGCTCGGGGAAAGGCAGCGCGAAGAAGGCGTCGCCCACGAGCGAGCGGTCGGCGACGACGCGGCGACAGCGCGCGCTCCAGCCGAGCCAGGGGCCGAACTCCGCGGGGGTGACGCCGTGGGCCCAGACGTTGGTCGGGAGGTCGCCCTCGAGCCAGGTGGAGACGAGGGATTCGAGTTCGGCGGTCGGGGCGCCGTGCGCGAGCATGAGGGCCTCGCAGCAGCGCTTGCCGCGGCGGGACGGGTCGACGAAGCAGAGCACGTTGACCTTGGCCTCCAGGGGCGCGGCGGCCTCGGCGGCGGGACGCGCGGCCAGCACCACGAGCCGGCACGGGTAGCGCTGCGCGAAGCGGATCGCCTCGTCGAACCGCGCCTGGGCGTCGGCCGGGCTGACGCCCGCGCCGAACATCAGGACGAGGTTCATCTGCGAAGCGCGCGCGGCGTCCTCGCCTTCCTCGGCCCAGGCCTTGTCGAGCGACGGCAGGACGGCGGAGATCTTCACCGGGAAGCCCGGGAGCGCGTCGATCAGCGGGTGGGCCATGATCAGCGGCCGGCGTTGCGCCAGGCGTGGCCGTGCGCGGCCAGGAGGGCGTCGCCGCCCGCGGGGCCCCAGGAACCGGCGGCGTAGGTCTCCACACCGGCCTGCCCCTGCTGCTGCCAGGAGTGCAGGAGCGGGGTGAAGAGGCGCCAGGAGGCCTCCGTCTCGTCGCCGCGGATGAAGAGCGTGCGGTCGCCGACGATGCCGTCGAGGATCAGGCGCTCGTAGGCCTCGGGCGTGTTGGAGCCGTAGGTGGTGGCGTAGCGGAAGCTCAGGCGGACCGGCTGGGTGCGCGGCTCGAGGCCGGGGACCTTCGAGTTGAGCACGAGCGTCGTGCCTTCGTCCGGCTGGATCTGGATGACGAGCCGATTCGGGGCCAGGTCGTAGCGGGCGTCGCCGGCGAAAAGGCCGGACTCGGGCTGCTTGAACTGGATGGCGATCTCGGAGACGCGGCGCGCGAGGCGCTTGCCCGAGCGCATGTAGAACGGCACGCCGGACCAGCGGCTGTTCTCGATGGAGAGGCGCAGGGCGCAGAAGGTCTCAGTGGCGGAGATCTCGGG
>Ga0255120_1000695_pt1 | contig 10068 bp, 7 predicted proteins | sample Law_Colum_RepA_8_2_FD_188582 | JGI IMG/M metagenome (GOLD analysis project Ga0255120, IMG submission 188582) | Freshwater microbial communities from St. Lawrence River, New York, United States - Law_Colum_RepA_8h | ecosystem: Environmental > Aquatic > Freshwater > River | place: USA: New York...
CCTCAAGGCCCCGACCCCTTCCATCACCAAGGACGTCAACGAGAAGGTCCAGCAACTCGTCGTGCTCTCGAAGAAGAACGGCTTCGTCACCGTCCAGAACATCAACGAGGTCATCCCCGACAGCGCCACCGACCCGGAGCTGATCGAGAACATCATGAACATCCTCGATAACCTCGAGATCAAGCTGCTCGACGAAGACGAAGTGGAGACCTATCAGCGCAAGATCGACGAGTCCGAGGAGGAAGCCGCGCGCGTCGTGCCGGCCGACGCCCCTTACGACCCGTTCAACGTCTACCTGAAGCAGATGGGCCACAAGCCCCTCCTCACCCGCGAACAGGAAGTCGAAATCTCCAAGCGCATCGAAGACGCCGAACTCCGCGCCCAGGAATTCCTCTTCTCCTGCTGGCTGACCCTGCCCTACCAGCTCGACCTCGCGCTGAAGGTCCTCCGCAAGGAAGAACGCTTCGACAAGGTCGTCATCGACAAGAAGGTCGAGTCGCGCGACGCCTATTACAAGATGCTTCCGAAGGCCACCGAGGAGTGCACCAAACTGCAAGTCCGCTTGGACAAGGGCTGGCAGAAATACCTCGAAGAGACCGACGAAGCCAAGCGTCCGAAGACCCGCGAGGCTTACCGCAAACTTGAGCTCGCCGCCAAGGAAGGCTGCAAGGACATCCTCCGCAAGTTCTGCTTCAAGATGAAGCTCTTCGAAGAATGGCTGGAGCTCCCCGAGCTCAAGGCCGACCTCGAAGACTGCCGCAACCTCGTCGAGCCGGCCCCGGTCATGCGCGGCCACGTCCGCGCCAAGCTGGCCCGCAAGCCCGAGATTTCCGCGACCCGCGCCAAGGAAGTCGAACGCCGCTGGCGCCTGCTGCCGACCGAACTCCTCAACCTCGTCCGCAACGTGCGCAAGCACATGGACGAAGCCCAGAAGGCGAAGACCGAGATGGTCGAGCACAACCTCCGCCTCGTCATCTCCATCGCGAAGAAGTATCAGAACCGCGGCCTCCTCTTCACCGACCTCATCCAGGAAGGCAACATGGGCCTCGTGAAGGCCGTCGAGAAGTTCGAGTACCGCCGTGGCTATAAATTCTCCACTTACGCCACGTGGTGGATCCGCCAAGCCATCACGCGTTCCATCGCCGACCAGGCCCGCACCATCCGCATCCCGGTCCACATGATCGAAACGCTCAACAAGGTGATGCAGGTCCAGAAGCAACTCACCCAAGAGCTCGGCCATGAACCGACGGCCGAGGAAGTCGCCAACGAGATGAACATGGCCATCGAACGCGTCCAGCAGATCATGAAGATGGCGCAGCAACCGATCTCGCTGCAATCGCCCGTCGGCGACGGCGAAGACACCTCCCTCGGCGATTTCATCGAAGACAAGTCCGCCGAAAACCCCTCCGATACGGCCTCCACGCGCCTGCTGCGCGAGAAGATCGACTTCGTCCTCCGTTCGCTCGCCGAGCGCGAGAAGGAAGTGCTCATCCTGCGCTTCGGCCTGCTCGACGGCGTCCAGCGCACCCTCGAGGAGGTCGGCCGCCACTTCAAGGTGACCCGCGAACGCATCCGGCAGATCGAAGCGAAGGCGCTCCGCAAGATGCGTCACCCGACGCGCATGCGCCAGCTGCAAGGCATGTTCGAAGGCGAACTCGACACCTCCGGCCCGGGCTTCGACCAGTTCATCGACGCGGAGACGGCGGCGGAAAAGTCGGCCGAACCGTCCATGCCGAGCGCCACGCTCGAAGCTTTCCGCCTGAAGGGCAACGAGCCGCACGACCCGAACCGTCTGTGAGCCGCGTTGCCTGCTTCGCCGCCGGCCTGCTGCTCGCAGGTTGCGCGGTCGAACCGCCCGCCCCGGCGTCCACGGTCGAACCGGGCGGGGAGTTCGGTCGCCCTTCGGGCGAGAGCCGCAACCCCCGGCTCGGGTTCGTCGGCCAAAATCCCACGGCGGCGGGTCCGCAGCTGTTGTTGCTCGCGCGCACGGCCGGGGAACTCTCCCTCAAAAAGGGCGAACTCGTGGTTAGCCGCTCCCGTGATTTAAGACCAACGGCGCTCCTGCGCATCGTGGAAATCCGTGGCCATGCGGCCCTCGCCGTCCCGCTGCGTGGACGACCGGGCGCCAACGAGGAGATCGTCCTGCCTTCGAGCCCGTTGCGTCAGCAGGCGGAAGCCTTGCCGCCGGCCCCTCCCGGCTCTTGACCTCCGGGGCAACCCCGCCCACGTTGCACCCTCCATGGCAAAGACCCAGGCAGGCATCGTCGGACTTCCCAACGTCGGCAAGTCCACCCTTTTCAACGCGTTGACCCGCTCCCGCAAGGCCGAGGCGGCCAACTACCCGTTCTGCACCATCGAACCGAACGTCGGCGTGGTGCTCGTCCCCGACGAACGCATGCAGAAGCTGCAGGCCATCGCGGGCACCAAGGTCGTCATCCCGGCCACCATCGACATCGTCGACATCGCGGGCCTCGTCGCCGGCGCCTCCAAGGGCGAAGGCAAGGGCAACGACTTCCTCTCCAACATCCGCGAGTGCGACGCCATCATCCACGTCGTGCGCTGCTTCGACAACGACGACATCGTGCACAGCATGGGCAAGGTCGACCCGGTCCGCGACATCGGCGTGATCGAAACCGAACTCATCCTCGCGGATATCCAATCGGCCGAACAACAGTTGGACCGCAACCAGAAGAAGGTGCGCAGCCAGGACAAGGAAGCCATCGCGGCCGTCGAACTCCTGACCCGACTCGTCAAGCACCTCAACGAGAACGAGCCCGCGTCGACGATGGAAGTCTCCGACGACGAGCGCAACCGCCTCAAAGCCTTCAACCTGCTTTCCGCGAAGAAGGTCCTCTTCGCCTGCAACGTCTCCGAGGCCGACCTCGCCGACCCCTCCAAGAACCATCACGTCGCCGCGGTCTCCGCCCTCATCGGCAAGCGCCACGGTTGCGAGCACGTCGTGATCTGCGCCCAGGTCGAAGCCGAACTCTGCGACCTGAGCCCGGCCGAAGCCACGGAGTTCCTGCAATCCCTCGGAGTCACCGACTCGGGCGTCTCTTCGCTCATCCGTGGAGCCTACCACCTGCTCGGCTTGGCGACCTACTTCACCGCGGGCGAAAAGGAGGTCCGGGCCTGGACCTTCCGCCACGGCATGACCGCCCCGCAGTGCGCCGGCGTGATCCACACCGATTTCGAAAAAGGGTTCGTGAAGGCTGAAGTCGTCTCCTACGAAGACCTCGCCAAGTATGGCTCCGTCGCGGCGGCCCGCGATGCCGGCCGCTACCGCCTCGAAGGCAAAGCCTACCTCTTCAAGGACGGCGATGTGGCGCTCTTCCGCTTCACGGATTAAGGGCTAATAGCCCAAATTCCTGAGCCTGCTAACCGAAAGGACGCCCGAAAAGCGTCCTTTCGCTTTGCTATCCCTAGGAGCCCTCGCAACCATTAGGTTTAATACCTGTCTGACACCCCATGCGTCCCGCCCTCTTGTTGCTGTCGCTCGGTCTAGCGGTCATTGGCTTTGACCGAGCCGAGGCCGCCGACACCCGTCCCAACATCGTGCTGGTGATTGGCGAAGACATGGGGCCGGATACGGGGGCCTATGGCTGCAAGGATGCCCTCACCCCCAACATGGACCGCCTAGCCAAGGAAGGTGCCCTCTTTACCCGCGCCTTCACCCACTCCGCGGTTTGCGCACCTTCCCGCAGCGGCATGGTCAGCGGCATCTACCCGTTGACTTGGGGTGGGCAGAACATGCGGTCCAAGGTGATCAACCCGCCCCGGCCATTCACCGAGAAACTCCGCGAAGCCGGTTACTACGTCATGTGGCCCGGCAAGACCGACTTCCAAGGCATCCCCGAGAAGAACCTCGCCAACTCCCGCGAGCTCTTGGTCAACTACGGGAACAAGCCTGACCTCAAGACGACGCCCCCCAAGCAGCCGTTCTTCGCCTACATCAACGACAGCGTCAGCCACGAGAGCCAAGTCCGCGCCAACGACGCCGCGCACGCCCGGAATACCACCGCGCTCAAGCCCTCGGATCGCCGCGACCCCGCGAAGGTCGAACTCCCGCCCTTTTACCCCGACACCCCGGAGGTTCGCCGCGAGGTTGCCCATTACCATGAGCTCGTCACGGCCGTCGATTATACGCTCGGCCGCGTCCTGGCGTGGCTGAAGGAGCATAACCTGGAAGAGAACACCATCGTCATCCTCACGGGCGACCATGGTCGGGGCATGCCGCGCTACAAGCGCTCCCCGAAGGACACCGGCACGCGCGTCCCGCTCATCGTGCGCTGGCCCGGCAAGATTCCCGCCGGCAGCATCCGCGAAGACTTCGCCAGTTGGATCGACTTCGCCCCGACCGCGCTCACCTTGGCCGGTGTACCGGTGCCGAAGGAATATGATGGCCGCTGCTTCCTGCCCACTGCGACCAATCCGCCGAAGTACGTCTACGCCTTCCGGGACTTCATGGACGAAAGTTTCGACAAGGTCCGCTCGGTCCGCGACCCGCGCTTCCGCTACGTCCGCAACCAAGCTCCGGGCGTGGATGAAGCCGGCAAAGTCGCCTACCAAGAAGTCGGCCAAACGATGCAGGCCCTCCGCAAGGCGCAAGCCGCGGGCACCTTGACGCCCCTGCAGGCCCTCTACTTCAACCCGAACCGCGCCCCCGAAGAACTGTACGATACGGTCAGCGACCCTTGGGAAGTGAAGAACATCGCCGGCGATCCGGCCTACGCCGCCAAGCTCGCGGAACTCCGTGCCGAGTGCGACCGCTGGGTCGCCCACTGTGGTCCGCTCGGAGAAATGCACGCCGACGAACTCGTCAAGAAGGGGTTCATCCAACCACGCGACGAGAAATACGTCGAACGGGCCACGACCGGTAAAGTCGCCGAAGAAACGCCGGCACCCGCCAAAAAAGGCAAAAAGAACGCCCAATAATTTCACGCCACCATGCCTCGCCTCCTGTTCCTCGCCGCCGCCGCTTTCGCGTTCGGCTGCAAACCTCAGCCCAAGATCACTTCCTATGAAGTGAAGGCCGACGCCCCCGCCACGACCGCGGCGGCCGCCCCGGCCGCCCCGGCGGCTCCGGTCGCGCCAGCGCCGGAAAAGGCCAAGGTTACCGCCGCCCCCACCCCGATGCCCGCCAATGCGGCCATGCAGGCGGAGGCTGCCAGCTTTGGCCAACCCAAGTGGGCCGAACTTCCGGCCGGCTGGACGGCGGGTGCGGCCAACGCCATGAGGAAAGGCTCTTGGATCGTCACCGGCCCAGGCGGAAGCAAAGCCGAGATCGCCGTCACCGTGTTCCCCGGCAACGTCGGTGGCACGACCGCGAACGTCAACCGGTGGCGTGGCCAGTTGGGCCTCGCGCCCGCGGCTGAAGCCGACATCCAGGCCGCCGCGCAACCGGGCAAGGTCGGCGCCGACGCCGGTCAGTATTTCCGCTTCGACTCGACGGACGGCCAGCAAGCCATGGTCGCCATGATGGTCCCCAAGAACGACTCGACTTGGTTCTTCAAGTTCATGGGTGACCGCGACGCCGTGAACGCGCAGACCGCCGCCTTCCTCAAGTTCCTCGCCACTTCCCAAATCCCGTGAACGAAACCTTCCTCGCGAAAGCGAAATCCGGCGCCGCTTGGTTCAACTTCCTGGCCTCGCTGCAGTTGACCGTCTGGTTGCTGGTAGTCTCGATGCTCTTGATTGTCCTCGGGACGCTCGAGCAAGTGAACTGGGGCGTCTGGCATATTCAGAAGGCCTATTTCAGCTCCTGGGGCTGCTTCTACCCGCTCAACACCGCCGCGAGTTTCCGCCTGCCGCTACCGGGGGGCTTCCTGCTCGGGACGCTCTTGGTCATCAACCTCATCTGCGCGCATTTCCGGCACTTCAAAATTAACGCACGCCATGCGGGCATCTCACTCATCCACGGTGGTCTCATCCTGCTGTTGGTCGGTGGTTTCGTCACCGCCGCCTTCCAAGAGGAATCCGCCATGGTCATCCCTGAAGGCGAAACCCGCGCCTTCTCCGAAGCCTTCCGCGAATTTGAGGTGGCACTTGTCGACCAGACCGAGGCGGGCAAAGCGAAGGTCGTGGTCATCCCCGACGATTTGCTCCGCACGCTGACCAACCCAACGGCCGAGCTAGCACTCGCCGGTTCGCCATTCCAAGCCAAGGTTGGTTTTTACTACCCCAACTCCGTGCTGCGGGCGAAATCGCAGATGCCCGACGGAGCAGACATCGCCGCTACGCAAGGGATTGCCGCGCGGTCACCCCTGGCGCTCAAGCGCCTGCCCGAGAGCTACAACGACAATGTCGGCAACGTGCCGAGCACGCTCGTCGAACTATTTGCCAACGGTAAATCCCTCGGCAGTTGGCTGCTCAACGCGCAGCTCACTGAGTCCTTCCCCCCACAGACCTTTGAGCATGCCGGACGTAAATATGAACTCTCCCTCCGTCGCGCCCGCACCTACCTCCCCTTCGACGTGCGGCTGGATCGCTTCACCCACGAGAAGTACCCGGGGACGGAAATCCCGCGCAATTTCGCCAGCGACGTCACCATCCAGGACAGCGGTGCTTCGTTCCCGTTCAATATCTCGATGAATCAACCCCTCCGCCATGGCGGGATGACTTTTTATCAATCTAGTTTCGGCAGCACGAGTGCCGGCAAGGACCTCAGCGTCCTCCAAGTCGTGCGTAACCCAGGCTGGCTCCTTCCTTATATCTCAGTCTCGCTGATGTCGCTCGGCCTCCTCGTCCACTTCGGCGTATCGCTCTTCGGTTTCCTCAAACGCCGCGGAAAGACCGCCGCGACCGCCGGCCTCGTGGCCCTTTTGGCCCTGAGCCCCACGGACGCGCATGCCGCCGAAGCCTGGGATAGCCGAGAGATTGGCACGCTACCGGTGCAGAGCGGTGGCCGCGTCATCCCCTTGGAAACGCTCGCCAGTGGCTCCTTGCTCCAGATGCGTGCGCGCCGCGAAATCGCCCTCACCGAACTAGAAGCCACCGCCTTTGGCAAAAAGCCTTCGACTTGGACCGCGGAGGAAAAGTCGGCCATTGCGGAGCAGTTCCCTGGACTCACCGATAGCCTCAAGCAACAGTTAGAAAAGCGCCCGGTTCGACTCAAGGGACGCACGCTGGCCGCCCATGACTGGCTCATCGAAGTCGGCTTCCGCGCTTCCATCGCCCGCCAGTTGCCCACCTTCCGCGTCGACCACCCCGTGGTCCTAAAGATGATGGGGCGCGACCCAGAGAAAACCAAGTTCGTCAGCTGGGATGACATCCTGAAGAACAGTAAGGCGCTCACCGATGCCGCGGCCAAATCGCGTCAACGTTCCCAAGCCGATCGCGAAGTGGAGGACCGCGCGCTCCTTCAGCTCGAGTCGGCGGCCCGTCAGTACGCCCTGCTATCGATGACGTTCATGCCGGGCGATCTCCCGGCCGACATCGCGCCCCAGCGCGAGTACCAAGCTTGGCTCGGCGCGCTCAACCGCGCCGCCGAGGAGATGCAGAAGAATCGCGGCACCTCCGCGGCCGCGCCGGCCTTCGACAAGGAACTCCAAGAAACGCTGAAGGCCTTGGTCGAACGCTACCAAGATTTTGCCCGAGATGGTGCCGTGCGCATCGTCCCGCCAAAGGACCCCGCAAACACGACCGACTGGGACAACCTGGGCACGGCCCTGCTGGCGGTCATCAACGATCGCAACGCCCACCGGCCCGCCCTCGCCCCAGATGGCGTCGTCACCCGCTACGCCCTCTTCTGCGTCGCTTGGCGGGAAGGCGACGACGACACCTGTCGCGACCAAGTCCGCGCCTTGAACGCCTCCTTGGCCGGTACTTGGACGACACGCGCGAATGCGGAGACCTCTTTTAGCCGCCTGCAGCCGTTCTACTGGTTGTTAATCGCCTACATGTTAATTGTCCTGCTCGTTCTCTGGGCTTGGGCCGCCAACAGTGAAGGGCCGCGTTCCTGGGCCTACATCCTGCTTATCACCATTTTCATACTCCACACCGCCGCCTTAGGCTACCGCATGTGGCTCCATGAACGTCCGCCAGTGACCAACCTCTACTCTTCCGGGATCTTTGTGGCCTGGGGTGCCGTCCTGCTTGGCGTCATCCTCGAACGCCTCTGGAAGAATGGTATCGGCGCCATGGCAGCCGGCCTCAGCGGCTTCCTTTCGCTCATCGTTGCCCACAACCTCGGTCTCTCGGGCGAAGATAATCTGGAAAGCGTCCGGGCGGTACTCGACTCCAACTTCTGGCTGTCGACGCACGTGACGACCGTGACGATTGGCTATTCTGCGACCTTCGTGGCTGGCCTGATTGGCGCGATTCACCTCTGTCTCCGCGCCTTCAAGTCCGACTACAAGGACGGCGACGCGCTCGCCCGGGCCGCCTATGGCATCCTCGCTTTTGGGCTCATCGCCAGCTTCATCGGTACGATGCTGGGTGGCATCTGGGCGGACCAGAGCTGGGGTCGCTTCTGGGGCTGGGATCCCAAGGAAAATGGCGCCGTCCTGATCGTGATGTGGTGCGCCGTCTGCCTGCACGCCCGCTGGGGTGGCTTGGTGCGCCGCGAAGGGCTCATGCAACTCCTCATCTTTGGTAATATCGTGACCGCTTGGTCCTGGTTCGGCACCAACCTCCTCGGAGTGGGCCTCCATAGTTACGGCTTCACGGAGTCAGGCGCAATCTGGCTCTACTACGTCTTCGTCCCGTCACAGTTGGCGTTGATCGCCGTGGGCTGGCTCCCCGCCCGCGCCGCCAAGTCCGTCACGACGGCATGACCGACCAACCCGCCCTCGCCTGGTTCTGCGTGAAGGCCAAGCCTCGCCAAGAGGCGGTGGCCGTCCGCAACCTGCGAGCGCTGGGCCCGGTCGAGCTGGTCTTCCCCAGGGTGCGCCGCACCCGCCGCGGACATGACAAGAACCGCGAGGTCGTCGAGCCCCTCTTCCCAGGTTACCTCTTCCTCCGCTACGACGCGGCCGAGCTGAACGGCTCGGTCCGCAGCACCCGCGGCGTCCTCCACCTCGTCGCCAAGAACGGCCTACCGGTCACGGTCGACCAGAAGGTCATCGATGAACTGCTCGCGCTCGGGCCGGACGCGATCCTCTCCGCGCTGGACGAAGAGCTGCAGATCGGGGCCAAGGTCCGCATCGTCCGCGGCATCTTCGCCGGCTCCGAAGGCGAGGTCCTCCGCCTCGCGACGCCGGAGAAACGGATCGCCGTCCTGCTCTCGCTGCTCGGGTCCGACCAACCGGTCGAACTTTCCTCCGAGGACGTCGCAGGCGTCGACTCCACCGACGCCTAACCCTCCCTTCATGATCCAAGACCAACTGATGCATGCAGCCCACTACGTCGGCCTGCATCCCAGCTTCCCCCAAGCCTTCGCGTGGCTCCAAGCCTTCGACCCGCGGACCCCGGACGGGAAATATGAGCTTGCCGGTCCCGGGCTGACCGCCGGCGTGCAGCGCTACACCACGAAACCCGACGCCGAGAAGAAGTGGGAAGCCCACGAGGTCTTTGGCGACATCCAGGTCGTGTTCATGGGCGAAGAGTACTGCGGCCACACGGACGTGCGTACGCTCACCGTGACCGAACCGTACAAGCCCGAGAAGGATGTCGCGAAATACGCCCACCCGCGCCAACCGACGACCCGTCTGCATTTCCGCCCGGGCACCTTCACCATCTTCTACCCTCAGGACGGCCACCAACCCGGCGTCATGGTCGAACAGCCAAGCGAAGTCCTGAAGGTCGTCATCAAGTTCAAGGTCTGAAGCTGCATCACCCCACCCTCAACCATGCGCCCCCTGCTCGTCTGCCTGCTCACCTGCTCCTTCGCCTGCGCGCAGGAGACCACGCGGGTGCGCGACGTGATCTACCAGAAGCGCGATGGCTTCACGCTCACCCTGGATGTCTTCAAGCCGGCCAAACCCAACGGGGCCGCCATCATCAAGATCATCAGCGGAGGATGGAACTCCACGCACACGGGCATCGATGACGGGGCGTGGCCCAAATACGGCTACACCACCTTCGTCGTGGTCCATGGCTCCCAGCCGCGTTTCCATATCGATGAGATCG
>Ga0255120_1000699_pt1 | contig 10029 bp, 6 predicted proteins | sample Law_Colum_RepA_8_2_FD_188582 | JGI IMG/M metagenome (GOLD analysis project Ga0255120, IMG submission 188582) | Freshwater microbial communities from St. Lawrence River, New York, United States - Law_Colum_RepA_8h | ecosystem: Environmental > Aquatic > Freshwater > River | place: USA: New York...
GAACTTGCTGACCCAGTTCAAGCTGCTCTTGTTTGACTTTGGCGAAACCATAGGCCTGAGTCTCCTGCATCACATCGCGCAGTTGAGAAAGCGCATCTGTGGGCATGGTAGTGTGGTACATGTGTGTCCCAGCCTCATAGGCCTCCATGATTTGCAACCATTTTTTGAGGTCACATGCGAAGCTAGAGCTTTGCGTGGAATCAATGGCCTGTCTAGCGCGCTCGCTCAACATGACCATGGCACAACAGGGCGAGCCGCTCCAACCTTTTTGAGGCGCGCTGATCAAGATATCAACCCCCGTCGCCTTCATGTCGACCCACATAGCGCCAGATGCAATGCAGTCCAAGACCAACAGACCACCCACTTTGTGAACGGCTGCACTCACGCGGGCTAAATAGGCATCTGACAAGATCATGCCAGCAGAGGTTTCAACGTGCGGCGCAAAGACGACAGCAGGTTTCTCAGCAGCAATTTGCGCTTCGACTTCTTCAATCGAACTAGGTGCCCAGGCCGATTTGGTATCGGCACTCTGCTGACGCGCTTTGAGGACAATCGACTGACTAGGAATAGCACCCATGTCAAAAATCTGTGTCCATCGGTAACTGAACCAGCCATTGCGAATGACCATGACTTTTTGGCCATGGGCAAATTGACGCGCCACGGCTTCCATGCCAAATGTGCCGCTGCCTGGCACCAGGGCCACAGAGTGCGCCGCGTAGACATCTTTCAAGATTGCAGAGATGTCTTGCATCACACCTTGAAAGCGCTTGGACATGTGGTTCAGCGCTCGATCTGTGTAAACCACAGAAAATTCAAGCAAGCCATCGGGGTCAATGTGGGGCAATAAAGCGGGCATGGTCATTTCTCCTCAGGTGAAATTTCAAGTGCTACCAATATCCGGGCCACCATGTTGTAGGCTGCAATGGTGGTAGTAAGTTCAACAATCTCAGTTGTATTTAAACACGATTGTAGTTTTTTGAACAGTAATTCATCTACCTTCACCCGAAGCGTCATCTGCGCAGCATAGTGCACCACCCACTGAGACATTTCGTCCAAGGCGGGGTCAGTCACGCCATCGGCAGGATTGGCATCAATTGCCCGCTTCAAACCCTCGAGTTCTGCTTGCGTACCGCCTGCTTTTAAGTACTCAGGTGCATGGTGGTGGTATTCGTAGTGTGCGCCTGTTAGCAAGGCCACTGCGCAAATGCCAAGCTCACACAACTTGCGCGAGGCAGACAAACCCGTTCGAACATTGCGCATGTAAACGTTCCATCCCGCCGCAACCGGTTCACTCCACAAGAGTGCTTTGTCCAGGTTTAGCAGTGCGCCGCCCCTGCGGGCCAAAATGGTGTTGACCAATTCTTGGGGTTGAGCAAGTTGCTCTGGCGTCCAATCAGGAATGCGCATGCTGTGTCCTTTGGTGTTTAGCGGTAATAGGCTTCTACTTTGCCCTTGAGTTTCATCAGCAAGGGGTTGCCCTTGCGGTCAAGTGCTTTGCCGGCAGGCACCTTCACCCACCCTTCGCTGATGCAGTATTCCTCGACATCTTTTCGATCTTTGCCGTTGAAGCGGATACCAATATCGTACTCAAAAATAGATTCAACATAAAAAGGTCAGGCAAATCGGGGCGTGGAAGAGTGTCGCTCATGTCTTTGTAATTTCATCAATGCGGAATAGACTTCAATTCTCCAACATTTAAAGGCCATTTGCATGACCGCCGCAACGATTGTTGAACTAGAGAGTCAACACACCGCATCCGAAGCATCCCCCCTTGCGGTGCTAGGTCTATCAGGAACAGCCTTGCTAACGGCTTGCGGTGGAGGCGGCGAAGGCAGCACCTCGACAACACTCGCCGCCCCCCCAGACAACAGTCTTGCCAACAATTTAGCCTTCACAGATGCTGCTAGATTTCTGCGCCAGGCTTCTTGGGGTGGAACCAGCCAAGAAATCAAGGATCTTGCTTCGACAGGGCCTCAAATTTGGCTCAATGGCCAATTTAATGCACCACAAGGCCAAACACTCACGCGGTGGCTGATTGAAAAGGGTTTCAACGATGCCAGCACAAGCAACAACGTGAATGGCGATGGCGGCTGGGTTCAGGCCATTTGGTGGAAACTCTTTAGCGCCACAGACTTGTTTAGGCAACGGGCCGCATTGGCCCTGTCAGAATTATTTGTCGTATCGCAACTAGGACTGCCCTTTTCTTGGCGCAACTTTGCCATTGCCAATTATTGGGAAATTCTTGAAACCAATGCCTTAGGTAACTTCAGAACGCTCTTAGAAAGCGTCACGCTGTCATCGGCCATGGGCACTTATCTGAACATGAAGGGCAATCAAAAATACGATGCCAAAACGGGACGCTCGCCCGATGAAAACTATGCGCGAGAAGTGATGCAACTGTTCACCATTGGCCTGTACCAATTGAACATCGATGGCACCCTTCAATTGGATTCGCAAGGCAAGCCCATTGAAAGCTATGACAACTCAGACACTCAAGGCCTTGCCAGAGTGTTCACAGGGTGGAATACGGCTACAGGCACAGACGCTACAGGTGAATTAGCCAACGCGGCCTATCGGCATGGCTTGCCCATGATGCTCAACGCCAATTTGCACAGCCCAGAAGAAAAGAAATTTTTAGGCGTCACCATTCCAGCAGGGACGCCTGGCGTTGAAAGCTTAAAAATTGCGCTTGACACACTTTTTAATCACAAGAACACAGCCCCTTTTATTTCAAAGCAACTCATTCAACGTTTGGTGACCAGCAATCCATCGCCTGCTTATGTTGCTCGCGTTGCCAACCTATTTATCAACAATGGCAAGGGCGTTAGGGGCGATATGAAAGCCGTCTGGTCTGCCATCTTGGTGGACACTGAAGCTCGCCAAGTCAACGCACCCGCAAGCTTTGGAAAACTCTCGGAACCGATGGTGAGGCTGCTTCAATGGGGTCACACCTTTCGCGCCACATCTACCGATGGCGCATGGACTTTGGGCTACACAGACGCAGACACTTCATTAGGTCAGATGCCCATGCGATCACCCTCTGTGTTCAACTTTTTCAGGCCGGGCTATGTGCCACCGAATACGCAAGTGGCATCGCAAAACCTGGTGGCTCCAGAATTTCAAATACTCACCGAGCCTACAGTGGTGGGCTATGTCAATTACATGGCGGGCACCGTGAACAATGCGCGCAACATCAAAGCCGACTACAGCACAGAAAAAGCATTGGCCACAGATCCTGCAGCCTTGGTTGCCCATCTAAATCTTTGCCTGGCTTCTGGCGCTCTCACCCCAGCCAATCAAAGCCTGATTGTCAACGCCATCACCAGCATCTCGGCAGCCACTGAAACTGGCCTGCTCAACCGCATCTATGCAGCTGTTCTGATGGTGATGAGCAGCACCGACTACCTCATTCAAAGGTAATGCCATGACACACAATAAGTATTCAAATTTAACTCGCAGAGGCTTGCTCAAGAGCACTGCTGCGCTAGCAATGCAGCGCGTCAGCATTCCAATGGCGACCAGCCTGGGCTTGATGGCCGATGCCGCAGCCCAATCGGCCAACGATTACAAAGCTTTGGTTTGCATATTTTTATACGGTGCCAACGATCACTACAACACTGTCATTCCCTATGACGTAGCGACTCACACCAACTATTACAACATTCGCAAAGGGACACCGACGGCAGGCACTGTCTACGATGGCATTGCCATTGGTCGCAACGCACTTTCAGCCACTGCTTTGTCTACAGCGCTTAGCGATGGACGCCAAATGGCCTTAAACCCAGAGATGAGCGCACTGCAAAATTTGTTTGAAAATAAACGGGCGTCGATCTTGATGAATGTGGGCCCTCTGGTCGTTCCCACCAGCCGTCTTCAGTACGACAATAAATCTGTTCCCTTGCCTCCCAAACTGTTTTCACACAACGATCAGCAAGCCTATTGGCAGTCCTCCTTTCAAACCGAAGGCGGCGCTAAGGGTTGGGGCGGCCGTGCTGCCGACTTGCTTTTGAGCAACAACAGCAAATCAACACTCACGTGTATTTCCATCAATGGCAATGCCCTCTTTTTGTCGGGACAAAATGCCATCTCGTACCAAATGAGTTCAACAGGCGCTACCACGATCAATGCCATTAAAGGGAAATCACTTTTTGGATCGGCCAATTGCGCAGCAGCCTTGCAAACCCTGATCACGCAGCAGAGTTCATTGCCGATGGCAAGCGACTACACCACCGTGACCAAACGCGCGCTAGACACCTATGACGGCATAGTTGCAGCCATTGGCGCTACAGCCAGTGCAAGCATGAATGCACTTTTCCCAAGCTCCGCCACCAACTCCCTTTCGGCACAGCTCAAAATGGTCGCCAGAATGATCGAGCAGCAGGCCACCTTCGGTATGAAGCGGCAGGTCTTCATGGTGGGTATTGGCGGCTTTGACCTGCATGATTTTTTAGCCACCCAGCACCCTCCCTTGCTTCAAAAATTAAGCAGTGCCATGAAAGAATTTGACGATGCCATGACCAGCCTTGGTAAGGGCTCTCAAGTCACTGCATTTACTGCGTCTGACTTTGGTCGCACCCTGACCTCTAACGGCGATGGCTCAGACCACGGCTGGGGAAGCCACCACTTTGTGATGGGTGGTGCAGTCAATGGCGGGAAGTTTTTAGGCACAGCCCCCGAAATAGGGCTGACGCACAATCAACAAGTTGGCAGTGGCCGCCTGTTACCAAGCACCGCTGTTGATCAATTAGGGGCTGAGTTGGCCGCTTGGTTTGGCGTGAGTGCCACCGATGTCAAAACGGTGCTGCCCAACGCCAAGAATTTTGATCTGTACAAATTGGGGCTGTTTAAAGAATAAGGGGTTGGCGTTCGGAAGCGTTTGACATTGACGGCTGAATAAGGGGAATGCCATCACCCAATCTGGTCTGACCAATTAGGGTAATCTAGGATAAGAAATACCCTTCAAGAGTGTGATACTGCCAAATAGTTTAAGCAGTTTGCCCGTGGTCAATTGAATCACTGAGGCGTTTTTCTAGGAATTTGCCAATGGCCAGTGTATCGATCCGTACCGTCAAAAAGAACTTTGGCGAAGTCCCCATTCTTCACGGGGTCGATATTGAAATTAAAGACGGTTCATTCACCGTTTTAGTGGGCCCCTCTGGCTGCGGCAAGTCCACATTGCTTCGCATGATTGCCGGCTTAGAAGAAATTAGCAGCGGCGAAATTCACATTGGCAATCGCCAAGTCAACGACCTGCCCCCCAAAGAACGCGACATTGCCATGGTTTTCCAAAACTATGCGCTCTACCCCCACATGACCGTGGGCCAGAACATGGCCTTTTCGCTCACCCTTGCCAAACGCCCGCAAGAAGAAATTGACAAAAAAGTAGCCCGTGCCGCAGACATCTTGGCCCTTGGCTCTTTGCTTGAGCGTTATCCGCGCCAACTCTCTGGCGGTCAACGCCAGCGTGTGGCCATGGGGCGCGCCATTGTTCGCGACCCCCAAGTGTTTTTGTTCGACGAGCCCCTGTCCAACCTCGATGCCAAACTTCGAGTGGCCATGCGCAGTGAAATCAAAGAATTGCATCAGCGCTTGCAAACCACCTCCATCTACGTCACGCACGATCAAATTGAAGCCATGACCATGGGCGATCAAATTGTGGTCATGCGCGATGGCCGCATTGAACAAACCGGATCGCCACTAGAGCTTTACGACTTTCCGTCCAATCAATTTGTGGCGGGCTTCATTGGTTCTCCGGCTATGAACTTCTTGCCAGGCAAGTTGCTCGTCAACGCAGGTCAATACCAAGTTGAATTGAACGATGGTTTGAGACTTGACTTGCCACGCCCTGTTCAAGGTCAAAACGGTCAGCCTGTAGTGTTCGGCACCCGCCCTGAACACCTGAGCTTGGTCAATGGTGCTGGCATTTCTGCTCATGTGGCCGTCATGGAACCCACAGGCATGGACACCTTTGTCGCTTGCCGACACGAAGGTGTTGAGTTTTCTGCTGTTTTCCGTGAGCGTCATGAGTTTAAGTTGGGTAGCACCATTCATTTGCAACCCGATATGGCACGTTCACACGTCTTTGATGCTGGCACCGGCATGCGCTTGGTGGCCTAATTTCCAAAGCTATTCAATTTTGTTTCTCTCACGTCGTTCAACCACTCTAAAGGAGACATTTCATGGCAAAACTTAATCGACGGAACTTTCTGGAAAGCTCAGCCGGCGTTGCGGCAGCTTCCACCACACTGGGCATGGCTGTAAGCCCTGCTGTACAAGCCCAAAATCTAAGCTTCAAGCCTGAAAAAGGTGCCAAGCTGCGCGTCTTGCGCTGGAGCCGATTTGTTCAAGGCGACATTGACGCCTACATGGCCAACGTGAAGAAATTCACGGCTGCCACAGGCATTGAAGTGCGTGTTGACAACGAAGGTTGGGAAGATGTGCGCCCCAAGGCAGCTGTAGCGGCCAATACCGGCGCAGGTCCTGACATTATTTTGTCCACCAACGACGACGCCAATTTGTACCCAGAGAAGTTACTCGACGTCACAGATCTGTGCGAGTACTTGGGCAAAAAATACGGCGGCTTCTTCCCTTCATGCAACGCTTACTTAAAGCCCGATGGCAAAAAATGGATTGGTGTTCCGCTCGGTGCCGCAGGTGCCATGATGGTTTACCGTCAAAGCCACCTCAAAGCGGCAGGTTTTGACACATTCCCTAAGGACACCGACGGTTTCCTCAAAATGCTCAAAGCCCTCAAAGAAAAAGGCACCCCTGGTGGCTTTGCCCTCGGCAATGCAACAGGTGATGGCTTGTGGTGCAACTGGCTCATGTGGGCGTTTGGCGGCAAATTGGTTGATGCCAACAACAAGGTCGTCATTGACAGCCCCGAGACCATCAAGGCTCTGGAATACGCCAAAGAAATGTACGCCACGTTCCCGCCTGGCACATTGTCATGGCTCGACCCCAACAACAACAAAGCGTTCTTGGATGGTCAAGTTAGCGTGACCAACAACGGCATTTCAATTTACTACGCTACGAAAACATCGACAGATGAAAAAGTGCGTGCATTGAAAGAGGACGTGCATCACGCGTCGTACCCCGTTGGCCCAGTCGGCACGCCAACCGAGTCACACCTGTTCTTCAACCAGATGGTCATGAAGTACACCAAGTTCCCCAATGCAGCCAAAGAGTTCTTGCGCTTCATGATGGAAAAAGAGCAGTTTGATCCATGGCTCACAGCGGCTGGTGGTTACATTGCGCCTCCATTGGACTTCTACACCAAGTCTGCCGTCTGGACCTCCGATCCAAAGCACACAGCCTACCGCGATTGCGTGAAAAACATGCGTCCCGCAGGCTATGCAGGCAAGATGGGTTATGCCTCAGCTGGCGCTGGCGCAGACTTCATTGTGGTCAACATGGTGGCTGAAGCTGCTAGCGGTTCTAAAACACCGAAAGAAGCTGCTGAACGCGCACAAAAACGTGCCGAGCGTTACTACAAAGTTTGATCTTTTTATAAACTGATAAGTACCCATGACACCCTTGCTTGAGAGAATTCAGAACAGCCGCAATGTACTCGGCTTGATCTTTATGATGCCAGCAGCACTTTTGCTGTTGCTGTTTCTGACCTACCCTCTCGGCTTGGGTGTTTGGCTTGGTTTTACCGACACCAAAATTGGCCGTGTTGGCCAATGGATTGGTTTTGAAAACTACATTTTCTTATTGGGCGATAGCGTTACGCAACTGGCGTTGTTTAACACCATGTTCTACACCACGGTGGCCAGCGTGCTCAAGTTTTTCTTGGGACTTTGGTTGGCTTTGTTGTTGAACAGAAACCTGCGTTTTAAATCCTTTTTCAGGGCCGTTATTTTGCTGCCCTACATTGTGCCAACGGCACTCTCAGCCATTGCTTTCTGGTGGATTTTTGATTCCCAGTTTTCCATCATCAGCTGGGCGCTGGTCAAAATGGGCTGGATCGATACCTACATTGACTTTTTGGGTTCACCGTGGAATGCCCGTTTAGCCACCCTGTCGGCCAACGTCTGGCGCGGTGTGCCCTTTGTGGCCATTACCTTGCTGGCGGGTTTGCAAACCATCTCGCCTTCTTACTATGAGGCGTCCGCTATCGATGGCGCCACGCCTTGGCAGCAGTTTTGGCATGTCACCTTGCCACTGCTCACACCCATCATTGCGGTCACCATGACCTTCTCTGTGCTGTTTACCTTCACAGATTTCCAACTGATCTATGTGCTGACACGAGGCGGCCCTTTGAATGCCACGCACCTCATGGCCACACTCTCCTTCCAGCGCGCCATTTCGGGTGGCGCATTGGGCGAAGGCGCTGCCATTGCCATTGCCATGGTGCCCTTCTTGTTGGCCGCTATTCTCTTTAGTTATTTCGGACTTCAACGCCGCACATGGCAACAAGGCGGCAGCGACAAATGAGCAAAGACAACCAAGACAATGTGGGCATGTCCTATTTGGACAGCAATGCCACCAAGCTTTTCAAAACCTACTTTCCACTCGTGGCGTTTTTGTTCGTCTTGCTCTTTCCGTTTTATTGGATGGGCATTACCGCTTTCAAACCCGACAACGAATTGCTGTCGCGCGATGGCAATCCTTTTTGGATCATCAACCCCACGCTGGCGCACGTTGAAAAATTACTTTTCAAAACCGCATACCCACAGTGGATGTGGAACACCGTGTTGGTCTCGGTCACGGCCACCTTCTTTTCGCTGTTTGCGTCTGTTTTGGCTGCCTACGCCATTGAACGTTTGCGCTTCAAAGGTGCCAAAAACACAGGCCTTGCTATTTTCTTAGCCTACCTTGTACCGCCTTCCATCTTGTTCATCCCCTTGGCTTCGGTCGTGTTTCAGTTGGGGTTGTTTGATACCCGATTGGCGCTGATCCTCACCTACCCGACCTTTCTCATTCCGTTTTGCACTTGGTTGCTCATGGGTTACTTCAGAACCATTCCATTTGAATTGGAAGAGTGCGCCATGATCGACGGTGCCAACCGTTGGGAAATCTTGATCAAAATCATCTTGCCACTGTCGGTCCCTGGCCTTATTTCGGCTGGTATTTTTGCATTCACGCTGTCATGGAATGAGTTCATTTATGCACTCACCTTCATTTCATCCAGTGAATTCAAAACAGTGCCGGTGGGTGTGGTCACTGAATTGGTCGAAGGCGATGTTTACCACTGGGGCGCCCTCATGGCCGGTGCGCTATTTGGCTCACTGCCCGTTGCCTTCATTTATTCGTTTTTTGTAGAGTATTACGTTTCTGGTATGACGGGATCCGTCAAAGAATAGAAAGACTTCAATGCCAAAGCTCAAACCTTTTTCCTTTGCTTGGGTTCTCAGTTTGAGCTTGTGCAGCCTTACGGCTGGCGCTCAAACTTGGCCTACCAAGCCCATTAAGCTCATCACATCTGCCGCACCGGGCGGCATTGTTGATATTTACGCCAGAAGGCACCAACCCCATTTGCAGGCTGAGCTAGGTCAGCCCATCATGGTGGAAAACAAGCCTGGCGCTTCGGGCGCCATTGCAGGCGATGCAGCCGCCAAATCAGATGCCGATGGCCATACCCTTTTCATGGGCAGCCAAAACGAGTTGGGCCTCATTGGACAGTTGGGTGTACCCATTCGCTATGACCCCGTTAAAGACTTTTCAGTGGTGGGCCTCACCATTGCAGGCTACCCCATCTTGATGGTCAACTCTCAGTTGGGCATTAAGACAGTGCCAGAGTTGATCGCCTACATGAAGGCAAAAAGTACCCCCGCCGATTGCGGTGGCAGCGGAACAGCCACTGTCGGACACTTTGTCTGCGCTGCGTTTGCTGTGCGCACGGGCAACAAAATGCAATATGTGCCCTACAAGTCAAACGTAGCAGCCATGACAGATGCTGCTTCAGGGCAAGTTCAATTGGTCTCGGCTTTTTACAGCGAAGTAGCGCCCTTCATTGCATCAGGCAAACTCATTCCATTGGGTGTGTTTGGCGCCAACCGTTTGCCACTTCTGCCCAACGTGCCC
>Ga0255120_1000704_pt1 | contig 10001 bp, 10 predicted proteins | sample Law_Colum_RepA_8_2_FD_188582 | JGI IMG/M metagenome (GOLD analysis project Ga0255120, IMG submission 188582) | Freshwater microbial communities from St. Lawrence River, New York, United States - Law_Colum_RepA_8h | ecosystem: Environmental > Aquatic > Freshwater > River | place: USA: New York...
AAGCCAAGCCGAACCCATCACATAACGGAATTCGCGTATCATCCGGCGAGATCGGCACACACGCAATACATCCACCCGGCAAGCGTAGCATCGACATCAACAAATCCCATTTCCATACCGAAACGCGCATTCGGACACAACGTCCGCACATCGGCAGATTTTGCGATCCGTCTTTCCATCCACAACAACAACATCCTCTGCAACGATAGAATTACAAAGAATCGTTTCCATCAAACTTTGCATCTGATACAGGTAGAGTCTGGAAGCGAAATGGAGTGTTGTTGATATGAGTGAACTACGGGATGTTGTAATTATTGGTAGTGGTCCGGCAGGCCTCACCGCTGCGATCTACGCGGCACGCGCCAACCTAACCCCCCTCGTCTTCGAAGGCCTCCAACCCGGCGGGCAGCTCACCATCACCACCGAAGTCGAAAACTTCCCAGGCTTTGCACACCCCATCGAAGGGCCTGAGCTCATGGATGCGATGCGCGAACAAGCCGTCCGCGTAGGAACCGAAGTCCGCATCAACACCATCGAGAGCGTTGACCTCTCCAATCGACCATTCACCGTCAAAGCCGATGATGGCAGCACCGTTCTCGCCAAAACCCTCATCATTTGTACCGGTGCATCCGCAAAGTGGATTGGCATCGAATCCGAGGTCGCTCTCCAAAACCGTGGCGTCTCCGCTTGTGCGACCTGTGATGGCTTCTTCTTCCGCGGGAAGGATGTCCTCGTTGTCGGTGGTGGCGATACAGCGATGGAAGAGGCGATGTACCTCACGCGCATGTGTAACTCCGTGACCGTTATCCACCGGCGTGACACGCTGCGGGCATCCAAGGTGATGGCAGACCGCGCCCTCGCAAACCCAAAGATTCGCTTTGAATGGAACTCCGCCGTCAAGGAAATCAAGGATGTCACCCTCGGCAAGGTGACCGGTGTTGTGCTCGAGAGCACCATCGATGGGTCTACAAAGGACCTCGCATGCGATGGCGTCTTTGTTGCAATCGGACATCAGCCTAACACGGGTCTGTTCAAGGACCAGCTCCCGATGGATGCGAATGGCTACCTCGTGACCGATGGCGTCAAAACCAATGTGGATGGCTGCTTCGCGGCTGGAGATGTGTGGGACACGCACTACCGCCAGGCGGTCACCGCTGCAGGAATGGGCTGCCAGGCCGCCATCGATGCAATCCGCTTCATCGAAGCCAACGAGCACTAAAGCATCATGAACATCACCCCCCCGGAGCTTCCCGCAAACCTCGGTATCCGGGGGGTTGGTATCGATATCGAGGATGTTGACCGCATCCGAAAAGCCGTTGAGACGCACGGCACGCGGTTTGTCAACCGCATCCTCACGCAAGCAGAGCAGGATGCCTGCCTTGGCCGGGATGACTGGCCGCAGCGCGTCGCCGCACGGTGGTGCGCCAAGGAAGCAGTCGCAAAAGCGCTCGGCGGCGGGATGAACTGGACGGATGTCGAGATTTTAAACCACGCATCCGGGCAGCCATACGTCACTCTCTACGGCCGCGCAGCCACGCTTGCGGGTAACGGCACCGTCCACATTTCACTGACACACACCGCGACGCAGGCAGCAGCCATCGCGATTTTTGTGGATGGACGCTAACGCCACAGAACTACTATTGAGATTGCGTGATGGCTTGGTAGAGCATCGCTAGCACCGCGCCATAGCGCTGCTTTCCGGCGACAGGCTCCGGGTACATCCGAAGAAGCACCTTTATCGCATCCGGAGTCCGCTGCACAACCGAGTCAAGCGCAGCCATCGAATCCCGACCACTCGCTTCGATGCAAAGAACGTAGTGCACTGCTGCGCCCAAGATGTGTTTTGTCTGGTGAGCATCCGTGCCGCCGCCAGGTGGATGCAAAAACGCAGCGCCCACCGCCGCGCTTGCCGCATGGATAGCATGAAACATCGGACCACACCCAATAGACTGTGCTAAGCGAAACGCATCCATGGCTGCTTTACGCATCGCAACATTGCGTGTACCGCCAGCGATGTAGGCAGCTGCAGCATCCAGAGCCGCCGCGACAGCTTCATCCATCACAATCGATTGTTCAGCTGCCTCAGTAGCGACTTCCAACGACTCCCGCGCAAGCAGCACTGAGAAGGCAACACTGTCACGCAAGGCATCCTGATTTAGCATCGGCTTGTCTTCAGGAACGACAGAGCTTCCCACAGACTTAATTATCGTTGGTTTTGTGGCCCATAAGGTGCCGAACCGAGAACGCCTGGCCGGCGTGATACGCGATATGGAAGACCATATAGTCGGCAAACTGGCCAAATGTCTCTCCTGGTCCATTGAATGCGAGAGTGTCATCCCGTTCGGAAGTGGATGCCAGGAACACTGCTTTCACATCCCGTTGGACACGATCGACTTCTGCAGCAACATCGGCGACGCTCATCGCGAGCTGAACCGGAGCGCCAACCGTCGTCAGGTAGTACGAGGCATCCTTGACGGCAAGTGGCGACACCAACATCGGAGCAGACACGACTTGACTGGCGTAAGACGTCAAGCAATAAACGATGTGACAGGCGATTTCGCCGATGCTGAGCAGGTTTGCGTGTGGACGAACCCAGAGATCGGCATCCTTTAGGTCTTCAAAAACGAGGGAAAACTCCCAGAAACCGGAGTCCCACGCTTGCGATTGTGTATCTAAAAAAGACATGTCAGATTCTAGCACGATGGCCTACTCGCGGATGCGATCCTAGAAACACGAAAAAATGGGGAGGCATTTCTGCCACCCCATTATGGTTTCGTTCACGCAGCCGGCACTAGCCGAGCTTTGCGAGCGCTTCCTTGACCAGACCAGGGATTTCGCTGGTCGAGTCTGCAACTGGTACACCCGCTGCGTTGAGCGCTTCAATCTTGCTCTCGGCGGAGCCGCTATTGCCGCTGACGATTGCGCCAGCGTGGCCCATGCGCTTGCCTGGAGGTGCGGAGCGTCCACCGATAAAGCCAATGACAGGCTTGGTCATGGTCTTGATGAATTCTGCGCCTGCCTCTTCATCAGAGCCGCCGATCTCACCCACCATCACAACAACCTTGGTCTCAGGGTCCTTTTCGAACTCAGCAAGGACATCCACGAAGCGCATCCCAAGGATTGGGTCGCCACCGATACCGACAGCACTTGTCTGTCCAATACCTGCACGTGTCAAAGCATCCACGATTTCGTAGGTCATGGTGCCAGAGCGGGAAACCAATCCGACAGGACCTGCGGTGAAGATGTTTTGCGGGATGATACCGATCTTCGCCTGGTCGACGGAAAGCAGGCCTGGGCAGTTGGACCCGATGACCTTGACTCCCTTGGTGCGCTTGATGTAATCGGTTGCGGTGACCATGTCTTGCTGTGGAATGCCATCCGTGATGCAGACGATGAGCTCGACGCCGCTTGCGGCACCCTCAACGATGGACTCTGCAGCGAAGCGTGGCGGAACCACAACAAAGTGTGCATTTGCGCCGGTCGCATCCACAGCTTCCTTGACGGTGTCAAAGACGGGGACGGTGTAGGTTCCGCAGGTGGATGTCCATGTCTGGCCACCCTTGCCTGGAGTTACACCTGCAACAACCTGTGTTCCGTAAGCAAGCATCTGGCCGCTATGGAAGGTGCCTTCCCGTCCAGTGATGCCGGAGACGACAACCTTGGTATCTTTGTTAATCAAAATCGACATTGCTTATCCTCTTATGCTAATCGATTGACCGCTTGAAGAAGTAGTTGAAGAGAACTTCCACGACTTCAGAGTCCTGGCCTTCTTCTTGACCGTTATCGGCATCCACAAACACCTCGGTGTTTACGACCTGCAGAAGCTCCCAGCCTTCAGCGCCGAGCTCATTCATCATTTCCATGTCTTCATCCATGTCTTCGCCGGTCGTCGTTCGGATGGTGTATTCCCACTTTGCCATATCGGTATCTCCTCTAATGCGGCCTGAGCGTGTCTAGTCGTTTCCGACCAGGCTGACAATCTTCTGTGCGGCTTCCTGCATCGTAGCTGCAGGAATCAGGTCTGTGTCCTTGAGCAATGCAAGGCCTTCTTCGGCATTGGTTCCTGCGAGGCGGACAACCAGGGGGACCTTGATATCGAGGGATGCACAGCCTTCGATGATGCCCTTTGCGACTTCATCTCCACGGGTGATTCCACCGAAGATGTTGATCAGCACACCCTTGACATTTGGGTCAGAGAGGACGAGGTCCAGCGAATTGCGGACGAGCTCAGCCTTGGCTCCACCACCGATATCGAGAAAGTTTGCAGGAATTCCACCAGCACGCTTCACTTCATCCATGGTTCCCATGACGAGGCCAGCACCGTTGCCGATGATGCCTACATTGCCATCCAGGTGGACGTAGTTAGCGATACCGCGGCGGCGCGCTTCCTTCTCGTAGTCATCCATTTCATCCGATTCGCCAACAAGCGCAGCGAAGTCTGGATGACGGTACATCGCGTTGTCATCGATTTCGATTTTGGCATCGCCAGCGATGAATTCGCCTGCGGATGTCACAACAAGCGGGTTGATTTCAGCGAGGGTGCCATCGCCTTCGATCACAGCCTTGACCAGCAAGCGAAGGAAAGGAGCGAGCTGCGGGAGCTCACTTGCAGGAATTCCACCGAGCTTTGCTACGTGGCGGATGTCATAGTCGCGCAGACCGGTTACCGGGTCAATCGGGAGACGTCCGATGGCATCCGGGTGGTGGTGTGCGACTTCTTCGATGTCCATGCCGCCTTGGGAGCTGACAATCAGAACATTGCGCTGGGAATCACGGTCGACAACGACGCCGACGTAGTATTCCTTGGCGATGTCAAGCAGCTCTTCTACAAGAACGGTTCCGATGTGCAGATCGCTCTTGGCTTGCTCAAAATAGAGCTTGGTGCCCAGGATCTTACCTGCGAACTCAGCACATGCTTCCGGTGTTTTGCCAACTTTGACAGCACCAGCTTTTCCACGTCCACCGGCGAGAACCTGCGCTTTGACGACTGCAGCTCCACCGAGCTCGGTAGCAGCAGCAGCAACTTCTTCTACTGTTGTACAAACGATTCCCTTGGGCGTTGGAACTCCGTATTTGCGGAGCAGATCCTTTGCCTGAAACTCTTGCATCTTCATGGGTTTAGCCTACTTCTCCCGACACAAAAAAACGGCCACTGTGGTGGCCTAACCACCACAGTGTACCTTCACTGTCCCCCTGCGGGACTCCTAATCACCGCGCTTTTCAGAGCGGCGGCGCATTCCTGCATCCAGTTCCTTCTTACGCATCCGGACACTCTTTGGAGTGACTTCCACGAGGTCATCCGGGCCGATGTACTCAAGGCTACGGTCAAGACTCATCGTCGTTGGGGTCGTCAGACGAATACCAACATCGGATGTCGAGCTACGCATGTTCGTCAGCTGCTTGACTTTACAGACATTGACAACGAGGTCGCCTTCACGCTGATGCTTGCCGACAATCATGCCTGCATAGACCTGCATCTGACTTGGGATGAACAAAATCCCACGTTCTTCAGCATTTGCGAGACCAAAGGTCGTAGTCTGGCCGCTATCGGATGCGATCAGTGATCCACGGCGAATCTTGTCCATTTCACCAGCGAAAGGCTTGTAACCTTCGAGGATGGTGCTCATAACGCCGGTACCACGGGTAAGCGTCATAAACATCCCACGGAAGCCGAGAAGACCACGCGTTGGAATAACAAACTCGAGGCGGGTGCCACCCTTATCGTTAGGACGCATGTCCTGGAGCTCACCCTTGCGCTCGCCAAGTGTCTGGACGACTGCACCAACGTACTCATCCTGGACGCTGATCAGAACACGCTCAAACGGTTCTGTTCGGCCCTTTGGAGAATCACGATAGATAACTTCTGCCATCGAGACCTGGAGCTCATAGCCCTCACGTCGCATCGTTTCAATCAACACAGCAAGGTGAAGCTCGCCACGTCCGAAGACACGGAATGCATCCGAGGATTCGGTTTCCTCAACACGCAGCGCGACATTGGACTCAAGTTCCTTCATCAGGCGCTCACGCAGCTTACGGCTGGTGTGGTGGAGACCTTCCTTACCGGCGAATGGACTGGTGTTGACACTAAATGTCATCTGCAGCGTTGGCTCATCCACGGTTGGAGGAGGCAGCTGGGTTGGGTTTTCACCGAAGGCGATGGTTTCACCGATGGTGATATCCGGAATACCGGTTACAGCAATGATGTCGCCAGGAACGGCAGCATCAACCAGAGTGCGCTTCAGACCCTCGTAGACATAGACGTTCTGAACACGCCCGGAATACTTGGTGCCATCCCGGCGGAAAACCGTAACCGTGTGGTTTGGCTTCAGCTCACCGGAGAAGACCTTGCCAATACCGAGGCGGCCAAGGTGTGCATCGACATCGATGGTCGAAATCATCGCCTGAAGGTCATCCGAGTTCGTGCCAGTCACCTTTGGTGGAGCAACGTGGTCCACGATGGTCTGGAACAACGGAACCAGCGTCTCGCCAGGAGATGCATCCCAGTCGAGGGATGCTTTGCCATCAAGTGCCGTCGCGTAGACAACTGGGAACTCCAGCTGTATATCGCTTGCCCCGAGCTCAGCAAAGAGGTCAAAGGTTTCATTGATGACCCAGTCAGGGCGTGCATCCGCGCGGTCCATTTTGTTAACCACGACGATGACTTTATGACCTGCTTGGAGTGCTTTCTCGAGAACGAAGCGCGTCTGTGGCATAGGACCATCAACGGCATCCACGAGGAGGAGAACAGCATCCACGACGAGCATCACGCGCTCAACTTCACCACCGAAGTCGGCGTGGCCAGGGGTATCAACAACATTGATCTTTACACCTGCATAATGGATTGCAGTGTGCTTGGAGATAATGGTAATTCCACGCTCACGCTCTTGATCCATGCGGTCCATGACGCGCTCAGCGACTTCCTGGTTATCCCGGAAGGCGCCTCCCTGCTTGAGCATGCCGTCCAACAGGGTCGTTTTCCCGTGGTCAACGTGGGCAATGATGGCGATATTGCGGAGCATTTTATACCTCTAAATGCGATAGCGGCGGAATGCGCAACCCCCCGTCGCGCCCCGTCCAGACATAGAAAAACCTGCGTGGAATCCACGCAGGTTCCCTCATATCCTACCACAGGGTTTAAAAATGCCCGCAATCAAAGGAAAATTCAGGTATTTCAGGCACCTTGACGGTTGTTATGCGTTGCCATCAGGAACACACGACAGGCTCCCAGAATGGACATGATGCTGAGAATTCCCATCATCCGTTCCGCATCACAGGTCACCCCAAGCACACAGCCGCCTGCGGTGGACACTTGGAAGTTCACAAGCGTGAGTGCGGCTCCAATCGTGACACCAACTGCCGCAAGGGCACCTGCCGTACTTCGCGCAAGCAGCATCCGAAGTGCAGCAAGCACCGTCACAGCAACAGGGACCAGCTCAGGAACCGGTGCCAAAGCGATGGCCAGCGTTACGAGGAACGAAGCTCCGACGACGGAAAACGCGAAGTTGACCCATGCGCGGCGGAGGAAGGGACGCTTGATCCGTATCAATGCCGCAAGGAGCCCAACAACAGCAATCACAATGCTTGGCAGTGAAATCGGAAGACCCTTGAGCTTTGCGATTGGCGACTTGTCTTGCGCAACCATCATCGCAAATGGCTCAGGAAGCTCATCGGAGCGACCCGTCCACTTCGCAGCAAGCGCCGTGGCGTTATCGACATTTAAAATGCCCGCGCCGTACTTCTTGACATCCCCGCCGGTCACCTTCGCCGCAGACTCTGTCAGTGCCTTGCGGACTTTGGCTGGATCCTTAATGCCTTGTGCCATCACGAGCGCAGCTGCAGCCGCAACGTGAGGGCTTGCCATGCTGGTCCCTTGGAAAGCGTAGTAGCCATCCCCCTGACCGCCATATTCCACTGGTAGGTTGGTGTTTTGCAGGATGCCCGCGGACTCATCACGGTCCGAATAGCCACCGATGTCACCGCCTGGCGCAGCGAGCGCAACCTGCTTGCCCCAGCTGGAGTAGCCTGCGAGCTTACCGGATGGCCCGACAGAACTTACCGCGATGCACTCGGAGTAGGCTGCGGGATACCCGACGCCCTGCTTGCCCGAGTTGCCAGCCGCGGCGACGATGACGACACCCTTTTTGGATGCATACGTACATGCACTGCGGATAACTGCATCCGGGAAGGGGCTACCAAGGCTCATGTTGATAACATTTGCGCCTTTGTCCGCAGCCCAGCGGATGGCATCCGCGATATCGGCGCTGGTCCCGGACCCTGAAGCGCTCAAAACCTTGAGAGGCATGATGGTCGCGCCATAGGCGAGACCTGCGACACCTTCGGAATTATTGGTTGCTTCGGCGATGGTCCCGGCGACATGGGTTCCGTGGCCATGGTCATCGTATGGGTCCGTGTCACGATTTACAAAGTCATAACCGGCCGTAAAGGTTGTGGATCCGAAGTCGCGGCAAGCTTGTCCCTTGCCACTGGATGTTCCAGAAACTCCGGTATCGATAACGGCTACGACAACGCCTGTTCCACGGGAGCGCTTCCATGCGGCTTCCGCACCAACCATTTGGAAGTTCCACTGCTCGGCGTAGCGAGGATCATTTGGGGATGTTGACGTAGGACTAACAGAGTTTGCGACTTTGCCGTTTTGCCGGAGGTTCAGAGGCAGAAAATCTGGGTCGAGCTGATAGGTGTGCTCGTTGTCATAGGCATCGATGTTAGTGGCTGTCTTCAGTGCTGCAAGCGCTTTGACGTGCTCAGCGGCAGACAGAAAGACTTGATAGACATGGTTGCTCGATGAAACGACCGAGTTCGGTTTCCAGCGGCCGCCGATTTTTGCTTGCAGCTGGGCGATTTCCGCTTTGGATGCCTTGTCTGCAACATCGACAATCAATGGGGATGACTGTGCGGATGCGAGGTTTGCGACACCGGCAACAATGGCGGTGGCGACGAAGAGGTTGCGAATCAAAGCCTTCATACTGCTGGCTCCTGCTTCAATTGAGGGTTGCGCTCAAGGATATAGTCGTAGCGGTCACGGGTACGCCCGGTTCGCATGTCGAACAGAGGGGTGCCACCCGCATAATTGGTTCCCTTTGGGTCCCCAAAATCATTGCGGCCTTCAGCCTTAATCCAGGCATCTATGCGCTTCTTTGTCGCTTCATCCACTGCCATACTGTTCAACCCTACCTTAGTGCATTCTACCTGTGAATCTTATGGATGGTTCCCTTCATGACAACTCGGAACAGAGGTGCTAACCCGGAAGCAGAATTAGGATAATTTTGTAATGAAATGGGCAAGATGGACGGCTTGTTAATAGCATCCGAAGCTGCCGGTGGACGCTGCATACGTTTTTGCGGTAACTTGCACGCATCAACAGGGTTTTCAATACTCACACCCTGTGCCGGGAACAACACTTAATGATTACAACGGACAGTGGTCTTCAGTACGAAGACATCACCATCGGGCAGGGACCAACCGCCGCAAAGGGCCAAAATGTCTCCGTCCACTACACAGGTGTCCTCGCGGATGGAACCCAGTTCGACAGCTCGGTCGGCCGCGGGCCATTCGAGTTCACCCTCGGTGTCGGAATGGTGATCAAGGGCTGGGACGAAGGCGTTGCCGGGATGCAGATCGGTGGCAAGCGCAAGCTAGTGATTCCAGGCAACCTCGCGTATGGCGATCAAGGCTTCCCCGGAGTTATTCCACCTAACGCCACCCTCACTTTCGATGTCCAGCTGCTTAGTGTGTCCGGGGATGCATATCCGGAAGCCACACCCATCGATGAAAGCGCATTGACAACCACCGCAAGCGGTCTGCAGTTCGCTGACATCGTGGTTGGTGATGGCACCGAAGCCAAGCATGGCAATACCGTTGCCGTGCACTACACGGGCATCCTCACGGATGGCACACAGTTCGACTCCAGTCGTGGCCGTGGACCATTCGAGTTCCCACTCGGCGGCGGCCGTGTCATCAAGGGCTGGGACGAAGGCGTTGCT
>Ga0255120_1000708_pt1 | contig 9960 bp, 9 predicted proteins | sample Law_Colum_RepA_8_2_FD_188582 | JGI IMG/M metagenome (GOLD analysis project Ga0255120, IMG submission 188582) | Freshwater microbial communities from St. Lawrence River, New York, United States - Law_Colum_RepA_8h | ecosystem: Environmental > Aquatic > Freshwater > River | place: USA: New York...
GGACGAGGATCTTGGCGGAAGCATCCGGATTGCGACCCACGGATTCGACGGCCTTAGCGCCAACGAGACCCACGCCGATAGCGGCAGCGAGACAGCCGGCAGCGGCAGGGAGGGAACCAGTGATTTCAGCGATGATCATGTTGTTTTGTTTTTGGTTTTTTCTTGGCGCGCCGCCGGGGGATTCCCGGCATGTCGCGCGCCTCGAAAGTGAAAGGGTCAGTGGGCGTGTTCGTCGTCGTGGCCAGCATCATGGTTGCAGATGAGGCCGATGTAGACGGCAGAGAGGAGCGTGAAGACGAAGGCCTGGATGAGGCCGACGAGAACTTCGAGCATGCCGGCGATGGCAGGGACGACGTAAGGAGCAATGCCGCCGAGGGTATGGATCAGGTTCTCTCCGCCGAAGACGTTGCCGTAGAGACGGAACGGGAGAGAAATCAAGCGGGAGGCGATCGAGAGGACTTCAATGACGCCGACGCCAAGGAAGATGAAGCCCAGCATGAAAAATATGAGCATGCTGAGCTCCCTCTTGTCGGCCTTGTTGCCGAAGAGATCGAAGACTAGCGCCTTAAACCCGGCGTAACGCAGCACGAAATAAGTCCAGGCGAGGAACGAGAGGATCGACAGCGCGAGCGTGGTATTAAGGTCGGAGTTCGCCGGGCGGATTGCATCCAAAGTATATCCTGGGTGCTTATTAATAACCCCATCGGTGTCGTTTTTTTGGAGTTCTGCGAATTGTGCCTTCGTCAAAAGATTCTTGGCAGGGACTTCCTTGCTGTGCTCGTCAAATCCAACACCAAAGTCAGCTATGCGCACTTGATGCTTAGCTGCTTGCTTTGATTGAGCCGAATCGGAGTTCTTTGCATCAATCACTTGTTCGATGACTTCACCATGCTTTGCTTTAATCAGCTTAACCGCTTCGTCCCGCGCAGGCCCAGCAGCCACGATAAAAGTACTGTCCTGAATCTTAGGAGCGTACTTGAGGGTGCCGACTCCGGGGAGGAGGCCGCTCCAATTCATCAGGAGGATGAAAACGAAAAATCCGCAGAGGACGGGGAAGGTCTTGCCGATCATCTTCTTGCCGACAATCGGCTCGAGGGCGTCGCGCAGGCCGGAGGCGACATTCTCGACCAGGGCCTGACCCTTGCGCGGGACGATCTTGGGGGTGCCGACGAGGACGCGGATGGCGATGATGATGAGGGCCGTGAGGATCCAGGTGGTCAGGATCGTGTTGGAGACCGGGATACCGCCGATCTCGAAGAGGTCGGTCGCCTTCGGATTGACGCCTTCCTCGCTCGCAAGAACGAAGGCCGGGGCCAGGAGACTGAGGAAGAAAAGAGGGCGCATTTAGACGCGGGAACCGATTGGTGAACGATTCCGTGAAGAATGGTCAATCCTGCGAGCACCCCCCGCCCCAGAGTAAGCACCCAAGGATATCCCTATAAGGTGGGCTTATCCTATCCGGCCTTCAAGGCGAGAGCCGTACGATCTCCCAAACCCCCGACTTAAGGGTGTATTGGAACCGGTCGTGCAGTCGGTTGGTCCGGCCCTGCCAGAACTCGAAGTGGGTCGGAATGAGGCGATACCCGCCCCAGTGCGGCGGCTTGGGTACCTGCCCTTCGGCGTGCTTGGCCTGCAACTCGGCAAGGCGCGACTCCAGGACCTGCCGATCAGCGATGACATCACTCTGGTCGGACGCCAGAGCGCCGAGCTGGCTACCGTAGGGGCGACGGGCGAAATAGGCCACCGACTCTTCATCGGAAGTCTTTACCAATGAGCCAGTTATGTGAATCTGTCGCTCCAGGGCGAACCACGGGAAAAGCAGCGTCACGCGGGGATTGGCGGCGATTTCGTCCCCCTTCTTGCTGCGGTAGTTAGTGAAGAAAGAGAACCCCCGTTCATCGGCGGCCTTAAGCAGCACGGTCCGGGAGGAGGGGAAACCGTCCAGTCCGTTGGTCGAGAGGACCATCGCATTGGGCTCCACCACGCCGGCGGACTTGGCCTGATCAAACCAGGCTTTGAATTGGGCCAACGGCGCCTCGCGCAGCTCGTGCCGGTCGATCCCGTGGGCGGCATACTCTTTACGGAAGTCCGAAAGGTCCATGGCCCCATCATGAAAGAGTCGGGGTCGCGCGCAAGCGTTAGCGCCCTTCCCTCTCGCCAGTCGGGGTCGGCGGCTCACTTTAGCAGCCGTGAACTTGGTGCTGATCACCTCCGACGAAGCGGCCGGCGGACTCCCGTCCGATGATGCGCGCGCCCGCCACCTGCGCGAGACGGTCGGACTCGCCGTCGGCGGTTCGTTCCACGTCGGCATCGAGCACGGCCTGCGCGGCCTCGCGACGATCACCGCGCTCGCGCCGCAGCTCACGTTCTCCGTCGCCTGGGAAAAAACTGCGCAGGCGCGCCTGCCGCTCACGGTGCTCGTCGGACTCCCGCGCCCGCAGACCGCCAAGAAAGTCCTGCACGACCTCGCGAGCCTCGGCGCCGCGCGCATCATCTTCTTCGAGTCGGCGAAAGGCGACCCGGGCTACCTCACGAGCTCGCTCTGGAAAGACGGCGAGTGGCGCGAGCATGTCCTCAAGGGAACCGAACAGGCCTGCTCGACCCTCGTGCCGGAAGTGACGCGCGTCGCGTCGCTCGCCGAAGCCGTCGCGCTCGTCGCGGGCGACGCGTGGAAGGTCGCGCTCGATCCGTATGAAGCCGCCGGCGCGCCGGAACTTTCCACGCCGGCGAAGGCGGCGGTGCTCGCGATCGGACCGGAGCGAGGCTTCGCGGAGGCGGAGCGCGCGACGCTGCGCGCGGCGGGTTTCGCTTTCGCGCATCTCGGCGACCGCATCCTGCGCGTCGAAGCCGCGGCGCTCGTCGGCGGCGCGCTCCTGCTCGCGCAGCTGCGCGCCTGGGCGAAGCATCGGCCGGTCGGCGGCTGATCACTCCGCGGCCTTGCGGACGAGCACGGACGCGGCGGGCTGGCCTTTGCCTTTGCCGATCACCTTGCGCAGCTTCCATCCCTCGGGCACCGGGACTTCGTAGCCACCGGGCGCTTCGAGGATCACGCGGACGTGCGCGCCTTCTTCGGCGTAGCCCACCGCCGTCGCGGCGATCTCCGCGCCTTTCGTCTGCCAGAGCTCCCAGGGCGGGTCGGCGAACACCAGGTCGTAGCGGCCGGCGGCCACGCCGGGCTTGGTCGCGTCGCCGGTGATCTTCGTGAAAGGCAGTTCGGCGACGCCCATCGACTTCGCGACCGCGGCGGCGTTGGCCGTAAGCTCGGCGCCGATGCGCTGGTCGACGCACGTCGCGCGCAGGGCGCCGCGGCTGAGGGACTCGAGTCCGTAGGCGCCCGTGCCGGCGAAGAGGTCGAGCACCGTCGTGCCGGGGACGAACGCCGCGAGCGAGTTGAAGACCGCCTCACGGATATAATCCGTGGCCGGACGCACGCCGCCCTGCGCGGGGACGCGGAGCTGGATGCCTCGAGCGATGCCGCCGGTGACGCGCATGCGTTCAAGTTCGCCCGACCGCGCGGAAGGTCAACGGCGTTCGGCGCCGAGGACCTGCCGCTCGGGCGACCAGCAGGTGGTGCGGCCGCCGACGTCTTCGCGGACCAACGGCTTCTTCGAACGCGGGCAGCGACCGCCATCCTTCCAGCGATGATTGAAGAGCCAGGTGTCGGGCGGGTCGGACCAATCCTTGCCGATGACGTCCATCGCCTCGGCGCAGACCTCGCGCAAGGTCGCGTGGAGCTTGCGGACGGATTTCGGTCCGAACGAGCCGGCCTTGGCCTGCGGATGGAAGCCCGCGCGCCAGAGCACCTCGTCGGCCATCCAGTTGCCGATGCCCGGGAAACGTTCCTGCATGAGGAGCACCGGCTTGATCGCCGTGCGGGCGCGGCGACGCAGGAAGACCTCGACGACGCCGACGGAGAATTCCGGCGAGAGGATCGCCGGCGGGATCTTCTCCCACCACGGCGGGACGCCGTCGCCTTGCCAGAGCTGGACGCGACCGAACTGCCGCGGGTCGACGAAGACCAATTCCTTGCCGCCGGTCATCCGCAGTTTGAAGTGGTCGTAAGGCGTCGGCTCGCGGTCCGCGTCGCCCGCTTCGAGGCGGCCGGTCATCCCGAGATGGACGCCGAGCCAGGCGCCCCCGGAGAAGCGGAAGGCCATCTGCTTCGCCGCGGCGAAGGACTCGACGAGTTTCGCCCCGGCCAAGGCCTTGGTCAGCGCCGCCGGAGCGACCCCCCGGCCGATCCGCGCCTTGGGATTGAGACGGACGGCGGTGACCTTGCGCCCCAGGCCGAGGTCCCAGCGGCGGCGGAAATATTCGACTTCGGCGAGCTCGGGCATCGACGGACACCGTGCGGAGGACCGCTCGCCGCGCAAGCCGCGCGTGGTTTTCCGCTGGTCTCGGCGGTCCGCCGCGATTGAGTGTCCCGTATGCATCCGGCCGACCCCGCGCGCTACGCCCATCCGTCTTTCCAAGTCCGCTGCGGGAAATCCGGGCTGCACCTGCCCAAGATCTCGCTCGGCCTGTGGCACAACTTCGGGAGCGTCGACGATTACGCCAACGCGCGCGCGATCGCCCTGCGCGCCTTCGACCTCGGCGTCACGCACTTCGACCTCGCGAACAACTACGGCCCCGTGCCCGGCAGCGCCGAAGAGACCTTCGGACGCATCCTGCGCGAAGACCTCGGCGCCTACCGTGACGAGCTCATCATCTCGACCAAGGCCGGCTACACCATGTGGCCCGGGCCGCACGGCGATTTCGGCTCCCGTAAGTACCTCCTCGCATCGCTCGACCAGTCGCTGAAGCGGATGGGCCTGCCTTACGTGGACGTGTTCTACAGCCACCGGCGCGACCCGCACACGCCGCTCGAGGAGACCATGGGCGCGCTCGCCCAGGCGGTCCGCTCGGGCAAGGCGTTGTACGCCGCGATCTCCAACTATAATCCGGAGGACACCGCGCGGGCCTGCGCTCTCCTGCGCGAGCTCGGCACGCCGTGCGTCATGCATCAGCCCAAGTACAGCCTCTTCGAACGCACGCCCGAGGCAGGCTTGCTCGACGTCGTGGAGAAGGAAGGCCTCGGCTGCGCGGTCTTCTCGCCGCTCGCGCAAGGCATGCTCACCGACCGCTATCTACAAGGCATCCCCGCCGACGCGCGCGCCGGCAAGGCGCACGGCTACCTGCGTCCCGAGCAGCTCGACGCCGCGCGCATGGAGAAAGTCCGCCGGCTCGCGGAAGTCGCCGCCGAACGCGGCCAGCCGCTCGCGTCGATGGCGATCGCCTGGGTCCTGCGGGACCGCCGCGTGTCGTCCGCCATCATCGGGGCCAGCAAGGTCGCCCAGCTCGAGCAATGCGTGGCCGCGGCTTCGTCGGCGCCGTTCGCCTCGGCGGAACTCAAGCAGATCGACGCCATCCTCGCCGCCTGAACGCACTCCGGGGTTGTGCCGCCGGACTCCTCCCGCAAGGGTGAGGCCATGACCGCCGGCGCCGCCCTGCCCTTCAAGATCAGCGTCCTCGTCTTCCTGCGCGACGAGGCGGGCCGCCTCCTGCTCATCCAACGCACCAAGGCCCCGAACCTCGGCTGCTGGAGCCCGATCGGCGGCAAGCTCGAGATGGGCCTCGGCGAGTCGCCGTTCGAATGCGCCGTACGCGAGACCTTCGAGGAGACCGGCGTGAACGTCGCGACAGAAGACCTCCATCTCTTCGGCATGATCTCCGAGAAAGGCTACGAAGGCCAGTCGCACTGGCTCATGTTCCTCTTCGATTGCCGCAAGCCGCTGACGACCCTGCCCGCGACCATCGACGAAGGCCGCTTCGCTTTCTTCGCGCGCGAAGAACTCGGCAATGTCGCCGTGCCGGAGACCGACCGCACGTTGCTCTGGCCGGTCTACGACGAACACCGCCGCGGCTTCATCGCCTACCGCGCCGAATGCCATCCCGGCGCGCCGCTGCGGGTCGTGGTCGAAGAGACCAGCACCAAGCCGAACCTCGACTGACGATGGACGCCGCCGGAAGCGAAGCCGAGTTCAAGCGGACCAACCGCAAGCCGGCGTATCCGATCGGCGAAGAGCTCCGCGCGTATCTGTCACGCGAAGGTCGCGAAGTCCCCCTGCCCGTCTCCTACGCCCAGCTGCGCGAGTTCACCGCGGCGATGCCCCTGCTCGAACGCGGCAAGGACACCCTCTGGGAGACCGTCGCCTATCCGCCGGAAGAGATGGGCCGGCTTTCACAGGGCCTGCTCGAGACCTACGCGCTCCTGCGCGGCGAAGGCGGCATGAAGGTCTTCAGCCACGTCTACGTCGACCGCGTGGATTTCTGCTCCTTCGGTAATTCGCAGCCCTTCCGCGTCCGCATCGTCAACGCGTATAACGAGAACCACGACTACTTCTATGTGAAGGTCGGCGACGCCTCGCGCGTCTGCGGGCTCGAGCTTGAGCACCTGCTCTCGCCGAACCGCATGCTCTACCTCACCTGGGGCGAGACGCTGGTCGAGGAGCATGTCACCGGCATCCCGGGCGACATCTTCGCCGAAAAATGGCTGGCTGCCGACGGCCACCACCCGGTGCGCCTCGCCAAGGAGCTGATCAAGTTTGAGGAACGCTGCCTCGTGCGCCTGCTCGGCGACATGCGCGCCTATAACTTCGTGATCGCCGTCACCCCGGACTTCGACGCGACCGCTATCCGCGTGCGCGCCATGGACTTCGACCAGCAGAGCTACGACGGCCGCCTCCGGTTCTACCTCCCCGGCTCGTTCAAGGAGAACCGGCCGTTCGCCCAGCTCTGCGCCAAGCACATCAACGCCGCTTCCGCCGCCCAGTACCGCCGCGAGGAGCAGTCGCTGATCCACCGCCGCCACCTCGCCGCGCCCGACCGGGTCAAGGACCTGCTGGCCGCCATGCGGTCCAATCCCCTGACCTCGCCCGAAAAAGCCAAGGAACTCGCCGACGGCCTGGCCGAATACCACCGGGACCCGGCCTTCCGGCAGCACACCGACATGGCCGGCCTGATCGGCGAAAGCCTCGCCCGGCTCGACCGGTTGTTGCGCTCTTAATAGTAAGCGCTGGACAGGACGCGCGCCGGGCGGGCAAACTCCGAGGCCTGCGATGAGCGACTCTTTAAGGCACGAATGCGGCATTGCCCTTGTCCGGCTGACCAAGGACCTGAAGTGGTATCAGGAGAAGTACGGCACGCCGTTGCACGGCTTCAACCAGCTCTTCCTCCTGATGGAGAAGCAGCACAACCGCGGCCAGGACGGCGCCGGCATCGGCTGCGTCAAGATCGGCTCCGAAAACGGCGAGGCCTTCCTCTTCCGCGACCGCGAGATCGGCGCCCAGGGCCTGACCCAGATCTTCACCCGTCAGATCAAGGCCTACTCCGACAAGATGCGCGAGGCGGTCATCGTCCCGGAGTTCCCCGAGACGGTGAAGCGTCACTTCGACTTCGGCGGCGAGCTCCTGCTCGGCCACCTGCGCTACGGCACCTCCGGCAACTTCGACTCGGTCTCCTGCCACCCCTACGCGCGTAAGTCCATCTGGCCGACCCGCAACCTGCTCGTCGCCGGCAACTTCAACCTCACCAACACCGCCGAGCTCAACGCCTCGCTCACGCAGCGCGGCGCGCACGTCATCTACTCGACCGACACGCAGTCCATCCTCGAGGAGATCGGCTTCTGGCTCGACGAAGAACACGACCGCCTCTTCAAGGCGTTCAAGGACCAGGGCCTGGAAGGCGCCGCCGTGCAGGCGGAGATCTCCAAGCACATGGACATCGGCAACGTCCTGCGCCGCGCCGCCAAGAACTGGGACGGCGGCTACGCCATCGCCGGCCTCGTCGGTAACGGCGATAGCTTCGTGATCCGCGACCCGAACGGCATCCGCCCCTGCTGGTACGCCCGCACCGAGGACCTCATCGCCGTCGCCTCCGAGCGCGTCGCCCTGATGACCATCGTCGGCGTGAGCCAGGAAGACGTGCACGAGCTCCCGGCCGGCCACGCGCTGATCATGAAGGCGGACGGTCGCCACTCGATCGAGTCCTTCCACGCTCCGGGCGAGATCCGTCACTGCTCCTTCGAGCGCATCTATTTCTCCCGCGGCAACGACCCCGAGATCTACGCCGAACGCAAGGCCTTGGGCGCCGCCCTCGCCGACGACGTCCTGGCCCAGATCCGCGACGACCACGACAACGCGGTCTTCTCCTACATCCCCAACACGGCCGAGATCGCCTGGTACGGCCTGATGGAAGAACTCCGCAAACGCCGCCGTGCGCAGGTCAGCGAGAAGCTGATCGCCGCGCAGCGCGCCGGTAAACTCGACGAGGCCATGATCGAGAAGCTCGTGCTCGGCGGCTGGCCGCGCGGCGAGAAGGTCGCCCATAAGGACGTCAAGCTGCGCACGTTCATCTCCCAGGAGAAGAACCGCATGCAGATGGCCTCGCACGTCTACGATATCTCCTACGGCACCGTGCGCGAAGGCGACACGCTCGTCTGCGTCGACGACTCGATCGTCCGTGGCACCACCCTGCGCCAGTCGATTCTCCGCATCCTCGCCCGCCCGAACCCGAAGCGCATCGTCATCGCCTCGACCGCCCCGCAGATCCGCTACCCGGACTGCTACGGCATCGATATGTCCGAGATGGGCAAGTTCCTCGCCTTCCAGGCCGCCGTCGCGCTCTGCAAGGAACGCGGCATGGCCGACCTCCTCCGCGAAGTCTACGAAGACTGCGTCGCGCAGGCGAAGAAGCCGACCAAGGAGATGCGCAACCACGTGAAGCGCATCTACGATGCCTTCACCGAAGAAGAGATCGCCGCCAAGGCGGCCGAACTCGTCTACCCCGCGAAGAGCGGCTGGAAGGGCGAGCTCGTCCTGGTCTTCCAGAAGATCGCGTCGCTGCACAAGGCCTGCCCTTCGAGCCGCGGCGACTGGTATTTCACCGGCGACTACCCGACGCCGGGCGGTCTCGGCGTGCTCAATCAGGCCTACATCAATTACTGGGAGAAGCGCGAAGGCCGCTCCTACTGATCAGGCGTAGAGCCGGAACGGAGCGGTGCGCGCGCGGAAGGCCGCCGCGTCGCCGTCCCAGCGACGCATCCAGCGGGCGAGGTCGATCCGCGCGCCCTGCGTGCGCAGTTCTTCGAAGAACGCCTCGCTGCCGAGGTGCTTGATGAAGAGCTCGCGCTTGCCGCCGGTGAGCCCGGCGAACGGGTTCGGCGCCCAGACGCAGGCCTGACGGAAGAGATGCAGCGAGATCGCCGTAGGGCGGAACACGGCGTAATCCGAGATGGCGAGGTAGGCGCCCTGCGTGCCGTCCGCGAGCTGCTGCGGCTGGAGCGTGAGACCGGGAACGGACGCACCCAACGCGGCGGTGAGCTCGGCGGCCTTGCGTCGCGGATAGGTAAGGAAGCGGAAGTTACGTCCGGTGCCGGCGCTGTGGCTGAAGCCGGAATCCATGCAACCGAGGCCGGTCATGGCATAGCCGAGCGCGGCCTGCGGGCTATCGATCATCGGCGAGGTCGCCGTCCAGTTAAGGCCGGTGAGGTTCCACGTCATGGACCGGCGCCAGCCGCGCATGGTCACGACTTCGAGCTGGCCGCGACGACGGGTGGCTTCGTCGATCTCGAGGACGCCTGGTGTGGCGACCGCCCAGCGAGCAAGCTCACCGATGGTGAGGCCGTGGACGTAAGGGGTCTCGTACGAGCCCACGTAGCTACGCCACTTACGGTCGAGGAACGGTCCATCGACCTTCTCGCCGCCGAGCGGGTTAGGCCGGTCGAGCACGATGACGCGCACCGGGCGGGGCAGGGAGAAACAGGCCTCGATCACGAGGCGCATGCAGCTGACGTAGGTATACGAACGCGCGCCGATGTCCTGGAAGTCGATGACGATCGCATCGAGGCCCGACAGCATCTCCGGGGTCGGCTTACGCGTCGCGCCGTAAAGAGAGTAGACCGGGAGGCCGGTGCGTGTGTCC